>Ga0302320_10002884_pt1 | contig 40186 bp, 44 predicted proteins | sample Bog_T0_3_FD_202130 | JGI IMG/M metagenome (GOLD analysis project Ga0302320, IMG submission 202130) | Peat permafrost microbial communities from Stordalen Mire near Abisko, Sweden - Bog_T0_3 | ecosystem: Environmental > Terrestrial > Soil > Wetlands > Peat | place: Sweden: Abisko, Stordalen Mire... | reverse complement strand
CCTCCTGTGTGCCCTGGGCCGCCTGGGTCACGTTGCGGGAAATCTCCTGCGTCGCCACCCCCTGCTCCTCCACCGCCGACGCGATCGAGGTTGTGGTTTCGCTCACCCGCCCGATCGTATCGGTGACACTCTGGATCGACTGCGCCGAGATCTGCGTCGCCTCCTGGATCGCCTTGATCTGGGCGGCGATCTCATCGGTCGCCCGTGCGGTCTGGTTGGCGAGCGCCTTGACTTCGCTGGCGACCACGGCGAACCCCTTGCCCGCGTCACCCGCGCGCGCCGCCTCGATCGTGGCATTCAGCGCCAGCAGATTGGTCTGCCCGGCAATATCGCTGATAATCCGCACGACGTCGCCGATCTTCTCGGCCGCTTGGGTGAGACCCTGCACCTGCTCGTTTGATCGCGCCGCCTGCTGCACGGTGTCCCGGATCATCGCGCCCGACTGCACGATCTGCTGGCTGATCTCGCGGGTCGAGGCAGCCAGTTCCTCGGTTGCCGCGGCGACCGTCTGGACATTTCTCGTGGCCTGCTCCGAGGCCGCCGCGACGGTGGTGGACTGACGCGTCGTCTCATCCGCGGTGGCAGCCATCGACTGCGCCGTCGCCTGCAACTCGGTGGCCTGCGCCGTCACGCTGCTGACGACCTCGCCCGCGCTGGCCTCGAACTTCGCGGCGAGATCAGCCATCGCCTGCCGCCGCTCATCGGCTGAACGCTGTTTCTGTGCCTCCTGTTCGGCGCGCAGGCGGTCGACCTCGAGGGCGCTGGTTTTGAACACCTCAACGGTGCGGGCCATCGCGCCCACCTCATCGCCGCGCCCGAGGCCGGGCGTGGTCGCACTGAGGTCGTTGCGCGCGAATGCCTCCATGACCGTGTTCAGCCGCCCGATCGGCCGCGACAGACCGTGCAGGCCGATCCACAGCGCGGCGGCGATTGCCGCGAGCAAGCCGGCAGCAACCGACAGCAATATGGTGCGGATGGTCGCATTGGTGAGGTCGGACAGATCGTCGGAGGCCTTGGCGGCGTCACGGCTCAGGGTGTCCGTGAGCTCGGTCTGTGCCTGCATGCCGCGCACGATCAGCGGATCGCATTCGGCCTTGAGCCGTGCGGCGACCCTCGCGTTGTCCTCGGCAGATGTGACCGAAGCCGCCTCACGGACGACAGGTCCACAGGTGTCGAAAGCCGCTCGGACAAGCGCCGCCGTCGCATCGATGGCGCTGGCCTCTCCAGACATGTTGTCCCGCACCTTCGTCATCGTCGCTTCGTACTCCTGCCGGGCCGCATTCGCGTCCGCCAGCAGTCTCGCGTTGCCTTGGTCGGTGGTTTCCTGCGTCAGCTGATAGGCCCTCGCCTGATAGGTCGCCGCAAACCGGCCGGATCGGGCAGAGTTCCTGGCGGCCATATCGACGTGCGCGATCAGGTCCGAATAGGCATCGTCGATGCCCTTCATCCGAAACGCCGCGAAACTGAACGTTCCGACGGACGCGGCCGCGAACAGCAGGACGATCAGGGAAATCTTGATCGTGATCCGCAGATTTTCGATCTGCAACCGGCGTGGGATCATTGCGTCTTCCTTCGGACATGCGAACCCGGCCAAGCGGATGCGGGACGCGGCGGCAACAAGCGCCGAACAAGGTTAAGGAAGACTTAAAGTCGAGGCCGGTATGGAAAAATTCAGGCCGCACGGCATGCTCAACGATGCGGCAGAGCAACCGTGCTGCCGCGAGCCGTCACCCGGTAGACCGCGAATACCGAACCGGGCGCCCCTGTCCGAAAAGCCGAGCCGATGCGCATAGCATCGCGCCAGATTGCCGGGTCGGGCGGATCGGTTCGGCTTGCGTCGCGCACCAGCAGACCGGTTTCGCCGCCGACCGGCGCAAGCGCCAGCGTGGTCAGCCGCCATCGCTCCTCCGCACCGGCGATCAATGTCCCGGCGGGCATCCGCCACGCCAGTTCGCTTGCCGTCGCGTAGCCGTCGGCGGCCACGAACGCGGCGTCGGATTCGGTGCGCAGACGTTCGACCTGTTCGGCGAGACTGTCCCATCCGGCCAGCCTTACGGCGACCGGATCGAACCTTGGCGGCAGCGGAATCAGGCCGGTGGCGGCTTGCAGATACGCCAGCCCGGTAACCACAAAGCCCAGCGCGGCGGCGCCGATCCACCAGCGCCGCGGCGCCGGCATAGCAGCGGCGGCGATCGCCAGGGCCGGATAGATGACCGCCGGCCAGTTGCCCTGCACCCGGTCGCCGAACGCATGCTGCACGAACACCAGCACGGGCGGCAGCGACAGCGCCGCCAGCAGCGACCAGGCCGGGTCGCGTGAGCGCCAGGCGTGCCGCATCGCCGCCACGAGACCGCCCATGCACAGCGCGAACACCAGCGGAGTCGCCAGCCCGATCTGCCCGCCCAGCAGTTCCGCCAGAAATCCCGCCGCCCGCGCCGGTCGCCAGTCCTCAACCCGGCCGCCCTGCCGGACAAAACCGGCCCAGCCATGCGCCGCGTTCCACGCCAGCACCGGCGCAAACAGCAGTGCTCCGGTCGCGCAGGCCGCCCAGGGCTGCCATCGCCGCAGCCACGGCCGCACCGCGGGCACCAGCAGCACCCACAGACCGATGCCGATCCACAGGAACAACGCGGTGTATTTGCTGTCCAGCGCCAGACCGCCGAACAGCCCCGCCGCCAGCCACCACCGGCCGGAGCCGCCGGCCGCGACATGTGCCATCGCCCACAGCGTCGCGGTCCAGAAGAACAGCAAAGGCGAATCCGGTGTCATGATCACCGTTCCGACGCCCAGCAGCAGCGTGGCATTCAGCAGCACGACCGCCGCAACGGCGGTTCGGGTGCCGGGAAACAGCACCCGCGCAGCGTCGAACAGCATCAAGGATGCGAGTTCTGCGGCCAGCGGGCCCAGCAACCGCACACCCAGCGCGGTCTGGCCGGCCAGCGCCGAACCCGCTTTGATCCACAGCGCCACCATCGGCGGATGGTCGAAGTAGCCGAACGCCAGGGCATGCGACCAGACCCAGTAATAGGTCTCGTCAGGGGCCAGCGGCGCCGTCGCCGCCACAATGAGGCGGATCGCTGTCAGCGCCGCCAGTGCCAGGACGAGCGATCTCGAAGTGGCCAGCCTCACGCCAGCCCGGTCTTCATCACAACCGGTGCGGTTTGGCATGGCGGAGCGGCGGGCACATGCCGTCCCTAATCTGCGCTGCGGCGCCGGTTCGGGCAAGTTCTGCCTGGCCGGGGGCGGCGCCTACCGCGACCGCCATACCAACGTAGATGAGACCGCGTAATTCCAAACCACCCCGATCATCGCCCCGATCCCGCCGGCAACCGTCCATGTCGTGTGCTGCTCATACAGCACCTGCGCGATGCCAACATTGGCGATCGCCCCGAATCCGCACACCACCATGAACAGCAGCAGCCCGCGCCACAGCCGCGGCCCTTTCAGCCGCTGATCCCGATAGGTGATCACATTGTTCAATTGAAAGTTGAATACCATCGCAACAACGGTCGCCATCGTCTGCTCGGTTTCAAACCCCAGCAGCGTCGACTCCCGCAGCACCGCCAGCGCACACAGATGCACCACGATACCCAGCGCACCGACCAGCGCGAACGAGAAGAACCGCAGCGGCAGCAGCCCGCCAAACACTTTGTCGACCAGCAGCCCGGCGAACTGGACCATTACCAGCGCGTCCATCTTGCTCTCGCCCGCCGTCCGCTGGCGAAACCGCGCCGGCACCTCCTGCACCCGCAGCGGCGCGTGACTGCTGAGTACCAGGTCCAGCAGGATCTTGAACCCCTGGCCGTTGAGCCCGCGCGCCAATTCCTCAAACAGCGGCCGCGGCAGCATGAAGAACCCGCTCATGGGATCGGTCAGCCGCACCGGCAGGAACGCCTGCGCGAGGAATATTCCGCCATCCGACAGCATGTGCCGCCAGCGGCTGGACAGGCCGGAACTGTCACCGCCCGCCACATACCGGCTCGCCACCGCCAGATCGTAACCGCCCGACTGCAGTGCCGTCAGCATCACCGGCAGCCGGGTTTCATCATGCTGCAGGTCGCCGTCGATCACCGCGATATAATCCGCCGACGACGACAGCGCGCCCTCGATCACCGCCGAGGCCAGCCCGCGCCGACCGACACGGCGGATACAGCGCACCCGCCTGTCCTGCTGGGCAATCCGCCGCACCTCCTGCGTCGTGCCGTCGGGACTGTTGTCGTCCACGTAGATCACTTCCCAGGCGATGCCGGCCAGCGCCGCATCGAGCTTGGCGATCATCGGCGCCACGTTCGGCCGCTCATTATAGCTTGGCACGATCACACTGAGCACCGGTGTGCCGGACGGCCGGACTGCCGCGGTCAGGTCAGCCTGGATGGTCGTATCGGGCATAAGGTTCCCACACGCGGACAGGGAGGTTGCACTGACAAGACAACAGTCGAACGTCAAGCGAAATGCATCAATTGCAACCAAAAATTGCCTAAAAATGACTATAAATAATAATAATATCCCGCGAAACAAGACGATTCCCATAAATGCTTCGCAGGACCTCGGCGCCAACCCGTCGTGCACATACGCGCTCCGCGCGACGCGTTCGAGCCCTCGCCTTTCTACACGAACGGCACGCCGGCCAGGCTGCGGCTGGTTCGGATCGTCTGTAGAGTCTGCACCCGGCTGACCGCCGGCGACCCGGTCAGCTTCTGCGTCAACTGGTTTTCATGCGCGGTATCCCGAGCCACCAGCTTCAGCAGGAAATCGCCGCCGCCGCGGATCATGTGACACTCCCGCACCTCGGCCCAGCCACCGACCAGTTGCTCGAATGCCGACAGCACCGCCTCCTTCTGGCTCTCCAGTCCGACAATGGCGAAGAAGGTGATCTCCCACCCCAGCTTCTGCGGATCGGTATCGGCGTGATAGCCGCGGATCACCCCCGCCTCTTCCAGCGCCCGCACCCGGCGCAGGCAGGGCGGCGCCGAAATCCCCGCCCGCTTCGACAGGTCCACATTGGTCATCCGCCCGTCTTCCTGCAGCGAGGCGAGAATGCGGCGGTCGATCGCGTCCAGCACAATCGGCATGTCGGAATTGGGCGGCTTCATGAGATTTTTTTGAACCGACGTTTCCTGGCCGCGGGGAGACGCATAATCTTATTGCGTACAATCGCCCTCGCAAGCTGAAAATCCCCACTTTGGCGGGTGTCATCACGCTATCCACAGCTTTCTTTGCCCGTTCGCCCGAATATCGTCCGAACCACCCCCACCGTTCGACAACACGGCGCGTGACGCAGACCCAAATACCGGCGTATCGCGCATCCCTGCGGCGCGATACTAAAACACCATGAAGCGCCTGCTCCGAGGTCTCACCCGCGTGCTCGCCGCCATCGGCGTGCTGATTCTTCTGCTCGCCGCGCTGATCACCGGTGCGGTCTGGCTGACCATCCCCGGTTCCCGCCAGACCGCACAGATCCCCGGGATCTCTGGCCCGGTGGACATCACCTACGACGCCGACTGGGTCCCGCGCATCCGAGCCGCCACCGAACCGGACGCCGCCGCCGCGCTCGGTTTCGTGCACGCCCGCGACCGCATGTTCCAGATGGAGCTGATGCGCCGCGCCGCCTCCGGCCGCCTGTCCGAACTCGCCGGCCCCGCCACGCTGCCGATCGACCGCTTGATGCGCACCCTTGGCCTGCGCCAGCACGCGGTCGCCGACCTCGCCGCCCTGCCGCCGGACACCAGGACGCTGCTGGAGGCCTACGCCCGGGGCGTCAACGCCTGGATCGCGCTGAAAGGCCGCTTCGCTGCACCGGAATTCCTCGTCCTCGGCGCCCCCGAACCCTGGCAGGCCGCCGACAGCCTGCTCTGGGCCGAGACCATGGGGCTCTATCTGTCGATGAACTGGCGCCAGGAACTCGCCCGCCAGGCGCTTGCCGGCAAGGTCCCCGCCAGCCTGATCGACCAGCTTTGGCCGCCCCCTGCCGATACCCCGGCGCCCGACGCGATGCGCCCGACGCTTATTCGCTACGCCGACGCCGCCACCCGCCTGCTTTCCCTGCTGCCCGGCTTTCCGTCAGTCTACACGTTGCCGCAGACCGCCTCCGACGAGTGGGCGCTCGACGGCAGCCACACCGCCACCGGCGCGCCGTTGCTGGCGGGCGATCCGCACCTCGGGTTCAGCTTCCCCGCCATCTGGTACCTGGCGCGCATCGACACGCCGAACCACGTGCTGGCCGGCGCCACCGCCCCCGGCGTGCCGTTCCTGGTGATCGGCCGCAACGAAAAGATCGCCTGGACCTTCACCACGACGGGCGCCGACGTGCAGGACATCTTTATCGAGACCCCAGCCGGTGCCGACGGCTACCAGACCCCAGACGGCCCGAAGCCGTTCATGGTGCGGGAGGAACGCATCAGCGTCCGCGGCCAGCCCGACGTGCTGCTGACGGTGCGCGAAACCCGCCACGGCCCGGTCATCAGCGACCTCGATCATCCGGACGGTCCGATCCTTGCCGTCGCGATGGGCAACCTGCAGCCTGACGACACCGCCGCCACCGGCCTGCTGGCGCTGAACCGAGCCAATTCGGTCCAGCAGGCCGGCGTGGCGGCGCCGCAGATCAGTTCGCCGGTGCAGAACCTGCTGGTCGCCGACGGCACCACCATCGGCCTGTTCCTCACCGGCCGCGTCCCGATCCGCAAGGCCGGCGACGGCGCGGCCCCGGTGCCGGGCGACGGCTCGTATGACTGGACCGGCTGGGCCGCCGGCGACCAGCTTCCGCACAGCGTCTCACCCCCCAGCGGACGCCTGGTCAACGGCAATGAGCCGGTCTGGCCGCCGGGTTTTCCGGTTTTCATGAGCCACGACACCTTCGGCGACTGGCGGGCGCGACGCATCCGCACGCTGCTGGCGCAATCCAACCGTCACACCCCGGCCGACTTCGCCGCCATGCAGACCGACACCGTGGACAGCTTCGCCCGGCAGGTCCTGCCGGCGCTGCGGGCGACGCCGGGGGCGACGGGGGAGGCGCAAAAGGCGCTGGACCTGCTGCAGAGCTGGGACGGCTCCGCAGCGATGGACCAGCCGGCCCCGCTGATCTTCAATGCCTGGATGGACGCCTTCTACACCGCCGTCCTGCATCATGCCGGGCTAACAAGGGGCCTGGGCACGCCGACGGCAGACTTCATCGAATCGGTGCTGTCGCCCGCCGGCGCCCACTGGTGCGACGGCGACTGCGGACCGCTGCTGCGCGACTCGCTGACCGAAGCCACAGCCCAGCTCAGCACCCGCTTCGGCGACGACCCCGCCGCCTGGCGCTGGGGCGACGCGCATCAGGCGATCTTTGCCCACCCCTTCCTGCGCACGATCCCGGTGCTGGGGAGCTTCACCACGATCAGCATCCCGACCCCAGGCGACGACAACAGCCTGTTCCGCGGCGGCACAGACGCCCTGCTTCAGTCGGTGCATGGCGCCGCCTATCGCGGAGTTTATGACCTCGCCGACCTCGATCGCAGCCTGTTCATCGTCACCCCCGGCCAGTCGGGCAATCCGTTCAGCCGCCACGCAAGAGATTTTGCCCAAAGATGGCGAGACGGTGCTACCATCACTCTCGGGCCGGCAGCGGCCAGCATCGCGGGAACGGCCCATCTGACACCATGAGCACCTGACGCCATGAGCTTTGCCAACCCTTACCTCGACGACGACTTTTTCACCGGCGGCGTCATGTCCCGCCGCTGCGTCGCCTGGGTATTCGACCTTTTCCTGATCGCGGTCCTGGTCTGGGTGCTTTGGTGGATCCTGGTGATGTTCGGCATCCTGACGTTCGGGCTTGGCTTCGGTGCCATGAGCATCCTGCCCTTCGTCCCGTTCTTCTACCATTTCCTGTCTTTGCTCGGTTCGTCCAACGCCACCCCCGGCCAGCAGATGATGGGCCTGATGGTCCGCCGCGACGCCGACCTCGGCCCGCCTACCGGCTTGCAGGCGCTGGCCTCGGTGCTGGTGTTCTACCTGACGCTGGCGACGTCGGGCCTGCTGCTGGTCGTTGCCCTGTTCACCCGGCGCCACCGCACCTTGCACGACCTTATCAGCGGCCTGGTCGTGGTGCGGGTCAGCGCCATGCGGACGTTGACCGAACCGAGGGGACGCTGGAACATGTCGGGTGGAACGACCGCCCCATGAGCATGTACAAACCGCCGCGCCGGCCTCAGTTTTTCTACACCACCGCGCCGTTGCCCTGCCCCTATCTGGCGGGACGCACCGAACGAAAGGTGGTGACCGAGATCGTCGGCCCGGATGCGGAGGCGCTGCACGACCGGCTGTCCCGCGCCGGCTTCCGCCGCAGCCACAACATCGCCTACGCTCCGGTCTGCCCGTCCTGCCAGGCCTGCGTGCCGATCCGCATCCCGGTGGACAGCTTCCAGCCCGACCGCACGTTACGAAAAATCGCCAAGGCCAACGCCGCCCTGGAAGGCTATCGCGTGCCCGCCCGCGCCACCGCCGAACAGTTCCAGTTGTTCCAGCGCTACCAGCAGGTGCGCCACGGCGACGGCGACATGGCCAGCATGAGTTTCTACGACTACCGCGCCATGGTCGAAGACACCCCGATCGAGACCTTCATCATCGAGTTCCGCGACGAGCAGGACCGGTTGGTGAGCGCATGCCTGAGCGACAAACTCGGTGACGGCCTTTCCGCCGTTTACAGCTTCTTTGCCCCCGGTCTGGAAAAGCGTTCGCTCGGCACCTACGCCGTGCTGTGGCTGATCGAGCGCGCGCGGGCACTGCACCTGCCCTACGTGTATCTCGGCTACTGGGTGCCGGAGAGCCGCAAGATGGCCTACAAGGCGCGCTTCCGTCCCAGCGAGATTCTTGTCGGCGGCACCTGGCGGGTGCTGACCGACGGCGAAATCGCCGGCGAAACCGCTGCCGAGGTGGCGATGGTGTCCGAAACCGCGGGTTGACGGCGGTGGGTCTTGACCGGTCTAACGGTTTCGTCAGGTGCAACAGCGTATTCGTAACTTAAAACAACGGAAATATTAGGTCTTACAAATAAACTTCCCCAACGCGCCTGCCAGGCGCCCACACTTTATGCATCCACCCCGAATCGATCAGTCAGGTCCGACTGTCCGCTCCGCGTGGGTCGCCCGGCCCGCCGAAAGCCGCGCGCCAAACCCTCCGCCCGTGGCATCATCCGCGGCCAACCATCATGGATGAACCAATGCAAGACCCTGACTGGCTGCTCTGGGCCCGCGAGATCCAGGCCATCGCCCAGACCGGCCTCGCGTTCAGCAAGGACCCCTACGACCTCGACCGCTTCGCCGCGCTGCGCCGCCTCGCCGCCCGCATCATGGCTGACCATAGCGGCGCCGCCCCCGAACGCATCGAAACCCTGTTTGATACCGAAACGGGATACGCCACCCCCAAGGTCGGCGTCCGCGGCGCTGTGTTCGACGCCGCAGGCCGCATCCTTATGGTGCGCGAGATCGTGGACGCGCACCGCTGGACGCTGCCCGGCGGCTGGGCCGACATCAACCAGACCCCCGCCGAGTCCGTCGTGCGCGAGGTGCGCGAAGAGTCCGGCTACCAGGTCCGCCCGGTCAAGCTTGCGGCTGTCTGGGACCGCGCCCGCCAGCAGCAGCCCGCCATGGCGTTCTCGGTGGTGCGGATGTTCTTTATCTGCGCCCTTGAAGGGGGCGCCCCCGCCACCAGCCTGGAAACCAGCGAGGTCGGCTGGTTCGCCGAACCCGACATCCCCGCCGATCTTTCGACGCGCCGCACCTCCGCTCACCACATCAGCCGCATGTTCGCCCACTGGCGCGACCCCGCTCTGCCCACCGAATTCGACTGACCCGAACGAAACCCTTTCCGGTCACCCGGCCCGCCGCTCCTTGAGCAACCGTACGTCTTCAGCGAGCATGGCCATGCACAGGGTTGCCACGGCGTTACCCGCTCACGGCGTGCTAAGCAACGCTCGCGCCGCAGATTTGGCCATATCCTGCGGCGGCGAGGTGCATCGATAACACGCCGTGGCGAATGATACCGCGCCGGTTTACTGGACTTTATTAATCCTCCCCGAGCAGATGTATTGTACCTGGTTACTGACGCAAACGGCGCTGTTTCGTCTTCGGAACAGCTGACCACTGAGCAGGCAGCATGCTGGCATCACTGCTTACGTCCACGGGCACGCCGCAGCAGACCGAGGCAGCACGTGGCGAGGCTCAGCACTGTGAGACTGGCGGGCTCCGGAACGGGGGCCGAGTTGGGCGTTCCGACAAATCCCACGTCGCCATCCCCACCCGAATAGAAGCCAACGATCTCGCCTGGATCATTGATGCCTTCCGGGTTGGCCGGGTTGGGGCCGGGTGCGATGGTGTTGAAGAAAACGCCATTCGCCTCGACAAATCCCTGAAACACGATCGGCGCGTTCGTATCGAAGTAATATCCGTCAATCTCGCCTGCATCGTTGATTCCGAGTGGCATCGTGCCCTGATCTGCGAGCGGGGCGGAGACGGTGGCAAAGCTTCCGTTGGTGTCTACAAAGCCAAAATCATTGCCAGCGCCATTGTTGTAACCGACGATCTGGCCCCGGTTGTTGATGCCGGCGAACTGAGTACCTGAGGTCGTTCCGGGTGCGTCGATTGTTACGAAATGGCCACCGCTGTCGATGAAGCCGTGCGACCCGAAGTTGCTGTCGAAATAGGTGCCGACAATCTCGCCGGCGTTATTGATGCCATCGACCACGGTGCCGTGGACCGCAGCCGGGTCGTCGATCGTCGTGTAACCGTTGTTTTGATACAGAAAGCCGTGCGCGACGGAATTGCTGTCGTAATAGGTTCCGACGATCTGCCCTGCATCATTGATCCCCGTCGGAGCCGTGTTGATGGCCGAGGCCGGGTCGGACAGAGTGGTGAAGGTTCCGTTTACATCGGTGAATCCATACCTGTTGGGCGATCCGTCCGAATAATAGTTGCCGACCAGCTCGCCTGCGCTGTTGATGCCGGCGACAGAGGTGAAGTTTGCTCCAGGAACGGCGATCGTTGTGTAACTGAAGGTGAGCGCGTGCGCCGGGCCTGCGAGCAGCGGGAACCAGGCCCATGCGATTTTGACAGGCAGTAAGCGGCGCATCTGATGCTGGTCCTCTCTCAGCTTCCGTCCGTTTAGCCGACTTCCGCCGATAAGCAACCCGGTCAACTCATCCCACCCGGATGCCGCCCCGACGCGATCAGACAAGACGTGTCGCGTGACGCGGGAGATGTCACCTCACGTTCCCGCGTGATTCCACCACGCGCGACCGCTGTGCCCGGCAGCAAACCGGAATTGATCCTTGCATCGCAGCGCCGCCGCCCATAGGGTCCGGCCGTTTCCACCGTCGGGGCGTGGCGCAGCCTGGTAGCGCGCCTGTTTTGGGTACAGGAGGTCGTGGGTTCGAGTCCCGCCGCCCCGACCATGGGATCGACCGAACCGAACGGAGACCGTCTGCATGCGTGCCCGCATCTTCCAGCCGCCGAAGACCGCGATGCAGTCCGGTTGGGCCAACACCAAGGACTGGGCGCTGGAATTCATCCCCACCCATGGCCGCCGCGCCGACCCGCTGATGGGATGGTCCGGCGGCGGCGACACCCAGACACAGGTGAAACTGTTCTTCGACACACGTGAGGAAGCCATCGCCTACGCCGAACGCGCCGGCATCCAGTATGACCTCGAAATTCACCAGGCCCGCCGCATCCGGCCCAAGGCCTATGCCGACAACTTCAAGTGGGGCCGCATCGAGAACTGGACGCATTGAGCAACCCGTTCTGATGGCGGTCTACACCGACGTTACCGACGACGCGCTCGCCGCCTTCCTCACCCAGTACGACATCGGCACCATGGTCGCCTTCCGCGGCGTCGCCGAGGGCGTCGAGAACTCCAACTACTCGCTCCGCACCACCGGCGGCGACTTCTTCCTCACGTTGTACGAGAAGCGCGTCGATCCGAACGATCTGCCGTGGTTCATCGGCCTGATGGAGCATCTCGCCCAGCACGGCCTGGTCTGCCCACAGCCGGTGCGCGGGCGCGACGGGTCGGCGCTGCGGCGCCTGTGCGGCAAGCACGCCGCCATCACCACCTTCCTGCCCGGAGTCTGGCCGCGCCGCGTCCGCCAGGAACACTGCGGCCCGGTCGGCGCGACATTGGCACAACTCCACCGCGCCGGTGCCGACTACCCGCCCAATCGCGCCAACGCGCTCGGTCCCGCAAGCTGGACACCCTTGCTCGAGCGCTGCCGCACCCAGGCGGATGAGGTGCAGAGCGGCCTCGCCGCCGAACTCGACCAGGCGCTGGCCGCCATCCTGCCCGCCTGGCCGGCTTCCCTGCCGACGGGCCACATCCACGCCGACATGTTCCCCGACAACGTGTTCTTTCTGGATCAGCGACTGTCCGGCGTGATCGACTTCTACTTCGCCGCCACCGACCTGCTGGCCTACGACATCGCGGTCTGCCTCAACGCCTGGTGCTTCGAATCGGATTTTTCGTTCAACGTCACCAAGGGCCGGGCTTTGCTGGCCGCTTATCACGCCGTTCGTCCGCTCTCGGACCAGGAGCAGGCCGCGCTGCCCGTGCTGTGCCAGGGCGCCGCGATCCGCTTCCTGCTGACCCGCCTCTATGACTGGCTCAATCACCCGCCCGGCGCGCTGGTCACCCGCAAGGACCCGCTGGAATATCTGCGCCGGCTGCGCTTTCACATGTCTGCCACCGATGGACGAGCCTATGGCATCTGACGACATCATCGTTTCGCTGCCGCCGGACCCGGACAAAGTCGTGGAAATCTGGACCGACGGCGGCTGCAAACCCAACCCTGGCCCCGGCGGCTGGTCGGCCATCCTGACATTTCGAAATGTGGTCAAGGAACTGTCCGGTGCGGAACCGGAGACCACGAACAACCGCATGGAACTGACAGCCGCGGCGGCGGCGCTGGAATCGCTCAAACGCCCCTGCCACGTCATCGTCCACACCGACAGCCAGTACCTGAAAAACGGCATCACCCGCTGGATGACCGGCTGGGTGCGCAAGGGCTGGCGCGGCTCCACCGGCGACCCGGTGGCAAATATCGATCTGTGGAAGCGCATCCTCGCCGCCCAGGAAACCCATCGCGTCGAGTGGAAATGGGTGCGCGGCCATGACGGCAACGACATGAACGAGCGCGCCGACCGGTTGGCGACCGAGGCCCGCCGTGCGGCCTTCGGCGGCGACCGGGGGTGACCCGCCCCCGCACCGCGCCTAAATTCTCGCCAGCGCTCCGGGAATATGGGAAAAACGGCGCGCCCGCCTGACGCGCGGCGAACCCGGTCAACCCGTTGAGGAGCCGAACCATGCGCCTGCACCATATCCTGCCCGCCATCCTGCTCGCCGCCGGCCTTGCCGTGGCGGCCGCCCCCAACGCCCGCGCCGCAACTGACGGCGGGCCGTTCAGCCAGCAGGCACTTACCGCCACCCAGAAGCAGGGCAAGCCAATCCTGGTCGAGGCCACCGCGCCGTGGTGCCCGATCTGCGCCAAGCAACGCCCGATCCTGTCGCAACTTCTGGCCGCCCCTGAATTCAAGGACCTGGTTGTTTACAACATCGACTTCGACTCGCAGAAAGTCGCCCTCCGCGACATGGGCATCGCCATGCAAAGCACCCTGATCGTCTTCAACGGCACCACCGAGAAAGGCCGCTCCACCGGCGTCACCGATCCCGCCGCGATCAAGGCGCTGCTGGAAAAATCCGTCCACTGAGGCCGCATTCAGCCACCCCGTGACCGCTGGCAGTATCGCCTTCGGCTTCCTCGCCGGGATGCTTTCCACCCTGTCGCCCTGCGTGCTGCCGCTGCTGCCCCTGATCCTCGGCGCCGCCACTGCCAGCCACCGCCTCGGCCTGCCCGCGCTGGCCGCCGGAGTCGTCGTGTCCTTCGTCAGCATCGGCCTGTTCGTCGCCACCATCGGCTTCGCCATCGGCCTCGATGGCGACGTGTTCCGCAGCATCGGCGCCATCCTGCTGGCCGGACTTGGCGTCGTCCTGCTCAGCGCGCCGCTGCAGAACCGTTTCGCGCTGGCCGCCGGCAGCATCGGCAATGCCGGCAATCGGGCGATGGCCGGCCTCACGGTCGACAGTCCCACCGGTCAGTTCGTCCTCGGCCTCCTGCTCGGCGCGGTTTGGAGCCCCTGCGTCGGCCCCACCCTCGGCGCCGCCTCCGTCCTCGCCTCGCAACGCCACAACCTCGGCAGCGTCGCCGCCGTGATGCTCGCCTTCGGCATCGGCACCGCCATTCCCCTGCTGGCGATCGGCCTGCTGTCGCGCGAGGCCCTCATGCGCTGGCGAGGCCGCCTGATGGCCGCCGGCCAGACCGGCAAACGCCTGCTCGGCGCCACCGCACTAGTCGTTTCGCTCGCAATACTGACCGGATTCGATCGCAAACTGGAGATCATCCTGGTGAAAGCGTCCCCCTCCTGGCTGAGCGACCTGACCACCCGGTTCTAAATACAATGCCTCATAAAACGTCGCGTTGTGCAGCAGCAAACCGCCTGCTCGCCGCGAGATAAATCCTCCCAAGGAACGGAAATGCTATGACGCGATACCGAAACATACCCCACACAAGCAGTATTTCCGGCCGGGTGAAATTCCTGTCCCAGGCCCTACCGGTTCGGCCACAGCCCCGGCGTCGCAACCTCCAGCGAGTGGCCGTCCGGGTCGCGGAAATACAGGCTGGTGCCGCCGCGCGGCCAGACGATCCGGCTTTCCACAGCCACGTCCTGCCGCGCCAGGTGCGTCTCCCACGTCGCCAGCTCACCGAACGGAATGGCGAAGGCCAGATGCAGCGCGCCCTGCCCGTGATGCGGCGGAATCATGCCGCCCGGTCCCGGCGCCGGCTGATCGGTCATGCCATGCCGGAACAGCAGCAGCACCTGCTCGCCGGGAACCTCCATCGCGCACATCCGCTGATCCTGGAAATACGCGACGAATCCGAACACACGCTCATAAAACGCGCGCGACCGCGTCAGGTCATCGACGTAAAGCGAACTCTCCAGGATCTGGCTGACCCGCGGCACCGGCGATGCCTATGACCGGTGAGCGTCCTCGGCAGACCCGGCGTCGACCGGCGCCGTACCGTCCTGTTCGGCCTTGCGCCGCTGCGCCGCCAACTCCTCGCGCTCCCGCAGCTTGGCCTCTTTCTTCGCCTGCTTGGCGCGATCCCGCTCAGCGCGCTGCTGGTTGTAGTTAGGCTTGAATACCATAAGACCCCCTTGCATCCACCTCGGCTTGCTTCCGGATGAAGCGGTTACCTGAGCGTGCTCCCATCGCGCCGCGCGGTTCTAGACCGGCGCGGGCGTCAGCGATACCGCCTGCTCCTCGGCGCGCGCGGCGTCCTCCTCCCGCAGCCGTTCCGACCGAGCGGTATCGGCGGTTCGGCCGTCATGCAGCACCTGGGTCAGACGGACGATCGCATCGGCCTTGTCGGTGCCTGAAATGCCGGCATACTCACCCGCTAGCCGGTCGATCGCCAGTTCAAACAGATTACGCTGGCTGTAGCTCGGCGCCGACCCGTTGGCCGCCGACTGCAGATCGCGGCACACCTCGGCCACCATCTTCAGGTCGCCGGAGTTGATCTTCGCCTGAAACTCCTGCGCCCGCTTCGCCCACATCAGCCGGCTCACCTTTGGGCGCCCGGCGAGGATCTTCATCACCTGTGCCATCACCTCCGGCGTTGCCAGCTTGCGCAGTCCGGTCGCCCGCGCCTGGGCGATCGGCACCCGCAGCGTCATTTTGTTCTCTTCGAACGATATAGTGATCAGCTCGAGCCTGTAGCCGGCAATCACTTCGGCACCGATGGTGTCGATCTTGCCAACGCCGTGGGTCGGGTAGACGACAAAATCGCCCGTGCGGAACGGGTCATCGTCCCGCTGCTGCGGCTGTGCCGCCGTCGCCCCAAACGCGGCCGAGACCATGGCCGTCGTGATTTCTGCTGCCGCCAATTTGTCCACCCGGGTTAAAAGTGAACTGTATATGGGATTTCCCTGAGGAAATACATCGGTGTTTGGCCGCTCCGCGGCGGGAGTGTTTGGCCGCTCCGCGGCGGGAGTGTTTGGCCGCTCTGCGACGGGAGTGTTTGGCCGCTCCGCGGCGGGAGTGTTTGCCCGCTCCGCCCGGTTGGCCGCGATCGTCCCGGTTTCAGTGTAAACTTGTCAGATACGCGATCAGGTCGGCCCGCTTCTGGTCGTCCTTCAAGCCCACATAGGGCATGATGGTTTTCGGCACCACATCCTTCGGGCTGGTCAGGTAGCGGTCGAGCGTCGCCGCATCCCAGGTCAGCCCCGAATCCCTGTTGGCCGGCGAATAGTGAAACCCCGGAATTTGTCCCGCCTGCCGGCCGACGATCCCGAACAGGCTTGGCCCGACGAGGTTCTTGCCCTCCAGCGGCGAGTGGCACACCGAACACTGCGTCTTGAACACCGCCGCGCCGGCGCCAACGTCCTGCCCATGCGCCATGCCGGCAATGCCGATCGCTACGGCGCCGGCGGCGGCCAGTAAAATCCAAATATCCATAATCGTCAGCCACCTCGTCTCATCAGCGAGGCGCACCCTGACGATCCGGCCCTTAACCTTCATTGATCTCGGTCAAGCACCGCTTCTCGACCCTGCTATGCGTAGTCGAACAGTGCCATCAGCCCGAAATCCATGTGCAACTGCTGATGGCAGTGAAACAAGGTCGGGCCAGGATTATCCGCCAGGAAATCGATCTCAGCCTCCTGGAATCCACCCAGCATCACCACGTCCTTGATCACGCCGGCGGTCGGTTTGCCGCCGATACGGGTCAATTCGAAACTGTGCCGGTGCAGATGCATCGGGTGCACGTCATCCGCCGCGTTGCGCAGCTTCAGCCGGTAGCGCCGCCCCTGATGCAGGGTAAAGCGCGGCGTCATCGCGGCCATCGAGAACGCCTGGCCGTTCACCGTCCACTGATTGAACCCGCCCAGCGCGGCATTATGCTTCACCAGAACCATCTCGATCGTTTCATCCGCAACCGCCGGCGCCGCCCCTGGCTTGCCGAACACGGTATAATCCCAGATGAACCGTTTCGGCTTCGTCCAGACCGGTTTTCCCGCATGGCCGGCATATTCGACGACGATCCCCATGCCGTGCCCGCGGTCGTCGTCGGCCAGGTCGCCCATCACCCAGACGCCGGGATGATTCATCTCGACCACGGCAGAAATCCGCTCCGCCGTGCCCAGCCACAGCACCGGCACCACGGCCTGGGTCGGCACCATGTTGCCGTCCAGGGCGACCACCCGGAAGCCATGTCCCGGCAACGCCAGGCTGCGGATTTCGCCGGCGCTGGCATTCAGCACATGGAACAGCACCCGCTCGTTCTGCTTCACCCGGATCGGCTCGCCGTGCCCCAGCATCCGGCCGTTGATGCTGAACAGCTCATAGCCGACCTCGAAGCCCTTGGTCTTGACGGGCGCGGCTGCATCCGCCTGCTGGCCCATCTGCTGCAACGCGTTGACCGGCGTCCCGGCCAGCGAATCCATATCCATGTCCCCGCCCTGGCTGAAGCTTGGCAGGAACTCCTTGAGCACCAGGAAGACCTCACGGTCATAGGCGCCTGGATTGTCCTTTGGCTCGATGTAGACCGGGCCAGCCTGGCCGGTGTAGGTGCCGCGATTCAGATCGCCGCCGGCTACGACATGGCTGTGGTAGAACCGGAACCCCGATGGCTTCGGCACGAAGGCGACCCGCTGCATCCCGAACGGCGGCACATACGGCGATCCCTCCTCGGCCGCGCCATCGACGTCGGACGGGATCATCTGGCCGTGCCAGTGCACCAGTTCCGGCGTGTCGGTATCGTTATGAATATCCACCACCACGCGCTGGCCTTCGGTGAAGCGCAGCAGCGGTCCGGGAAACTGTCCGTTGTACAGCGTCGTCGAAACGATATGGTCGGGCGCCAGCTCGACCAGTCCGGTGGCAATGCGTACCGTGTAATCGGGCTTCGGTTCCTCGGCCCGGGAAGGTGAGGCGCCCAGCAACGGCAGCAGCGCCGCTTGTTTCAGCAGCGAACGGCGTTCCATCGCCATGGCGGATCCTCCAAGCCGGTTTTTACTTCCCCTGCAATCGATCCATGAACGGCGGAAACGTCAACAGCAGCGCCACGACCAGCATCGCGAATGACGCCAGATTGATCCAGCCGATCGCCACCTCGCGCGCCGCCCAGCGACGGCCCAGCAGGTACCATGCGGCCAACCACACCACGATCGCCAGCGTCGTCACCCCCGACAGCGCGCCGCTCGGTGGCCAGAACGACAGCAGCCGCCCGAGGAAGTGAACCGCATCGCCGGCAAAGGCAAGAATTCCCAGCGCCAGCGAACCAATGCCTGCCGCCAGGATTGCCGCCGCGCCCGGACCGTTCGGCAGCGATTCCAGTTCCGGCTGCTCTGTCATGTCACTTCGCCTGATACAAGATGATTTCCGCACCACCGCGGACCGGCGCATTCTTGTTCAGAAACGCACCGATCAGGCCGGACACGGCGGTGGCGAAAAACGCCACAGCGGTGAACGCCAGAACGGCGGCACGCATCTGCCGGTGCAAGGCCAGCCGCGGCCCGTACTTGATGAACACATAGGCCACCATCGTCATCGCGATCGGCGTGAACCAGGCTATGTGCTCCTTCCACTCCATCCCCAGTTCATGCCAGCCCGAGGTCAGCGGGCTGGAGAGGAGCAGGCGCCGCGGATAACCGGACAGATCGGTGGTGCCCGCCGGCGGCACCGCGCGATACCACGGATAGATGACATATGCGCCAGACAGTGTCGTCAGCCAGGACAGCGCCGCCATGCTGATCATGTAGAACCGCAGCAACGCGGTATCCCAGCGCGACGGGAGCCGTTCCGTTCCAGCAACGGCAGTCGCATAGATGACCGCGATCGCCCCCGAGAACGCCAGCATGAACAGTGCGCCAAATCCCATGCCGTGAAGGACGGTCATCAGGTCATGAGACGTAATTTCCACCGCCGCCGCCTATTTCACGGTCGCCAGATAGGCGATCAGGTCGGCCCGCTTGGTCGCATCCTTGACCCCGGCATAGGTCATTTTCGTCCCCGGAACCATCGCCCGCGGCGATTCCAGGTATTTGTCCAGTGTCGGCTCGTCCCATGTCAGGTTTGCCGCCTGATTGCCCGGCGAATAGCTGTATCCGGCAACCGAACCGGTCTTGCGCCCGACGACGCCGAACAGCGTCGGGCCAATCTTGTTTTGCCCCGGCTGCACCGAATGGCAGATGCTGCAGGACGAGGTAAACACCGCTTTGCCGGCGCCGGCGTCGCCGGCTAGTGCGGCCTGACCCGAAAGGCAACTTAACGCGGCGACGGCGGCAACGCGTTCGATCCAGAAAGCCATCATCGATCTCCTCATCAGCACGCGTTTAATGCGCCGCCGGCAGTTTGCTGTGCAGTGTATCGCCAACCATCAAGACGGCCGGGACCAGGATTTCCAGGTCGTTCAGCGAGTCGGCCGCGGCCGACTCGGCGAACTCCTTAGCGTCGTTGTCATGCGCCTTCGTTGCGGCAACGACCAGTCCGTTCAGCGCCTCGGTAATCTCGGTATGCTCGATGAAAATCTGTTCCTGTTCGGCCTTGACCCGATCGGTCATCGGCAGCGCCCAGGCCATGTCCGGCGTCACCTTGCCGTCGGCCAGATAAGGCAACAGAGTCAGCGGCGGAAAGATGAATTCGTCCTCCCGCGCGGCATGTTTTTTATACAGCACTAGAACCTTCCCGGCGGCGACGCCGACGGGGCCTTTGTGTTTCGCCAGTGCAGTGATCTGCTCAAGCGTTTCCTTGTGTTCAATCTGCAATGACTGCGGAATAAGGTGGTCCGGAGCCGGCTGCGCAGCAGCGCCCCCGGGCGTGATCCAGGCCGCTCCGCCCAGCGTCAGGGCGGCAAGAAAAATTCTTGGATGCATGATGGTGTCTCCGGATCGGTGGTCGTAATCAGAAAATCAGCCAGGCGAAAAGCAGGAAGGTGTTGTTGTCGGCGGCATTGTGACCGGCGCCGTCGTAGTTCGTTCCGCCGCCGTCAAACTCGGTGTAGGCGATGTACTGCGCGCCCAGCTTCATGTTCAGCAACGGCTGCCAAAGGGACGATTCCTTGCCGAACGGCACCCAGTCGGCCTCGATGATGAATTCGTTGCTGTTCGGCTTGTTATTGGCGCTTTGGACCTGGATCGGGTTGGCCGGACCCCATGTCTTCTGCCACCCAACGGTCACGCCGTACGTGTTCTTATACCAGTACGATGCGTTGGCGCGAAATTGATTGAGGCTGTAGGTGGCGCCGAAGCCGGTGCCGGCGGACGACGCGCGCAGGTTCTGGTCCTCATGCGTGAAGATGCCCTGCACCGTTGCGATATGCGTGCCATCGCCGAGGAACTGGTAGCTGCCGTCGAACGCGTAGTCGGTATAGTGGTCGGCTGGTCCAGCGGCCCCGGCGGTATAGGTGTCGGCCGCCGGAAGGGCGTCGGCATGCATGAACAATGCGCCGGCATGGGCGGCGCTGTTGCCCCACTGCCACTCATAGGCGATGCGGGCGTAGGGCGCGGGACTGGTGGTGCTGCCGATCTGGAAACCGTCGCCGATCCGGCCCAGTGCCCAGCCGCTGAGTGTGCTGTAGGCGCCAGCTTCGACGTAAAGCCTGCTGTCATACCAGGCATAGGCGGTGTAGCCCAACGCGCTCTGGCCAAATCCGGCGGCCAGTAGCGGATTGGCCGACGGCGTCGGCGCCAGGGCCGAGGAGATATACGGAAAGCCCCAGGCAAATGTCGAATTGTAGGGGTCCTGCACGGTGACCGTGTTGTTGATGGTGGTGCCGACGCGCAGGTCCCGGCCGCCGAGGTCGAACACCGTCGTGTAGGGACGAATGTCGGTGTTATCCAGGTGCGACGTGTTGTCCACATCGCTCCAGGTGAACTGGATCAGGCCGCCGCTGTGCGCCCCGACATTGCCGCCGATGAAGCCGCTGACCTGGTCGAGCGAGAAATTGTTATTTGTGTCGTAATGTTGCGGCGGCGGATTTTGGCTGCCGCCGGTGTTGGTGAACGTGCTCTGAATCATCAGCGACAGCGGAATTTGCGACAGTATCCCTTCTCCACCGGTCTGGGTATAGCCGCCGATCTTGAAGGCTCGCCCGAGCGGGGTGAGTTGCGGGCCATAGCCGCCGATATGACAGGCAACGCAGGCCTGGCCGGTCTGCGCCGCGAAGGCGGGAATGGCGTTCGCAGGTCTCGCCAGCATCAGCAATCCGGCCGGCAACAGCCAGGCCGTTAGACGCAACAGTTTCAGCACAGCCAAATCTCCCCCTTGGCGAAGTCGGGCACAATTCGGACGCCAAACCGGGCGGGTCATTGATTTTGGTCAAAGACAACCGAAATACGGTGTCGTCGAGATAGGCTCGTAGCGTCGCCCTCAGCACGCATTGGTTGCGCTTTATTGCTCTGCCACAAGCGCTGGCGTTCCCGATGCGTCGATCCTGTAAGTAAACGTCGCCTGAAGCTGGTCAGCGTAACGATCTGACACGACGGAATCGTAACGACTTGCGGTTTTCGTTCCGCTGTCGGGCGGCCCGGCGCAGCCATCGGGATGCACAGCAGGGCCGCGACTGCAAGCCATGTGAGGACGCCGGGACGGTACCTAACCAAGCACCGCTCCGCGTAGCCGACGCTGCAAAACCCCCAGTGAGCGCCGGCATCCGGCGGTGAGGCATAGTCTGCGGCAGCCCGTTTGTGCTGGCGCGTTCTGGCGTCTCAACTCATTACCACCCTCACCCTGGCAGCGCGCGTGGCCCAGACCGGGATCGTGGAAGCCCGCACGCGGGCGCGTGGCGGGGGAAAGAGGTCTTGCGACCGTGGCCGGTCATTCCCATCTTTCCCTCTGGCACTCACAGGGGAAGAGTGCTAATGGCCCCGCACCGGCGAAACCTATTCGTCGCGACGGTGGCCGGACAGACGCCTGAATGCGAACCCGGTACCCTGCCGGGGCGGTTCGGTTGCCGTATCGGGACCGGCTGAGACCAAAACCTTCGTGACCGGTTCGCGCCATCGGCGGTTCCGGTCCGCATACGATTTACGGGAAGGATACGCACATGGCTGCCAAGGACGTTCGGTTCGGAGGCGATGCCCGCCAGCGCATGACGCGGGGCGTCGATGTACTCGCCGAGGCGGTGAAAGTGACGCTGGGTCCGCGTGGACGCAACGTGCTGCTCGACAAGAGCTACGGCTCGCCGCGCATTACTAAGGACGGCGTCACCGTCGCCAAGGAGATCGAACTCACCGACAAGTTCGAGAACATGGGCGCCCAGCTGGTGCGCGAGGTGGCGTCCAAGACCAATGACCAGGCCGGCGACGGCACCACCACCGCGATCGTGTTGGCACAGGCGATCATCCGCGAGGGCTCCAAGGCGGTGTCCGCCGGCATGAACCCGATGGACCTCAAGCGCGGTGTCGACAAGGCGGTGGTCGCTCTGGTCGAGGAACTGAAGAAGAAGTCGAAGAAGATCACCACCGAGGCGGAAACCGCCCAGGTCGGCACGATCTCCGCCAACGGCGAAGTCGAAATCGGCAAGATGATCGCCGAAGCCATGCAAAAGGTCGGCAACGAGGGTGTCATCACCGTCGAGGAAGCCAAGGGCATGGTCACCGAACTCGACGTGGTGGAAGGTATGAAGTTCGACCGGGGCTATATGTCGCCGTATTTCATCACCAATGCCGAGAAGATGACGGTCGAGCTGGAAAATCCATACATTCTTCTTAATGAAAAGAAGTTGTCGAATCTTCAGTCGATGCTGCCGGTGCTGGAAGCCGTCGCTCAGTCCGGCCGTCCGTTGCTGATTATCGCTGAGGACGTCGAGGGCGAGGCCCTTGCCACCCTGGTGGTGAACAAGCTGCGCGGCGGGTTGAAGGTCGCCGCCGTCAAGGCGCCCGGCTTCGGCGATCGGCGCAAGGCGATGCTGGAGGATCTCGCGGTCCTGACCAAGGGCGAAGTCATCAGCGAAGACCTCGGCATCAAGCTGGAAAACGTCACCCTCGCCATGCTCGGCACCGCCAAGCGGGTGCTGATCGAAAAAGAGAACACCACCGTCGTCGAGGGCGCCGGCAAGAAGGCCGACATCCAGGGTCGCTGTGCGCAAATCCGAGCGCAAATCGAGGAAACGACGTCGGACTACGACAAGGAGAAGTTGCAGGAGCGGCTGGCCAAGCTGGCTGGCGGTGTTGCGATCATCCGCGTCGGCGGCGCTTCCGAGTCCGAAGTGAAGGAGCGGAAGGACCGCGTCGATGACGCCCTGCACGCGACCCGCGCCGCGGTCGAAGAAGGCATCGTGCCGGGTGGCGGCGTCGCGTTGGCGCGGGCCTCGCAGATTCTGCTGAAGCTGAAGGGCGACAACGAAGACCAACGGGTCGGGATCGAGATCGTCCGCAAGGCCGCGCTGACCCCGCTGCGCCAGATCGCCGCCAATGGCGGAGAAGACGGTGCCGTCATTTCCGGCAAGACGCTGGATAAGGACGAGTACAACTACGGCTTCGACGCACAGACCGCGGTGTTCAAGGACCTGGTCAAGGCCGGTATCCTCGATCCGACCAAGGTGGTTCGCTGCGCGCTGCAGAACGCCGCCTCGATCGGCGGGCTGATGATCACCACCGAAGCGATGGTGGGCGATCATGTCGAACCGCCCGCCGAAGCCGCCTGAGCACTGGACCGCCGGATGCCTGCCATACCCGACCGGGTGTGCTCTTAGAGTATGGTAGGCGCCACGGGAGTTGCGATGACCGACGATGACGAACTGAACGCGGCGTTCAATCGAGAGACCTCCCGCATGATACGGCGGGAGGCATTGCGGCGCGCGGCGCTGGAACTCTCGACTGCCACACCGGCCGGCCTGGAAGACACGCTGGCGCGGATTTCCGCCGAGGTGACCGCCGAAGCGGAAGCAGCGAAGAAGGATTAACTGCGGGCGCCGCCGACCGGCAGTTCCTCATCCTCTGCGCGGCTGGTGGCGAGGTTGGCTTGCTGGTTGTAGGGCAGGTTCGACAGGATATGCAGGGTCTGCTCCGGCGGCAGGGTGAAAATCGGTCCGCCCAGCACCGTGATTGCCGCCGGCTGGTTGCCGGTTTGCAGATCGAGGTTCAGGGCGAGCAGTGTGTTCACCACAAGCTGTGACGGCGTGCCGGTGCGAATGCCAAGAGTCTGCCGCAGTTCGTCGCGGGCGGCGGCCATATGAAGCGGGATCGACGAGTCCATGCCGAACCAGCGCGGATTTTCCCGCAGTTCGCCCGACAGATATTCCAGCGCAACCACGGCTTTCGCGGCATCGATCGGGTTGCCTCGTGTGTTCGCGGGTGAAGCGAACGCCCAGGCCGACTGGTTGATGGCGCCGATAGCGTTGTCCTCGTAGACGCCGTAAACGCCGGGCGGCAGGTATGGGGTGTTACGTGATGCCGGCATTGTGCCGCAAGCGGCAAGGACAACGGCCAATGTAGGGAGAAGGGTCAGGGCCCGCATGTCGGCTGCTCCTGCTTGTGCTGGCCGGGATATTGGTGTGGCCGAACCCCGTGGCTAGTGTCCGGCGGCGGATTCCCCGGCCGGGACCGGGCGTTTGCCGGGCAGGATGCTGTCGGCGGCGGCTTGCAGGAAGGCCTGCGCGAGGTCCGGGTCGTCGGCCAGGCGTGACAGCACGACGGCGCCGACCATGGTGGACAGTGCGGCCAGAGCCTTCGCCCGTTTGCGGTTCGGCAGGACGCGGGCCAGCGCGTCGATCATGCCGCACAGTGCATCGCCGATGGCGGCGCGCGATGTTGAGCGGCGGGCGACGTCGGGACCGATGGTCGTGAGCGGACAGCCCTGCGCTGAGGCGACATGGGTGGGATCGAGATAGGGCAGCACGATCCGCCGCAGCGCGTCCTCGCGGTCGCCGGACCGGCTGATCGTATCCCACCGGCTCGCGGCTTTTTCCAGGAGGGTCTGCGAAACCGCGGCGGCCAGCGCCTCCTTGGAGGGGAAATGCATGTAGAAGCCGCCATGGGTCAGGCCGGCCTGCTTCATCACCGCATCGACGCCGACGCCATCGATGCCATGCTCGCGGAACAGGGTGCCGGCGGCGGCGAGGATGCGCTGGCGGGTTTCCTCCCTTCGGTGAGTCGGTTCGGCCATCCGGGCCTCCCTTTTATGTGACGGTCGTCATATTGGCGCTTGACTTTTATATGACGACCGTCATGTTCGATGCAAGAATTTCCGGAGCGTACGGCATGCGAGCTGTGGTGCGGTTGCTGGCGGGGCGGGTGCATTACGCGTGGGTTGTGGTGGCGGTGATGTTCCTGGTCATCCTCGCCGCGGTGGGCGTGCGGTCGACGCCGGGCGTGCTGATCGTGCCGTTGCAACGGGCGTTCGGCTGGAACGCGGCGCTGATCTCGGGCGCGGTGTCGTTGAATTTCCTGGTGTTCGGGGTGGTCGGGCCGTTCGCCACCGGGATGATCCAGGTGATCGGGTTGAAGCGCACGGTGGTGTATTCGATGGCGCTGCTGGCCGTGGGCGCCGGGCTGAGCACCTTCGTTACCGAAATCTGGCAACTGTATCTCACCTGGGGTGTGCTGGTGGGCCTGGGCACCGGCGGGGTGACGGTCGGCATGGCGACGGCGGTGGCGAACCGCTGGTTCGTGCAGCGGCGCGGGCTGGTGATCGGGCTGCTGACCGCGAGCAATGCCTCAGGGCAACTGGTGTTCCTGCCGCTGCTGGCGAGCCTGGTGGAGTCGCACACCTGGCATATCGTGCCGATGGTGGTCGCACTGGTGATCCTGGCACTCATCCCGCTGGTGCTGGTGCTGCTGCCGGAGAGTCCGGCGGCGATCGGGCTGGCGCCGTTCGGGTCGTCCGAAATCGTGGTGCTGCCGCCGCGGTCGGGCAATCCGTTCGTGATCGCCGTGGCCGGGTTGCTGCGCGGCGCTCGGTCGGTCGATTTCTGGCTGTTGTTCATCACCTTCGCGGTGTGCGGGTTCTCCACGTTCGGGCTGGTGGCGACGCATCTCATCCCGTTCTGCATGGATCACGGCATCTCCGAGGTCAGTGCGGCGAGCCTGCTGGCGGTGATCGGGGTGTTCGACCTGGTGGGCACCACGGTATCGGGCTACCTGACAGACCGGTATGATTCGCGGGTCCTGCTGTTCTGGTATTACGGGCTGCGCGGTCTGTCGCTGCTGGTGCTGCCGTTTTCAAATTTCGACGTGATCAGCCTGAGCGTGTTCGCGGTGTTCTACGGGTTGGACTGGGTGGCAACGGTGCCGCCGACGGTGACGCTGACCAATCAGGTGTTCGGCAGCAAGGACGCGCCGGTGATCGTGTCGTGGATCGTGGCCGGGCACCAGTTCGGCGGCGCGCTGGCGGCGCTGGGCGCGGGCGAGACCCGGTATCTGACGGGCAGCTATGTGCCGGCGTTCCTGGCGAGTGGCGTTGCCTGCCTGCTGGCGGCGCTGATGGTGCTGCGGATCACGCGGCAGCGGGTTTTGATCGCGGCTGTCGCGGAATAGGCCGGATTGGCCAGCGCGGTCGCAGCGGGGCGCGCTGTCAGGTCGGGATCAGCACGGTCCGCACGGCCAGGTCCGATTTGCCGAAGTCGAGCAGCACGCACTGGGTGAAGCCGGTGGCGCACAGATACTGGCGGCGTGCGGCGGTTTGCCAGGGCGGCCGGCCGGCGGTTTCCAGCTCGACCAGAATGGTATTTTCGACAACGAGATCAACGGCATAGTCTCCGACGACGACGCCATCGTAGAATACAGCGACGCTCTTTTGCTGGGTTACGGAGAGGCCGGCCTTGCGCAGTTCATGCGCCAGGGCGTTTTCATAGATGATTTCCGGCATCCCGGCGCCGAGGGCGTGGAGAACCGCGACCGCGCCGGCGACGACACGTTCGGCGACGGGGCTGAGCGAGGCGGTTGGCTTCGTTAGACGAAACCAGCGGGCGATCATCCGTAACAGGCGTTTCATGCGGCACCGCGCTGGGGCTGGAACTCGGTTGGCGCTGTTGGCTGGTGGGCGATTGGCTGGGGCGCGATTGGCTGGGGCGCAATTCTGGCCCGCAGCATGACTTCGCGGCGCTCGTTTTCGGCCTGTTTGCGGCGCAGCTTCTCGGCGGTGCGTTCGGCGGCGCGGCGCTGCTGGCGGGACAGCGGCCAGGCCGGCGCGGCGGGCGGCGGTTTGGCGGGAGGTGGCGTGGCGGGTTGGGCGGATTCGGGGGCGACGGCCTGGTCTTGGGGAGCGGCGGCTGCGGCGCCGAGGTGGCGGGTGCGCTGCAACTGGTCGAGCTTGCGCTGGGATTTGTGCGACTCGCGGCTGAGACTGACGGCGCTGCCACGCAGGCGCAGCTTGCGGGTCAGCGACAGGTCGGGATCGGCGGCTTCGCCGAGCGCCTCGAGGGCGTGGAAGCTGAAGCTGATGATTTCGGCGGAGAGGCTGAGTTCTTCCTCGGTTTCGGCGTTATAGGCGGCGAGCAGGCGGCTGGCGGCGTGCCTCGCGCTGGGCAGGTCGTTGCCGGTGCTGGCCATGAAGTGAGGGGCGAGGTGGCCGAGGACGGTATCGAGAATGGCCGGGGTGATGGTTGATGGTTCCTGCACGGCGGGGACCCTTTGGGTTGGGGCGGCTGGGTTCGCTTGATCAGAACATTAGATGAACACGCGGGCCGATGCAAGAATTATTTCCTTGCGAGTCGCGCGGCCAGGGCATGTTCGCCCGACCCGGACTGGAGGCTGTCTGATGCAGCGCGCTCCGAAACACGGGTTTCGCGGTGTTCTGGGTCCGCGTTGTTCCGCGACGAAAGCATTTCCAATCCCGCTTCGCCGATGGCATGAAGGCGATGGAGGCAGGTGGTGAACGATTCGCGAACTCAGATCCTGCGTACCGTGTGCGGGTCCTGGAGGACAGAATGGCAGGGGCGTTTTGGAAGCAACGACGGGCGTCCGAACCTGCGCCGCAGGCATTTCTGGCACTGGACCCGTTCGGCGCGCTGGGGCGAGCCGTTTCGACAAGTTCGGTCGAGGCTGCTCGAACGGTTGCCTATTTTGTCACGATCGGGTGGTGGAACGCCCTGGTCGAACGGAGCGGCCCGATCGCGGCGGTCCCCTATGCGGGATCGATGTCCGACATCGCGGGTGATAGCCGCGAACTGGCCGGGTCGATCGGAACCGATCTGTCGCGTCAGCCGGTTGAGCAGGCGGCGGCCGAAATCGGCCGGCTGTACTGTTCCCTGCTTCCGGCCAGACATCGGAGCTCGCATGGTGTTTTCTACACGCCGCGGCCACTGGTCAGCCGGCTGTTGGATGGTGCCGAAGCCGCCGGGCAGGATTGGACGACCGGCAAGGTGATTGATCCGTCATGCGGCGCAGGCGGATTTCTGATCGAAGCGGCGGATCGGATGATAACGGCGCTGGGTCCGGCCGAACCTGCGATCGTGGTTGCCTCGGTCTCCGCGCGGCTTCGCGGCTGGGACCTGGATCCGTTTGCGGCGTGGCTGGCGCACGTTGGCGTCGAGGCCTTGCTGCTGCCGCAGGTTACCGCATCAGGAAAGCGACTTGCGGCGATAACGGAAGCGCGTGACAGTCTGGCCGGGTGGGAACGGCAGGCCGGTGAGTTCGCCTTGGTGATGGGCAATCCAGCGCTTGGCAAAATGAAGGACAATCCGAGCATCAGGGGCCGCTTCGGGCGGTCGCTGTTTGGGCATCCTTACCGGTATAGTATCTCCCGCGTGCACGGTGATCAGCGCTGGGCGCAGGCACGCCACGATCGGCTTTACCGTGGACAGCAAACTTCGGATCACTCGCTGAAACTGCCCGATCGGTGGTCCCGCGTGGTATCGGGCGGGGTTGCGAGCAACTCGGCCATGAGCGACAGCCATTGGCGCGATGTCAGGCCATCCCCGCCCGGCCAATAATAGCTTCGAAGGTCCGTTGCGCAGACTGCCTCCAGATCGGCGTCCGTTCGGCTCAGCAGTTTTGCCAGGTCCGCCCGCACGGCCGCCACATAGGCCGCCCCATTGTCGGCCTTTACGGTTTCCATGCGCTCCGCCAACGATTCATCGTTGGACGGATCGGATGCAAAATAGGTGTCCACCATATCTTTGAGGTAGCCCAGCGGCACATCCTTGGGGTCCAGGTTATGGCTCATTGTCCTCTCATCGGTACCAGGCCAAGATCGCGCATGATATCCGGAAATGCTGTCAGAACATACCATGTACGGCCATTCAGGTTGGTCTTCGCGAGCACGACGGAAACCGTCTTGACTCGCAAGCTCGCCTGAACCGCGCCCGGTACGATTGGGTTCTTCGCCGGATTGATCACGCCCTCGCCAATATCATACGCAAACTTCTCGCTCAGGGTTAGCGGTTTGGCACCCGCAGCGGAAGCCCAGCGCTGAATCACCGCCTTGTTATTCTTGAGCACCTGCGATACGGCCTGTTCCGCTTCGGCGACCGTGCGGAACGATCCTGTCGCCTCCAGGCTTGGCTTGAGTCTGAACCGCTCCATCATTTGAGTTAGTGTTTTACCGCAATGATCGCGCAACGCATGCGCAGCGGCCGAAGGTTTGCCTGGAGAGTTGAAAAGCTGCTCCTCTTCCTCGAGACTGACGAAGCCCCTGGTAACACTGCTGACGCGCACCACGGCAAACAGGCGCTGGCTGCGTGCCAGCGCCCCGGCGACACCCATCGGAACCGCGATGTCAACGACGGCGCCGGCGACCGCCGCCTCTTGCGGGTTCATGCCCAACGAGACAGCCATAGTGCTTACATACTGGGATATCAGGGGGGTGTGGACGCGGCCAGTGCGCAACTGCTCCCAGCTCGTCAGGTAAACGTCCGTGCCGTGAACCAGCCCGATGGAGCCAACAAACTTGGAGACAGTTGGATCGGGATCCACAAGCAGAGCCGCCGACCCCAGAAGCTCGATAGCGCCGCCGACCACGCCGATCGCACCCCAAATGCGATTGGAGCGTGTCTTACCTTCGTTCAGCGAGGCGTTTTCCAGAACCGCGGCGAGCTGGACGGGCGACAGGACGACGGAAATGGTTCCATCCCGGAGGCAGTGCTCCGCCGTCTTTATGGCATAGGAGAATGAATTTCCCAGCGCTGCTGCCGATCGATGAGATACGGGATCGGCTGGCTGCGATTTTTCCGGATGGCACTCCCAACAGGGAACATATCATCAGGCCCAATACCGCCCGAGTGACCTTCTGCTCGTTGTATGTCGGCGCGATTGAGGGGAACGACCATTGGTTTGCACCGAGACACTTGTATCGCATGACGGATGGACTTGCCGCGACAGACAATCCGGACACGCGCCTTGCGTTCTATAAGCGGGTGCCAAAGTCGGGCAACGAAGCCTGGTATGCGGACAACAGTCGGGAGCGAGCCAGGGACGAAGGGGTCAGACGAGGACTGCTTCCGCTGAACGCCATGATCAAACGGCAGGGCGTCGACACGACATCAAGCAAAGGGCGTTACGCGCTGCATCCGGCGTTTGCCGCCCTGTTCGACCCGACGTTGACCGGGGTGCTGCTGAATGCCGCAATCGAGGCATGGCAGCAGACTTACCTGACTGGATCCGCTCGCGCTCGCGCCGCATTAGCCGGAACGATCGACGATGCGGGCATTACGGTGGTGCATCCGCAGGGCGGTTCGACACTCCTGCCTGCCGGGGAGAGCCCCTTGATCACCAAGGCCGTCGTCGAGGAGTTTTCGAAGCGGTTTCTGGCGAAACCGGCCGTCGTCTGGATCAGCGACAGCGCCATCAAGCGGTTCAGTGACGACCGGCTGAACCAGGTGCTGCACATCAAGCTCGACGTCGCCAGTCTGCTGCCCGATGTGATCCTGGTCGATTCTCCGCCGCCCGCTCTTAAGCTGGTGTTCGTGGAGGTCGTCGCAACTGACGGCACAGTCACGGAACAACGCAAAACGGAACTTCTGGAGCTGCTATCGACTTCGACCATGGGCTTCAGGCCGGAGGATGCGATCTTCGTGACTGCTTATCGGGATCGCGCCGCAAGACCGGTATCAAGAGCCATGCGTGAACTGGCGTGGCAGTCCTTCGCGTGGTTCATGAGCGAGCCCGATCACCTGGTTCAACTGCACGATGGGCCGCCCCGCCTGCTTCGGCTGCTGCTTCCCTGACGCATCGGGCGTTCCGTTGCGGGCGGGATGCGCGGATGTTGCCGTCCGGCGCCTCATCCCTCGCCGCGCGGCAGCATCCGGCCTAGCACGCCGTCGCGCCAGACGTAGCGGTGGACCAGGGCGGCGACGGCGTGCAGGCCGGCGACACTGATAATAATCCAGCCGATGGTGGCGTGGACGTCCTGCACCTGGTCGGCGAGGGCGCGGTTACCGGGCGCGAAGGACGGGATGGTGAACAGGTTGAAGATGCTGTCGCCGCGGGTCCAGGTGAGCACCATGCCGACCAGCACCATGGCGGCGATCAGCGCGTAGAGGCCCCAGTGGGTGGCTTTGGCGACGACGTGAAGAAGGCCGGTGTCGGCGTGCGGCAGGCGGCGGCCGGCGGTCAGGCGCCAGACGATGCGAACGAGCAGAACCAGCGCCAGGAGGACTCCACCGGTGATGTGGGCCGAGCGCGCATCGATGCGCAGCGCGCCGCGGGGGAACCAGTCGATGGTCTGGGCGCCGAGCCACTGGGCGGCGACGAGGATTGCGGCGATCCAGTGCAGGACGATCGTGGTGGTGTCGTATCGGGTTGCGTGGCGGCTGACGGGCTGCATGAAGCGGTCAGGCGGCTGGCTTCGGGGGCGGCAGGGCGATGCGGCGGCCGGCGCCTTTTGGCAGCGTGGCCGGGGCGTATTCCGCGACCGCCTGCTGCAAGGCGGCGTAACGGTCCGGCGGATAGGGGGCGACGCGACGGGTGCTCATGTCGATGTGCAGCGCCATCAGTTCCTGCACGGCGGAGCGGTCGCCGCTTTCGGTATGGAACATCTCGTGGAAGTAATGGAGACGTTTCGTATCGGCGCCGAGCAGCCAGCATTTGACGTGCAGCCTGTCGCCGAGATGAACCTCGCGTTCATAGAGCGTGTGGGTCTCGGCGGTGAAGCAGGAATTGCCGGTGCGGTCGCGGTAGGCGTCGCCGATATTCAGTTTCGCATACAGCGCGTCGGTGGCGAGGTCGAAGACGACAACGTAATAAGCGAGATTGAGGTGGCCGTTTGAGTCGATCCATTCCGGACGGACGACGGCTTCATATTCGACGACAGGTCTGCTCACGCGGCGGCGCACCTTGGCTGTGGGAGGAAGCCGCGCACCTTGTTCGGGAAGACGGCGTCGGTCAAGTTGGCTGCATGACGATCACGATATCGCGACAGACGGAGGATTCGGACGGCCTGCCGCCGCGGGAACGCCGGGCGGCGCTGATGACGGTGGGGATTGCGATTGCGATTTCGGTGCTGAGCACGGCGATCGCCAATATCGCGTTGCCGTCGATGGCGCGGGAGCTGCAGGCGTCGCCCTCGGAATCGATCTGGGTGGTGAACGCGTATCAACTCGCGGTGACGATGACGCTGCTGCCGCTGTCGGCGCTGGGCGACATCATCGGTTACCGGCGCGTCTATTTATGGGGGCTGGCCGTGTTCACCGCGGCGGCGCTGGGCTGCGGCCTGGCGAATTCTCTGCCGCTGCTGATCGCCGGGCGGGTGGTGATGGGGTTCGGTGCGGCGGGGATCATGAGTGTGAATACGGCCCTGGTGCGGTTCATCGTGCCGCGGGCGCAGCTTGGGCGGGGGATCGCGACCATCTCACTGGTGGTGGCGGTGTGTTCGGCGGCGGGTCCGTCGCTGGCGGCGGCGATCCTGGCGGTGGCGTCGTGGCACTGGCTGTTCACCTTCAACGTGCCGTTCGGGGTGCTGGCGGTGTGGCTGGCGTTGCGCTCGATTCCGCAGACGCCGCGGTCCGGGCACCGGTTCGACCTGGTCAGTGCGGCGCTGAACGCGGCGACGTTCGGGCTGCTGTTGCTGGGGCTGGACGGGGTCGGGCACGGCCAGGGGGGGCTCTGGGTGGTGCTGGAGCTGGGCTTTGGGTCTGTGGCGTGTGTGGTGTTCGTGCGGCGGCAGAACCGGATGGCGGCACCGATGCTGCCGGTGGATCTGTTCCGCACGCCGGTGTTTGCGCTGTCGGTGGCGACGTCGGTGTGTTCGTACAGTGCTCAGACGGTCGCGTTCCTGGCGCTGCCGTTTTACTTCTCGGTCGCGGGCGGGATGACGCAGTCGGAGATCGGGCTGCTGATCACGCCGTGGCCGGCGGTGGTGGTGTTCGTGGCGCCGATTGCGGGGCGGCTGTCGGACCGGTATCCGGCGGGGCTGCTGGGCGGGATCGGGCTGGCGGTGTTGACGGTGGGGCTGCTGCTGATGCTGGCGCTGCCGGCGCATCCGCCGTTTGTCGATGTGGTGTGGCGAATGATGGTGTGCGGGATCGGGTTCGGGTTTTTTCAGTCTCCCAACAACCGAGCTTTGATTTCGGCGGCGCCACGGTCGCGGAGCGGGGTGGCGAGCGGGTTGGTCTCGACGGCGCGGCTGACCGGGCAGACGTTCGGCGGTGTGTGCGTGGCGCTGATCTTTGCGCTGAACCACGGCGACATCGGGGCCGGCGTGGGGGCTGCGCTGAGTGCCGGGGCGGTGTTTTCCGGGTTCGCGTGCGCGATCAGCTTCGTGCGGCTGACCGCGCCGCGGGGGTTTTAGCGGGCGGGTTCGTTGGCCTTGAGGAAGGTGCGCACGTGGCGGACGGCGAGCGGGATGAGGTCCGCCGGGTCCTTCCAGGGGTAGAGGCTGACCTCGGCGTTGGGTGCGAGACGGGCGGATTCCATCGCCACCGCGTAGGGGTGGGCGGGGACGTCGTCGGGCAGCACCAGGATCGGCGTCTGGCAGGTTCGGACGAAGTCACGGGTGACGGTGAACACGAAGTCGGGGTTGGTGCGGTACATTTTCGTCAGGAAGGTGTCCACCGTGGCGGCGGTAATTTCGGGGCGGCGGGCACGGAGTTCGGGGCCCCAGCCTTTCATGTTGTTGTTGTAGAACAGGTCTCGCATGTCCGGGCGGGAACCGCTGGGCTGGGCGAGCACGGCGGCGACGATTCGGTTGGGTGCCCGGCGCAGCAGGTTCCAGATAAACGGGCCGCCGATGCAGAAGCCCATGACCATGAACTCGCGGATGCCGAGGTGGTCCATCAAGCCAAGCTGGTCGTCGGTGTAGGCGTCCCAGGGGCGGTCGGGTTCAAGCGGGCCGGACGATTCGCCGCCATTGGCGTTGCGCAGGTCCATGGTGATGCAACGGTACTGCTGGCTGAATTGTTCAATGGGATTGAACGGCGCGCCGTTGGTGAAGAACTTGATGGTGGCGTTGAGTCCGCCGCCGGGGATGAGGAGCAACGGGAAGCCGGAGCCGGCTTCCTGGTAATGGATGCGTACGTCGCCTTTTTCGAAGAACGGCATGGCGGTTTCTCCCTGGTGCGATTGGGCGGAGTATTGGGCCTTGTGCCGGTTTGTGCAAATCGGGCGCGGGGCGCGCGGCGGGTTATGCGTCAGGCGTTGGTGCCACCGTCGACGGTCAGGCTTGCGCCGGTGATGTAGGACGCTTCGGGTCCGGCGACGAACGCCACGATGGCCGCGACATCCTCAACGGTCCCGTATCGTTTCAGGGCCGTTGCGTCGATCTGCGGGGTCGCCCAGTCGCTCGCGGCGGGGTTCAGATCGGTGTCGATCGGACCAGGTTGAATATTGTTCACCGTGATCGACCGGCTGCCGAGTTCCCGTGCCAGACCCTGGGTGAACATTTTTACGGCGGCTTTGGTGGCGGCGTAGGACACGAGGCCGGGTATCATCAAACGGTCACCGACACACGAGCCGATGTTGATGATGCGGCCGCCGTCCCGAATGTGCCGCAGTGCCACCTGGGTCGCGATCATGGTGCCGCGGATGTTGATGGCGATGACGCGATCGAGTTCCTCAAGCGTGGTTTCCTCGAAGGGTTTGGGGATGGCGGTGCCGGCATTGTTGACGAGGATGTCGAGCCGGCCGAACGTCGCCACGGTTCGTTCGACCGCGGCGGTTACGGCCTTAGCGTCGGCGGCGTCAGCCTGGATGGCGATGGCGCGGCCGCCGGCGCGTTCGATGGCGTTGACGACCGCGGCGGCGGCGTCCTCGCCCTTGGTGTAGGTGATCGCGACGCCGGCGCCGTCGGCTGCCAACCGTTTGGCGATGCCGGCGCCGATGCCTCGGGACCCGCCGGTGACGAGGGCTGTCTTGTTGGTCAGGTTTGCCAGTGGCGGGAGTTCCTTCGGTTGAACTTGTGTGGTGGGACTGTGCGGAGGGCCGATTGAGCCGAATTGGATTATTCCGCTGCGGTTTTTTGTTCCGGAACGTGAGGAGACGTTCGACCTGGGGACGGCGGGATCGGCTGTGCTGGCGCAGCGCAGGTCCGCAGACCGGGGGCCTGGAAAACGCGGGATCTGTGTGCCAAGGTGCCGCGGAAATAACTGGAGGCGTGCCATGAGCCAGCTTGAGCTCACTGAAAACAACATTTTGGCGGATTCAAAGAAGGCTTCGTCGGCCTATGTGCCGCCGCTGCAGCGGACAGCAGGGCAGCCACCGCCGATCGCGGCGAATGGCGGCCTGTCCTATATGTCGTTCGATCGGGACGGCGATGCGGGAACCGCTGCGGCGCTCGAGGACGCGCTCGCCCAGATCGCTGAGGGCGAGGGCCAGCGGGTTATCGACATGATCGAGAAGGCCCCGCCCGGCCCGATCCAGACCCGATGGGGGCTTGGGTTCCGCGACTACGACGCGTGCGTGGCCTATATCCGCGCGTCCAACAGCATCAAGGCCCCCGATGGCGGGGTCGCGCTGCCGCTGCCCTATACTGTCTACGAGCGGTCGACCTACTCCGTCGTGCCGTCCAACGCGGTCTGGCGGGACCCGGCGCGCGGCGAAACGGCTATGATCCTGCGCCGGAACGAGGCGGACAACCGGCGGCGGGACCTGTATTTCCCGCAGGTGCTGCGCGACGCGCGGCGTATTGGCGAGTATTATCCTGGCCTCTCGCCCGAGAGCCCCGAATGCATGGACCGGCTTGGTGTGTCGCTGGCGCATCTCGAGTCCAAGTGCCAGAACTTCTATGATTCGGCGGAAGTGGAGCGTGTGTTCTACCCCGAGATCGAGAAACTTCTGCTTGAGTTCTTCCCCGGCGCGACCGATGCGCTGGTGTATAACCACGACGTGTTTGACAAGGACTATGCGGGGAACCGCACGGAAGACCAGGACAACAAAAACCCGGGTGTGAACGCCAATTACGCCAACCTTGTGCACAACGACCTGAACGACAACAGCGGGCGGGTGCGCTGCCGCGAACTACTTACGAAGAACCTGCGGAACTTCGGGCGGACGCAGAACTACACGGAGGAAGAGGCCGACGAGAAGATGTCGCGGCGGTTCGTGTCGATCAATCTCGCGAAGCCGATGGAGACGGTCGAGCAGTTTCCCTTCGTGCTGTGCGCCTGGCCGTCCTTCGCCGACCAGCCGTATATCACCAACTACCGGATCTACGACGACCGGGTCGGCGAGACCACGCGCTTCACCTACCGTCCCGACCACGAATGGTACTGGTTTCCGCAGCAGAAGCCGAACGAGGTCTCAATGCTCAAGTGCTATGATTCTGTGTTCGACGGCTCGGTTTCGCGCTATTCTTTCCATACGGCCTGTATCGATCCGACGGCACCGGCCGACGCACGATGCCGCAAGAACATCGTGGTGCGGTCCTTTGTGTTTTTCTAGGACGACGGGGGAGCCGGCGGCGGTGTCTTTTGATGGATGACTGTTATGCCGGTGCCTGGAGGCTTGGCTTATCGCCGCCGATAAGCCTTGCCATTCAGGCTGACTCTGCCGTTTGAGCGTTGGGGTTTGGCAAGGGTCGCTTATCGCGGCGGAATGGGCAGGGGTGTTTCGCTGACTTGCATTGCCTGGCCGCCGAACAGGAATGCGACATGGTTGCCTGGCCCGCCGGCCTTGTCGACCGTCACGTCGCCGAGAAAATACAGGTTGTTCGCCTCACAAAACAACGGTATTGCCGGCGGATCGTAGGGGATGTTCTGAACGAGTGCGAACGCCGGCGACAGGAGCACGACGCGCCGCACCCCGCGCGGCACCTGGGCGCCGGGAACCTGTTCGATGATGTCAACGACTGGATATTTCTCATTACCGAGCGTGACGGAGCATAAGTAGGTGACGCGTAATACTTGGCGACCGGCGACAAATACATGGTTTGTGGCAAGGTTGGTCATCAAAGCGGATTTTGAATTTTCCTGCTGAGCCGTCAGCGGAGAGGCTGCCATTGAAAGAAAGGCGAGAATGACTAGAGGAAACGGATGTCGTTGTTTGATCATGGCAGCTTCGCCAGCACGTAGTTCAGTTTCTCAGCATAGTTCGGATCGCCACCGCCATTATAGCGGTTGGCCAGAAAATCCGCCGTGATCGGCAACCAGCCGGAAATCGCATAACCCATATGGGATTTATGGTACGAGAGCTTGTCACCCGGATGGATTGCGCCGGTCGCCTTGGGATTGCAATTGGCAAGATCCTGGATCGTTGTGCTCGACTTTATTGCAATCGATGAGAGCGAGTCACCCCTTTTGACGATGTATACGAGCAGAGCTGGGTTATCGATGAACAGCTGCTGGGTGGTCTGGGCGGCGCGGGTAAACATGTAGGCCATCGCCGCGCGGATGTTGAGGCGGGCATCGGCGATGTTCCCGGTTCTCAGGTCGGTCACGAGCTGCGGGTCCATGATCAGCTTCGAGTGTTCGGCGCCGGATATGAGAACCTGGTAGGCGGGGTCGCCGGTATTGCCGATCTGCATCACTTTGCCGGTCCACACGCGGCCCGCGGGTCCGCCGCTTTCCACCAACAGAAGGGCTTTGAACAGCTTCCAGTCCACGGTGGGGAAACCGGGGGTGGCGGCGAACCTGGTTTGGTAGGCGGCGAGTTGATCCTTGATCAACTGGTCGTAGGCCGTTGATTTAGGGTCGGCGATCGCGGCATCCATGGTGGCTTTGAAGCCATCGGTCAGTGGCATTTCCGTGTCCCCATGTTTTTTACTTACATACCCACAGGCAGAGGTCTTCGTGCTGGTCCTGGAAGCAATGTAGCAGGGCGGAGGTCCGTCGGCCGCTCTTCGGCGTCGACTTTGCGCGTATCGTGCGGTTCAACAATACGCGTTGCCTGACGGTTTGTCTCTTGTAAATTCCGATTGCCCGGCAGGGTTTTGCCGCCTGGGTCGGTCACGTCGTTGATCAAAGGGCACGTGGCAAGGGCGGCGCGTGGATCAGTCGCTGCGATGGGTGCGGCGCTGGGTTAGGACGGATTGCAGCCGCCGGCGCAGTTCTTCGAACAGTTCGCGCGGTAGCACGCCATAGGCCCAGACGCCGGGCTTGGTGCGGGCAATCGGGCGGAGATCGACGCCGGGCCAGACGAACTCGTTAGCGTCGTCGAGGACGATCCAGGATGCATCGTCGTCGAGACCGAGATGGCGCTTGAGTTTTGGCGGGAGGAGGACGGATCGGGCGGGGTCGGTTGGGGTGTGGGTGATGGGGACGACACGCACGCGCATGCGATTGTCGGATTCGCGGCGAACCGCGAGGACGATGACGCAGGGACGGTCCTTCCGTACTTGTCGTGCTTCGTCACTCCAGAGGAAGGCGTAACGGACGATCAATCCGGGGAATGGTGTCCTTGGGAGGGACACGGTGTCAGTCCGGGATGTCGGCGAGGCTGTACTGGTGTTCGGTTGGAATTTCGGAGCGGAGCATGTCCTCGATGTCGCTGTCGGGGAGATCGTCAAGCCGGAGGACGCGGCGGTCGAGTTCCTTGAGCCGTTCATATTCGGCGGCGGCGAGGATGACGACGGCGGGCTTGCCGTATTGGGTTACGACAACCGGCTCGGTGGTCGCGGCGTCCTTGTAGCGGCCGAAGTTCTTTTGGACCTCGGCGGATGAGGCGGTCTGCATGGAAGTGATCCGTAAGATAGCTGTAGAGTTACGGACGATATGGATCTTGGGCGGGTTGGTCAAGGTTATGAGTCGTGCGGATAGGGGGCTGACGGTGACATTACGATCGACGCCAGCGGACGAAGCCGCGACGGTGCCTGCGTCAGGACGATCGCCGTTCGGCAGGAGTTCGTATGAGGCGAGTCTTTTGGCGACTGGGATGAGGCACCGCCGGGAGGGCGCCGATCGTCAGGGGTTGGGCTTCAGGACAAGCAGAAACAAGCGCCGAGCGGAATTTCGCCCACTTATGGCATGATGCCTTGAAGTCAAAGCAAGACTTGGGGGTGGGCGCCTGTTCATCACGTTTCGGGCGTAACTTTCGGAACGCGCAAGCTATTGAAAACGCTGGGTCGAATGCAGTGTCCGGAAGTCTTGAGTTTCGGGCGCACGCGATCGTGGTGAATGACCCTTTTCGGATTACCCTGCCAGTCCCTCCTGGCTGCGACCGGTGGATCGCTGCGTTCCCGGCCTTTACAAACAGAGTCACGACAAGAGCGCCAACCCCTACCGCGCCGCCCCCAGCACCCAGGCCAGCACGCCCTTCTGCGCGTGCAAGCGGTTCTCGGCTTCGTCGAACACCACCGAATGGGGGCCGTCGATGACGTCGGCGTCTATTTCCTCGCCTCGGTGGGCCGGCAGGCAGTGCATGAACAGCGCGTCCGGCGCGGCCCGAGCCATCAGGCGGCTGGTGACGCGGTATGGCGCCAACAGGTTGTGGCGGCTTTCGTTGGGATCGTCCGACATCGAGACCCACGTGTCGGTGACGACGCATCTCGCACCGGCGACAGCAACCTCCGGGTCGTCGGTCAGTTCGATCCGCCCGCCTTGGGCGCGGGCCCAGGCGATCACGTCCTCGGGCGGGCGCAGACTGTCCGGTGTGGCCAAGCGCAGGGTGAAGCCGAACCGCACCGCCGCCTCGATCCAGCTTCTTGCGACGTTGTTGCCGTCGCCGCACCAGGCGATCACCTGGCCGGCGATGGGTCCGCGATGCTCTTCGAACGTCAGCACGTCGGCCATGAGCTGGCAGGGATGCGAGGCCTCGGTCAGGCCGTTGATCACCGGGACGGTGGCGTATTCGGCCATCTC
>Ga0302320_10002883_pt1 | contig 40194 bp, 30 predicted proteins | sample Bog_T0_3_FD_202130 | JGI IMG/M metagenome (GOLD analysis project Ga0302320, IMG submission 202130) | Peat permafrost microbial communities from Stordalen Mire near Abisko, Sweden - Bog_T0_3 | ecosystem: Environmental > Terrestrial > Soil > Wetlands > Peat | place: Sweden: Abisko, Stordalen Mire... | reverse complement strand
TCCCTGCGATGTGCTCCCAAGCACACCTCGGTCGTCTTCGGCCCTTTTTCCTCGGCGGTTTGGCGATCTTTGGCCGTTTTCATGAAATCTTCGGGCTAGCCTAGTTTGTAGGCCCAGGTCGGGACGCTGATCGTGGCCCCAAGGGTCGAGCCGGCGCCCGTCGTGCTTCGCACCGTGAGGTCCCCGCCGAGAAGCTCGGCCAGGCGGAGCGCGTTCAGCAAACCCAGTACCGCCTCCCATACCCGGCGTTTGGATAAATGTGTAACATGTTCGCTTTAAAATGGTTAATCATTCCATGCTCCGGCCCATGCCGCCGATGAACAAATGATCCGAAGGCATCCGAAAGTAGATGATCAGGCTGGCCGCCAGCAGGACCGTGCTGAATGCGGCGATGGTGGCGAACGGCGAGATCATGCGCGCCACAAAACCGCTGACAAAGGAGCCCACGGGCATGGCTCCTCCAAAAGCCACCGCCCAGATGCCCATGATCCTTCCCCGAATCCTGTCGTCGACATTCGTCTGCACGAGCGTGTTGGCGGTCGACATGAATGTCACCGCTCCCATTCCCGAGAGAAGGAGGGCGGCCGATACCGCCCAGAATGCGGTCCGGTCGCTTCCCAGGGTCGCTCCGAAGAAGGCGACAAGGTACATGCCCACGATCGTCATCGCGACTCCGCCAAAGACCATCGCCCTGCGGTTGGCACTGGGAGGCCGGCTCGCCACATAGAGCGCCCCGAGGGTCGCACCGATTCCGATCTGCGACATGAGCACCCCATACTCGGCCACGCGAAGTTTCAAAAAATCGCGCGCGATGGCGGGCATGAGGGTCTCAAATGACCATCCGAACACTCCCACCATGGTCAGCAGAGTGAGAATCACGCGCACCGTGCGGTTCTTCCGCACTTCGCGGGCGCCCTCGATGAGCGCCTCCCAGTGCGACTGGGCGTGCTCCCTTTTCTCGAAATCCGGCAGGCTGAGCAGGAACAGCGTGACAATAACGACCATGTAACTCAGGGCATCGATGACAAAACAGGAGCCCATCCCCACCCAGCCCATGAGCAGCCCTGCCGTCGCAGGCCCAAGGACGCGCGAAAGGTTCACAAGCCCGGAGTTGAGCGCGATGGCATTCATCAGCTTGTCGCGGCCCACCATCTCGACGATGAAGGACTGGCGGGACGGCACCTCAAAGGCGAACGCCACCCCGCTCAGTGTGGAGAGGGCCATCAGGTGCCACACCTGGATGCAGTGCAGGAATATGAGCGCCGCAATCGACCCGCTGGTGACCGTGGCCAGCACCTGGGTGAGAATGATCATGCGGCGCTTGTCCACCCGGTCGGCGATCGATCCCGCCCACGGCGAGAGGACGAACATGGGCAGCAGTGCAAGACCCATGACCAGTCCCAATTTGGCGGTGCTCCCCGTGAGCTCGTACACGAGCCAGCCCATTGCGGTCCTGCGCACCCAGGTGCCCACAAGGGAGATGCCCTGGCCGACAAAAAAGAGCCGGTAGTTTCTGACTCCCAGGGCGGAAAACGTCTCCCGGAGGCGGCTCCGCCCGGCCGCATCCCTGGCCGCGGTCATTTGAGCGGGGAGAATGCGGTCGGGGTGAGGAAGATCGACACCACCTTGGTCGTCAGGGCGCCATCCTTTTCCGTCGCGGCCTTCAGCGCAATCCAGTCGGAGTCGGCGCGGAATCCGGCCCAAGAGGCCGTGGCGGCATCGCGGCTCGCATGGGCGAGCATGTACACCAGCGTGTGCCCGGCGCCGGCGGCTGCGTCGATCGGGTGAAAATAGCCGACCTCCATCATGCCGTGCCGGACAAAGTAGCTGCGCTCGGGGAAACGGAAGCGGGTGTCGAGTTCCGCCAGCTTTCCCTCGGGCGTCGTGTAGATGCGCAATTCGAAGACCCGCGGGCCGCCCGGGCCGGAACCGGGCCCGACCCCGGGCGAGAAATCGGCCGGTGCGAGGAACACCGACTCGGTATGCGCCACGATCTTGCCGTTCGCATCGGTGGCCTTGGAGACCAACAGCCACTCGGGATCGGCGTGGAATGCGGCCCAATTCCTCACCGCCTCCTCGCGGCTCGGGTGCCGCAGCATATAGATGAGTGTCCCGCCCGCCCCATCCTTCGCATCCTGCGGCACCCAGTAGCCCACGCTCACCATTCCATGCCGGCTGAAGATGCCAATGGTGTGGTCTCGAAAGCGTGCCAGGACATCATTCAGGCGGCCTGGCGCGGCGGTGTAGGTGCGCAGCTCGTAGACGGGACGGTCTTCGGCCGCGGACAGGAAGGCCGCGCCCGCAAGCGTCAGTGCAAAGGAAACAATCGTGGTTCGCATGGCGGTGATTCGACAAGCCTATAGCCCAGGTTGAGGCGCAAGGTCGACACGTTTTGGGGCTTCTGCGTCGTTTTCGCTTGCAGCGGTGATGACCCGCCAGACTCTCAACCCCCTGTCGAATTGCGCCGCCAATGATGAGCATCACCCCCCGACTTTCCATGATTCTCGGCTGGAGCGCGGTCTCGGCCCTAAGCAGCGCCGCGGCCGGCGGCGTCGCGAAGGCCGCGCCCGACCCAGCCGCGGTCACGGCGGCCGCGCAGGCGGAATTCGCGACAACCTGCGCCCGCTGCCACAACGCGGATGGCAGCGGGTACGCCGCGCTCGGGATCCCCAGCTTCATCGATCCTCACTGGCAGGGGGCGCACACCGATGCCGAATTGGAGCAGGCGATTGCCAAAGGCAGCAACGGAAAGATGCCCCCGTTTGGCGCAGCCTTTTCGCGCGAACAGATTAGCGCCCTCGTGAAGGAGGTGCGCCGATTCGCTCCATTTCCCTCAAGCGGGCCCCAGCGGGCCCGCCCTCCCGAGCCACCCCCTGTCCCCATTGAGCCCAAGCTCGCGCCTCCCGGTTTCGGCGCCGGTCCGGTCGTCCTGGGGGACGTCGGCGTCTACACGCAGCACAACGACATTGCGCGCTCGGGCGCCAACCTCCGCGAGACGACGCTCACGCCTGCCAATGTGAATCCGAGCCAATTCGGACTCCTTTTCCGCCACGTCGTCGACGAGCAGGTATTTGCGCAGCCCCTGTATGTGCCCAGTCTCGCCGTGGCCGGCGGCCGCCACAACGTCGTCATCGTGGCCAGCGCCGCCAACACCGTTTACGCCTTCGATGCAGACCGGGATGCCGCCCCATACTGGAAGGTGAACCTCGGGCTGGCGGGCAGCGTGGAACAGCATCACTTCTGGTGCCTGGATATAGTGGGGGACATGGGAATCGTCGGAACGCCCGTGATCGATTCCGCGACGCAGACGCTATACGTCGTGGCCCTAACCTTTGAAAACGGCGGTTTTGTGCAAAGGCTGCATGCGCTCGATGCGACCAGCGGAGCCGAGCGGCCCCGCAGCCCGGTCGTGATCACGGCAAAGGCCTTCGATCCGATCCTGCAAAATCAGCGCCCCGCCCTCCTCCTCGGCGCCGGAGGCCTCTACGTCGGCTATAGTTCGCACTGCGATGCGGGAGCCTACCACGGCTTCCTGTTTCGCTTTGATCCGAAGACGCTGGGCCAGCTCGGCGTCCTGAACCTGAGCCCGGATGGGGAAGGCGCGAGCATCTGGCAATCGGGCCAGGGACCCGCGGCGGATGCCCTCGGCAACATCTACTTCATCACCTCCAACGGCACCTGGGACGGCCGGCGCAACCTTGCCGACAGCTTCGTCAAGCTGGCGCCCGACCTTCGCGTACTCGATTGGTTCACGCCGACCGACTACAAGCTGCTCGATGACCGCGACCACGACATTAACTCCTCGGGCGCGATGCTGATCCCCGGCACCCACGAGGTGATGGGGGCGAGCAAGGAGGGTTTCCTCTATCTCGTCGACTCGGAGAACCTCGGGCATCTCGGCAACGAGCACGCCGTGCAGGTCTTCCGCGCGTCCAAGACCGAGGTGAACGGGGGAGGCGTGTATTGGCGGAGCGCGGCCCGGGGTGGACTCATCTACCTTTGGGGCCAGGACGATGCCCTGCATGCCTACGCGTTCAGCCGGGGACGCTTCGATCCGAAGCCGGTGGCAATCGGCACTCAGACAAGCGCCTATCCGGGCGGGATCCTTTCCATTTCGGCCAATGGCGACAAGGACGGCGTCCTCTGGGCCAATGCCGCTCTCACCCCGCACGGCTCCGGGCACATCAATGGCGCCGGCGTCCTGCGCGCCTATGACGCCAACGACATCACCCGCGAATTGTGGGACTCGAACATGAACCCCGACCGCGACAGCCCCGGTCGCGTGTCCAAGAATGCCCCGCCGACGGTCGTCAACGGGAAGGTGTACCTGGCCAGCTTCGGCGCCCTGCCGTCCGGAACCGGGGCCCTCTATGTCTTTGGCCTGCTTCCGTCGCCCGCGGCCCCATAACGCGCTTGCCAAAGGCGGCCCCCCATGCCCAGGAACTTCATCCTGGATGAAAACGATATCGACCCTGCTTATTGCTCTTGCGTTCGCCTCCGGCCTTCGCGCTGACGATCATCAAAGGCTCTGCGCCGAACTTGCCCAAACGGAGAGGGATTTTTGCGCGCAAGCGGGCAGGATCGGCATCTCCGATGCCTTCCTGGCCAATATGGCCGAGGATTGCTTTATCCCGCAGCGATTCAGCCTGAGCCGGGCAGAGTATGAAGCGGCCGTAAGGGCCGCCCGGGCCAGGGCGGGAGCCGCCTACAAGCCCGGGCCGAATCCCGACCAGCAGCTTGTCTGGGCTCCGTCAAAGGTCGATGTGTCCGCCGACGGCACGCTGGGCTACACTTGGGGCCGCTACATCTTCACTCTGCGCCAAAAGGAGGGCAAAGTGGAAACAACCACCGGCATCTACCTGACAATCTGGAAGCGGCAGCCCGGCAGCTCATGGAAGTTTGTCTACGACGGCGGGCCGGAGCTTCCGGCGGATCCTGCAGCGCTCGAGCGATTCCTGGCGCGGTCTGACATTCCTCAGCCTCCCCGGTAGGGTGAAGGCGCGTCCGCCTGGTTGTTGAAGATCAGGCGCCGGCTCAGACTCCCGGGCGGTCGCCGAAGAAATCACGTAACATTTTCCGGCGGACCCGGTTTCCAACGGTGACCTGCCATGCCTCCCAAACGCCGTGATTGCCGCATTTACCGAATTCTCTGTAAGCTCTGCCCGCGCAGCCGCTAGGATCACCCCTGCCGACCCCGTGGACTGCCCCACTCCCGATTCCGACCACGAGCTGATGCTCTCCGTTCGCGAAGGCAACCTGGACGCGCTCGGCGAACTGTTCGAGCGCCACAACGGTCGGCTGTTCGGCTATCTCGTCAAGCTGACGGGGGATAGAACCATGGCGGAGGACATCGTCCAGACCGTGTTCCAGCGCATGCTCAAGTACAGGCACACGTATCGGAACGAGGGCAGCTTCACCGCCTGGATGTACCATCTCGCACGCAAATGCGCGGCCGACCACCGCCGGAAATCCGCCGCGCTGCCTTTTGCCGCCGATCCCGAGGCCCTTTCGAAACAGGCCGACGGGTCCCCCTGGGCGGACGAAAATGCCGCCTCGGTCGACGATCGCGCTCTTCTCCGAAACGCCCTTGACCGGCTGGATCCAGCGGACCGCGAAATCCTGCTTCTCAGCCGGATCAAGGAGCTGTCGTTTGCGGAAGTCGCGGAAGTCCTCGAGTGCTCGGCGGGGGCCGCCCGCGTGCGCGCGCACCGGGCCCTGGGCGAACTGCGCGATCATTTCTTGAAACTTCAAAGGAAAGCCCTGCCATGAACTGCGCCCAAATCTGCGAGCATCTGCCAGAATTCATCGACGACCGCCTGGCGGCCGGGACCGCCGCCGAGATCCGCAGGCACCTTGCGGGATGCCAGGCATGCCGGCATGAATACGAGACGCTGAGTGCGACGCTCCAGGCCCTCGATGCGCAGCCGGAGGCAGAGCCGTCCCCTCGGCTGCGGGAGAACCTCCTGGCATCGATCGAGGAGGAAAAACGGGCCCTTCGCGCCGGGCTCCGCCGGCCGGCGGGGCAGCCTTCCCGGATGCGGCCGTGGATCTGGCGGACGTGCCTTCAGGGTCTCGCGGCATGCGTTCTTCTCGCCTTCGGTTTTCTCGCCGGCGTGCGGCGCGCCTCCGCTCCGGCGCAGCCCGCCGCGGACTCGACCGCCCGGCAGCTCGCCGAACTCAACAGCCGCGTGGACTCCATGGGGCGGCTGGTCAGCTACACCTTGCTCCAGCAGCAGAAGAGCTCCGCCAACGACCGCCTCGAGGGGGTCCTCACGTCGGCCACGCTGCAGCGTCCGACCGAAAACGTGATCGACAACCTTGTGTCGACCCTCGTTCTCGATCCGAGCGTCAATTGCCGTCTGAACGCCGTCGAGGCGCTCTACGCGCACGCGGACAGCGACGTTGTGCGGACGGCGATCCGCGTGAGCCTGCCCCGCGAGCAGAGTCCGCTCGTGCAGCTCGCCATGATCGACTTCCTGGCTGCAGTCCGCGACCGCGACGCCGCCCCGGCATTCCAGAAGCTCTCGGCCAGCGCACTCGCCGATCCCAGCGTGCGCGTGGCCGCCGGGCGCGCCCTCACGCAGCTCTGATTCCGCCACCCGCCGAAAGCCAAATCTTTTCCATATGAAAACCGTCCGCGACCTTCACGTGTCATTTCTTCTGTCCGCAGTCCTGGCCCTGCTGTCCCTTTGCGCGGCCCGGGCCGAGGATGCGACCAGCCAGTACAAGTTTTCCGATCCCGCAAAGCCCGGCATCCTCAAGATTCGGATCGGCCGCGGCGATCTCGTCGTGCGCGCCGGTGACGGCCAGGCAATCGCGATCCATTCGGACTCGGAGCCACGGGAGCAGGCCGTCGGAGCCGACGGCCTTCGGGTCCTCACCGAGGCGTCCGGCTATTCGTTTGCCGAAAAGAACAATGTGGCCACTTTCGAGTGCGGCATCGCAAACCCTGGCAAGAGCAGCGATTGCCAAATCACGGTCCCGAGAAGCACGGCGGTCGTCGTGAACAACGTCTGGGGGGGCGACATCACCTGCTCTGGCATAAGCGGCGATCTCGACATCCGATCTCTCAACGGGGAGGTGCGCCTGGACGACATCTCTGGGGGGGCCCTGGTCGAATCGACGAACGGGGGGATCCGGGCCACCATCCGCGAGGTTCACGAGGGCCGCCCGATTTCATTCACCTCCGTCAATGGCACGGTTTCGATCCGGGTTCCCGTGGACGCCAAGGCCAATGTGCGGCTGCGCACCCAGAACGGAGAGATCAAGACAGATTTCGACGAAAAGGCGCTCGTCACGAAGGTCGAGCTGGCGCAGCCTTATGCGGCCCGGAGGGCGCATACGTCTTCGGGCGACGGCGCTGACAGCGATGTCAACGGACGCAGCCCGGAGGAAGACGCGCGTTTGGCCGCCAAAGAGGCCAGGCGGGAGGCCGAGCTGGAGGCTGATCAAGCCAAGCGGGAGGCGCGGGAGGCCCAACGCGAAGCCCTCGCGCTTTTGAAGGAGGACGCGGCGGAATCTGGAGGCCGCGTTGCCATTCCGCCGATACCTCCTTTGCCAACGATGACCGGCGGCAAGACCGTCACCGGGACCCTCAACGGCGGCGGTCCGGAAATCCAGGCGATGACGGTCAACGGCGACGTGATCCTTCGCAAGGCTGCGGACCAAAAGAAGTGAGACCCGCCGCAGCCCGGCTGACACGCGCGGCTGACGGGAACTGCAGGCCTGCCTCCAGCGCGGCGAAGGCCTGATCTTTTGCAGTTGGAACAGGGGTCGCCGGGCGCTCAAGATGCGGGGGAATGACCGCGACGAGTCCGCGCAGTTCACCGCAGAATTCGGTCCGCTTCGGGCCAGGTGCGGTGTTTGCCCTCGCCGTCGCGATCGCGCTCGGGTTCGCGCTCTTCACCGACCAGCGGTGGGAGGATTATTACATCACCTTCCGCGTCAGCAAGAACCTGGCCAGTGGATTTGGACTTGTGTTTCAACCCGGCGAGAGGGTCCATGCCTTCACTTCACCCCTGGGCGTCCTGCTGCCGGCGCTCTTCAGCTGGGCGACGGGAACCAGCTCTGACGACCTGACCCTGTGGATCTTCCGGTTGACCACGATTCTGGCCTTCGGCGGCGCGACCGCCACCGTCTGGTCGATCGCCCGGAGACTGGGCTGGAGCGGATGGTCCTGCGCATTTGCGGCCGGCCTGCTGATGACGGACGCCAAATCGGTCAGTTTCTCGATCAACGGGATGGAAACCGCCTTCATGCTGTTGTTCCTGGCTCTCGCGATCCGGCAATTGGTCGAGGGGCCGGGAGCCGGCGGATGGCGGCTCGGCGCCTGCTGGGCGGGGCTGATGTGGACCCGGCCGGACAGTTTTGTGTTCTTTGGAAGCGTCGCCCTGGGCTGGTGGCTGGTCGCCCCGTCGTCTCCGTCCTCCGAGGGCCGAAAGGCCATCGCCTTGCTCTACGGCAAGGCGGCGATCGTGTGCGCCGCTACCTATCTGCCCTGGTTCATCTGGACCTGGTGCTACTTCGGCTCGCCCGTGCCGCATCCAATCGTTGCGAAGGCTCTCGGCCACCACTTGCCCGGTTGGACGGCGCTCTTTGTCCAGTTCGTCACGCTGCCGATTCGGGCCTGGGCTCCGGGCGCATGGGACTCCGTCCTCCTGCCCGCCTACTTCGGAGGCTGGCCCCATTTCATCGCGCACATCGGCCGCCCGCTGATCGCGATCGCCCTGTGCGCGTTTGCGCTGCCGCGCATTGGCCCGTGGGTCAGGGCGCTGTCGCTGGCCCTTGTCCTGGTGGTATTCTACCTGGCCAACCTCGATCCCTTTCCCTGGTACTTCCCTCCCGCGGCGATGATGACGTTCCTGGTCCTGGCGGGAGTCCTGGAAGCGGCCCTCGGGGCCACTCGTCGAAAGGTCCTGCCGATCGCGGCAGGCGCCGCTGCGCTGCTGTTCAGCGGGTCCCTTCTAGTCCTTTCCTCCTGGGAACTCCGCCAGCAGCAGCGGATCATCGAAGGGCAGCGCAAGGCGATCGGAGAATGGCTGTACGTTCACCGGCAGTCGCCCGCCGACACCGTCTTCCTGGAGGCCCTGGGCTACATTGGCTACTATTCGCAGATGAAGATGCTCGATTTCCCCGGGCTCGCCTCGACGGATGTGATCGCGGCCCGCCGCAAAGTCGGGGACAACTGGCTTTCGATCATCGGGGAACTGAAACCGCGCTGGGTCGTGCAGCGGCCCCAGGAATTGCATACGGAAGACCAGGCCCTCAACCGCTGGTATTTCGACCACTACTATCCCGCCCAGGTCTTCCACGCCGGCGACCGGATTTCGGCCGTTCGATTTCTGCCCGGGAGGCCCTACCTCGTATCCGACCAGGCCTTTCTTGTTTGGATGCGAAAAGACTAACAGGCTGTTGCGAAAGCAGGGCCCACACGTCTTTTCTGGACGAGGCCCAAACCCGAAACCCAAAGCCCCGCAATGAAAACTCCGCTCACCCGTCGCCAGTTCCTCAAGACCTCCGCCCTCGCTGCCGGCGCCGGATTGACGGCCCCCCTTTCCCGAACCCGCGCGTTCGCCGCAGGCGACGCTCCGGTATCCGACTACCCGATTGCGCCCGGCCCGTTTGAACCGACCCGGGAGTCGCTCAAACAGTACCGTTGTCCGCAGTGGTATCGCGATGCGAAGTTCGGCATCTGGGCCCACTGGGGTCCGCAATCCGCTCCCGAGATGGGGGATTGGTATGCCCGGAATATGTACATCCAGGGCCACCGGCAGTACAATCATCACCTCAAGACCTACGGCCACCCCTCGAAGTCCGGATACAAGGACGTCATTCCGACATGGAAGGCCGAAAACTTCGACCCGGACTACCTCCTGGGGCTCTATCGCAAGGCCGGAGCGAAGTTCTTCGTCAGCATGGGAGTCCACCACGACAACTTTGACCTGTGGCATTCGCGGCACCAACCGCGGTGGAATGCCGTCGCCACGGGGCCGCGGAAGAATATCGCGCAATTGTTCAAGGACGCGGCCGTCAAGCAGGGCCTGCGCTTTGGGGTCAGCCAGCATCTTCACGCCAGCTACGAATGGATGTCGACCTGCTTTGGCAGCGACAAGACCGGCCCGCTCGCGGGCGCGCCGTATGACGGGAACGACCCCCGGTATGCCGACCTCTATCACCCCAGGCACGTGCCACCGGCGCAGCCGGGCGACGTCAGCCAGGTCCCCGAGTCCTGGAAACAGCAATATCTCCTGCGGCTCCAGGACCTCATCGACCAGCTTCAGCCGGATCTCATGTACCACGACGGCGTGATCCGTTTCGAGCGCTACGGACTGAAACTGGTTGCGCACCTTTACAACCGAAGCGCCCAATGGCACAACGGCGTCGTCGAGGCCGTATACAACAGCAAGGGCATGGAGGACTGCCAGGAGGGTACGGCCGTCCTGGACTTCGAACGTGGCATCGCCGAGGGCATCTGGCCCAATCCGTTCCAGACCGACACCTGCGTCGCCGGCTGGCACTATGACAGGGAGGCGAAGTATCGGACCCCAAAGCAGTGCGTCGATCTCCTGGTCGATGTCGTCAGCCGCAATGGCACCCTTCTCCTCAATTTTCCGCTTAAGTCGGATGGCACGCTCGATTCCACGGAGACGGGGATCGTCTCCGAGCTCACGGCGTGGATGGCCGCCAACAGCGAAGGCATCTACGGCACCCGCCCTTGGAAAATCTGCGGCGAGGGCCCCAGCGTGGCGGGGACCATCAGGGATACGAGCGTCTTCAAGCTGCTGCCGCCGATACCGGACGATTCGCCCGGCGCCAGGCGCTCCGCCGGTGCTCGCGACAACCGCAATCCCCTGACCGCAAAGGATGTCCGGTTCACAACCAAGGACGGATTCCTCTATGCCTTCCTGCTCGGGCGGCCGGGTGCGTCGGGTGCCCTTCTGGAAAGCCTTTCCACCCGCTCGCCCCAGCTCGACGGGCGCAAGGTCGCCGGTGTGACGCTTCTCGGCCAGGGTGGCGAACTCACCTGGTCGCAGACCGAGCAGGGCCTGGCGGTCAAACTGCCGGAGCAATTGCCAAGCGAGCACGCAATCGCGCTGAAGATCGCAGGAGTCCTCGACGCGTGATGACTTTGCGCCACCCAATGGCAACCGGTCGGCAATTCTTTTGAAGCCAATCACCCGAAGCTTCCGGCTGCTGCTTATAGGGACGGGACTGGACCGGGCAGCGCGATCGGCGGGCGAATTGATTTCCTGTCTGCGGTTGGAAAGTCCGCCGGCACCGGGAAAGTCACCGGACGGCCGGCCAGCCATTGCAGCGCGCGGACGATCATCGTCTGGACCCCCGCGCAACGCATGCTCTCCGGCTGGACGTCGCCCCGCCAGACGTGACCGAAGGTCGCGACGTAGGCGCGGCCCTTCCCGTACGTCACCGTCCACTCGACCGGCCAGTTCTCCCCGAAGCGGGGATCGCGGGCATAGGAGAGGACCTCCACATTCTTCGCCGGTCCGCGAGCGTCGTAATAGACCTCGAGGTGGGGTGTCTTCCAGGCTGGGGGCAGACCCGCGTGGATCGGGTGCCGGCCGAGCAGATGGATCACGACGTCGCCGTTCGGCGCGTGGCTTGTGTTTCGCCCCGCACCGGGTGGATAAACGACCAGCCCTCCGCTGTCGTTGATCGCAATCGCCGAGCCATAGTCCTTCCTGCGCCAGCCCAGCCCGATGATCTCGTTATAGGCGGGCCAATCGTCGAACGCATTCTGGGCCGAGTGAAAGATGTAAACGCCGCCGCCACCGCGGACGAATGCCTCGAAGTCGGCCCTCACCGCCGCGGGCCAGGGCGGCCCGCCGTTGATGTCGTTGTAATTCTGGATGACAACGTCGTAGGAACTGAACGGCGGCCGCCAGGTGTCCCATCCCGGCGAATCTTTGGCGGGCGGCGACGTCGAAACGCCCACGGTGAATAGCCCGGTCGGCTCCAGAATTCCCCGCAGGAGCAGCGTCGTCAGCTTCCAGTCGTGGTTGCTGTAGCCGTCGACAATCAGGACCCTGATCGGCCGCAGGGGCGTCTCGGCGGCTGCAGCTGGCAGCGCCAGGACGGCGGCCAAGAGCAAGATTTCCAGCCAGCGCGGAACAATCGATGGAGTCATCATGAATGGACCATTGGGGCAGCGACAGATGGCATGACGCACGGGACCGCCACAGGATCCGCCGTGGCGTGTCCGAATCGATCCGCGCGACCGGCGCGGCCGGCCTTTCGCCCTTTAACGCGTGCGAGACTCTGTTTTTTCCGGCGGAGCAGCGCCCGCAGGGGCTGAAAGGATCGCCTTGATCTCCGGGTCATCCCGCCAAGGAGCCATCCGGGGGTCGATCCGCATGGTCTCATAGAGCACCTGGCGGTAGCTATTGGGGTATCCACTGCGCGCCACATCGGATCCGGCCTTTAACACGACCATTCCCATTCCAAATTCGCCCCGGGCAGCCGCTTCGCGGATGAGCTGGACCGCCGTGGCCCGCTCTCCCAGGAGCAGATTGCAGGGGATGACCGTGAACCACCAGCTGTTGCCAAAGCCCATGCGGAACGGCCTCGCAACGCCTTCGTTTATGATCCGCAAGAGGGATCGTGCCTCGCTGTCCCGGCCCATTCCATGAAGAGCCCAAACTTCGTTTCGAATGAGTCCGCTGTCACCCGGTTCAGCCGCTTCCCGGCGCTTCACCTCGGCGAGTGCGGCTGCATAACGGAGATTGGCGAGATCGCGCTGGCCCTGCAGATCCAGCAGGGAGCCCTCGAGAATGGCCTTCGGCCCGACAAAGTCGTAATCGGCGACCCATGTCTCCGGCAGACTTTCCAGGGCATCCAGTCCCTCCTTCACCTTTCCGGTCGCCATTGAATAGATCCAGCTTCCCATTGCTGCTCGCTCGAGCGACCTGCCCCTGCTGGGCACGCGATCGAGAATGGTTTTCATTTCCTCAGGATCGCCGCGCACCCACAGCGCCACCCGGGCCTTCCACACGATCGCGTTTACGATCGGTTCGATCGCCAGTGTTCGGTCCAGCTCCCGTTCCATATCCTCGATTCGGCCCACGTCCCGGTAGTGGCGCGAAAGTTCATAGTGCGAAAGCGCGTCGCGGGGAAAGAGCGCAACAGTCTTTTCCGCCGAGGAGAGGGCCGCCACCGACGTGACAGCGGGGTCGACGAAGAGGGCGTCGTCGCGAAAGCGGTAGAAGAAGGGCTCCCTTGGATTCAACGCGATCGCGCGCTCCAGAACCAGCCGCGCGCGCGCCAGCCCGAAATCCCCCCTCAGCATGTAAAGATAGACGCCAAGCGCACCCTGGGCATACGCATTGTCCGGCGCCAAACGCACCGCGCGCTCGGCGTAGCGCTGCGCGCTGGCATACCGGTTCGCGCCGACATCGAATCCCCGGTAAAGAAAGGCGTCCTGAATGTACGCCATCACTGCCATCGCCTCCGGGTCGGTCGGCCGCTGGTTGAGAACCCCCTTGGTGATGTCCTCGGCCAGGGAATAGTCCTCCGGGATCGCCTCGGTGTCGTTCAAAAGCCGCATCGCCCGCCTGAGGTCGGGATCGCTGGAGAAATTGGCGATCGACGATTGCCCGGCATCTGCGGCGTCGCCGGCGCTTGGTGCTGCAGGCGCCGAGGTCGACATTCGCGCCCAAGGTCTAAAAAGCGCCAAGGCAACAGCCCCCGCCGCCAGCCCGGTCAAACCGAGGGCCACGCTCAGAAAACGCCTCCTCGAAGCAGCCCTGACCGGTGCCGCGGGCGGCGGTGCGCCGGCAGGTTTTTCGGGCCCGCGTCCCAGCAGCAGGCGTATCCGTTCGGCGAAAGCCGCAGGGGCCTCTCCGCCGGGCAGACGGGTCCACTGGACCGCACGAAACTTCTCCGGCACCCGCGCATCCGCATCGGTCGTCCCGTCAATCACAACGGGCACGAGAAACGGCAGGTCGTCATCCATATCGAGCGTCCGCTCGACGGCCTGCTTCCATTCCCGGCGGAAATAACCCTCAAGACGCACATTCGTGTTTGCCGAAATCACCGGCACGAAAAGCGCGCACGCCCTGATCTGCCCGCGGATCTTTGCATCCCACGCGTCCCCGCCCCGGAGCTCATCCTGGTCGAACCACACCTCGACTCCGTGATTGCGCAGGGCCTCGGCAACGCGCAGCGCGGCCGCCCCGTCCTCGCGGGCGTAGCTCATGAAAACGGCGCGGGATGATCCGGAATCCATGCTGGAGGCTCCTCGCTAGGTACCACTGATCACTAAGACCGCAAATCGGAAGCACCGGTTTTGCGCCGTTGACAGGGATCGAATGGGCGGAGAACGGCCTGCCGAGGCATGGGCTAATGCGATTCCGCGAAGCTCGTGATCGAATGCCATTCGATCACCTCCTGGAGCAGGGCCCTTTCCGTCTGCTGGACGACGCGCTCGAGGCTGCTCCAGGTGCGGCTGTAGGCGATCTGCTTTCGCGCCGCCTGCAGGATCGCGCTCATTTCCCTGTACCGGGCCACGCGCCGGTGGAGGTCGTTGATCGAGATCAGGGAGATCAGGGCCGCAGCCATGACGGGCAGGGAAATCGGCAGGAAATAGAAGAGCCACTCCTCCAGCCCGAGCGGAACCTCCGCGTAGTTCCAGACGCTGTGCAGCGCGTACGCCGCCGTGCAGGAGATCGCCGCAACCGTGGCCATCCAGAATCCGGAGCGCAGCCAGACAAGCTGGGGCATGGCCTGGCCAAGCCGCTTCTCATAATAGGCGAGCTGGTCGTCTATGCGGTGCGCGACATAGAGGCGCTTGAAGTCCTCCATGGCCACCGGCTTTGCCCCCACCGACCGATGATGCATGACCTGGAGGGCCCGTACCAACAGACGCATGCCGGGCAGCTCGAGCTCGGCGAACATGAGCGCGTTCTTCGGCAAGCCCCACGTGGCGAGCGCCGAGCGGCAAAACTCAGCCGCGAGCCTGCAGCCGACCCAGTGATGGTGGGCTCCCTGCCTCTTCAAAAGGAGAGCCACCGCCAGGGCCCCGGCCAGGCAGACGAGTTTCATCCAGGGCAGGATCGCCGCATGAAGGGCGAAGGCCAGGCCGGCCGCGGCAACGAGGGTAGCCAGCACGTGGAGGATCGTCGTCGAGGCGATAAGCCGCCTGAATTGCGGCGCTCCGCGGCTTGCCTTGTGATCCACCTTGCGCTGGAACGCCAGAATCTCGTCCGGCGCATCAAAGGGATTGGCCGTCCCCCCGGCCGGCGGCGCCTCGGGCAGGCCGTTGAAATACTCCAGATCGTGGTCGTGCGCGGCGAACGCCGAAACGTTCTCGCGCCGCACCATCAGCGTCTGGACATCGATGATGATGAGGGGCCGGCCCAGGTCCCTCGCGTAGGCGATCACATCGGCCGTGCCGCCCTTGCCCCGCGCGGGCTCGCCATCCCAGACCGCGAGCACGACATCCGCGCCGTGCACCGTTTCCATTCCGGCGTCGAGGTAGGCATCCTCGCGGGCCTCGGTCTCGTTGAACACGCGGACTTGCTCGGCCCGGGCGAGCAATTCCTCCGTCTCGCGCCATTCCGCATCACTGAAGTCGCGCTTGAATTCCGCCTCGGCAAGGGGCAGGACCACATGCCAGGCGCACCCCTGGGCAAGCGCTTCCCGGGCGAACAGCGTATCGCTGCCCGCCGCGGCGGACGACAAAGCGATCCATTCGCCGGGACCCTCCCGCCGCAGCATCGCAATCGCCTCCCGAATCGCGCCCGCCGCGCCTGGAGCATTCTCCAGCCGCCGGTGGCCGGTGAATCCGACGACATGAAAATGGGGCAAATGGGCGGATGCGGCCATGGGGACAATCAAGTGTCACCCTGACCGAAGCGGCGATGTCAACAGAGAAGGGCTGGCGCCCCTATTTCCTGACGTAGGTAAGAACGAAATATACCACCCCGGCGAGCAGGGCCGCCTGCCCAAATGTGCAGACGAAAACCCACCTCACCAGGTCGCTCCGGACGGATTCGATCTTGAGTTCGAGCGCGTGAAAGCCGTCCCGCATCTCGATCCGGGTCGCGAGCCCATCCTGACCGGCGGCAAATTCGGCTTCCATGACTTCCAATATGGCACGCGCTTGATCATGTGACAACTTCGCTTTCTCGAGAGTATCCAGGCTGGAAGAGCGCATGGGTCGGATTATAGCACGCAGCGGTCGCAACGGTTCGGAATTGCCAGCCTGGATCCATGTAAGGCAGAATTGCGAACACGACATGGTGCGAGTCGACTGACCTTTGCGCCCCAAAACCCGGCGGAAACCCACAGCAGACCAGCGACAGTTCAATGAAAACCCCCGATTCCACTCTGATCCCGCGCCGCAACTTCATCCAGGGCCTCGGAGGCCTCGCCGTCGCCGCGGCTTGCCTGGCCTTGCCCCGTTCGGCGCGGGCCGAAGCACGTGTGTCTCGCGCCGCCGGGCTCAAGCTCAAGCTGGCACTAAACGCCTATTCCTTCAACGGCCCGTTGCGGGCCGGAACGATGAACTTCGATGATGTCGTCCGTTTTTGCGCCGAGCAGGGCATCGACGGCCTCGACGCCACCGGGTACTACATGCCCGGATATCCCAAGGTGCCGGAGGATGATTATATCTTCCGGCTGAAACGAACGGCCTTTGTGAACGGCGTCTCGATCAGCGGGACCGGGGCGCGCAACGATTTCACCAGGCCCGATGCCGCAATCCGCAAGACCGACGTCCAGTTGATCAAGAGCTGGATCGAGGTCGCGGAGAAACTTGGCGCCCCCGTCCTGCGAATCTTCTCCGGCAACTCCGTGCCGGCAGGGCACACGTTCGACGAGGTCCTGGCCTGGATGGCGGATGACATCAGGGAGTGCGCGGATTACGGGGGCAGGCACGGGGTGCTCGTCGCGGTCCAGCCGCACGATGACTTCCTGAAGACAGCCGATCAGGTGATCCGGCTCGTCAACGCCGTAAACTCGGAATGGTTCGGTGTCATTCTCGACATCGGCAGCCTTCGGCAGGGCGACCCCTACGCGGAAATCGAGAAACTGACCCCTTATGCCATCTCCTGGCAGGTCAAGGAGCAGGTCTATTCCGGCGCCGCGGCGATGCCGGTCGATTTGAAGAGGCTGAAGGCCCTGATCGATCGATGCGGCTACCGCGGCTTTCTCCCGGTCGAGGCGCTCGATGCAAGAAACTCGGCTGACAGGGTGGCGAAATTCATGGCCCAGGTGAGGCAGGAATTCGCACTGTAAGCGAGGACAGGCCCCAGGCGCGCTCCCGAATGATCCGCTTCATCCTCGCATCAATCGCCCTGTGTTCCAGTCCGCTCCTCCTGGCGCAGGACGCCACCCGAGCGTTTCGCATTCCAACCCTCTATCATGTGGGCTACTGGGTCCGGGATGCCGCAAAAGCCAGGGACTTCTACGAGAAATACCTGGGGTTCGAGGAGCCGTATGTCCTGAACCATGCGGATGGAACGCTGCAGATGGTGGTCATCAAGGTCAACGAACGCCAGGTGATCTACCTTTTCCCCGACCCGTCGAGGATCAAGCCCAACGGAGACAACCTGGATCATCTGGGCCTGCTGGTCGACAACGCCGCGGCGCTCCACGACACCCTCATCGCCCGCGGCTTGAAAGTCGGAGCGCCGCATTTGGGTCACATTGGCGATCTGCTGATGGGCGTCTTCGATCCGGACGCCTTTGAGATGACTCAGTTGGAGCCGGAGGGCCAGTTGCTGAAACACCAGGGGAAGAATCTTCCGGCCTCCCGCATTTCCTCCCATCTGCGTTCGGCCACAATCGTCGCCTCGGATCTGGGTGCGTCGGTGGCGTTTTACCGGGACAAGCTCGGTTTCAGGGAAATCGGGAAAGCCGGGGGCGCAGTCCGCCTGCAGGTGCCGGATGGGAGCGATTTCATCGAACTTGTGCCCGCCGACAGGAAAGGAGACGCCCCGGGTGCGCGTTCAGTTCCGCAATACACCCTGGCGGTCCCGGACGCCGCGAAGGCGGCCGAGACCCTGGCGGCCCGGTCGAAATCCGGGGATTTTCCCTTCCCCGCCCCGGTGAGCACGGCCGCCGATGGCCGGCGGCAGACCAGCGTCGTCGATCCTGACGGCACGCGAATCGTCCTGTCGGAGTAGGATCGCCAAGGCGCCGGCCGGGGCAGGAATGCCCGTGGATGCCATCATCCAGCGCCTTGTGATCTGAGGATTTGACTCGGCGACGGCCAGCCCTCCTCTTTTGTCCCCTCCCCAACTCCATGAAAATCCCCACCCTTCTGCTGGGCCCGGTACTGGGCCTTCTTCTCGCGGCGAGCGTCCGCGCCGATTCGACCGACGGCCGGCTCGATGTCTATTGGAACGACGTCGAAGGCGGAGGCGCCACGCTGATCGTCACCCCTGCGGGTGAATCTGTCCTGATCGATTCCGGCAATCCGGGAACGCGCGACGCGGGCCGCATTCACCGCACGGCCGAGGCCGCCGGACTGAAGCGCATCGATTACTACATAACGACGCATTTCCACCTCGACCATTTCGGAGGCGCGGCACCCTTGGCTGCGCTGATGCCGATCGGCCAGGTCTACGACCGCGGGATACCCGACCATGATCCCGACCACAACCCGAGCGATGCGATGTGGATCATGACGAGCCGGCCCTATCGGGATTTCCCGGCCGCCGGCCGGAACCTGGTGACACCCGGACTCATCATTCCGCTTCGGCAGTCGGGGGCCTCAGCCGCCCTTCGGCTTCGCTGCGTCGCAAGCGGCGGGCAGTTCATCGATCCGCCCGCCGGAGCGGGTCCCAATCCCCTCGCGGGAGAGAATTCAGCCAAGACCCTGCCGCCCACGGACAATGACCTGAGCAGCGCCTGGGTGCTGGATTTCGGCTCCTTCCGATTCTGGGACGGCGGCGACCTGACCTGGAACATGGAGGGCAGCGTCGTGACACCGGTCAACCGGGTCGGCCAGGTGGACGTGTACCAGGTCGACCACCACGGGCTGGACTTCAGCAACAACCCTGTCCTGATCCATAGCCTCGCGCCCACCGTCTCGGTAATGAACAACGGGATCAAGAAAGGCACGGCCAAGTCGACAATCCAGGGGTTGCGCTCCTCCCCGGGGATTGTGGCGATGTACCAGGTGCACAAGAACCTCCGGCCCGAGGATCCCGAGGACAACACCTCGGACGGGTACATCGCAAACATGGGCTCGGATCCCAACAAATGCGACGGAAACATCATCAAGATGTCCGTCGAGCCAACGGGCGCCTCCTATACGATCTCCATCCCGGCCACAGGCTTCAGCCGGACGTACGCCACCCGCGCAAACAAGCCCTGATCTGGTCAGGGCCGGGCGAGGTGCGCCTGGTCAGGCGGCTCCGGTTTCCTTTCGGACCGCCGCCATGGGAAGGATCTGCGCGGCCTGTCATGGGCGCGGACACCACCCTCTGTAATTCGATGCCCCGGATTTGACGGATGCAGGGAGTCTCAATATTCTCGGCTGCCCAACTCCGGAGGCCGTCCGGCCTCTTAATATAACCTCAAAGAAACAAGGAGATTATCATGACCGTCTTGCACGCCCTCTGGCTTCCGATCCTGCTGTCGTCCGTGTTCGTGTTCGTCGTCAGTTCCATCATCCACATGGCCCTTCCATGGCACAAGGGCGACTACGGGAAGCTGCCTGAGGAGGACAAGGTCATGGACGCCCTGCGTCCCATCGCGATTCCTCCGGGCGATTATATGGTTCCCCGGTGTTCCAGCACCGCCGACATGAAAACGCCAGAGTTCAAGGAAAAGCTGAGGAAGGGGCCGGTCATGGTGGTCACCGTCTTCCCAGCAGGCCCATTTGGCATAGGCAAGAACCTCGTCCTTTGGTTCCTCTATCTGGTCGTCGTCAATTTCTTTGCGGCCTACGTCACATGCCACGCACTTCCCCACGGAGCGCCCTATCCCCAGGTGTTCCGGTTCGCGGGAGTAACCTCGTTTCTCGGCTATTCCGCCGCGATCTGGCAGATGTCGATCTGGTACCGCCGCTCATGGGTGACGACCATCAAGACCACGATTGACGGATTGATTTACGCCGGACTGACGGCCGGGACGTTTGGCTGGCTCTGGATGCAATAGTGCGAGTTTTTGGGTGGCAATTGCGGCGACTTGGCCTTACCGATCGCCGGCTGTTCCGCTTAAGTCTCTCCGCCTACGCAATGCCCGCCATCCTACCGTCCGCCGGCCCCGAAATCCACCGCACCATCAAGTGGCCCTTCAGCCTCCTGCTGGCGGCCCTGCTCTGGACGGGGCCGCAGCCGGCGGCCCGTGCGGATGACGCGCCGACCTGGGATCCGGTCGCACCGGCCGATCTCGCCGGCACCCAGTCGCCCGCCTACCCGGACGCCCCCGCCGAGGTGCTTTCTTGGAAGCTCGAGATCGACGACACCAATCTGACCGTCGAGCGCCGGGTGACCGAGTATATCCGGTACAAGGTCTACGACCCCTCCCGGGCGGCGGATGTCACGCGGATTTCCGCGATACAGGCGTCGGTCGAGGACTTCAAACTCTCCGATGTCACAATCCATGGCCGGCTCACCCTGCCGGATGGAACGGTTCGCGAAATCGGCAAGGAATCGATTCACGAGCGCCCGCTGCAGCGCAGCGCGTCGGAGGACACGTTCGTCCAGCGCCTTTTTGGCAGCGAGGGGCTGGTGGTCAACGAGCAGTTTGTCGCAGTGGAGGGAATGAAGCCCGGCTCGGTGCTGGAGTTCCAGCTGGTGTCCAAACGGGAGCTGGCCCCCAGCTACTTCCAGATGCTGCAAAAGCCAAATATTCCGGTGCGCCGCGTGGACTGCACCGTGCGCCTCTACAAGGGGGGGGAATTCGACGGCGCCGCATTTGTTGTCAACCCGGGCGCCCCCGGCGTCGAACAGTCCTTCGACAAGGCCCACGGGGTTTACCACGTCTCCGCGGCAAACCTGCCCCCCTTGGTGGCCGAGCCATTGTCGCCGAGCGTCATCAGCCGGTCCGTGACCGTGTTCGATTACGAAGACTCCACGATGCTGATGATACGGCACCCCAAGCAGATCAACCCGGTGACGGTTGATGCCGGCGACGGCCCGTGGGCTCCCGTGGCAGCAAAAATCAGCATGGTCGAGGAGGACGCGACCATGGTTCCGACCGAGCCGGTAGTCAACCGCACGCGGAGCCTCGTTGAGGGAGCGAGGTCCGAGACCGAGAAGGCGCGGCGGATCCACAACTTCGTTCACGATTTGTACGTGCGTTTTCGCCAGCTTCCCGCCGGCAGCCGTCCCGTGGTCTCCCATTACGCCGACATGCCGCTCGACCTGGTGATGGAATTCGACACGCACCCGAAGGCTACCGTGGCCGTGAACGATTTCGTCTGGCTCGAACTCGGCATGGATCGCGCTGCCGGCCTGGATGCGCAGGCGGTCCTGCTTCCCGACCGGAACGTGATGCCGTTCAACCCGCGGCTGCATTCGGGCCTCTTCCTGCCGCAGCTGGCCGTCCGGGCCCATGTGGATGGCGGCTGGCAGTTTTCGCTGTCCAACGTGCCCGACTTGCTTCCCTTCGGCTGGATTCCCGCGCGCTACCAGAACGGCCACGGCCTGGTCGTTCAGCGCGGAGCGCAGCTTTTTGTCGACGTTCCGTCAGCCTCGGCCGCGCAATCGACCATCGAGGAAACGGGGATGTTCGCGCTCAACCCGGATGGCAGCCTCACCGGCCGCGCCCACAGGCGCCTGACGGGAGCTCCCGCGATCGCGCTGCGTCCGCGGGCCCGCGACGCCTCGCCGGCGCGGTTCAAGCAGACAATCCTCAGGCGCCTGAAGGCCCAGTTCCCGGCCGCAGAGATGAGCGTGACCTCGGTCGCCGGAATGGGCGACCCCGACGCGCCGCTTGAATACGATTTTGACCTGAAATGGCCCGACTACGCGACCGCGACAAAGACTCGGCTGATATTCCGGCCCTTCGCGATTCACGGTCAGGCCCCGTCCCCCTTCACCGCCTCCGTGCGGAAAAATCCGGTGGAGTTCCCCTTTCATTGGCGGGAGGTCGATGACGTTTCAGTCCAGCTGCCGGACGGCTACGCCCTGGAGGCCCCCTCGGCGCCACAGTCGGCGGTGGTGGGCGAAGTCCTCAGCTACAAGGTGGCGATCGGCCCGCTGGCGAATGCGAATGGAATCCGGGTTCACCGCGACTTCGTTTCCGACGTCGGCGACGTGCCCGCGACGGCCTACCCTACCCTCAAGAAATGGTACGACCTCGTCGGGCAGGGCGACATGCATGAACTGGTGCTCGCCAAGGCCAAGCCGGCTGCGGCTCCCGCGACATCGCCATGACCCCGGGGGCTTGGATCCGGCGCGCCCGCTTCCTGGCGGCGGCGGTCCTGGCGGCATCCCCGGCTATGGGCTCGGCCCCGGATTGGCTGCAGGGCTGCATCAATTCCAACCAGCCGCCCTGGCGTCCGGATCAGGGCTCGGTCCAGCTGCTGGATTCCACGCAGGTCAATTTTGTCACGCCCAGGCAGGTCGTCATGGTCTATCGATCTGCGCGCCGGCTGCAGAGTGAAGAGGGCCTGTCCCACCTTGTTTTTCAGACCTCCTACAATGCCGACAACGACCGCATACTGAGCGCCCAGGCATGGACGGTCTCCGCTGGCGGAAAGCAGGTCCAGGCGTACGAACGCGGCGCGTTCGTCGATTCCGTCATGCAGTATAATCATTACTTTTGGGATTCTGAGCGTGTCCTTTTATTTGACGGCCGGGGCCGGGTGCAGACAGGAGGCACGGTGGCCTGGGAAGTGAAGGTCGAGCGCAACCTCGGATTTGCCACGGTTGACACAGAGTTCCTGCCGCGCATGCCGACCCTGCGCTCAGTGTTCGAAGTGACTCCCGTCCCTGGTGCCAAGCTGGAGTGGTTTGCGGACGCTCCAAGCCTTCGCAAACCCGTCGCCGGCCCAGGAACCGGTTCGCTCCACTGGGAACTTGCCCGCCTGGCGAGCACGCCCCTCGATGTGCCGACGGGGTTCCTGCCCAACCTTTTGCGGGCGTCCGCGCGCTGCGTCTTCTCGGATTCGGCGGCCGGTCGCGCCGAAAGCTGGATGGACTTTTCCAGGCTCGCCGCGCAAATCGCGGATCCGGGCCTGGATCCCGGCGGCTCCGTCAAGGCCCAGGCGGACCAGCTGGTCGCGGGCAAGACCGCACGCTGGGACCGGATTCGCGCCCTTTCCGAATTCGTGCAGGCGCAGATTGTCTACCTGGCGATCACGTTGGACAAGGATTCGGTCGCCGGATACCGCCCACACCCGGCGGCGGAAGTGCTCAAGAAACGGTACGGCGACTGCAAGGACAAGGCCGCCCTGCTTGTCTCGATGCTGCGCGCGGTCGGCGAGGACGGGCGCATGGTCCTCCTGATGGCGGAGAACCCGGACTTCGTGCGCAGCGACTGGGCTTCCGCGCAATTCAACCACGCGATCGTGGCGATTCCCGCCGACGCGGACACGCCGGCCGGCTGGCCGGTGGCCGACTCGGGCAAGACAGGCAAATGGGTGATATTCGACCCGACCGACCCGACGACGCCGCTGGGCGTCCTCAGCCCCGGGGACCAGGGGGGCTTCGGCCTGATTGTCGATCGAAGCGAGGGGGCGCTCGTTCGACTGCCGGCCTCCGAGCCGGAGGGAAACGGGATGACGCGCAAGGTCGATGCTGTCCTGGACGCTCAAGGCGGGCTGGCGGTAAAAGTCGCCGAGCAGCTCTCCGGCAACGCCGGCGCCGTCTGGCGCCAGATGAAATGGGCGATGCCCAGGGAAAAATTCGAATCGATGATCGAGCAGCGCATCCACGGGGCGAATCCCCTGTCCAGCAACCTGAAATGGTCGGACGAGTGGGACGCCGCCGATGCGCGCTACCGGCTGTCATTCGACTTCGCAGTGCCAGCCTACGGCAGGACGCTGGGAGGCGGGCTCGTCGTGCTGGCCCCGAACATCCTTGCGGGCGGCTTCAAGCTCAACCATTGGCAGGGTCGACGAAATGGGGTCTGCTGGCTGGCGGCCGATGCACTGACGGAGGAGGTCCGCCTGGCGCTGCCGCCCGGTTGCACCGTGGAAGAGCTGCCCGATCCCGTAAGCGAGGACGGAAAGAGGTCGTCCTGCCGGCTGTCGTACCGCACCGAGGGCAACGTCGTCATTTTCCAGAACAGCTACCAGCGACGCGCCGGGTTCTATGGCGAGGCCGATTACCATCTGCTGGAGGCATTCTATCAGCGCCTGGCCGAAGCCGAGCGCCGGCCGGTCATTGTTCGCAGGGCCGCCTCGTCCTGAGTACTCCGGCAGGGAAGAGGCTTCAGGCTCCCTGCTGCTTCGGAGACTTGTCCGACATGACCTTGATCACCTGGTAGGATGCGGGGGTTGTGCCGATATTCTTGAATCCGCGGGGGTCGTTCGGGGCAAAATAGAAGAGCGAACCGGCCCTTATCCGGCAGGTCACCCCGTTGCACTTCGCCTCGATCACACCCGAGTTGACGATGAAAAGCTCGTCCCCGTTGTCGCGCATGTCGGGAAGCGTGCTCTGGCCTGCATTGAGGGTCGTGATATGGCTTTCCAGCCTCAGGAAGGTGAGCGTCGGCGAGTCGACGACCGAGATGCGGGAGCCTGTCTTCGTGGGGGTCGACGCCAGGTGCTCGCAGTCGATGACGGACGAGGGAAGCATGCCCGGAACGGCCCGCTCGGCGGCCGGCTGGTTCGGGACTGTGTGAACGGCATCGGTGTAGAAATTGATGACGTAGTACGTGGCTGGAGTGTCGCCGACGTTCGTCACATTGTGCAGGTCGTGCGAGGCGAAGAAGATCAACGACCCGGCAACGGCGCGATGCTTCTGGCCGTTGAGGGACACATCCAGGGTCCCCTCCTTGAGGAGGAGCATCTCCTCCCAAGGGTGGTGATGCGGCGCGTGCGAGGGCATTCCGAGCCGCAGCGTCGTGATGTGCACCTCGAACTTCTCAAGGGTCGGGGTCGGTGCGTCGAAGACCGCCCTGGCCTGGCCGACCGGTGTGATCCTCGTCGTGAGCGAGTCGAAATCGACAAATGTCGTGCCAATCGGGGTCGCCTGGCTCGGCGGCGAGTAGGTCAGGGAGGGCGGTTGCGCCATCAGGGCCGTGGCGGACAACGTCGCAAAGGCAAGCGATAGGTTTCGGAGTAGCTGCGTCATGGAGGGGACGACAACGATGGAGCCGCGCGGCGGCAAAAGCAAGGGAGGTCCGGGCATTTGGCGCGGACGTCGGGCGAAAACGGCCGTCACGTCGCGGCCAGGACCAGACTCACGCGCTCAAACTCCTCGCGCACGGCCGTGTACAACGCCTCGAAATCGAACTCATCGAGCCCGATCATCTTCCGGATCGGTTCGGCGGGCATCGTCGGAAACTTGGCCGGGACCGTGTTCAACGCGGCCGCCTGCAGCCATTTCGCGACATGCAGCAGGCTTGCGGCCCGTCGGTTCACGCCGGCTGAAAGGGGCGAATACTGCCAGCGCACGGCCTCGCAGACGCTGGACTGGAAACTCCAGGACTTCAGGAGGGTGGCCGCCGTCGTTGCATTGGTGAACCCGATCAGGCTTTTCTCGGCCTCGGTTGTCTCGGCGGGAAGCCCTTCAGATTCGATCTTCTGGGTCATCTCCTCCCGCTTGAGCCAGCCGTCGATCGCGACCATGCCCACGGAATGGAAAAGGCCCATCGTGTACGCCGTATTTGGATCGAAGTCGCAATTGGCGGCAAGCAACGACGCGCTTATCGCGCACACAACCGAGCGGCGCCAAAGTTCGTCCGCCTCCATCTCGTAGGATCCGAGCTTTCGCATGAGGAGCTGGGCTGAGACGGCAAAGGCGACAATCTCGTAGATCTTCAGCGAGCCTATCCGGCTGACCGCGTCGTCGAGACTCGAGCAGCGCCCACCCCTGCTGCTGTAGTAGGCGCTGTTTCCCATCTGCAGGACCCGGGCGGCGACGCCCGGCTCGAGCTTGATCAGCGTCATGACGTCCTCCATCGACGCCGTGTAATCATTCAGGATCATGAGCAACCGGGGAAGGACAGAGGGAGCGGACGGCAAATCGTGGAGATCTCTTATGATATCCCCAGGACTTAGCAGGTCCCGCCTCTTGGGTCTGAGGGGCTGGCTCATCACAATTCGTTATGATCTCCCCTGCCGCCCCGTCAAGGTCGGCCATCGGCCCTCAAAATGGGCCTTAGACGCGCATCGGCTGCGGCAAGCAGGGCGAGTTCCCGGAGGAGGCGCTCGTTCTGATCGGGCGTTCCCACCGTGACGCGCAGCCATTCGGGCAGTTTGTAGGGTGCGAGCGGCCTGACAATGACCCCCTTGCCTTGGAGCGCCGCAAACCAGCCCGCTCCGTCCCCCACACGCACCAGGATGAAATTAGCCGCACTCGGCACCCATTCGAGCCCGATCTCGCGCAGGCCCGCTTCGATCCGCCGGAGGCCCGCCCGGTTCCCGCGCTTGCAGCGAGCAACGAATTTCACGTCGTCGAGGGCCGCAACCGCCGCCGCCTGGCCGATTGCATTGACGTTGAATGGCTGGCGGACGCGGTTCAGCAGGACCGCCAGTTCCGCGGTGGCAAAGCCGTACCCGACCCTCAGCGAAGCCAGGCCGTAGATTTTGGAAAAAGTCCCGAGGCAGATGACCTTGCGGCCCTCATCAATCAGCGGCCGCAGATCGGGGGGATTGTCCTGATATTCCGCGTAGGCCCCGTCGTAGACCAGAACCACATGGTCGGGCAGGCCGCGGGCGAAGGCCAGCAATTCCGCCTCGGAATTGGCCGTTCCGGTCGGATTGTTCGGGCAGGCCGCGAATACGAGCTTGGTTCGCGGCGTGACAGCCCGCGCCATGGCGGACAGGTCGTGACGGAAATCCGCAAGCGGCACCTCGACCGGCTTCGCGCCAAACAGGAGCGTCACCAGCTTGTAAACGACGAACGCTGGCGCGGCCATGACTGCCTCGTCCCCGGGGCGGAGAAAGACATGCCCGAGTAGTTCGAGGATCTCGTTCGACCCGTTTCCCACGACCACCTGGCCGGGGGCAACGCCGCGGGCCTTCGCAAGCCTTTCGCGAAGGACGACACAGCCGCCGTCGGGGTAGAGCTCGCCCTGCTCCAGAGCCCGCTTGGCGGCCGCCACTGCCTTCGGAGATGGTCCGAACGCATTCTCATTGGAGGCGAGCTTGATGATGTCCGACGGATCAAGCCCCAGCTCCCGGGCAACATCCTCAATCGGCTTGCCGGGCTCGTACACCGGTTGGGTCAAAACGCTGGGATTGACCAGGGATTCCAGTTGCATCGGTTCATTAGATCATAATTGCCGCGAGAGGTCAGCCCATAAGGTTGTACGCAAAGCGACAGCAAATCGCCGCGGCTGTTGCGGCCGGAACCTGGGGCCGCCAGGCCCTCAAACCGAGGGCTGGTCGCTGGCAAACAGGTCCGCCGGCTTCAGCATGCTGACGCCCGCCGTCCGCAACGCCGCCATGGCCAGGTCCACATCGTCGAAGCAGGTGATCATGACCGCGTCCCCGGTGCGCCGGGCAAAGGCATACATGTATTCGACTGAAAGGCCGTGGGGCTCCAGCTGCGTCAGGACGGCCGCCAATCCTCCCGGCCGGTTGGGCAGGCACAGGGCGAGGACGTCGCTGGAGATCGCCGCAAAGCCGGCCGCCTTGGCCACCTGCTCGGCCCTGTCCGGCTCGGGCGTGATGAAGCGAAGGAGGCCGAATTCGCCTGCATCGGAGAGTGTCAGGGCAACAAGGTTGATGCCCGCTTCGGCCAGGGCGCGGCAAAGGGCCGAGAGCCGGCCGGGCTGGTTTTCTAGAAAAACGGAAATCTGTCGGATCTTCATGACGGTCTAGTCTAATCTAGTTCAGGATTTGGACTCGCGCAGGTCGAGGACGCGCCGGGCCTTGCCCTCGCTACGCTCAATGCTGCCCGGCTGCGCCAGGGTGACCGCGATGTGCAATCCGGTGACCTGCTCGATGCTTCGGGCGAAGCGCTTCTGCAACTGCTCCATTGCGCCAACCCGATCCCGAAGCATCTCGCCTGTGATTTCGACGCGGACCTCCATCTGGTCCAGTCCGGAACGGCGCGTAAGCACGATCAGGTAGTGGGGCAGGCTTGCCTCGGTCCTGAGCAGCGCGGCCTCGATCTGCGAAGGGAACACATTGACCCCGTGGATGATGAACATATCGTCGCTGCGCCGGCATATTCGGCGTATTCGCCGCAACGTGCGGCCGCAGGAGCAGGGTCGCGGGTCAATCGCCGTTATGTCGCGCGTGCGATACCGGATGGCGGGCATCGCCTGCTTGCTCAGGGTCGTGAACACCAGCTCCCCTTCCTGCCCGTCGGGAAGAGGCTCGAGCGTGTCCGGATCGATGATCTCGACCAGGAAGTGATCTTCAAAGATGTGCGGCCCGTCCCGGCATTCGCACTCGGAGCCGACCCCCGGCCCGACAATCTCGGACAGCCCGTAGATGTCGTAGGCCTTCACCCCGGAGGCACCCTCGATGTACTTCCTCAGCCCGTCGGACCAGGGTTCGGCCCCGAAAAGCCCGCGTTTTACCTTGAGGTCCCGTCTGAAGTCGACGCCCATCCGCTGCGCCACCTCGATCAAATGGACAAAATAGCTCGGTGTGCCGCATATCGCGGTCACCCCGAAATCCTTCATGAGCATGATCTGGCGCTCGCTGTTGCCGCCGGAGGCCGGGACCACCGTCGCCTCCAGGGCCTCGAGGCCCGCATGCAGTCCGAGTCCGCCGGTAAAAAGGCCGTAGCCGTACATGTTCTGCACGATGTCGCCGCGGGTGAATCCGGCCGAGAGCAGAGCGCGCACGATGACCTGTTTCCAAACCTCCATGTCCTGGGCCGTGTAGCCGACCACAATCGGCTTGCCGGTCGTGCCGCTGGACGCGTGCAGGCGCACAACCTCGGTCATCGGCACCGCGAAAAGCCCGTAGGGATAGGTGTCCCGCAGGTCCGACTTCATGGAGTATGGGAGCCTGCGCACGTCATCCAGGCTGCGGATGTCGGCCGGCTTGAGACCGCGGGCGTCCAGGCGCTCCCGGAACAGGGCCACTCGCTCGTAGGCAAGCGAGACGACGGTCTTCAGGCGCTGCAACTGCACCTCGCGCAGGCGCTCGACAGGCATGAAGTCCAGCGCGCTTTCGGGAAAGAAAGTGCCCTCGAGGTCGTTCCACAGCCGTGATATCATGCGGACCTCCCGAGTTCAAACGCCGCGGCATTTGCCGCATTGAGCCTTGCGGGGAAATGAGCCCTCAGGCTCTCGCCCCAGGCCGCCTCGGGAAAATCGAAATGGCGGCTGAGCCTGCCGAGCAGGGCGACGTTGAGCGCCTTCGACGAAGGCAGCCGGGCCGCCGGGATGTCGGCGGGTGTCAACAGGATCCCGCCGGGCCGCAGGCCCGCCCGAACGAGATCGATCTGCGAGGTCTCCAGAACGACAAGAAAATCGCATGCGCCGGCGGGTATCATCGGGCTGTGCGCCTCGCCGCCGATGCGCACGTCCGATTGCACCGAGCCTCCGCGCTGGCTCATTCCGTGGACCTCGGCCTTCCTGACCTCATGGCCCGTGCGAAACGCGACGTCCGCGAGCACGTCGGAGGCGGTGATGACGCCGGTGCCGCCGAGGCCGGCAAAGCGGACGTTGAGGGTGGATCTGTTTGTCGCCTTCATCGTGACACTGTCTGTCGGGCAGGTGCTGTCTGGGCGGCGGCCAGCTGATTCCTCCCCTTCTCCCAGGCGAGAATGCGGCCGGCCGCGAGGATGCACGGGCTGCAGGCAACGATCACGGTCAGCTCGTCCAGGCGCAGCGCCTCCGCGAGCAACTCCTTGAACCTCGCCTTTTCGCGGACCGGATTGACGGTGAAGACCCGCTTCACGCCCGCCGCACGCGCAAGGTCCTCATAGCTGACCTGGTAGGTGGCGGCGCCATCCAGCCGGCGCCCCGTGCCGGGGTGCTCCTGCTGGCCGGTCATGCCTGTGGTCCCGTTGTCGAGGATGACTAGCACGTGTCCCGTCGAGGGCGGATTGTAGGCCATCTCGACCAGTCCCGGCAGCCCTCCGTGGAGGAAAGTGCTGTCGCCGATGACCGACACCACCCGGCGCGCCTGCTCAGGCGGCAGCACATGGCGAAGGCCCAGGCCCATGCCCACCGCCGCTCCCATGTCGATCATCATGTCAATCGCCGCCAGCGGAGGCAGAGCAGCCAGGGTGTAGCAGCCGATGTCCCCCGCCACGATGCAGTCGAGTTCCTTAAGGACCTCGAAGCTCGATCGATGCGGGCAGCCGGAGCACAACTCCGGCGGCCTGCCGCGCGGAGGGGCGGATTCGGGCCTGTTGTCGCGGGCCAGAATGCGGCGCACGCGATCGACATCGAGTTCGCCAAATCGGTAGACGGAATCGTCCTTCGCCTCGACCCCAAGCCCGGCCGCAGCGCATGCGGCGGCGAGCCAGGGATCGTTTTCCTCGATGACCACGCACCGCTCGACGGAAGCCCTGAAATCGGCCAGGGCCTTGAGGGGAATCGGATGGGACATGCCCAGCTTCAGGATGCTTGCATCGGGCGCCGCCTCGCGAACGTGATGGTAGCTGACGCCTGCCGTGATGACACCAAGCGTGTCGGAGCGTCTCTCGACCCGATTGGGCCCTTCGGCGTCGTTCCACAGCCGGATCTCGTCCAATTTCGCGCGCAGTAGGCGGTGGGCGGGCTTTGCGTATCCCGGCACCATGACGTGCGCGGCAATGTTGCGGATGAAGGCGGGAACCCCGGTGGGCGAAGCCTCGGGTGGCAGCGCGGCCCCAAAGGGAAACCTGGGCCGCACGGGCGACTTCGAGTGGCACACCCGGGTCGTCATGCGGAAGAGCACCGGGATCCGCCAGCGGCCGCTGGTTTCAATGGCCGTGTGCAGCAGGTCGTAGGCATCCTGCGAGTCGGAGGGCTCGAACAGAGGCACCCCGGCGGCCTCCGCGTAGCGCCGGCTGTCCTGTTCATTCTGGCTTGAGGCCATCCCGGGATCGTCGGCGACAATCAGGACATAGGCCCCGTCGACACCCGAATAGGCCATCGTGAACAGCACGTCGGCCGCCACATTGAGGCCGACATGCTTCATCGTGCAGATGACGCGGGCGCCTGCGAATGCGGCCCCGAGCGCGACCTCGGCGGCCACCTTTTCGTTTGGCGCCCATTGGGCCTTCCCGCCCCACGCACCGAAATCTTCCAGAATCTCAGTCGAGGGAGTCCCGGGATAACCCGTGCCGAGCGCCACACCGCAATGCAGAGCCGATAGGGCCGTGGCCTCGTTTCCACTAAGCAACAGCCGGCCGGACGGATCCTGGGAAGGTTGCATAGGGAGGCATTAGTGCGAAAGACTCGCCCGCTCGTAGCGAGCAAGAATTGGACGGTTGGACGCTGCATAAGGCCGTTGCCGCAGTGCTACATAAAGATCTTATGATTTCCGCCACCGACCCATTGTTGAAAATTCAATGACGACACAGAATGGCCGAGCACATTCTGTGCTACTGCCGAATCACCGCTTGACTCAGCATGGGTCATCGGCCGGAACTAGACTAGCTCCCCTGCCGTTATGTATAAAACCCTGGGCTGGAAGAACTGGATCATCGCAATCGCCGCCGCAGCCGTTTCGTTCGGCTGCGCGGCCAGGGCCGCGGACGCCCCGGCGCCCACTCCCCCGCCTCCGCCGGCCTTTGGGGCGGACTATCAGCGAATGCTCAATCTGCTCAACCTGCACGGGCCCGCCGCGCTGCCGGCGATGGCCGACGACCCCGGCAAGACGCCGGGCGCCAGGCTGCTGCCCGACGGCCGGCACTGGGCGGATGCAGCGGGAAATGGAGTCAACCGTTCGGCCTGGGGCACATGGACCAACTACGACGAGGCCAAGGCCAATCCCTACCCCCTCACAGATCCCCTGCGGTTCAAGAGCGGCGAAAAGGTTCAGGACGCAGTGACTTGGTGGCAGCGCCGGCGTCCGGAGATCGTGCGCGATTTTGAAACCGAAATCTATGGGAAGGCGCCCACGCCCACGCCCGCCGTCACCTGGGAAGTCGCGAAGGTCGATCCCGCCGCGTTGGGCGGGACGGCGATAATGAAGACCGTGATCGGCCACATTGACAATTCGGCGTACCCGGCCGCGGCGCCGCGCATCGAGCTGACACTCTGGATTCCGGCGCACGCCTCGGGTCCGGTTCCAATGATGGTGGCGGTGGAGGGCGGTCCCATGCCGGCGGGAAGGCGCAACGCCGCTCCTCCGCCTCCACCCGCGCAGGGACCGAGTGCGATGCTGCAGGTTCTGGCGCTTGGCTGGGGCTACGGAACTTTTGCCGCAACCACGGTGCAGGCCGACAACGGCGCAGGCCTCCAGTCGGGCATCATCGGGCTTGTGAACCGCGGGCAGCCGCGCCAACCCTCCGATTGGGGCGCCCTGGCGGCATGGGCCTGGGGCCTCAGCCGCTCGATCGATTACCTTCAGACCGACGGGGCCGTTGACGCCAAACGCCTCGGTGTCGAGGGCCATTCGCGGTGGGGAAAGACCGCACTGCTCGCCGCTGCAAGCGACCCGCGCTGGGCGATCTGCTACGCCAGTTGCTCGGGTGAAGGCGGCGCCAAGCCGTCGCGCCGCGACTGGGGCGAGACGCTCGATGACGTCGCCGGCACGGGCGAGTCACACTGGATGGCCGGGAACTTCCTCAAGTACGCCAGGCGTTGGGGCGAACTCCCGGTGGATTCGCCTGAACTGATGGCGCTGGTGGCGCCGCGGCCCCTCTTCGTCACGGGTGGGACAAAGGATCAATGGGCGGATCCCCATGGCGAATTCCTGGCCGCCGTCGCCGCCGGACCGGTCTACCGGCTCCTAGGCAAGAAGGACCTCGGCACGGCCGCCATGCCTGCACCCGATGCCGGGCTGACCGGCGGCGATCTCGCATTTCGCTATCACGAAGGCGGCCATACCGACATTCTGGACTGGCCGGTTTTCCTCAAACTTGCCGCCCGGTACTTCGGGCCGGCCAGTTCGGCGTCATTGGCTCCCGACCAGCCAACGGCCGGGGGCGGAGCCGTCTGGGCCAGCCGGGATTTCGATTTTGACTGGCGTTTCAGCCTGAGCGGACCAGCGGCGGCGATGCTGCCCAAGTTTGACGACTCCGGCTGGCGGCGGGTCAACGTCCCCCACGATTGGAGCATCGAGGGCCCGTTCAGCGCGGAGTTCGGCGCAGGCAACGGGTTCGCGCCCGGCGGAATAGCCTGGTATCGCAAGCACTTCCGGATGGATCCGACGGATGAGGGGAAGCGCGTCACGCTGGAGATGGACGGGGTCTACGACCATGCGGAGGTCTGGCTCAACGGATTCCTGGTGGGTGGTCGGCCCTACGGCTATGAAAGCTTCACCTGCGAACTGACGCCGCTGCTCAAGTTCGGCGACGATGAGAACGTGTTGGCGGTGCGGGTGGATCACTCGCGGATCGGGGACTCCCGCTGGTACACGGGCGCTGGCATTTACCGGAACGTGCGGCTTTGCGTAACCGACCCATTGCACATCGCCCACTGGGGAACCTACGTGACCACGCCCGATCTGAAGGAGAATTCCGCGACAGTCCGCGTCGAAACTGCGATCGAAAACCAATCGGGAGCCAGCCAGTCATTCAGCCTCGTATCCGACCTCCTCGATCCGGACGGACACGTTTTGGCCACCGCGTCAACGCCCGGCGCGCTCGACCAAGGCGGGAGTCGCGCCATGGTCCAGGAACTGACACTCGCCCGGCCGCAGCGGTGGTCGCCCGACTCCCCAGCCCTCTACATCCTTCACAGCCGCCTGAGCGTCGGCGCGAGGCAGGTCGACGAGGCACTGACGCAATTCGGCGTGCGCACGCTCGAGTTCAATCCCGATCGGGGCTTCTTCCTGAACGGCGTCGAGACGAAACTCAAGGGCGTGTGCATTCACCAGGACGGCGGGAGCGTCGGTGTCGCGATACCCGTCCAGGTGTGGGAGCGGCGGCTGCGCGAACTGAAGCAGTTGGGCGTGAATGCAATTCGCACGAGCCACAATCCTCCGTCCCCTGAATTCCTGGACCTATGCGACAGGCTGGGATTCCTCGTCATGGATGAGGCGTTTGACGAATACACCCCCGGCAAGAACAAGTGGATTGTCGGCCATAATATCGGAACGCCGGGCCGTTTCGGCTACAGCGAGTCCTTTGCGGAATGGTCCGTCCGGGACATCCAGGACATGGTGCGCAGGGATAGAAACCACCCCAGCATCGTGATGTGGAGCATCGGCAACGAGATCGACTACCCGAACGATCCCTTCACCGATCCTGTCCTTGGAAATGGATACCGCCCCGGCAACCCGCCTGGAGCCGACCTCGTTAAATGGGGCCGCCCGCTCGCGCAAGCTGTGAGGCAACTGGATCCGACACGGCCCGTGACGGCGGCCCTGGCCAGCGTCCTGATGTCGAACACGGTGGGTTTTGCCCAGATTCTCGATGTCGCGGGCTACAACTACCAGGAGTCTCGTTATGCGGAGGACCACGCCCAATATCCGAAGCGGGTCATCTACGGCAGCGAAAACAGCCACAGTTACGACGCCTGGGCGGCCGTTCGGGACAATCCCATGATCGGCGGCCAGTTCCTGTGGACTGGCATCGACTATCTCGGCGAGGCGAACGTCTGGCCGGACCGCGCCAACTCCGCCGGGCTCATCGACCTTTGCGGATTCGTGAAGCCGCTGGGCCGGTTCCGCCAGAGCCTCTGGAGCAGCCAGCCGGTCGTCTATTTGTGTGCCTCCAGAAGCGGACAGGCCTCAAGGCGGAACGAAGGTGTTGGCGGAAATGAAAGCTGGAACTGGCCGGACCAGGCGGAACTGACCGTCTCCTGCTTCACGAATTGCCCCGACGTGGCGCTAACCCTCAACGGCGAGTCCTTCGGGGCAAAACACCTGGACGAGGCGGCGAAGGGGGTCCTGCGCTGGGAGGTGCCTTATGCCGCGGGAGTGATCAAGGCCACGGGCCTGAAGGACGGCCGTGCGGTTTGCGAATTTGCCCTGAAGACGGCGGGGCCGGCGAGCAGGGTGGAGTTGCATCCCTACGCGACGCAGCTCCGCGCCGACGGGAAGGATGTCTGCCAAGTCGAGTTCGACGTCGTCGATTCGCAGGGTTTGCGCGTCCCGGACGCCGCGCAGGAGCTGGACTTTGAGATCAGCGGTCCGGCGCAGATCATCGGCCTCGGAAACGGCGATGTGACCAACATGGAGCCGGTGAAAGGCCCCGCCTTTCGGGCCTACGAGGGGCGCGGCCTGGCGATCGTGCAGTCCTCGGCAAATCCCGGCTCGATCACATTGACGGTTTCGGCGCCCGGACTCCAGCCCGCCACGCTGGCGCTGCAAAGCCAATAGGCGCATTCGCCCTAGCCTGACCCCGTGCTGTCGCGCGGACCTCGGTCCGCCACGTTGACGCTGCAGGGGCGGGAGCCGGTTGCTCCGCCTCTCCGGGAATATCCCGAGGCTCACCGTTCGGGGGCCTCTTGACGCATGTTTGATGCGTTTTTTATGCAAATGCCCCCTTCGTTGTCTCGGCATTTACGCATTGGGGCATGTTCACTGCTCCGAATGCGCTCCTCGCCAGCAACTGCGCCATGAAATCAATCGAAATAATCCAAATCGTACTCTTCTTCGGCTTGGGAATCGCCCTGACTCCGGTCGTCGGCCGCTACATGTTCAAGGTCTTCAAGGGGGAGAAGACATTCCTTCATTCGGTTCTGTTCCCGTTGGAAAAGCTTGTTTACCGGGTGACCGGAGTCGACCCGAGCGAGGAGATGTCGTGGCTCAAATATCTTTGGGCCGTGGTTGCGATGGCCTTCATCGGCTTCGCCGCACTCATGGTGATGATGATGACGCAGAAATGGCTGCCGTTCAATCCGCAGGGCCTCGACAACGTCTCCTGGCACCTGGCGTTCAACACCGCTTGGAGCTTCACGTGCAACGCCGACTGGCAGTCCTACTCCGGCGAGGCGACGATGAGCTACCTGTCGCAAACGCTCGGGCTTTCCGTTCACCAGTTCCTGAGCGGCGCCATCGGTCTCGCCATCCTGGTGGCCGTGGGGCGGGCCCTCGCGCGGGCAAGCATCAGGACGATCGGGAATTTCTGGGCCGACCTGACCCGCTGCACGCTCTACATCGTGATTCCCCTGTCGGTCATCTGGGCGATACCGCTCGCCTGGCAGGGTGTTCCGCAGACTTGGAAGGCCTATCCGAACGCAACCCTCGTCGAATCCTACACGGCGCAGGTCCAGAAAACCGACGACAAGGGCAACCCCGTGACGACGTCGGTGCCGAAGCTGGACGACAAGGGAAAACCGGTCGTTGGATCCGACGGGAAGACCGTCATGGTCGACCAGCCGGTCATGGTGGACCAAAAGGTCGAAACCCAGCCGATCCCCGTCGGCCCGGTCGCCTCCTTCGAGTCGTGCAAGCAGCTTTTCACCAATGGCGGCGGCTGGTACGGGGTGAACAGCGCCCACCCGTTTGAGAATCCCACGCCGCTCGCCGGTTTCCTTGAAATGCTGGCGATCATCGTGGTGCCGATGGCGCAGGTCTTCATGTTCGGCCTCCTGATCGGAAACAAGCGCCACGCGTGGTGCCTGTTCTCGGTCATGCTCGCGCTGTACCTGCTGTCGTTCGCCGTGGCCTGGTATGCAGAAATGCAGCCAAATCCCGTCACCGACAATATCCTGCCGCACATGGAGGGCAAGGAGCAGCGGTTCGGCGTCATGAACAGCGTGCTTTGGGGCGTTTCGTGCACGGCCATCGACAACGGCTCGGTGAATTCGATGCACGACAGCTGGATGCCGATCGCCGGTCTTATGCCGATGTGGAACATCCTGATCGGCGAAATCATGTTCGGGGGAATCGGCTGCGGCGTATACTGCATGCTCTTCCATGTCCTCATCACCGTATTCATTGCCGGACTGATGATCGGGCGAACGCCGGAATATCTCGGGAAAAAGCTGGGGGCCTGGGAGGCGACCTGGTCCGTCATCGGCGTCCTGCTGCCCAACGCCGCCGCCCTGATTCCGACTGCGATCTGCGTCATTCTGCCTTCGGGGATCGCAAGCATGAACAACGCCGGCCCGCACGGGTTGAGTGAAGTGCTCTACGCCTACGGCGAGGCCGCGAACAACAACGGAAGCGCCTTCGCGGGCCTGAACGCCAATGTCCCCCTTTACGACGTGCTGCTCGGCGTATCGATCATCATCGGACGATTCGCGCCGATTGTCGCCGCGCTCGCCATTGTGGGCCGGCTCGCCTCGAAGAAAACGGTCGAGCCGTCGGCCGGCACCCTTCCGGTGCACGGCTGGACCTTCGGCCTCACGCTGACCGGAGTCATTGTCGTCGTGGCCGCCCTCACCTTCTTTCCGGCGCTCTGCCTCGGGCCACTCCTCGAGCACGGCCTCATGGCCGCGGGGCGCGCGTTTTAAACCCGGCGAAAACCCAGTTCCATGAGCTCAACAACATTCAAAGTCGAATACTCGTCGCTAGTCCGCCAGGCCGTTTTCGGCGCATTCAAGAAGCTTAATCCGCGCGACGAGATCAAGAACCTGGTCATGTTCGTCGTGTGGCTCGGCTCCATCGCGACCACGATCTGGCTGTTCTTCGATTTCTCGAGCTTCAACCTCCAGATCTGCCTCTGGCTGTGGTTCACCTGCCTTTTTGCCAATTTCGCGGAAGCGATGGCCGAGGGCCGGGGAAAGGCGCATGCCGACGAACTGCGCAAGATGCGCACAAAGACGACCGCGCGGAAGCTGGTCAACGGAGGAAAGGAGGTCACCGTCTCGAGCAGCGAGCTCAAGATCAACGACCTCATCGTCTGCACGGCCGGCGACCTTATCGCGGCCGACGGCGAGGTCGTTGAGGGGATTGCGACGATAGACGAGTCCGCCATCACCGGTGAGTCGGCCCCGGTCGTCCGCGAAAGCGGCGGTGACCGCAGCGCGGTCACGGGTGGCACCCGCGTCACAAGCGACCGCATCGTCATCCGGGTGACCGCGGAGGAGGGAAACTCGTTCCTCGACCGGATGATTGCGATGATCGAGGGCGCGCGCCGCCAGCTGACGCCGAACGAGATCGCGCTGAACATCGTCCTCGTCAGCCTGACGGCGCTATTCATCGTTGTCGTCTTCGTCCTTCCGCCGATGGCGATCTACGACCAGAAGGCCTCGAACCAGACCGGCGCCGTCCTGACCTCCCTGCCGGTCCTGCTCGCGCTCATTGTCTGCCTGATTCCGACGACGATCGGCGGGCTGTTGAGCGCGATCGGGATTGCCGGCATCGACCGGCTGATGCGGCGAAACGTGCTCGCGACCTCCGGCCGCGCGGTTGAGGCGGCGGGCGACGTGGACGTGCTCCTTCTCGACAAGACCGGCACGATCACGCTCGGCAACCGCATGGCGACCGAGTTCGTGCCGGCCCCTGGCGTGGCCCTGAATGCGCTCGCGGACGCGGCCCAGCTCGCGTCGCTTGCGGACGAGACACCCGAGGGACGGAGCATCGTCACCCTGGCGAAGGAGAAATTCCAGCTTCGCGGACGCGAGGTGGCCGCGCCGCACGCGACCTTCGTGCCGTTCACGGCCCAGACGCGCATGAGCGGCGTCGACCTTCCCGGGCGTCAGATCCGCAAGGGCGCGGCCGCGAGCGTCAAGGCGTGGGTCCTCGCGCAGGGTGGCACCTACCCCGTCGAGGTCGAGCAGGAGGTGGAAAAGATCTCCCGCCTCGGCGGAACCCCGCTGGTCGTCGCCGAAAACAGCCGCGTCCTCGGGGTGATCCTCCTCAAGGACATCGTGAAGGGCGGGATCAAGGAGCGCTTCGAGCAGCTACGGGCGATGGGCATCCGGACGGTCATGATCACGGGCGACAATCCGCTCACGGCCGCCGCGATCGCCGCCGAGGCGGGCGTGGACGACTTCATCGCGCAGGCAAAGCCCGAGGACAAGCTTGCCCGCATCCGCAAGGAGCAGGAGGGCGGGAAACTGATCGCGATGATCGGCGACGGCACCAACGATGCCCCGTCGCTCGCTCAGGCCGACGTCGGTGTCGCCATGAACACGGGCACCCAGGCGGCGCGCGAGGCCGGAAACATGGTCGACCTCGACAGCAACCCGACGAAGCTGATCGAGGTCGTGGAGATCGGCAAGCAGCTGCTGATGACCCGCGGGGCCCTGACGACTTTCAGCATCGCAAACGACGTCTCGAAGTATTTCGCGATCCTGCCGGCAATGTTCGGCCTGCTCTACGCGACTGAAAAGGGCGGCTTCGGCCCGCTCCAGGCGTACAACATCATGTTCCTCCATTCGCCGCAAAGCGCGATCCTGAGCGCCGTGATCTTCAACGCGCTGATTATCGTCGCCCTGATTCCGCTGGCGCTTCGGGGCGTCAAGTACAAGCCGCTCGGCGCCAAGGTGATTCTCCAGAAGAACATGCTCATCTATGGAATCGGCGGAATCATCCTGCCCTTCATCTTCATCAAGCTGATCGACCTGATCCTGGTCGCCGTCCATCTGGCGCCCTGATCCGGCCGCCCTGAACCTTCGAAAGGGAAACCCATGAAACTCATCCTCCAATCGATCCGGCAGACCCTGGTCTGGACCGTCGTCACCGGCATCCTCTATCCCCTTGTCATGACCGTGCTGTTCCAGCTGGCCTTTCCGCACCAGGCCAACGGCAGTTTGATCCAACGCGACGGAAAGGTCGTCGGATCGGAACTCATGGCCCAGCAGTTCACCGGCCCGAAGTATTTCTGGCCTAGGCCGTCGGCCGCCGGCTATGGGACAGGCCCCACGGGCCTCAACGCCAGCAGCGGCAGCAACTTCGGGCCGACCAGCGCGCAGCTGCAGACCAACGTCCGCACCAACGCCAAGGCGCTTCGCGATGCGTCCAAGCTCGCCGCCGACGCGCCGGTGCCGGCGGACTTGGTTTACGCCTCCGCGAGCGGCCTCGACCCGCATATCAGCCCGGAAGGGGCGCGATTCCAGATCTCTCGGGTCGCCGCGGCGCGGGGAATGAGCGAGGATCAGGTGAGGGCCTTCGTGGAGAAATTCACCGAGGGATCCCAGTGGGGATTT
>Ga0302320_10002881_pt1 | contig 40199 bp, 40 predicted proteins | sample Bog_T0_3_FD_202130 | JGI IMG/M metagenome (GOLD analysis project Ga0302320, IMG submission 202130) | Peat permafrost microbial communities from Stordalen Mire near Abisko, Sweden - Bog_T0_3 | ecosystem: Environmental > Terrestrial > Soil > Wetlands > Peat | place: Sweden: Abisko, Stordalen Mire... | reverse complement strand
AGGCTGCTAAGAGCTTGCCTCGGATCTCAGACCATTACGCTGCAACAACTTACGGAAGGTGCCTGAGCTAGCTAACTAATCATCCCGCAGAAAAACGCGGAATGGATGGGGCACGGAAGTCTATAGCAGGAGCAAAATGCTTCAGCGATTGCGCTTTTGCGGCTTATGCAGCAGGAGCACCGGCGGAATGCAGATCAAGGCAAGAAACCCCAATAAACGGAAGTTATCCGCATAGGCCATCAAAGAGGCCTGTTGAAGCGTGAGGCGATAGAGTGCGCCGGCGGCAAGTTGTCCCGAGGCTGCCAGGCTGGCTCCGCCCATGTGGAACCGTGCCGCCAATCCGGGAAGCGCTGCCTGGGCCTGCGCATTGTCGAGCGTCAAATTCGCGGCAAGGTAGTTCTGATGCGCCTGTGCGCCACGGATCAGCATGGTCGTTACGCTGGCGATTCCGATGCTGCCTCCGATGTTGCGCATCAGGTTATAGATGCCGGCGGCGTTGCCGATCTCCTGCTTCTTCAATCTGGACATGGTCATGGTCGTGAGCGGAACGAAGATGAATCCCCCGGCAAACCCATTGAAGAAGTTGGGAACGGCAACCGACATCATGGAGATATCCAGGTTGATTCGGCTGAGTTGGAAGGTGGAATAGGCGAGGATCGCGAATCCGGTCGCGAGCAGGATTCTACCGTCGATTCGGTTGACCAGATACCCCACCAGCATCATGGAAACGATCGACCCCAGCCCGCGCGGGCTCACCGCCAGTCCGCTGTCCAGCGCCGGATACCCCATCAGGGTTTGCAGAAAGAGCGGCAGCAACGCGGTAGCGCCATAGAGGGCGAAGCCGTAGAGGGTGGCGATGAGGGTCCCGACGGCGAAATTGCGTTCGCGCAGTGCGCGCAGTTGCACGATGGGCTCCCGGCTGGTGAGTTCGCGCGCCACAAAGGCGAGGAGCGCAAGCACGGAAATGGCTGTCGTCCAGCAGATCCATCCCGCCTGGAACCAGTCGGCCTCCTGTCCCTTGTCGAGCACCAGTTGCAGCGTGCCCAGCCACAGGGCCAACAGTCCGAAGCCGAGGTAGTCGATGGCGCCATGGAAGGCCTGTCGCAAATAAGGCGGGTCTTCGATGTTCCGGTTCGCCATCCAAAGCGCCAGCATCCCCACCGGCAAGTTGATATAGAAGATCCAGCGCCAGCTATAACTGTCCGTGATCCACCCGCCCAGGGTTGGCCCGATCACCGGGGCTACGACGATTCCCAGACCGTAGACGGCCATTGCGGTGCCATGTTTGTGGGTCGGAAAGCTCTCCAGCAGGATGGACTGCGCGAGCGGCTGCATGCCGCCGCCGCCCGCGCCCTGCAATACCCGCGCCACAATCAGCATTGGCATGTTGAAGGCCATCCCGCAGAGCAGCGAAGCGGCGGTGAACAGCAGGATGGAGAGAATCAGCAGCCGCTTGCGGCCGATGCGCCGGGCGATCCACCCGGAGGCCGGGAGCATGATCGCATTGGAGACGAGGTAGCTGGTCAGAACCCAGGTCGACTCGTCGGTGGAGGCCGACAGATTCCCCGCAATGTGCGGGAGCGCCACGTTGGCCACAGAAGAATCCAGGACCACCATGAAGGTCGACAGCATCACCGAGGCGGCCACCATCCAGGGGTTTACCGACGGCTTCCAGTCCTGATGACTGAGGTCTGGATTGCGCAGCGGGTTGGCGGTGGGCTCGGTCATTCGATCTTGCATGGTGGGTGGACGCTCAACGGCCGCGGCCCTTCCGTGGTGTTCCTGGCCTCGCACGCAAACCGCAAAAAACGCGGTGAGGGTGGGGCACGGGCGTCTGTGTCAGAGTTCCGCCCGATAGACGCCAATACTCAGAGTACTAAGAACGACCGCCTTGGTGTACCGAATGGCCGACTGCGTGTCAGGGCAATCGCATTTGAATCGTTGAAGGGTGCGGGCTTCAGCCCGAATTTGAATGCGACCGCCTGCGTGTGCCGAATGGCCGACTGCGTGTCAAGGCAATCGCATTTGAATCGTTGAAGGATACGGGCTTCAGCCCGTACTTGAATGCGCTATAAATCAAAGGGCTTCAGCCCCCGAGGGAAGGGGATGCTGGAGTGAGGGATAACCTTTTTGATAGGGTTCTTCCCTCAATTCTGAGGAGATTCCACACGAGAACCATCTCTCTGGGGCTAAACAGGCCGCGGAATAGGGCTGTATTTCGCCAAAAACCCTGAAATACGTCCCTCGGTGGCTAAAGCCAACGCTGATTTTATTGACCGTATCGGCACGGCTAAAGCCATGCCCCTTCAAAACGAATGGCAAAATAGAGTTTTTCCGCAGCCTGTAAAGCCCGAAGAATGTTTGAGCCGATTTGTGCGAGCTGAAGCTCGTACCTTTCAGTTAGCGATCAAATCCTCAAGTGCGATTACCCCGGACTGCGTGTACACCTGACCCGATTGCCCTGCGAGTACCATAGTACCCATGAACTGGATTGCCTGGGCTTTGCTCTCTGCTGTCTTCGCCGCCGCTACGGCCCTACTGGCCAAGGTGGGTGTAGCCCATGTGGATTCGAATCTGGCGATGGCCCTGCGCACCAGCGTGGTGGTTGTCTTTGCCTGGGGGATCGCGCTGTTCCTGGCGCGTCCCGACGCGGGATTGTGGGGAGAGATGCGCCTTCTGGATCGCCGGACGGTGCTGTTTCTCGTCTTGAGCGGCCTGGCCACGGGACTTTCCTGGGTCTGCTACTTTCGAGCTCTGCAGTTGGGACCGGCTTCGCGCGTGGCGCCGATCGACAAGCTCAGTGTTCCTCTGGTGATTGTGCTGGCGTGGCTGCTGCTGGGAGAAAAGCTGAACGGCTCCGCCATCGTCGGCGGGCTGCTGATTACCGCGGGAGCCGTAGTGATCGCGCTGGGCTGAAGGATCGCACCTCCGATTTGCGTTTCTTTATACTGTGGGTAGGACGCATCTCCCAAGCCAGACTGGGGCAGGCAACGAGGCCGGTAATTGATGACTGTGGAAACCCAATCCGTTGCTCTTCCTGCCTCGCTGAGTGCGGTCCCTCTCCGCCGCATAGTCCTGACCGGCTTCATGGGCTCGGGCAAGAGTACGGTGGGTCCGTTGCTTGCCCAGCGCCTTGACTGGGCCTTTCTGGATGTGGACGAGGTCATTGAATCCGAGGCTGGCGCAACCATCGCGGAGCTTTTTGCCCGGCACGGGGAACCAGCCTTCCGAGACCGCGAGTTTGCCGCGATCGCTCGTCTGGCGGCCGGCGATGCGCTGGTCCTTGCGCTGGGAGGCGGCGCCATTGAACGCGACGAGACCCGCGCGTTGCTGCTCAACACAACCGGCACGCTTCTTGTCCATCTGGAGGTGGAGCTTGCCACAACCTTGACCCGTTGTCGCGGCACGGAGAACGCTCGCCCGATCCTTGCCGATCACCCCAACTTGTTAACCCGCTACGAGCGCCGCCTGCCGCTTTATCGCACCGCGCATATTTCGATCCCCGTCGACACGCTCACTCCGCAAGAGGTGATCGACGCCATCCTGCGGGCAGCCCGATAAGCGAATTTCGGGCATCCTGTGCAACTCGTTCCGCATCGAACGTACCAGTATCCCGAAATTAATTCTGGTTCTTGCTCTTAGCTCAATTCCGGCTCTAAAACTGGCTCTAAAAAAGTTCAACATCCAAACCTCGTACCTGGAGGAAAGACACCATGATGTTCCCCGATGCAAATGATGATAAGCAAAGAGCGGCACTTCGCCTGGCCGCCCAGCGGGCTGCGGCAGCCGGCTCCGGCAGCGGCGAATCGGCGCGCGGAATAGAGAACTCTCCGAATCTCAACGGTGCGGCTGCCGGCATGGGGCGCAACCTGACATCGCAGACGAGTTCCTGGTCTTCTCAACAGCGGTAACTCCCTCTTTTTCGGGTTGATTTCCCCCACTTCGCCCGCCTCCTGCTTGGTATGATCGATCAAAGCTCTCCAGTTCGTCGTCGGAAGCTTTGATCGAGGTCTTTCTCCATCCAGATGAATTCCCCTTTGCGCACTGCCACGACACCGGAGTTGGTTGGCCTCTCTGCTGAAACCGCCGGGCACGTGCACCTTCATGCTCCGCAGCCGGGTGTTACTGCCACCCTGATCAGCGATCTGCGCGAGCTCTTCAAGGTCAAGGTCATGGCCCTGGTGGTGGTCACGGGTTGGGGAGGCTTTTATCTCGGCTCCATGCTCTCCGGGATTACCAGCGTGCAGCGTGGTTTGCTCGATACGCTTCTCGGAATTGGATTGGTCTCTGCCGGAGCGGGAGCACTCAACGAGGCTGTCGAGCGCAAGGTGGACTCGCTCATGAAGCGTACCGCCGACCGCCCTCTGGCCGCCGGACGCTTTTCGCTGACGCAAGGGATTCTCGCCGGTATGGGCGCTTTGGGAGCGGGCGCCTGGTGGCTGGCTTCTTACACCAATCTGCTTACTGTGGCTCTGGCGCTGCTGACGGCCTTTACGTACGTGGCAATCTATACGCCGCTCAAGCGCGTTACGCCTTGGGCGACGTTTATCGGGGCTTTCCCCGGAGCCATGGGGCCGCTGCTTGGCTGGACAGCCGCACGGGGCCGCATCGAGTGGCAGGGGCTCTCCCTTTTCGCCATCCTTTTTATCTGGCAGTTCCCGCATTTCATGTCCATTGCGTGGCTCTATCGCGAAGATTACGGCCGCGCCGGCATCCGCATGTTGCCGGTGGTGAAGCCGGACGGTTGGGCCACGGTGGTGGAAGCTCTCTTCTATGCGGTGCTCATGATTCCGGTCAGCCTTGCCCCCTGGCGACTGGGCATGGTCGGCCCAACGTATGCCGTTGTGGCTACTCTGCTGGGCTTGGTGTATCTCGGCTACACGATCCGCTTCGCGCGGATTCTGCGCGTCAAAACCGAGGACGAAAGCCGCAAGCTGGCGCGCGACCTGCTGAAGGTCAGTGTTTTATATCTACCCTTGCTTTTCACCGCGCTGATGCTCTGCGCCACTGCCCGACCCTGAACGAGATTGAGGACCCCATGCCCGCCGCCTCCAGCCCCACTGCGCCTTCCAATACAGGTCCTGTAATCACCGCACTTCTGGCCATCAGCGTCCTGGCCACCCTCTTTCTTTTTTGGCTGATTTACGTTCATCCCGCCGCGGATCGGGAGAGCGTCCGTTTCGCGTTCCTTCCCGCGCTCAACGCCCTGCTGAATGGACTCAGCGCTACCGCCTTGCTCTGCGGCTACACGTTCATTCGCGGCCACCGCGTCGCGGCCCATCGCGCTTCCATGATCACCGCTTTTGCTTTCTCGACGCTCTTTCTGGTGAGCTACATTCTTCATCATGCGTTGCATGGGGACGTCCGCTACCCGGCGCACGCGGCATTCCGCATGGTCTATCTGCCGCTGTTGGCCAGCCACATTCTCCTCGCCATCGTGGCTCTGCCGCTGGTCCTGATCACCTTTTTCTTTTCCCTGAGCGGTCGGATTCCGCAGCACCGCAAAGTGGCGCGCTGGACCTTTCCGCTTTGGTTATACGTCTCAGTGACCGGAGTCATCACCTTCTTGATGCTTCGACTGGCGCAGAGGTAGGACCAATTAGCGCTGGGGCGGGTGGATGGAATTTCCCTCAACCGCGCATTCGGTCGAGCACATGCAAAGCAAATGATCAAACGTTTTACACTGTAGTTTTCCTTTGCGTAACTTTGAACAAGTTATGCTTGTAACTCGGATAACCTTGTGTTTCAATCAGAGCGTAAATGAAGTTCGGCTGACGCTCGTTTTTTCAAAGAGCGATGCACTGCGAGCTGCATTTTCTTGTTTTGGAATCCTTGTTGCAATCCTGAAGTTCAACCCAGAACCAACCTGGGCCTGTCAGGAGACAGCAGCGGTTTTTGAGATGAGCCCAGAAAAGCGAGATTCCGACGGCGGCGCACGATGTCCAAGGTCAACGAGGTTACGCGCAAACTGCACAACCTTTTACTCATCGATGACGATCTGGTAAGCCGCGAGGTTTTGGCCACGCTGCTCACCATGAGCGGACTGACGGTCCACACCGCCGAGGATGGGGATTGCGCGATCGATATTCTCAGCCGGGGCGCATGCGTGCCCGAGCTTATCCTCATGGATGCTCAAATGCCCGGCCTGAAGGGCGTCCAACTGATCGCGGAACTGCGCAAAGTGAGTCATGCCCCCATCTTCACCATGAGCGCCAGTTGTCCGCACAGCAGTATTCTCGAAAATACGGATGGCTTTCTCCTCAAGCCCTTCGGCCCGGACGACCTGGAACACCTGCTGGAATCCGGCTTGGCCCAGCCCGAAGAGGGCGCACCCGGGCGGAGCGCGACCCGGGCTTCAAGCCTGCTTCAGCGCGACGAAATTGTCAGCCTTGAAACGCTCGCGCAGTTGCGCCAGTTGATGCCTGAGTCGGCCCTGCGCGAAATCTTCACCGCGCTCGTTGCAGACCTGGGCCGCCGCGGGATTGCATTGCAAGCCGCCATCGCTGCCGGAGATGCTGCCCAGGTCCGCCGCATCGGTCACGCGATCAAGGGGGGCGGCGATCTGGCTGGAGCACTGCAGGTCGCCCGGTTGGGAGCCTTGCTCGAGGCCGGGGCCCTGGAGACCGACGGCGACTATGGATCCGGCTTCAGCTCGCCTCCCAATCACCTGGATATCAACACGAACATTCTGCGTGATTTGCAGGCTGCCGCCGAGAATTTGGAGCGTATGCTGAAAGAGGGCTTTCCTGCCTAGGAGTATTGCGCGCAAATGGACCGTCTCATCCGCATTGTCTTGGCCGACGATCATCCCGTTGTGCGCGTCGGAGTTCGCAACATGCTCCAGGAGTCCGGCGGATTCGAAGTCATTGGCGAAGCCACGGATGGGGACGAAGCCATCACTCTGACCCTCGAACTACAGCCCGACATCCTGCTGCTCGATCTGCTGATGCCGCGCCTCCCCGGGCTGGAGGCGATGCGCGCCATCATGAACGGCACGCCCACGGTCAAGATCCTTTTGTTGACGGCCACCATCACCACCCAGCAGATCATTGAGGCATTGCAGATCGGCGCTCGCGGCATTGTCCTGAAGGATGCTCTTGCCGGTCATCTGCAGACGGCCATCCGTGCGGTCTCCGGCGGTGATTATTGGATCGGCGGAAAGCGCGTCAGTAATCTGGTGACGGCGCTGCACGCGCTGATGCAGGAGGCGTCGGTGCCTCCGCGCAAGACCTATGGCCTCACCCCTCGCGAACTGGAGGTTGTCGGGGCCATTGTCGAAGGCTGCAGCAATCGCGACATCGCCAAGCAGTTCGGCCTGAGCGAAGAGACCGTCAAGCGCCACCTCTCCAATATCTTCGATAAGACAGGCGTCTCTACCCGCCTGGAACTGGCCTTGTTTGCCATCGCGCACAGTCTGGTCACCCCTAAATAAGTCGTGGGGCCGTTCCAAAAACCTCTCGAACGACATCTTGGCATGGAATAAAATCTGTGCCAGGCAGTTCTTATGAGTGAGAGGACCAACCTATGAACAAACTCACTGCATGGCTCCTGCATCCGCCTATCGATGGACCCCGGTCCATTTTGATTCTTCGCCTCATGGCAGGAGGTGTCTTCTTCTGGGAGGGACTCCTCAAATTCGTTTATACCAACCAGGGCGTTGGCCGATTCACCAAGCTGGGGATTCCCTTTCCCGAATTCACCGCGAATTTTGTCGGCGGTCTGGAGATCGTCGGCGGACTGCTTTTGCTTTCCGGTCTTGCCACGCGGCTCATTGCCATTCCCTTTGTCTTTGAGATGATCGTTGCCATCCTCAGCACGAAGATTGGCGTTTTTCTCGGGACGTCGCCCTTGCCCCTGCCGCCTGCCTTGCCGAAAGTTGGTTTCTGGGCGGTCCTGCACGAGATCCGCTCCGACTACGCGCAGATCATGACTATGTTTTTCCTGCTCCTCAACGGGCCTGGCAAGTGGTCCCTGGATGCCGTTCTGCAGCGCAAGGGGAGCCAGTCGAGCGCTGCGGAGGCCGACTCCAGAAAGAGGTCCTTGCGGATCGTAGGCGCAGATTGAGTGCGGCCTGAATCCCTCCGGCGGTGCAAGACGAGGTCGTGGCGCTTGTCGGTGGGGTTCGGTGCGAGGAGGAACCAGGTCTCTGACGATGTGTTTTTGTGCCTGTGATTCGTGCCTTCCGATGCCCCAAAATCGGGGACCCTTCGACAAGCTCAGGGCAGGCTATGGGGTACCCAAGGTTGGTACATCTTCAAGCGGACAGAGACCTATCGCATTTGAACCATTGAAGGGTACGTGCTTCAGCCCGTGCATTGCACCAGTGCCGAAAAATGGGCTTCAGCCCCCGAGGGAAATGGTTGAAGAAGGCAGACTTATGCGAGTTCAGTCCCTCAGGGGCTAAACAGGCTGCGGAAAAAGGCTGTATTTCGCCAAAAATCCTGAATTACGTCCCGCGGTGGCTAAAGCCAACGTTGATTTGATTGATCTTATCGGCACGGCTAAAGCCGTGCCCCTTCAAAACTGAGGGCAGAATCGAGTTTTTCCGAAGCATGGAAAGCCCCGCCGATTTTGGCTGCATAGGTACGGGCTAAAGCCCGTACCCTTCCTACTTTTTCGCTTTTTTCAAAGAATGATCCAAATGCGATTGCCCTGGTCAGAGACCTGAGGAATGCAAAACAGGCTGGCCTCTGAGGTAGACTGTCGGTGTCGTGGCAAATTACGCAGGCGATACCGGAACGTTCGAGCAACTGGCGCTGCCTCATTTCGCCAGCCTGTATAACTTTGCCTGCTGGCTGACGCGGGATCGCGTGGCCGCGGAAGATCTGGTGCAGGAAGCTTTTTTGAAGGCGCTCAAGGGCTTTTCGTCCTATCAGCAAGGCACCAACTTCCGCGCCTGGATCTACCGGATTCTGCGCAACAGTTTTCTCACCTCGCGGGCGGGGCTCCTGGCTGGTGCGGACCTCTCGCTCGATAGCGAGGAGTTTTCTCAGGAGGCAGTAGACGGAGTCGGAATGGAGCCCGAGGCCCGGGCCGCTCAGACGCCGGAATCTATCCTCTTCGCCCGGATCGAACAGGAGACGATCCAGCAGGCTCTGGAAGAATTGCCGGTGCACTTTCGCGAAATCATCCTGCTCTGCGATCTGGAAGAGATGAGTTATCACGAGATCTCGCTGACTCTCGGAATTCCGCAGGGCACGGTGATGTCCAGGCTCTTTCGGGCGCGCAAGGCCATGCGGAACCTGCTCGCCGCACCGCCGGAGATGAGGCCGGAAGCGAGCGCCGGCGAAAGAAATGAGAGGTCTTCCCGATGAGTTGCAACGTGGATACCAACTGGCTCGACGCGTATGTTGACGAGAGCTGTTCGGCGGAAGAACGGGAAGGCATCGAGACCCACCTGCGGGCCTGTACCGCCTGCTCAGTAGAGACCCTGAGCCGTATGCATACCAAGCGAGCCATTCGTGCCGCCGCCAGCCGCTATGCCCCTTCCCCCGAGTTTCAACGCAGGGTAGAGGCGAGTCTGCGCGAGGAAACGACCGCCGGAAAGAGCATCTGGGCGGTGGTCAACCCGTTCCGCTCGCACGGCTGGTTGGCGCAAATGTCCGCCTTGGCTGTTGCGCTGGTTCTTGTGGTCGGTTCCGTCCTTTTGTGGACCAGCCACGTGAACCGCCAGCAGGCTCTTGCCCAGCTGCTCGATCTGCACGTGGCCACGACGGCGAGTTCCAATCCCGTCGATGTCCTCTCCACCGACCGCCACACGGTGAAGCCCTGGTTTCAGGGAAAGCTGCCGTATGCCTTCAATCTGCCGGAGTTTCAGGACACTCCTTTCAAGCTGATCGGCGGAAAGCTTGTCTATTTTCGGCATACCGCAGGTGCGCAGTTGCTGGTTGAACTACGCAAGCATCAGATCTCGGTCTTCATCTTCCAAGATCAGTCGGGGATGCGCGTTGCCTCCGGATCCGTCCGCGAGAAGGGCTTCAGCGCCGAATCGTGGGGCGAGGGCGGCTTGCGCTACACCGTGGTTGGCGATGCGACGGCGGCCGATATTCACCAGCTCGCCGAACTGCTGCGGGCTGCGGGCCACTGAGGGTTGGCGAATTCAATCAACCGTAGGGAGGCTGGTCGAGTTCGTTCACCGGTCGAAGGGAATCCGCGCATACCAAGCGGCCGGGGTAGGCGAGCCTCGGGATGCGGAACAAGACAAGACAGTGCAATCGCATGAACGTTTTCTGGATGACTGAATTGCCGTTTAGCGCCGTCCCTACGGGACTGAGTGGCCATTGTTGCAACTTCCCCGCGCTGAAGCGCGGGGCTAACTAACCTTGCGCCTCCGGCGCTGCCGAAATCGGAGCCACTCAGGTCAATATTCAACGACTCGGGTCAACTATTCGGATTCATGCGATTGACCTGCGGAACAAGAGCTCTTTCAAGCCCGCAGAGGCATCTCCGAGTAGACTGGTTCAGGCGGCGCGATGAAAGACTCACTTCATACTTCCAAAGAAAACTACCTGAAGGCCATCCTGGAAGCGGAAGCGGAAGGGAACCAGGTCATTGCGGCGTTGTTGGCGCATTGGCTGGAAGTCTCTGCGCCGGCTGTCACCATGGCCTTGAAGCGGCTGAAGCGCGACGGTCTGGTCGAGGTGGGCGGCGATGGAATCGTGCGCCTCACCGGGGAAGGGCGTGAGATCGCCTATCGCACCGCCCTGCGCCATCATCTGATCGAGCGCATGTTGAGCGAGATCTTCGGCATGGAGTGGCACGAGATCCACGAGGAGGCGGAACGACTGGAACACGCGGTCTCGCCGGCCTTCGAAGCCAAGCTCAAGGAGAAACTGGGCGAGGCGGGCGCCTGTCCGCATGGTAACTCCGTGCTGGCCGAGAGCCCCGCGCAGCACAAGGCAAGGGGAGAGACGCCACTCTCCGAAGCTATCGAAGGGCGCCGCTATACAGTGGCCAGCCTGCAGGAACGCGATCACAAACTTCTGCAGTTGCTGCACAAGGCCGGGATTGGGCCGGGCAAGAGTCTGCGGGTGATCAGCCAGAACTACGACCAAACCGTTTCGATTGAGTTGTCCGCTGGACAGTCCGTTCTGGGACGTCCGGCAGCCGGGGCGGTCTGGCTGCGTCCTTCGGAGAAGGCGCAAGGAAAGGCCGAAAGAATAGTTAACCATAGTTAACAACTTGTGGCATACTCAAGTTCTATGAACGCCACGATGCTGCCCCCACAGCCCGCGTTTCCTCCGTCCGATCAAAAAGTCGCGCCTCCTGGCCAGGAAGATCCGCACAATCAGCCCTCGCTGCCGGAAGTGCACGCCTCCGTCCGCATTTCCCGGTCACCGCAAAGCTGGCGACGCCTCTTGGGGTTCCTCGGCCCGGGATTCATGATCTCGGTCGGCTATATGGACCCGGGGAACTGGGCGACCGACATCGCCGGGGGAGCGCGCTTCGGGTACACGCTGCTGTTCGTGATCATGGCGTCGAACCTGATGGCCATCCTGCTGCAAAGCCTGAGCCTCAAACTGGGCATCGCCACAGAGAAAGATCTGGCGCAGCAGTGCCACCAGAGCTACGGACCGCGCGTCAGCTTCGTCTTCTGGTTCTTTGCCGAAATTGCCATTGCCGCCTGCGATATGGCCGAGGTGATTGGCTCGGCGATTGCGCTGGAACTGCTCTTCCATATTCCGCTCTTTTGGGGCGCGCTCATTACCGGGCTGGATGTGTTGTTGATCCTGGTCCTGCAGCGGTGGGGATTGCGTTATGTCGAGGCGCTGGTGATAGTGTTGATCGGCACGATCAGCGCGCTGTTTGGCATTCAGCTCTTGCTTTCGCGGCCTGAGTACGGAGCGGTATTTGCCAATCTGGTGATTCCTTCGTCGCGCATCGTCACCAATCCGGACATGCTTTTCATCGCCATCGGCATGCTGGGCGCAACGGTGATGCCGCATAATCTCTACCTGCATTCCTCCATCGTGCAGTCGCGCAAATATGAGCGGACCCGCGAAGGCAAGCGCGAAGCGGTGAAGATGGCCAACATCGATTCCGCGCTGGCGCTGACCTTGGCTCTGTTTGTGAATGCGGCCATTTTGGTGGTGGCTGCGGCGGTGTTCAATCGCAGCGGACACTTCGAGGTTGCGGCCATTCAGGAAGCGTATAAGCTGCTGAGTCCGCTGCTGGGCGTGTCTGGGGCGAGCACGTTGTTTGCGGTGGCCTTGCTGGCCAGCGGACAAAACTCGTCGATCACCGGCACCATGGCTGGACAAGTGGTCATGGAAGGCTTCATCCACCTGAGAATCGCGCCGTGGAAGCGGCGGTTGTTGACCCGGTCCCTGGCGATTATTCCGACCCTGGTCGTGATTGCCTGGATGGGGGAGTCAGGGACCGAGAAGCTGCTGATTCTGAGCCAGGTGATTCTGTCGCTGCAACTGACCTTCGCCGTGGTCCCGCTGGTGATGTTCACCGGCAACCGCGAGAAGATGGGCGAACTGGTGAATGGCCCCTGGCTGCAGTGGGGGGCCTGGTGCATTGCCGTCCTGATTGCAGGGCTGAATGGCTGGTTCCTGATTCTGATGATGCAAGGAAGGGTGTAGAGATCCCGGGCCGCCGGCATTGCGGAAGAATCCCGGCAAGGCAATCGCATGAACGTTTTGGACATACCGTTTTGGACATACGAAAACTGAGTTCTGAAAGGGCACGACTTCAGCCGTGCCGATAAGGTCAACCAAATCAGCGTTGGCTTTAGCCACCGAGGGACGTATTTCAGCATTTTTGGCGAAATACAGACTTTTTCCGCAGCCTGTTTAGCCGCTGAGGGAAAAGTTCGGCGGCATCAAATCCTTCCCTCAGGGGCTAAAGCCCAAGACTTTTGGGTTGAATCTGCGGCACGACTGTAGCGCAACCAGAGTTGCTGTATCTCGAAGGCACTGCCCTAAAGTCGACGCGACCACCAGGGAGCGGCGACCTTGCACGAAACTCACCGGGCCACAGGAACTCTGGTTTCGCTCTAAAGTCGTGCCCTTTCAAATCCTTTTCTGCGCCTGCTACCCATGCTTCATGCGATTGCCCCGAGAATCCCGGCGCTCTTCCTCCAATTCGCGACTCCTTGTCGTACCATCGTCACCATGCACGTTTTGACTGCAGCAGAGATGCAGGCCTGCGACCGCCTGACGAGCGAGCTTTTCGGCGTGTCGTCGCTCGAGTTGATGCGAACGGCCGCGGCAGCGGTGGCCGAATTTGCACGGGAGCGCTTCCCTGAGGCGCGTCGTGTAACCGTGCTGTGCGGACGCGGCAATAACGGCGGAGACGGCATGATGACGGCGCGCCTGCTGACCGAGGCCGGTCTGGAAGTGACCACCGTGTTGTTGTGTGCCCCGGAAGATCTGCGGGGCGATGCCGCTCAGGCATGGAAGGAACTGAGCCACTGCAAATGCGGGCCGGTCCATCTGATTCGAGAGGCTAGGGAACTGGCGCATTCCAACAGCGCATTGCAAGCCGATCTGCTGGTGGACGCGGTGGTCGGTACGGGCTTCAAGCCACCACTCCGGGGGCTGGCGCTGGCCGCGCTGGAGTGGGTGCGCACGGGCGCTGCGGCGGTTCCGGTACTGGCGGTCGATCTGCCCTCTGGATGGGGCGCGGATGAGACGGCAGCGACGGCCCCAGGGCCGGTATTTCCGGCCGATGCGGTGATCACCTTTACTGCTCCCAAGCCAGCTCATGTCTTTGGACATTTAACACGGCGGTGGGACCAGCCGGTGTTGGTGGCTGCGATTGGCTCGCCGCAAGTGGCGATAGAAGCCGCACTCGATCCCGCGTTGGCGCGGCTCACCTGGGCTGGATCGTCGATGGCCACGGTGCAGGCGCAGCGAGCAGCCGACGCGAACAAGGGAAACTTCGGCCACGTGCTGGTGGTGGGTGGCACCTTCGGCTGGGCGGGAGGCAAGGCAGGCGCGCCGTCCATGGCATCCTTGGGCGCGCTGCGGGCCGGCGCGGGGCTGGTGACTGCGGCGGTGCCAGCGACGGCGATGGCGGTGGTGGCAGCCGTGGCTCCGGAGTTGATGATCTGGCCGTTGGCGACCACCCCCGCCGGGCAGGTCTCCGCAGAGAACCTGGCGCCGGAGCGATTGGCGTCGCTCACGGCAGGCATGACGGTGTTGGCCGTCGGGCCGGGACTAGGGCAGGCGGAGGAGACCGCGAAGTTTGTCGAGGGATTGCTCTCCTCGACTCGCCTGCCGACGGTCATCGACGCCGACGCCTTGAATATTCTGGCCGCCAGGCCGGGATTGCTGGCTGAGTTGGCTGTGGGTAGGACACTGGTGCTGACGCCGCATCCGGGCGAGATGGCGCGACTGGCGGCCATTTCCACGGCCGAGGTGCAAGCCAACCGCTTGCAGGTTGCGCGCGAATTTGCCCAGCGCCTGGGGGTGATCCTGGTGCTGAAGGGGGCACGAACGCTGATTGCGCACCCGGACGGGCAGGTAGCCGTGAATACCAGCGGAAACCCCGGCATGGCCAAAGGCGGCAGCGGAGATTTGCTGGCCGGAATGATCGCCGGGCTGTTGGCCCAGTTTCCGGATCGACCGGCGCAGGCGGTGGAAGCGGCGGTCTATCTGCATGGATTGGCGGCGGATTTGGCGGTGCAGCGAAGCGACGAACATACCTTGCTGGCCACCGACAGTCTCGCCGATCTCTCCCGCGCATTTCGTTCACAGGCTTTTCGTTTTGAATCCGGGGGCCTGAACCGCTATCTTTGGTTGCAGGGGGTCTTGCCGGCGGCGGGCCTCGATGAGGGCAGACCATGAGTGCTGCAGTTCCAGCGACCCAGGGGCGGGTTCACGAGTTCACCACACAAAGCGGTGTGGAGACCATCGAAGTTGGCGCCAAACTGGCAGGATTGCTGAAGACACCGCAATTGCTGATCCTGAAGGGCGACCTGGGCGCCGGGAAGACCACCTTGGTGAAGGGCCTCGCGCAGGCTCTGGACGCGGCCGACTCCGACGAAGTGACCAGTCCCACGTTTACCTTGCTGCATGAGTACGATGGCGCGTGGGAGGGCAAGCCGGTGAAGCTTTTTCACCTGGACGTCTATCGCCTGGAAGGTGAACGGCAATTGGAAACCCTCGGCCTCGATGAACTGCTGACGCCGGATGCGCTGGTGCTGGTGGAGTGGGGCGAGAAGTTCAAGAGCATCCAGAAAAAAGCCACCGGAGAGATCGCCATCGTGTTCGCTGGCGGCGAAGCGCGCAAGATTACGGTTACCCTCAAGGACGTTTAAGGCGAGCTTCCCGTTCTTTTTGACCTCCCGCTTGATTGCAATAAGGCAGGGCCCATGCGCGCTCCATCTGACTCTCGGAGGGTAAGCTGCTGCGAGGGCGCTTGTGGCGCGCCGGAGCCGAGTCCTATCTTCGCGCTTCCTGCCGGGGTAGCGTGGCTTCAGGGCATTACTCTTTGTTGGATGACCTTGGAGTGTGGCGGCTCCTTGCTCGCCGCCTATGGGGCGCACAGCGTGGCCTTGCTGGCCTTTGGCGCCGACAGTCTGGTGGAGATGCTCTCCGCTGCAGTCGTCCTGATGCAATTTCTTCCCCAATTTCCGTTGCGAAAAACTCACGCGGACCGAGCGGCAGCGATTCTGCTCTTCGCGCTGGCGGTTGTCGTCGTGCTCATCGCCGCCATGGCTTGGGGAAGTCCGGTGCAGACGAGCTGTTTGGGTATGGGGATCACTGCGGCGGCGCTGCTGTCCATGCCGGTGTTGGCGATTCTCAAGCGCAGACAGGCACGTCTGCTCAACAACAGGGCCTTGGCTGCGGACGCAACGCAGTCGGCCACCTGCGCCTATCTCGCTGCTGTGACGCTGGCCGGGTTGGTTGCAAATTCCCTGTGGCACATCTCGTGGATCGACACGACGGCGGCGCTGGCGGCGGTTCCTGTTCTGCTGGTGGAAGGGCGGCGCACCTGGCGCGGCGAAGGTTGCGGCTGCGCTAGCTAAGAGCGGAGCTAGCCGAGACAGGAGATGGCGGTGTGTCGTGTGAACGGTCCAGGCTGCAATCGCGCTGCTAGAATATTGGCCATGGAAAGCATCCAATACAATCTGCCGCAAAGCCGTATTCCTCGCGCCTGGTACAACATTGCCGCCGACCTTCCCAAGCCCATGGCTCCGGCGCTTCATCCGGGTACGCACCAGCCGTTGGGACCGGAGGATCTGGCGCCGCTCTTTCCGATGGCATTGATTCTGCAGGAGGTCAGCCAGGAGCGGGAGATCGAGATTCCCGAGCCGGTGCGGCAAGTGTATGCGCAGTGGCGGCCCGCGCCGCTGTTTCGCGCGCGGCGCTTAGAGAAGGCGTTGGACACCCCGGCGAAGATCTTTTACAAGTACGAAGGCGTGAGCCCGGCCGGGTCGCACAAGCTGAATACCGCCGTGCCGCAGGCCTGGTACAACAAACAGGAAGGCACCAAGCACCTGGTGACCGAGACCGGGGCGGGGCAATGGGGTTCGTCCCTTGCCATGGCCTGCCAGATGTTCGGCCTGGACTGCAAAGTCTATATGGTCAAGGTGAGCTATAACCAGAAGCCCTATCGGCGCGCGCTGATGGAGGCCTTTGGGGCCACGGTGACCGCGAGTCCCAGCACGGAGACGGCATCGGGCCGGGCGATTCTGGCCGAGCATCCGGATTCGAATGGCGCACTGGGCATTGCCATCTCCGAAGCCGTTGAAGTGGCTGCACAGGATCCGCATACGAAATATGCGCTGGGCAGCGTGTTGAATCATGTGCTGCTGCATCAGACGGTGATTGGTCTGGAAGCAATCGAGCAGATGGCGATGGCGGAAGCTGATCCAGACATCATCATCGCTTGTGCGGGCGGGGGATCGAACTTCGCCGGATTGGCCATGCCCTACCTGGGCCGCAAGCTCAAGGGGCAATCCAATGCGCGCGTCATCGCGGTGGAACCGGCCGCCTGTCCCTCGTTGACCAAGGGAAAGTTCCTGTATGACTTTGGCGACACGGCACACCTGACTCCGCTGGTGAAGATGCACACGCTGGGCAGCACGTTTATGCCCCCGGGAATTCATGCCGGTGGATTGCGCTATCACGGCATGGGGCCGCTGGTGTCGCACGTGATGGACCTGGGGATGATCGAAGCCGCGACCGTGCAGCAGTTGGACGCGTTTGCCGCCGGCATTCAGTTCGCGCAGGCCGAGGGCATCATGCCTGCTCCAGAGGCCAACCACGCTGTTGCGCAGGCCATCCGCGAGGCGCTGGTGTGCAAGGAAGAAGGGAAAGAGAAGACGATTCTCTTCAACCTCAGCGGCCATGGCCATTTCGACATGCAATCGTACATCGACTACCAGGCGGGCAAGCTGGAGAACTACGAATACCCGGCGGAAGAGATTGCCATGGCGCTGGCGGGCTTGCCCTCGCTGGCCTGACACGATCGAGGGATGAGGGCGTTCGCTGAGGCGAAAGTCACCCTTCGGCTTCCGGTTTACCGCCTCCTCCATCGATTGGAGGAGGCGCAGGTCAACCAGACGGTGGTTGTTGGCGAGCGGGGTTGCACACCATGCTCAGAGGACAGTGACAAAGAAGAGTTTCCTTCCCCTGAGTCTCTTTTTAGTTTCCGCCAGTGTCTTCGCCCAAACCAGACCTGTCACCGAAGCCCCTGACGGTGTATACAGCAGTTGGATGGCCCGAGCTTCGGCGACTCAGTCCCAGCAGCCGGTGTGGGCTGTCCCGTTGGTCACGACGACGACCGGACTGATCCAGGTGGCGCGGGCTGATTTTTTCCGGCAGATTGCTCCCGCCCGGACCATCACCTGGAATCTGGGCGGCAGCAAGACACTGAATGTCGTTCCCTGGGCGAAGACGGAACTGGCTTTCAGCCTTCCCCCGATCATCGAGCACAACAGCACGGCGAAGGACGGCGCGGGCGACATGACGTTTCTGGGCAAGTATCGCATTGCCACCGGAAACGCAAAGACCGGCAACTACAACGTGAGCGCATGGTTGCTGGCCACAGTGCCGACCGGCAGCTATAAGAACGGCGCGGCGGACCTGACTTTTGCACCCAACCTGGGGGTTGGCAAAGGCTTTGGGAACTTTGACGTGCAATCGACCGCCGGGGCCACGCTTCCTGCAGGGACGACAGCCCTGAACGCGGCAGGCCGGCCAATTGCCTGGAATACGGTGGCGCAGTATCGAGTCGGCAAGATCTTCTGGCCAGAGGTGGAGAGCAATGCCACGTTCTTCAAAGGTGGCTCGAATGATGAGAAGACGCAGGAGTTCGTGACTCCCGGTTTGATCGTTGGCAAGTGCGCGTTGCATCCCTCCGAGCCCAAGTCCAGACCGGGGTTCGCCCTGGGGGTGGGCATGCAGATTGCCACCAGCCATTTCCACACTTATAACCACGGGCTGGTGATTTCAACACGGTGGATTTTCTAGAGCAGCGGAAGGCTCTCGGGAAGCCCGTGCAGCATGGATTCAATGCGAGGATCGTTGCCGGCCTGGCCGTAAACCTGCGTGTAGCAGGATTGCAGCCAATGGCGGAGTCTGCACTTCTCAATCGACCGCGGCAAGCTCGGATGGTAGACCATCCAATCCATCGGCGGCAGAGTGCCCGTCGACACCTTGGGCATGAGGTAGTTGAGGAAGGGGATCTCCCTGCAGCCCAATCTGCGGTAAAAGGCCTTCCGTCTCGTTCGGATTGCTTTTTCGGGAGACTCTGTCTTGTCCGATTCGACTTCGATCAGCAGGATTCGATCCGAGAGCGGACTTGATTTTGCCGTTTGCCCGAACAGAAACTGGCCGATCCCTTGTCCTCGATGCTCGCGATCTACCGACATGTATTCGAGCAGGCAGGCGTCGCAATCCTTGAGGCAGGCCGCGATGGAATAGCCGACCACGGTCTTCGATTGAGAGGCCGTGAGGAATTGATAGGCGGGGTCTTCGAGCATCCCGGAAAGCTTGGCAATGCTCTTGCGCTCGCCTTCCGGAAAGGAGTCGGCATAGATGCGGCCGAGGGAGTCGAAATCGGGATCGACACAGGATTGGAGACGGCGGATTGCCCATGGAGTTTTGCTTTTGGACGAATCCATGCTTTCTCTCCTTGGGAAGTGCAAGTGCTCTTGATCCGGCCCTCAATTCGCTGCATCGGCTTCCCACCCTTTCCGCAGAAAACGCGGTAAGGATGGGGCACGGGGCATCGTGTCCAACAGAAAAACGGTTGCATCGGAATTCTGTTGTGCGCAACCGCTCTGGGTGGTGGAGTCCTTAGTAGCCCATGATGTTGTAGCCGCAATCGACATACATGATCTCGCCGGTGATGGCGCTGGAGAGATCGCTGGCCAGGAACAGGGCCGCGCCGCCGACTTCGAGCTGGTCGACATTGCGGTGCAGCGGAGCGCGTTCGGCGTGGCCACGCAGCATCTCGGAAAGGTCGCCGACGCCGCGGGCAGCCAGGGTCTTGATGGGGCCGGCAGAGATGGCGTTCACACGGATGTTGCGCGGGCCGAGAGTGGAGGCGAGATAGCGGGTCGCCGACTCCAGGGCCGCTTTCGCAAGGGCCATCACATTGTAGTGCGGTACGACCTTCTCGGCAGCGTAGAAGCTGAGGGACATGATCGATCCGCCCTCAGTCATCAGCGGAGCTGCGGCGCGGCTGACGGCGATCAGGGAGTAGACGCTGACGTCCATCGCGATACGGAAGCCCTCGCGGCTGGTCTGCAGAAAGTCGCCGCGCAGATCGGCTGCGGGGGCGAAGGCCACGGCGTGCACCAGAGTGTGGATCTTGCCATACTTTTCCTTGATGGCGGCGAATACGGTCTCGATCTCGGCATCGTTGGAAACATCGCACTGGAAGCCGCTGGCGCCGGGGAGCTCGGCGATTAGCCCTTCCGCTTCCAGCTTCATGCGCTCGTTTTGATAGCAAATGGCCAGGGTTGCACCGGCCTCTTGAAGTTTTTGGGCGATGCCCCAGGCGATGGAACGCTTGTTGGCTAGCCCGAAGACTACAGCCGTCTTACCTGCCATATTGATCATGCGAACTTTCTTCCTCCGCGGTCCAAGCTCAGGGGAGCGGTATTAGGGGAGATGGACCTATCTTTTAGAATACCAGCCGTGCGGGTGGAGGGCCGAATGGGGAAGATTCGACCCAGGGCAATCGCATTTGAACCATTGAAGGGTACGGGCTTTAGCCCGTACATTGCAGCAATGCCGAAAAATGGGCTTCAGCCCCCGAGGGATACGGTTGAAGAAGGCAGACCTGTGCGAGTTCAGTCCCTCAGGGGCTAAAGCCCCGCCGATTTTGGCTGCATATGTACGGGCTAAAGCCCGTACCCTTCCTACCTTTTCGCTTTTTTCAAAGAATGATCCAAATGCGATTGCCCGGAGATTCGACCCGTTTTAAACAGGAATTTGTCAGCCGCCCAGGTCCACCAACTGAACAGGCCCTACCGATTGGCCGAGGAAGCGCGACCCGAGGCGCTCGAACTTTTCAATCGAGTCGGTGGCAAAGCATTGCAGCAGCGGTGGCTCGGGGAGCGAAGCCGGAGGCGTTCCCAGCGATTCGCGGAGGGTAAGAACCATCGTATTGGCGGCGGCTTTGGCCGAATCGATGACCCGCATGCCGGGGGGAACGGCCCGCTCCAGCAACGGCCGCAGCATCGGGTAGTGGGTGCAGCCCAGCACCAGAGTATCCGGAGTCATTCCCTGGGCGCTGGCTTCGGCAAGCAACTCGGCAAGATAGATGCGGATCACCTCAGCGGTGACCGGGTGGTCGGTCCAGCCCTCTTCAACCAGCGGGACGAGCAGGGGACAGGCTTTCTCGATGGCGCGCAGGCCCTGCGCCTGGCAGGCGGCGGTGTAGGCGTGGCTATGCACTGTGGCGTCCGTGGCGATGACCAGCACGTCGCCGGTCTTCGATGCGGCGCGCGCCGCCGTGGCGCCGGGTTCGATCACGCCCAATACCGGGACGGGGACGGCTGCCTGAATGGCATCCAGGGCCAGGGCGCTGGCGGTGTTGCAGGCGATCACCAGGAATTGCGCGCCTTGCTTTTCCACCAGAAACTGTGCACTTTCGGCGGCGTAGCGGGCGATGGTGCGGCGAGATTTGGAGCCGTAGGGTAGGCGCGCCGTGTCGCCGAGGAAGACAAAGCGTGCCTGGGGAATCTGGGCCATTAGTGCGCGAAGCACGGTGAGGCCGCCAAAGCCGGAATCGAAAACGCCGATGGTGGGATTCATAGAAGTTGTAGATCCATACTCTCGATCATAGATTGCCGCTTACGGACGACCTCCGTCCGCTGGGATGGCATCGGAGGTCAGGTAGGTGCGGGTAAGGTCGGCGTGTCCGGCGAGGGTCGGGCGCTGCACTCCATCCACCAGAAAGCGGACTTGGGTGACGCGGGGCAGGTTGGCGTGCAGGGTGCCGCAAAGCGACAAAATGGTCAACGTCTCGGCTTCCAGGCCCGAGGGATGACTGGCGACAAAAGCTCCCGTCAGGTTGACCACGGCCAATTGCGGAGTAGTCGGCTCGGCAGCGGAAGCGTCTTGTGTCCCGTTCGAATCCTCCTGAGCTTTCGGGGTGGCCGCAGGGTCACTGCCCAAACCGGGCTTGCGCGAAGATGCGGTGGCGCTCAGGTTCTCAGCAGGAAGCAGAAATACCTGGGTGACAGAGCTGGCGCCGCCGGGAACGGGATGTGCGGCGCCGGACGCGGCGTAGAGGTCGAGAAGCTTTCCCAGCACTGCGCGCCCGCGAGCGCCGGGGTCGCTGGGCAGGGGCAGGGAATGGGTCTGGGTGAGCAGGGAGCCATCGGAATCATTGGCCACTACCAACGTGGCCGGCTCCGCTGGCGCGACCTCGGGGGCTTGGGTATGCGCCGAATCCTGCCCGGCGACCATGCGCTGGTGCGCTCGTTCGCGCAACTGCCATAGCACCACCCCCATGACCAGCGAGGCCACGAGAAGGACAGAGAAGAGAACGACCTGATGGCGGGGAATCACGGCTGTTGGGCCTCCGTGCGCCAGACCAGCAAGGCTGCAGCCAGAGCTTCGGCTACGCGGGACTGATAGGCAGGGTCGTCGGGAGCGGACTGGACGGTGTGACTGGCATCGCGTTCCGGGGCCAGTTCGATGGCAACGGCCGGGCACGTCATGCTGTCTATCCCCGGCAGGGTGGTGCGGGCCAGGGTAACAGGGATGCCTGCTTGCTGCAGCGACGAGTTCAACGCTCCAGTCAGGGCCAGGCTGCGAGTGATCCATGCGGCCTGCGCGGTCTTCCAGGGGACAAAGCGAGCGGACGACGCGGGTGCAAGCGAGGATGCGAAAAGATGAACGCCAGAGCCGCTGTCGGAGACGTGCAGGCTGAGGCAGGCACGCGCCTGGGTCCGGTTGGCGATTTCGGCGCGACGGTCCGAAGTCACCGTGGCGTCGGATTCCCGGGTGGTTACGACTTGAAATCCCCGTGCGGAAAGCAGGGAACGGAGTTTCACGCTCAGGACCAAAGTGGCCGTCTTTTCGGCTTGACCGCTGGCCAGTTGCCCGCCTTGGTCGTCGCCGCCGTGCGCTGCGTCGAGGACCACGATATAGCGGGCTTGGGGAGCGGGTGGGGCAGATTGGGCAACGGTCAAGGGGCAGAAGAGAGTTGCGACAATGGCCGAAGCGAACACCCAAACAAAAAGTCGCTTCATTAAAACCATCTTTCGCGGCGGACCACTTTCCAATGTCCTTCGGGCGTCATCTAGAGCGACCATTCCCCTCGCTCCTTGATGGCTGCGTGCATTGCATCGGGAGCAAGATCCAATTCTCCAGGCCATGCCACCGCGCCGCAATCGAGCTTGACCTGGGCAAACGAGGTTGGGTCCGCGAGCGCGGCGAACACACCGGCTTGGGGCGAATGCACTAGTCCAGACATATCGACCATCCCAGTAAGGCCATCGGCAAAAGCAACCCGCAGCCGGAACCCCGGAAAGGCTTCGACCGCAGTCACGCGCCATGTTGTTCTGGGTGCGATCACTTTCCGCCTTCCTGTTTATTGCCTTGACCGGGTAGATTTTTTGCTCTCCCTGGTCCCCAAATGCGAGGGACCAGGGGCACCCAATCTCCCGTTCGGAATTGCGAAAACATTTGGTCACGGCACTAGTCGAGCGAATAAATCGCCAAACCGCTGAGCAGTTTGGGGAAGAAGTCGGTGGACTTTTGCGGCATCACGTCGCCCGCAAAAGCCACTTCCCGCAGTTGCTCCATGGAAACCGGGTTGGTGAGGAAAGTGACATTGGCTTCGCCGCGGCGAACCAGATCGACCGCCTCGCCCGCATCGCGCAGATATTTCAGATTGGTCTGTTCGCGGACTTTCTCGGCGTCCAGGCCAAGCAGCTTGTCGAGCACGATGGAGTGCAGATGGCTCAAGTCGAGCTGACGCTGGCGCTCAGGCAGATCGACCAGTGCAGCGCCGATTACGTCCGGCTTGGAGCGCAGCAGAAAGTCTCCGCCGTTGGTGATGGCGATGAAGGCGGTGCCTTTTTGTTGCCCCAGCGTGGCCATGAGTGCGGTGGGGTCCGCTGCCTGCAATGCTTCGACGGTAAAGAACTCGGCCGCGGCGGCCACAAAGGCGGCCGGATCGAAGCTGGGCAGGCTGTGCACCACGCGATGGGTGGGCAAAATCACCAGGCCGTCGGAATCCATGTTGACGAAGCTCATCATGACGGCAGCCTCCGGGAACTCCGGCTGCGGCAGGTGCGAGGGGTTGCTCTCGTGCTTGGCCGGAGCAGAGGGGGCATGTTCCTTCGCGTAATTGACCGCCGTCTCATAGCGGTGATGCCCATCGGCGATGATCAGCTTCTTGTCTTTCATCTGCGTGGTGAGCAGACGAATGACCGAAGGGTCTGAGATTTTCCAGATGCGGTGCAAAACATTGTACTCATCGGTGACTTCTGCATCGGCGGGCCCACAGCCGTCATAAAGCAGGCTGTCGATGCTTCCCGCCGGGTCGGAGTAGAGCATGAAGATCTGGCCAAAGTGGGCGTGCGTTGCCTTCAGCAGGTTCAGACGGTCGCCCTTGGGCTTGGAGAGGGTCTGCTCATGGCGGAAGACCACCTTCTCCGCATAGTCGTGCACCTTGCCGATGGCGATGAATCCGCGCCGTTCCTTGACCACATCCGTGCCGGGAACCGTGAAGCGCTGCGCATAGGCGAAGATGCAGGGGTCTTTTTCCTGGACCAGGATGCCTTCTTCTTTCCACGCTTTCAGATCACGGGCAGCGCGCGAGTAGACGCTTTCGCCCCGCTCTGCGTCAAAGAGTTCAGGCAGGCCGAGAATGATCCGGACCAGATTGTAAGGGCTGCGTTGGTAATACGCTTGCTGCATCGACGGCGAGATCTTGTCATAGGGCTGGGTGACAACATCGCTGAGCCGGACCGAAGCAGGGTTATAGCGCCAGGCGCGAAAGGGATAAATGCTTGCCATAGAGAAAGTTTAACTCCCGGTTCAGGGTGGAATTTGCGCGTTGGAATCCCATCTTGCACACTGTGGGACCGGCCCGCTGGACAGTTCGATTGGGCCGGAATCGGCAACCGCCGTGCTGTCCGATGCGCTCAGTCGATTGTACGCCTGCTGCGATTGCCGCCAAGGGCCTGACGTCGGTTTCGCAGCTCAAGGAAGGGACGCAGTGGGGTAGGCAGGGCAATCGCATTTGGATCATTCTTTGAAGAAAGCGAAAAGGTAGGAAGGGTACGGGCTTTAGCCCGTACATATGCAGCCAAAATCGGGGGGCTTTAGCCCCTGAGGGACTGAACTCGCACAAGTCTGCCTTCTTCAACCGTATCCCTCGGGGGCTGAAGCCCATTTTTCGGCACTGCTGCAATGCACGGGCTGAAGCCCGTACCCTTCAATGGTTCAAATGCGATTGCCCTGGTGGGGTAGGCGTACGGCGCGCCGACTGCGTACGAACCGTGCTAAGATCGGCTTCATTCCAGAGAGGGACTCAATGAGTGGCATCCCTTATTCGTGGCTTCGGCGGATCAACCCAATCGAACGGGCTTCTCTGCCGCCCTTCGGCTTCTGGCTGTCCGTCTGCGCCCTCGGAGCAGTGCTTTGCCTGGCAAGAGTGCACGCCCAGGATGACCAGCTCAACAAGGTCCATGTCGGTCCGCCCTCTTCCGCAACCCCCGCCCAGGGAGCTCCGGCCGGCGTGGAAGCCGCCCCCGCAACTGGGCCGGATGCGCTCAAGGTTCGTCCCGGAGCCCATATCCGCATGAATGTGGACATGGTCCTCGTCCCGGTGACCATCACCGATCCCATGAACCGGCTGGTCACGGGACTGGAGCGGGAAGACTTTCAGGTCTATGAGGGGGGCGGCCTGCAGAAGATCGCCTCCTTCGCCTCCGAAGACGCCCCGGTCTCCATCGGCATCATCTTCGATCTCTCCGGCTCCATGAGTTCCAAGCTCATCCGCGCGCGGGAGTCGATCCTGCAGTTCATCCGCACCGCGAATCCTCAGGATGAGTTCTTCGTCATCGGATTCAATGACCGGCCGGAACTGATGGAGGACTTCACCAGTTCCGTGGAAGACATTCAGGCCCGGCTGGCGACCGTGCGCAGCGGGCACCGCACGGCGCTTTTGGATGCGATCTACTACGGCCTGGAAAAGATGAAGGACGCGCGCCACGAACGCAAAGCCCTGCTGGTGGTCTCCGATGGCGGCGACAACCGCTCTCGCTATACCGAAGGCGAACTCAAGGCGCAGGTTCGGGAAGCCGACGTGGAGATCTATTCGATCGGTGTCTTCGACCCCTATGCGGCGACCCCCGAGGAGCGCGGAGGCCCCATTCTCCTCAATGACCTTTGCGAAGAGACGGGCGGGCGGCTCTTCCGGGTCGACGACCTGGCCGAGATGGGCGATATCGCGGAGAAGATCTCTTCAGAGCTGCGCAACCAATATGTGATTGGCTATCGCCCCAAAGACCTGGTGAGGGACGGTAAATGGCGTAAAGTGAAGGTGAAGATCAATCCACCTCAGGGACTGCCTCCACTCACGGTCCATGCACGAACCGGTTACTATGCGCCTTTGCAATAATTCGACTCTCGCTTTTCTTTTCGTTGGAGCGGTAATGGCGTTGCCAGCGCAACAGGCGCCCGCACCCACGGTGACCCCTGCTAGCCAGACTCCTTCCCAGGCTCCTTCGCTGACCGTGGACCGCGATCCGGTGCGTTCGCCCGATCCCGATTCGGCCGCGGCACAGCCCGTCGTGACTCCCGCTTCTTCGCGCAAAGGGAGCGACGGATACGTCCTCCATACCGATGTGGAAGAAGTGGTGTTGAACGCCACGGTGCTGGACGGATCCAAGCTGGTGCAGGACCTGAAGAAGGAAGACTTCCAGATTCTCGAAGACGGCGTTAAGCAGACGCTTCTCAGCTTTCAGCACACCGACGTCCCGGTATCGATTGCTCTGGTGGTCGATAACTCGGGCTCCATGGCCAAGAAGCGCCCTTCGGTAAACAAGAGCGCTCTGGATCTGATTGAGGCCTCGAACAAAGAGGATGAAGCGTTTGTGGTGAATTTCTCCGACGAGGCCTACATCGACCAGGAATTCACGGCCGATATGACCAAGTTGCGCGACGGGCTTTCGCATATCGAATCCCGCGGCGGAACGGCGCTTTACGACGCGGTGGTGGCCTCGGCCGACAAGCTGGCAGCCGACGCCAAGCGGCCCAAGCAGGTGATTATCCTGATCACGGATGGCGAGGACAACGCTTCGACGCTGAATCTGGAGCAGACCATTCGCCGGGTGCAGCAACTTTCGGGTCCAATGATCTATTCGATCGGATTGCTCTTTGGCGACGAGATGAGCCGATCCGAGGTGCGCCACGCTCGCCGGGCGCTGGAGATGCTCTCCACCGAGACCGGCGGAATCGCCTTTTTCCCCAAGAATATCGAGCAGGTGGACCAGATTGCAGCCGAAGTGGCGCGGGATATCCGTAGCCAGTACATGCTGGGCTACCATTCGACCAAGCCCACCAGCGAACCGGGATTCCGGCGGGTGCAGGTGACGGCAGGGAAGGGGCAGGGCAAGCTGAACGTCCGCACGCGAACGGGATACTTCCCGGTACCGCGCAATCAGAAGAAGACGGCGGCGGCTGGCCAGAAGTAGCGCGCGATCTCCTCGGCGCTTGTCACTTTACGATCACCTTGCGAGGAATGTTTCTGCGGCTGCTGAAATTCTGCGCCCGCTGAAATTCTTCTCCCGCTGAAATTCTTCGCTCGCAAAAGATCTTCGCTTGCAAAAACTCTGCGCTCGCAAAAGTTCTGCGCTCGCAAAAAACTTGTCATCCTGAGCGGAGTTTGACGCGCTTTTTCGTCAAACGCAGTCGAAGGACCTGCATTTCTTGCTGCAACATCGCAAACTGCAATTGTTTTTCCGCCCTTTGCGGTCTATCTTTTCGCAATGCACGAAGGTTGCTATTTTACTTACATCGTAGCCAGCCGAAGTCTGACACTTTATATCGGAATGACCGGGAACCTGCGCAGGCGCGTCTTCGAGCACAAAACAAAGCTGCATGAGGGTTTTTCATCTGCTTACAATTGCAACCGGCTTGTTTGGTTCGAAAGGTACTCCGACCCGCGAAACGCGATCGACCGCGAAAAGCAGTTGAAGGGCTGGATTCGCGCCAAGAAGATTGCCTTGATTGTGAAGAGCAATCCTACTTGGATCGATCTGAGCGAGGAGTGGTATTCGGAAGAACAGCCAAGTGGCGCAGGTAAGTAAATGCAGGTCCTTCGACTTCGGTGCGCTACGCTCAGGATGACAGCGTTTTGGGTGCAAGGGAACCTGCACATCGGCACCATCCCACCCCTGGCACGATAAGCTAAAAGCTGAAAGCCTATAGCCAGGAGCTGATTTTCATGTCCCCTTACAAGTATTCGACCCTTGCGATCCATGCCGGGCAGCACCCGGATCCCCTGACGGGCGCCGTGAATGTGCCTGTATACCTTTCCTCGACCTTTGAGCTGACCGGGATCGGCACCGACCGCGGATGGGACTACTCCCGCGCCGGAAACCCCACCCGCGACCGTCTGGAAGAGTCGCTTGCCGCTCTGGAAGGCGGTACCAGTGGACACGCCTTCACCAGCGGCATGGCAGCCATCTCGGCGCTTGTCGCGATGCTGCGCAGCGGCGACCATCTGATCTGCTCCAAGGATGTCTACGCGGGAACGGTGCGTCTCTTCGACCGGATCGTCAGTGGCTACGGCATCGAGATCGAGTACGTCGATACTTCGGACCTCAAAGCGGTCGAGGCGGCTCTCCGCCCCAACACCAAGCTGGTCCACATCGAGACCCCCAGCAACCCTCTCATGGTGCTCACCGACATTGCCGCCGTCTGCAAGTTGGCGCACGCCGCAGGCGCGGAAGTCAGCGTGGACAACACCTTCATGTCGCCGGTGCTGCAGAGCCCCCTGGCCCTGGGCGCGGATATCGTCATGCACTCCACCACCAAATATCTCAACGGTCACTCCGATGGCCTGGGCGGCGCGCTGATCGGCTCCAAGCCGGAGCACAAAGAGCGCTTCCTGCTGGTGCAAAAGGCGGCGGGTGGCGTGATGTCTCCCTTTGAGTGCTTCTTGGTGCTGCGAGGCATCAAGACCCTGCCCCTGCGCGTGTGGGAGCACGAGAAGAACGGGCGCGCGATTGCCGAATTCCTGTCCACGCATCCCAAGGTGAAGAGCCTTTCCTACCCGGGACTCAAGAGCCACCCGCAGTACGATCTGGCGGTGAAGCAGCAGAAGGGATTCGGTTCGATGATGAGCTTTGAGGTGCCCGATCGCGAAGCTGCAAGCCGCTTCCTCGGTGCGATCAAGATCTTCCTCAGCGCCGAGTCGCTGGGCGGCGTCGAGTCGCTGGCTTCGCATTCGGCAACCACGACTCATGCCTCGGTGACCGAGGAGCAGCGCGAACTCATGGGCATCAACCAGGGCCGCATCCGTTTGTCGATCGGTATCGAGGACAAGGAAGACCTGATAGCCGACCTGGAACAGGCGCTCGCAGCGGTCTAATCGCACCAGCAATTCGTGGGCCAAATTGCGACCCGTAATCCACAGATTTCGTCCTTTTTTGCACTTGTATTCACAGGTCGCATCGTCCTACAGTAGCTTCAGTTGGTAACCCAGTAGGGAATTGAAAAAGACATTTTCTGCCGGCAGAAAGATGCGGCTTCGATCTGGATTGGATGAGCGCTGATGGGTAGGCCGCGAGGCCCGTCCGTGAGACGCGAAACTCAACCGAGATTGGAAATGCATTCCCGGTGCAGTAAGATGATGCAAGGTTCGGTGGGAGTCCAGGATTGCTCACCGGAGGAAGCTGAGAAGGGATTTTAGAACGAAGTCGGGGAAGTCTTCTGCGGTCTGGCCAGACTGCGGATGAGGGAACCGGCGGAGCGCGAAGGTTCATCGCGGCGGAATCCGGAAGTAGCGAGATCGGAAGGAAACCGAATACTCATCGTCGAGCTAGCCGGATGGTGTTGGATTCGACGAGAGACAAGGGTACCCGGAAGGCGCCAGAGACGACGGTCTCTGGCGTTTTCGCTTGTGCGCCGCAAGATGTCCAGGGACGCGCCGGTGGATTCAGCATAGATACAGCGGTTGCTTTTTGTGGCGAAGAGTTCACTCGCCCCATAAAATTGTCATCCTGAGCGAGCAAAGCGAGTCGAAAGCCGGCCCTGAGCGGAGCCGAAGGGGACCTGCGTTGCAGGGTCTTAACACTCACCTTTTGGGGGCCCCGGTGCAACAAGATGCGCGTCCTGGTTGCGCGTCACCACGTTTTCAACGATTTCACTGCCGGATCAAGGTTCCTCGATTTGATCAGAAGGTTGCCTAATGCCCCACAGTCGGAGCGGACCCCTTCTTCACTTTCTGCATGAGGAAGGGCAAGGGGATCAGCACCAACGTCAAGGCAACCATGATCCAGAGAACATCCACGTAAGCCAGGAGCCGCGCCTGCAACTGGGCCAGCCCATAGAGTTGCGCATTGGCGCGCAGCATGGCGTCGGGCATGGCTACTCCTGAGCGCTGCATATAGGCATGGGCCATGCCGTTGCGAAGATTCTCGAAAGGTCCATTGCCGAGTGCGGTGTGCGCGGAGAGCATGGCCAGGTGTTTCTGGCTTGATCGCGCCAGAAGGGTCGTGACGAGGCTAATGCCGAAACTGCCGCCCAAATTGCGCATCAGCGCGCTCATCCCGCTAATGTCGTTGTATTTCTCCTGAGGCACCCCGGCATAACACAGCATGTTGATGGGAATGAAGAGGAAGGGCAGCCCAATCGCGATGACGGCGCGCCAACTGACCGCCATGCCGAAGCTCACCGAGAGACTCAACTCGGTCATGCGCCACAAGCCGATTGTCGTGACCACGAAGCCGAGAGATACCAGCCAGCGGGCATCCACCTTGGGCGCAAGGGCCCCGGCGACGGGGAACATCAACATCAGCACCAATCCGCCCGTGGAGATCGCCATGCCGGCCTGCCGGGCGCTATAGCCCATGATCTCCTGCAGAAACTGTGGCACCAGCACCGTCGTCGAATAAAGCGAAACGCCCACCAGGAACATCACCAGCATGGTCATGCCGACGTTGCCCTTGGAAAGCAGCCGCAGGTCGAGAATGGGATGCTTGACCCGAAATTCATGCCACAGGAAGACCGCCAGGCCAACCACTGAAATGACGGCGCAGGTAAGGATGAACCGCGAGCTGAACCAGTCGTCTTCCTGACCCTTGTCGAGAAACATCTGGATGGCGCCGATGGTGACGACCAGTAAGCCCAGGCCCCAGTAGTCGACCCCTTCCTTGCGCTTGCGGATCTCGGCGACGTATGGCGGGTCCTCCACCAGGCGGTTGGTCAGGTAAAGCGAAAGAATGCCGACCGGGATGTTGATGAAGAAGAGCCACCGCCAGCTGTAGTTGTCGACGATCCACCCGCCCACGGTGGGACCGATGGCCGGTGCGAGAACGACCGCCATGCCGTAAACGGCGAAGGCCATGCTTCGCTTCTCCGGCGGAAAGGTGTCGGCCAGAATGGATTGCTCACTGGGTTGCAATCCGCCGCCCGCCGCTCCCTGCAGCACGCGGAAGAAGACCAGGACTCCCAACGAAGGCGCAAGTCCGCACAGCAGGGAAGAGACCGTGAACAGGAAGACGCAGGTCATATAAAAGCGCTTGCGTCCCATGCGGTTGGCGAACCAGCCGCTGATCGGCAAGACCACTGCGTTGGCCACCAGATAACTGGTGAGCACCCAGGTAGCTTCGTCGCGGCTGGCGGACAAAGTGCTGGCGATGTGGCCCATGGCGACATTGGCGATGGAGCTGTCCAGCGCCTCCATGAAGGTCGCCAGCGTAACCGTGATCGCGATGATCCAGGGATTGGCGCGAGGACGCCAGGTATCGTGAAAGCTGAGTGTCGCTGCCGCCGCTGCCAAATTGTGTCCTTTCGTTCTTTATCGGCGCTCCGCGGCAACCGTGCATTCTAGGGGACGTTCCTTTCAGGGTAAAGGACGCGGGTGCGGTTTCGGGTCGAATGGGCTCGGAACCGGAACCCGGCTGGATCTGGCCGGAACCGCTGTGTCATCCTGAGGGTGAGATGGAAACAAGTCAAGCACCGGCAACGCTCGTCGCAAGCAATTGGTTGAGCCTCGACACCTGTGGAGATTTGGGCAGTTTGGCCCTGGGACGTTGGGTCGAAGGAAACCTCGAGGTCCTGGCAAAGGCCCAGCTCGACGGGCGCAGCCTTTCGTCCACCTTGGTGGGCGCAATTGCCGACCTGCTGCGCACAGCGGGAGTGAAGAAGCCGGAAGGAATCGTGCTTGTATACGGGCCGGGCAGCTTCACAGGAGTGCGTCTCGGTGTAGCCGCCGTGAAGGGCTTGGCGGAGGCCTGGGCCGTTCCGGTCGTGGTGGTTTCAGGGCTGGAACTGCTGGCGGCCAAGGCAGGCGTCGATGCCGCCGCTCAGGATGCGCACCGGCAGGAGGTTTTTCTGCGCTTGCCCGATTTCGGCGCCGCCTCCGCAGCGTTGGAGATGCTGGCCGGGGCAGAGGAGATGACGGCGATGGAAGCCAGACCAGCGCAAATTTCCGTTTGTGACGACAAGGCGACCGCCGTGCTGGCCGCCTGCTGGCCCGGCGCTTCGTTGGTCAGAACCGATCCGGTCACGGCTGTCGATGCGCTGAAGTATTGCCGCGCACGAATCGAGGCGGGTGAATCGGTGGATCTGGCGTCCCTCGACGGTCACTATCTGCGACGCTCGGATGCGGAGATCTTCGGCAAATCGGCCGGGGCTCCGCAATCCTGATGAAGACGGGCATGAGGCCAACCGGCGAGAACTCCCCGGTCGTAACGATTTGCCGGATGCAGCTCCCGGACGTGCCGACTGTGACAGCCATCTCTGCCGCACTGCCGCAGGCTCCGCATTGGCTGCCGGAAGCCTATCTCACCGCATTGGACCCAGCATTGTCCCCGCAGCGGGTGGCCCTGGTTGCGCAAGCTCCGATCCCGCAGGACAAGGCCGCCGAGATCCGGGGATCAGAGCCGAGGGCACCTCAAGGCGCTCCGTACCCCCTCCTTTCCGCGCTTTCTGCGGAAAGGGTGGGAAGCCAATCAAGCCAATTGAGGGCCGGATCAGCAGAAACCCTGGAAATCGTCGGCTTTGCCGTGGCCAGTCTGCTGCCTCCGCAAGCCGAGATCGAGACCATTGCCGTCGTCCCCAGCGGCCAGCGCAAGGGCGTCGGGCGCCTGCTTCTGGGCGCGTTGCTGGAGGAAACGAAGCGGGCGGGAGTTACGGAGGTATTGCTTGAGGCGCGGCAGTCGAACCGGCCAGCGCTGGGCCTCTATCGCTCGCTTGGATTCGAACAAACCGCCGTGCGGCCCCGGTATTACGCTGACCCACAAGAAGATGCGGTTCTGATGGCGTTGCGGATCCCTTCGCCAGCCGGCCGGCAAGAGTCGTGATCTTCGTCACCGCTTCTGCGGTTGTTGCCCTGAAATCCACAAAATTGGGAACCTGTGGCGATTTTGGCCCTTGCTCGTTGTCCGCTCGTGGCGCTATATGTAATTGTTCTGTAACCAAACAACGGAGGTGCCTGATGGACGAAGTACTGGATTCCGCGCTGGGCGAAGAGTTGGATCGCCTGCATGCCGAACATCACAGCTACGCTCAGCGTCTGGAAGAATTGCTTGGAAAGCCCTACCTCTCAGCGGAAGAGCAACTTGAGGAAGTGAAATTGAAGAAACTCAAGCTGCACACCAAGGATTTGCTCTACGCACTGGAGCGCCGCCTGGCGGTAGCTGTCTAGCGCCGCGATCGGCTTGGCTCAAGCAAGAAAGTACAGGCAAGGGATACGTGAAGCGTCGGCCTCGGCGGACTTTCAGCCGGGGTCCTGCTTCACCAAACATGAGCATGCAGCCTGCCGGAAACCGGCAGAGGACCAGATCACCGTATAATCGTCTGGACTATGGTTCGCGACGGTTACATCTACGGTGTGGTCTTTTTGGCGGTAGCAGGGGCTCTGATCCTGTTCACTGGCAGTTGGTGGTTGGGCGTTGTACCGGTCCTACTGGCGGCATTTTTCCTTTGGTTCTTTCGCGATCCGCGCCGGGCTATCCCGACGGGCGCTGGGCTGGTCGTCTCGCCCGGCGATGGTTTGGTCACCGAAACGGTTACGATCCAAACTCCCGAGGGAGCCCGGCAGCGGATCAGCATCTTCCTTAGCGTCTTCAATGTACACGTGAACCGCTGCCCCATTGCGGGCACGGTGACGCGGGTGCACTACCAGAAGGGGCTCTATCTGAATGCCATGAATCCGGCCTCGGCGGACCGCAACGAGCAATGTGCGGTGACCGTGCGTGGGGCGGGTTTCGAGGTGACATTCAAGCAGATCGCCGGATTGCTGGCGCGGCGCATTGTCTGCAACCTCACGGAGGGCGATGTCGTGGAACGTGGCGGACGCATGGGTCTGATCAAGTTTGGTTCGCGTGTCGATGTGGTTTTGCCGGTGGAAGCCGAGTTGAAGGTCAAGGTCGGCCAGAGGGTCTGCGGTGGTTCCAGCGTGCTGGCTGCGATGCCGGCTGAGGTAGGCCAATGAACGGCCGCAACGGAGTCCAGACTCCCGCGCAGATCGAGGCCAGGGCCAAAGCCCAGGCCAGGTTGCGGCGCGGCATGTACATCCTGCCCTCCCTGTTTACGGTGGGCAACATCGCCGCCGGGTACTATTCCATCTCCGAAACCATCAAGGCGATCTCCGGCGATGCTCAGACGCATCTGGATTGGGCGGCGATCGCCATCATCATCGCCATTCCCATGGACGCGCTGGACGGACGCATCGCGCGCATGACCAACACCTGCAGCGAGTTTGGCAAGGAGTTGGATTCGCTGGCCGACGCCATCACCTTCGGAGTCGCTCCCAGCCTTTTGGCCTTGATCTGGGGCTTTCATTTCCTGCCCGAGTTCGGCAATCCCCAAGCTCGGATGAATTTGCTGCACGCCGGCGCTTTCGTCTGTTTCCTGTTCTTGATTGGCGGAGTATCGCGGCTGGCGCGTTTCAACATCAGCCATGATGCGCAGCCGCGCAATCCAGGGCGACCGGGTCGCAAATATTTCGTCGGCATGCCAATTCCGGCAGCGGCGGGCCTGCTGGCTGCCACTATTCACTTGTGCTATGGAATCCCCGTCTATGCCTGGTGGATTGCCGTGCCGTGGCTCCTGCTCGTCGGCCTGGCGGGGTTCCTGATGGTCAGCACCTGGCGCTTCTGGTCGGCGAAGGAGATCAACTTCAGCCGCCGCCATCCGGTGCAACTGGTAGGGCTCATCGCCATCGTCGCTTTCATCGTGGTGGAGTATTCGCGCGTGGCGCTGTTCACCTTGGCGTTGGGCTATATGTTTTCGGGAATCTGGGCGCGGGCTGCCTATTCCTGGTCACGCCGTCGGCGACATCCGGCCATGGCGGACGCGTCCGGACAGGAAACTGGCGAGGATATCAGCCAGACCCCGTCCGAGGCCTTTTTGTCCGAGAGAATGGGCCACGATCCCAAACCCTGACCGAGACTTATTACCCCTTAATAAGGCATAACAGAGAAAAAGGATGCTTGTGTACCAGATCGCAATTGTTGGAGCCTCTACCATCTTGGGGAAGGAACTGAAGGAAGCGCTGGCGGATTCCCCGTTGGCGATGTCCCATATTGTCTTGCTGGACGAGGAAGAAGCACAGGGACAGTTGGATCAGGTCGGCGAAGAGGTCACCTTCGTTCAAGCCATTCAGAATGACTCCTTTGAAAAGGTGGACTTCGCCTTTTTCGCAGGCGAAGACGGTCAGACCCGCAAGCATTGGCGTCAGGCTTTACGTGCCGGTGCTACGGTTCTGGACCTTACCGGTGCATTGGACCAGGAAACGGGAGTGCTGGTCAGGGCCCCATGGCTAGGGACCGAGGCGGTGACGCCAGACCTCTTTACTCCTGCGGTGGTGCCGGCGCACCCTGCGGCGCTGGCCTTGGCGATGATGCTGGGGCGCATACAACTCGTCGCGCCGCTGCGCTTTGCCGCGGCCACCGTGCTGCTTCCGGCCAGCGAGTTCGGCCGCGCCGCCATGGACGAATTGCACCAGCAAACGATGAATTTGCTCAGCTTTCAGACTCTTCCGCGCGAAATCTACGATGCGCAGGCGGCCTATAACCTGCTCAGCGGCCTTGGCGAGTCTTCGAAGCTCAGCCTTGTATCGGTGGAGGCCAGAATACGCCGCCACTACGCCGCTCTCGGGGATGGACGCTGGCCCAAGCTGGGGCTGCAAGTAGTTGCCGCGCCTGTCTTTCACGGGCATGGTTTTTCCATCGCCTTGGAATTGGAAGGCCCTACGGAGATCGCCCTGCTGGAGGAAGCTCTGAGCGGGGAGCATCTGGACCTGGTGCTGGAAGATACGGATTCCCCTTCGAACCTGGCGGCCACCGGCCAGAATGATGTGCTCGTCCGGCTCAGGCCTGAGAAGGACCACCGCAACCCGAGTCTCACCTCCCGGGTCTGGCTGTGGGCAGCCACCGACAACCTTCGCCTTTGTGCCCAAAATGCGATCGAGTGTGCGCTGGATCTGCGCCGGTTGCGGCCTGCCGGAACCGTGCAGTAAGCGGATTTTTTCCAAACCCAAGTCAAAGAAAAGGTAAGGCGGGCACAATGCGCCTTACCTTTTCTGTTTGTCTTACTTTTTGCGTGATGTCTTACTTGTGCTAGCATGTAAGCCATGGATCAGGTATACGTCACCGTGAGCAGCAAAGGCCAGCTGGTCATCCCCGCCGAATTCCGCGCTTCCATGGGAATCGAGGCCGGAACCCGCATCTCGATTCGCGAGGAGGGGGGCGAGTTGCGGCTGCGGCCGGAGACGCTGGCATCCAAGCTGCGCCTGATCGACGAATTGCGGGGATGCACTGCGGGCGGTGCTTCCATGACAGATGAACTACTGGAAGATCGGCGGCGCGAACGTGCGCTTGAACTGGCCAAAGACGGATTCTAGGACGAGCTCTTGAAGACCTTTATTCTCGATTCTTCGGCAGTGTTGCGGTTCACAGACGATGAAGTTGGCGCTGATCGTGTGGCGGAGATCTTGGGAGATTGCTCTGTCCTTAAGAATGAATGTCGGATTTCCGCCTTGCAATGGGGCGAGGTCGTAGGGAAGCTACACAAGAGATTGGGTATCCCAAAGCAGCAGGAGATTACGCAAAGTCTGAGACGGACTGAACTCAGCATTGTCTCGATTGACGCCCAACGTGCGGAAAGGGCCGCTGCGATTCGCGTCGATTACAAGCTTGGTTCGGCGGATTCGTACGCAGCGGAACTAACGCTTGATTCGCCGGAGTCTGTTCTGGTTACGGCGGACTACGATTTCAAGCTGGTCGAGAACCTGATTCGCATCGAATTTCTCCCTGCGAAATAGGTCGTACTTCCGCTCAGCAGGCTGCGGAAAAGCTCGATTTTGCCCGCAGTTTAGAAGGGGCATGGCTTTAGCCGTGCCGATAAGGTCAATAAAATCAGCGTTGGCTTTAACCACCGAGGGACGTATTTCAGCATTTTTGGCGAGATGCAGCCTTTTCCGCAGCCTGTCAAGCCCTGCCCTGCGCGCTTCCCTAGCGCACTTTTGCCTGGTTCCATCTTCGATCTGCAGCGTGCGTCACTGCCCCGTGCACCGCGACCACGCCTGTTCGACGTAAGCGTCGGTCATGCCGGCGATGTAGTCGGCGACGGTTCTTGCCAGTCCCTCCGTCGGAATTTGCGCCTGGTGGTCGACTGGAAGTTCGCCGGGGTCGGCGGAATAGGCCGCGAAGAGCGTGGCAATCACCTCATCGGCGTGACGATGCGATTCCGCAAGCTCGGCCGAGTCGTAGAAGTTGGCATAGAGAAAGCGCTTGGCCTGGGCGCGTTGCGCTTCCATCTCTGGCCCAAGGGCGGCGATACGCGCGGGAGCATTGCGAACATCCTCCAGGGTGGTCGCACGCAATGCAGCGACGCGGCTGCGGATCTCAGCCATCAGGTCGGTGGCCAAGGCATCGAGGATGCGCTTCAGCGCCTCATTGGCCGTGAGCTTGGCAGCCGCCGTGGGATAAAGCTTCAATGCCTGGTCGTGGAAACCCCGAAACAGGGGAACGCCCTCGCGGATCTGATCGAGGGGAAGGATTCCCGACTCCAACCCGTCATCGAGATCGGAGACGGTATAGGCGATCTCATCCGTCAAGTCGATCAACTGGGCTTCGAGCGGTGGATACTGGTCAAGGAAGTACTCCGCAAGCTCGGGATGCTGTGCGGCGGAGTAGTCCCGGGAGTGTTTGACGATGCCCTCGCGTACCCCCAGCGACAGGTTGAGACCGCGAAAAGAGGCATAGCGCTCTTCAAACCAGGTAACAATGCGTAAAGCATGAAGGTTGTGGTCGAAGCTGAGGCCGTGGGCCTTGAGCGCGCGGTGCAGAGCCTTTTCGCCCGCATGGCCGAAGGGCGGATGGCCGATGTCGTGCGCCAGGGCGAGGGTCTCAGCAAGTTCGGCATTCAGTCCCAGCGCCGCAGCCAGGGTGCGTGAGATCTGCGCGACCTCCAGGGTGTGGGTGAGGCGGCTGCGGAAATGATCGGAGATGGAGCCGTTGGGCAGTCGGGAAAAGACCTGCGTCTTACCCGCCAGGCGGCGAAAGGCGCGCGCATGAAGAACCCGCGAGCCATCGCGGCCAAAGGGCGTGCGGTAAGGATGCTCCGGCTCTGAAACTGCGCGGCGGGTCAATTCGCTGTCTTCCCTGCAGCAAACGGCGAGGCCCTCGGGCAACCGTTTTTTCGTGTCCATCCTGACTCCCCCTTGAGGTTCGCATGGATTGCGGAGCGATGGCGTTCTGCGGAAAGACGCCCCGACGAATTCCGCGAGCGTTCAGATATGCCTAACTCGCTGCTTCTGTCAGGTTATACCGTCTGCGAGAAACTACGTCGCACACGGCCCAGGCACTGCTCGTGAAATCACAGACTTGCGTCTTGCCCGGTGCGCCAACCGTGCGGGTGCGATAACTCGCTGGACAAGACACTGTGCCGGGCGTAACATCCTGCCGAATCAGTTTGCTTCTTTCGGCGCGGGGCCTGCGCCTGCGCCCGCGCTCGGAAAAGGGACTCTAGGTCGGGAACAGGAGGCAATCATGAAGGCTATCCAGCAAGCAGCATCGGTATTATTGGCTCTTTCCGTTCTTTGCACGGCAGGGTGCGAGAGGCACTCAAAGAAGGAAGTGTATTACATGGTTGCGGCGAACTTGTCGTTGCCTTACTGGCAGACAGCCGCGGCAGGGTTCAACCGGGCTGCCGAGCAGTACAAGGTGACCGCTCAGGTGGTGGGTCCTTCGGGCTATGACCCGCAGGCCGAATTGACGGAATTACAAAAGGCCATCGCCGCCAAACCCGCGGGGATCCTGATCTCGGTGGCGGATGTCTCGGTTCTGCAGGCGGAGATTGACGCAGCCGTCAATGCCGGAATTCCGGTGATCACGATGGATTCAGATGCTGCTGGAAGCCGCAGACTCTTCTTCATCGGCACCAATAACCTGGATGCCGGTCGCATTGGTGGTCAACGGGTGATCCAAAAACTGGGAGGCAAAGGCAGGGTCGTCTTCTTTACCTTCGTCGGGCAGCCCAATACCGAGGAGAGGCTGAAGGGGTTCAAGGACGCCTTTTCCACCCGGCCCGATATCCACATTGTGGATGTTGTGGACGTCAAAGGCGATGTGCAGAAGGCCTTCGACTGGACCAGGGATTCGATGGCTTTGCCGCCTGCCCAGAAGATCGATGCCTACATCAGTCTCGAATCCGCATCGGGAAAGGTAGTCTCCGATGCCCTGCAGAGAGCCAGGGCGACCGACCGCCTTTTGATAGCGTGGGATGCAAACCAGGACACTCTGGACGCGATCAAAGCCGGCGCCATCGACTCTACGATTGCCCAGAAGCCATTCACCATGGCCTACGTCGGATTGAAGATGCTGGACGAGGTCTTTCACGCGCCACCCAAACAACTCGGCAAGGACTACAGCACCGATGCGTTCGCGCCTTACCCGGTCTTCGTGGATACGGGTACCGCCGTGGTGGACAAGAGCAATGTTGATTTGTATCTGAACCCATCAGGCGGCCAATAGACCGGGACCGCCAGTGCAATCGCATTTGGCTTCTTGAAATCCTTTGAAAGGGCACGGCTTTAGCCGTGCCGAAAAACAGCTAGGACTCTCTTGGGCTTTAGCCCCGGTCGGGTGATTTGAAGAGATTTACTACATCCCTCGGCGGCTAAAGCCGGGGAATCTAACCTCGCAATCGGCACGGCTGAACAGGCTGCGGAAAACTCTATTTTGCCATTAGTTTTGAAGGGGCATGGCTTTAGCCATGCCGATAAGGTCAATCATCCTAAAAACAGCAGTTGCTTGTGGGTTGAGGCGTTCATCCACCCCAAAACTTTGTCATCCTGAGCGAGCGAAGCGAGTCGAAAGCCTGCCCTGAGCAAAGCCGAAGGGGACCTGCGTTTTCGTGGATTTCAGGCTCACCTTTTCGGTGATTTCCCAAGTGCGATAAAACGCGTGTCCAACTTGCAGTTTTCTACCATTTCATCGTTCCTACTGCCGGATCAAGGTTTATAGCAAAACCAAAGTGACTGTATACCGAAGCCGATGCTTTGAAGTTGACGCGAGCCCCAGCGAGCGG
>Ga0302320_10002880_pt1 | contig 40201 bp, 37 predicted proteins | sample Bog_T0_3_FD_202130 | JGI IMG/M metagenome (GOLD analysis project Ga0302320, IMG submission 202130) | Peat permafrost microbial communities from Stordalen Mire near Abisko, Sweden - Bog_T0_3 | ecosystem: Environmental > Terrestrial > Soil > Wetlands > Peat | place: Sweden: Abisko, Stordalen Mire... | reverse complement strand
GGGGCTGGCCGTGGAGGTGGGCGAGGCCGTGCGCGTGCCGCTGGACGTGCGGCTGGGGGTGACGGTGAACGCCACGGTGAAGGTCATGGTCACGGTGGATGAGACCGTGAAGCTGGGGCTGACCGTAAAGGTGTCGGAGGGGGTGTCGCTGCCGGTGACGGTGACGCTGGGCGTCGGGCTGGCCGTGGGCGTGGCGCTGGGGGTGGGGGTGGGGGTGGGGCTGTCGGTGATGGTGGGCGAGGCCGAGAAGGTGGGGCTGATGGTGGGGCTGTCGCTGAAGGTGGGCGACGCGCTGAAGGTGGCGCTGATGGTGAAGGTGGGGCTGATGGTGCTCGTGGGCGTGATGGTGGGGCTGACGCTGAACGTGGGCGTGATGCTGAAGGTGGGGCTGGGCGTGCAGGTATAGCTGATGATGGCGATGGGCGTGGTCCGGCTCAGGTCGCTGGTGACGGCGCCGTCGTTGGCGAAGACCTGGATCACCTGGGCCAGGCTGTAGGCCTCGTTGAAGATGGCCTTGAATCCGCTGCCCAGGCTGGCCCAGGCCACGCCCAGCGGCCCGGCGCCGCCGCTGGCGGTCAGCGTCACGGCCACGGCGCCGCTGCGGCTGTTGTCGTAGGCGTCCACGGCGGTGATGCTGACGGCGAAGAGCTGGCCCAGGTAGGCCGTCAAGGGGTTGAGGATGTCGTAGCGGGCCAGGGCCCCGGCCACCGGGGTCATGCCCGCCGAGCTGGCCGTGAAGGCGCCCGCGTCGGCGCGCAGGAACACGCCCACGAAGGCCTGGGTCTGGTCGTTGCTGAGGCTGGCCACGCCCTCGCTGAAGCTGGCGGCGGTCACCGACACGGCGGCGCTGCTGGTGATGGCCGGGCTGGCGTCATAGCGGGCGCTGACCACCAGGGGCTGGCTGAACAGCGTGGCGGTGTTGCCGGCCGCGTCCAAGGCCACCACCGTCACGGCGAAGGGCGCGCCCGCCACCGGGTTGCCGCCGGGGGCGTAGATGCGCAGCTGGGTGGCCGCCCCCGCCACGACCCACAGGCCCGGCGTGGCGGTGGCCCCGTTGTCGTTGAGGGTGGCCCCGGTGCTGCCGTCCTTGCCCGTGACGCTGCCGTTCAAGACGACGTCGCCCAGCGGCGCTGCGGCCCCCACCGCGACGCTGTAGCCCAGTTGGACGCTGCCGCCGGCGGGCACGGTGGTGGGGTTCCCTGCCAGCGGGCTGGCGGTGAAATTGGCGGTGACCCCGTTGAACGTGGGGGCGCCGCTGACGTTGATGGCGTCCACGCCGCCGGTGTTCTTCACCGTGAGCCACACGGTGCGGGCGCCCTCCCCCTGGCTGACGTTCAGCACCGGGCTGGAGGCCGCGGTGATCCTCAGGGCCGCCTGGGCCACATAGAGGTTGGCTGTGCCGGTGGTCAGCCCCGTGGCGGAGGCGGTGATGGTCTCATAGCCGGCGCTGGTGACCTGGGCGTAGATGCTCAGCGAGCCTCCCACCAAGGGCACCGTCAAGGTGGGATTGGACCAGGACACCCCGTCGGTGGAGAAATAGACCACGCCCCCCGTGGAGCCCAAGGTGACGCTGGCGGTGGAGTAGCCGGTGATGCCGGCGGCGTCCAGGGCGCGCAGGCTGAACTGGACCGGCACGCTGACGCCGGCCGTGGCCGGGTTGGGCGCCAGGGCCAGCAGGGTGGCCGTGGTGTCCTCGACGTTCAAAAGATAGGGTTTGAGCCCCGCCACGGTGAGGCGGATGTAGTTGGCCGAGGTGGCCGTGGTGGATGCGGTGAACACCGTGCTGGCCGCGCCGCCGACGCCCGTGCTGGGCGTGACGGACGCGCCGCCGCCCGTGACCGTGCCCCCGCCCGCGATGACCAGGAAGGCCACCGCCGTGCCCGGCACGGGGTTGCCGTAAGCGTCCATCACGAAGGCCGACAGGGTGGCGGTGGGGACGGCCCCCGAGCTCTTGTTGATCGCCTCGGGGCTGGCGGTGCCGCTGACCAACGCCGGCGCGCCCGCCACGATGCTGGTGCTGGCGCTGGGCGAGCCCAGGGCGCTGGCGGCGTTGACGCTGCTGGTGCCGGCGCTGGTGTCGCGGTAGAGCAGGGTGGCGCCGCCGTTGACCAGGCTGACGCTGGCCGTGGCGCCCCAGGTGTCGCCGCTGTCGGTGCTGAAGGCCCCCGTCGGCGACGGGCTGCTGAAGCTGATGGCCTGGCCGCCGCTGGCCGGGTGCCCGCCGGCGTCCAACGCGGTGGCGCTGAGCAGCAAGGCTGCGCCCGCGACGCCGCTGGCGGGCAGGCTCAGCGCCAGGCTGGCGGCCGCGGCGGTGTTGAGCACCACCGTGGCGCTGGCCGCGCCCAGCGCGCCGCCCCCGCCCAGGAAGTCGGCCGCGACCAGGGTGGCGCTGCGGTAGGCCCCGCCGGTGATCTGGGCATAGACCGTGGCCGTGGCGGCGCCGGGGCTCAGGGTCACGCCCGTGGCCGCCGCGACCCAGCTGGCGCCGTCCAGGCTCAGCTGCAGGTTGGCGTCGGCGCAGCTGACCCGCACCGCGCGGGCGGTGGCCGTGACGTTGCCGTAGGCGTCGGTGGCGCCCACCTGGAAGCTGCCGGCGCCGGCCCCCAGCACCAGGGTCAAGCCGGCGGTGTTCAGGCTCCAGGCGGACGGGGCCGCGGCCGTGAAGCTGTAGGATGCGCCGGCGCTGAAGGGGCCGGCCATGACCGTGGCCTGGCCGGGCCCGGCCAGGGTGGAGCTGACCGTCACCGTCAGCTGGCCGGCGGCGTTGGTCGGGCCCTTGCTCAGGCTCAAGGCGTCCTGGCTGCGGTTGGCGGCCAGGCTCAGGTTGGCATAGGGGATGCCCACGGCGCCGGGGGCGTTGAAGGACGCGGTCAACGTCAAGGCCTGGCCCACCACGGCGCTGGCGGGCGCGGCCGCCAGGCTGAGGCTGCTGGCCACCGCCACCGTGTTGCTGACGGTGGTGAAGCCGCTGGCGTTGGTGAACACGCTGGTGGACTTCACCGGGCTGCCCGGCAGGACCAGGCTGCCGCCGTCGCTGTAGAGGTTCAGCAGCGTGGCGCCGTAGGCGTTGGTGAACTGGACGTTGTCGAAATACGCGTTCATGGCCCCGGCCAGGTTGGCCGGCGCGCCGTTGCTGCTGTTGCCGGTGTCGGTGCTGAGGCAGGCCTCGCTGAAGGTGCGGCCGAAGACCGCGCCCACGTCGATCTTGCGGTGGTACCACTGGCCCTTGGCGTAGGCGCTAAGGTCGCTGAAGGGGTGGGCTCGCAGGTAGTTCTGGTCGCGCAGGTATTGCAGATTGGCGTTCTGATAGTCGCGCAGGTTCTTGCCGCCGCTGAACGCGAAATCGATGCCGGCGGATTGGGCCGCCGAATCGGCCGGGATATAGACGTCGTATTCCAAGAAGCTGTTGGCCGGCACGGCCTGGGCGGTGGCGCTGAGAAAATCGAAGTAGGCGATGTAATAGGTGTTGGCGGCCGGGAAGGTGGACGACAACAGCAATGGCTGGGCATAGCTGGCCGCTTGCGCCAGACCTGCCCAACCCCCCATCAGCGTAACGAAAACCACCCACCTCTTCATCACCAAAAAATTATCCACAATTAATCCCCAACGTTCAATAACCTAACAAAATATTTATAATACCTTCAAATGGACCAGCATCAACGGCAACTTCAACGCGCGGGCGCCGCTTCGATCAGATAAACCGGGCTTTCGGTCGAGGCGAGCAGGGGCAGCTCCAGCCAATCCTGCGACTGCGATGCCGCGACCGCAGCCCCAGGCGCGCCGTCGGCGTCCAAGGGGCGGACGCTCCAAGCGCCCGGGGCCAAGCGCAGGCCCACGCGGCCGCTCAAGCCTTCCATCAGCACGGGCAGGCCGCCCAGGTCGCGCAAGGCGTGATGGTCGGGCGCATAGGTCTGGCCGGTGTTCTCGCAGCGGCCCACGGCCACCAGCATCAAGCGCCGGCTCTGCGCCAGCGGCTTGCCGTCCAAGCTGGCGGCCAGCACCCCGGCCCAGGGGTGGGCGGCGTCCACGCTCAGGCGCAGGCCGGCCGTCTCCAGGCCTTCGGCCCCGCCCAACGCGCCGGCGAAGCCTTGCACCTGGGGGCTGTCCACGCGCAGGCGGCCGGCGCCATAATCCAGGCTCAGCTCACCGCTGCTGCTGTCAACGCGCTGCTGGTCCGGGTGGTCGTAGGCTTGCGCCTGGTCCAGCGCGGGCAGGGGCTGGGCCTTGGCACCGGTGAAACGCTTGGCCACCTTCACCGCCAGCGGCAGCCACGGATGCTCGAAGAGCCAGTCGCTGCGGCTGCCGCCCCCCAGCACCTGCGCGTCGCTGACCGGCTCCACCACCGCCAGCGGCGCGGCCTTGAGCAGGCCCCGCCTGAAGACCAGGGCGCCCAGCTGGTAGAGGGCCTCGTTGTCGGGCCGGGTATTGATGTTGAACTGGCTCAGCGCCACGGCGCCGGGCAGCTCGGCGGTGCTGGCGAACTGCAGCAGGCCGTCCCAATCCTGCAGGCTGGCGTAAGCCGCCATGAGCACGGGCCCCTCCAAGCGGTACTGGTTGGGGAAGCAGTCGTTCCATTCGGTCACCAGCAGCGGCTTGCCCTCCACCGCGGCCTGGCTCAGATTGAACAGCAGCGAGCCCTCGAAGGGCGCCTTCAGCTGGGCCCGGTCGTCAAAGGGCGCATGGGCGATGTCCGACCAGCTGCCGGGGATGTTCCAGACCTGCGGGTGGTCCCAGTAGGCGTGGGTATCCATGTAGTCAAGCTTGGCGTCGCCATCCAGGTCGGCCAGCACGGGCAGGCCCATGTTGCTGCCGGCCAGCAGGCCGTGGGGGCTCAGCTTGCGCTGGAAGGACTTCAGGCTGCGGCACTGGGCCACCCAGGCCCCATGCAGGAAGGCCAGCGTGGCGGCGGCGTTGTCGGCGTTGAGCACGGGCTTCAGGCGCTGGGTGTCCCAGTCGAAGCTGAAGCGCGTCAGCGGCCCGGCGTTGCCCGCGGCGTGGAACTGCTCCTGCAGCTCGGCCCAATAGCTCTCGGGCATCTTCTGCTCGCCGAAGCCGCTGAGGATCGAGCTCTCGTTGATGATCTCGCTGGCCAGGTAGCAGGGGTCGGCGGCCAGGGGATGGCCCAGGTAGGGGTTCTTATGCCCCAGCAGCTGGGTGGCGTAGAGCTTCTCCAGCTCGATGATGCGCGGGTCGAAATGGATGGCGCCCTTGGCCCCGTCCTCCAGGCCGTTGGCGTCCATGACCCCGTCGCCGGGGCGGAAGCGCCGCGCCACCATCCAATCCACGTAAACGTAGATGCCTTCGGCCTTCAGCGCCGCCACCAGGGCGTCGAGCTGGTCCAGGCGCGCGGGGTCCAGCGTCAAGGTGTTGTCGGCGCCGGTGGTGAAGAGGTTCTGCTCGCTCCAGGCGGCGTCGGGCATGTGCAGGCGCACCAGGTTGACGCCCAGGCGGGCCAGGCGGCGCGCCAGCAGGGCGTCGGCGTCGGCGGACATGAAATGGCTGGGCCCCACCAGGTCGGTGCCCCAGAAGCGCAGGCGCGCCCCGTCGGCGGTGGCGAAATGCCCGCCCTTGACCGTGACGAAGCCGCGGCTCCCCGCGGGCTTGTCGTTCATCCAGGCCAGGTCCAGGCGGGTGCCGTCGGCGCGGGCCGGCGGCGTCACGGCCCACCAGCCAGAGGTGTCGGTGCGCAGCTTGCCCACCAGGCGGGTGCGCAGGGCCTTGCCGCCGGCGTCCAGCAGCTTCAGCTCCACGTCATCGAACCAGGCCTCGCCGCGGCAGTTGCCCATCCCCAGGTCCAGCGCCACGCCCTCGGCCCCCGGGGGCACGGGATAGCTGCGCTCGTAGCGCTTCCAGTCGCTGGTCCCGGTCAGCGAGGCGGCCGCCGCCTGCCAGCCGCCCAGCTGCTTGCCCTGGGCGTCGTGAAAATCGGGGATCAGGCGGGCGGTCTCCCAGGTCTCCCGCCCCTGCTCCACGCCCTGGGTGCGGATCCACGCCGCCACCAGCACCGTGGCGGGATGCTGGCCGTTGAAGCCCACGCTCTGGCGCGCCTGGTCCCACTTGGGCTGGGCGTCGTAAAAGTGCAGGCTGTGCAGCGAGTCGTGGCCTTCCGGCCACACCGCGCCCAGGTTCCAGTCCCTGGACCCGGGCTCCTCGAAGCCGGGGTCGCGCAGCCAGTTGTCCGTCTCAGGCGCCGCTGCCTGGGCCAAGCCCGGATGGCTGGCTCGGCTGCCCGCCGCCAAGGGCTTGCCGTCGTGGTCGAAGACCAGCATCCGCAGGCCGGCCCACGCGGCCGAGCCGGTGCAGGTGTCCAGCAGCAGGCACACCTGGGCCCGGGCCGCCGTGGGCGGCACCTCGTATTGGTTGGCGTAAAGGCGCCAGGGCGCGTCGCCGTCGGCGCTGGCGACGGCCGCGGGCCAGCCGCCCACCTGGACGCCCTGGGCGTCGAAGAAGACCACGGTGATGCGGGCCACCTGCCAATCCTGGTCGCCCTTGCGCACGCCCTGGGCCGTCATCCAGCCGCTGACCTCGATGGCCCGCGGCGCGGGCGCCGTCAGGGCCACATCCTGGCGGTAGGCCCGCCAACGGGGGGCGTCATTGCTCAGCCCGGCGGCCCGCATGCCCGGGGGCCCGTCCACCCGCTCCAAGGCCTGCTCCCAGGCGCCATCCTGGCTGAAGTCGCCGTTCACCAGCCAGTTCAAGCCGGCCGCCGGCAAGGCGGCCGTGAGCAGGGTCATCAGAAGGGCGGCGACGGGCGGGCGCATAGGGGCTCCCAAAGGGCGGAACGAACGGTCCTGGATTCGACGGTGGCGGGGCGGGCAAGTGTCGCCCCGTCAGGTCTTAAAGCGCCCCACCACCTCGCCCAGCGACCGCGACACGGCCTGCATCTCGGCGATCAGCTGGGCCAGGTCCTGGGACTGCCGCACCGCCGCCTCCATCTGGCGGCCCTGGTCGCGCACCGCCGCGAAGATCTGCCCCACCCCGGCGTCCTGCTGGCTCACCGCCTCGGCGATGCGGCGCACCGATTCGCTGTTGCTGCGCACCAGGTCCGCCAGGGCGCGCAGGACCTTGGCCGAGGCCCGCATCTGCTCCATGCCGGCGTCCATGCGCTTGCCGCCCGAGGCGCTCAGGTCCACGGTCTGGCGGATGGCCTCGTCCAGCTTGCCCAGGATCTCCTCCACCTGGTCGGTGGACTTGCGGCTCTGCTCGGCCAGCTCGCGCACCTCGCGCGCCACCAGGCCGAAGCCCTTGCCATGCTCGCCGGCGCGCATGGCCTCGATGCCGGCGTTCAACGCCAGCAGGTTGCTCTGGTCGGCCAGGTCCTTCACCGTCTCGGTGATGCGCCCCAGCTGGTTCTTGCGCTCGTCGAGCTCGCGCACGCGCTTCAGGATCACCTCGGTCTGGGCGCGCATGGCGCTCAAGCCCTCCAGCGTCGCCATCAGGGCCGCCTCGCCCCCGGCCGCGGTGCTGTCGCCGCCCTGGGCCGCCTCCAGGACGCCGCGGGCCTGCTCGGCCGCCTGGCCGCTGATCAGCCGGATCTCCTCGGCGGTGACCTGGGTCTGCTCCAGGCTGGCGGCCTGGCGCTGCACCGCCTGGCGCTGCTCCAAGGCCAGCGCGCTCAGGCGCCCCACCAGGGCGGCCGTCTGGCGCACCTGCACGCCCAGCTGCAAGGGGATCTCACGCAGCTGCGCCACCAGGCGTTGGAGGCTGCGCGCCAGCTGCCCCACCTCGTCCGACCGGCGGCTGGAGACGTCCTGGGACAGGTCGCCGTCCTCCACCATGCGCAGCACCGCAGCGTTGAGCTCGTCGAGCGGCCGCAAGAGTCGCCCCAAGGCCGCCCAGAACAGGGCCAAGGCCGCGGCCACGCCCAGCCCGCCGCCCAGCAGCACCGTCAGCGCCAGGTCGCCCAGGGCCCCTGGCGGGCCGCCGCCCAGCCGGCGGGCGGCCAGGCCCAGCGCCAGGCAAAGGCTGAACGCGGCGATCGCCGCCGCCGCCAGCAGCAGCTTGGCGCGCAGGGACGGCATCCAGCGTCGGGGTCGATTCATTCAAGGCCTCCCAAGGAGTAAGCGGCATCGGGGCCGCCCAAGGCGTCGAAGCGGGCCCGCGCCAGCGTCTCGGCCAGGCTCAGCTCCTCATGCGGCCCCGACCAGCCCAGCGTGGACGCCAGCAGACCGCGCAGGCGGCCCGGGCTGAAGCCGGCCTGGCGGAAGGCCGCCACGCTGACGGCGCCATGGCGCTTGGCCAGGCGGGCCCCGTCGGGCCCCAGCAGCAGCGGGGCATGGGCCCAGGCCGGCACCGGCAAGCCCAGGGCCTTCAGCAACGCCTGCTGGCGGCTGGCCGAGCCCAGCAGGTCGCGGCCGCGCACGACCTCGGTCACCCCCATGGCCGCGTCATCCACGGCGCAGGCCAGTTGGTAGCTGAACACGCCGTCGGCGCGGCGCACCACGAAGTCGTCCTGCAGGCCCGCCTGGGGGCCCTGCCAGGCATCGTCGAAGGCCTCCGGCCCGCCCATGCGCAGGCGCCAGGCCCAGGGCCGGCCGGCTTGGGCGCCCGCCCGGCAGCGGCCCGGGTAGAGCACGCCGTCCTCGCCGTGGGGGGCGCTGGCGCTGCCCTCCAGGTCGCGGCGGCTGCAGCTGCACGCGAAGAGCGCGCCCTTGGCGTGCAGGGCCTGCAAGGCGTCCTGATAGGATGCCAGGCGGCGGCTCTGCTCCCACGGCCCGCCGCCATCGCCCGGCCCGGCGTCCCAATCCAAGCCCAGCCAGCGCAGGTCCTCCAGCAGCCCCTGCGCCGCGCCGGCCCGCACGCGGGGGGCGTCCAAGTCCTCCAGCCGCAACAGGAAGCGCCCCGATGCCCGGCGCGCTCGGGCCCAGGCCAGCAGGGCCGTGCGGGCCGTGCCCAGGTGCAGGGCGCCCGTGGGGCTGGGGGCGAAGCGGCCGCAATAGGGGGCCATGGGCCCGCCTCAGCCCGGCAGGAAGGGCTTCAGGACCGGCAGCAGCTCGTCGACGCGGAAGGGCTTCACCAGGCGGCCCTCGAACTCGCCGGGCTCGGCCTCGTCCTCGAGCCCGCTCATCAGCACCACCGGCAGGCTGGGGTCGACGGCCCGCAGGTGGCGGCGCAGCTCGCGGCCGTTCATGTCGGGCATGGTCATGTCGGTCAGCACCACCGCCCAGCGGGCGGGGTCGCCGCGCACCAGGGCCAGGGCCTCGGTGGGGGAGGCCACGGCCAGCGCCGGCACGCCGCGCCGGCTGAGCAAGGCGGCCATGCCGCGGGCCAGGTCGCCTTCGTCGTCGACCACCAGGACCTGGCCCTGGTGGCGGCGGGCGGGGGCGCCGGGGCGGGGTTCCAAGGGAAGCATCGGTTCAAACGGGCTCATGGCTCGCTCCTGGGGTGCTGTCATCAATGTCACGGTGAAACAAGCGCCTTCGCCCGGCGCGCTGCGGCAGGTCAGGCTGCCGCCGGCATGCTGGATGATGGACTGGGCCACCGCCAGCCCCAGGCCCGAGCCTTGGCCAGGCGCCTTGGTGGTGAAGAAGGGCTCGAAGATGCGCTGCTGGATGGCCAGGGGCATGCCCTCGCCGCTGTCGAGCACGCTGATCTCAATGCGGCCGGCGGCCTCGCCCAGCAGCGTCCCGCAGAGGCGGGCCTGAAAGGTGATGCGCCCGGGCGCGTCGCCGATGGCCTGGCCGGCGTTGATGCCCAGGTTCATCAGCACCTGCTGCAGCTGGGCCGGGTCGCACCACACGTCGGGCAGGCCGGGGGGCGCCACCACCAGCATCTCCACCTGCCGGCTCAGCAGGGGCCGCAGCAGCTGCACCACGTCGCGCAAGGCCACGGCCGGGTCCAGCGCCTGGGGGTCCCAACCTTCGCCCGGCCGGGCGAAGGCCTGGATGCGCCGCACCAGGTCGCGGCCCCGCCGGCACACGTCCATCAGGCGGTCGAGGTCCTTGGCATCCTGACCGCTGCTGCGCGCCCGCACGGCCTCGGCCTCGATCAGCATCAAGGCCAGCAGGTTGTTGAAGTCGTGGGCCACCCCCCCCGCCAGCGTGCCCAGGGCCTCCAGCCGCTGGGCGCTGGCCCGCTCCTCCAACAGCTTGGCATACTGGGCCTCCATGCGCAGCCGGCGCTCGCTGCCAGCCAGGCTGCGGGTCTGGCGGGCCACCACCACCAGCAGGCTCAACGCCCCGGCCCCGGCCACCCAAGCGTTGGCCGGCGCGGGCAGGTCCATGGCCAGGGCCAGGCTCAGGCCGGCGCAGACCGCCAGCGCCACGGGCACGCTGCCCTTCATCCATAAGCGCCGGCGTTCGGCCTCGACCCCCACCAGCACCCGCGGCGACCACAGCGCCGCGGCCGCGCCCAGGCCCAGGCCGGCCAGCGAATAGCCGGCGTTCCAGGGCCGCCCGTCGGTGGGGACCCGGTTCAGCCGCAGGAACGAGTACGCCAGCCCCAGGCCGACCATGGCGCCCAGACTGGCCAGCATCCAAGCCAGCTCGCGGTCCATGCGCCAACGCCGGCTGATGGCCACCAGGGTCAGCGTCACCAGGGCCCCGCCCCACAGCACGGCGTAGAGCACCAGGCTCAGGGTCACCGCCATCGGCCGCGGCCCGCCCGAAAGGTAGATCAGCAGGCCGAACGCCAGCACCGTCAACGACGCGCCCAGGATGTCCAGGCCCACCGCCACGCGGTCGCTGCCATTCCAGTCGCCCACGCTGCGGGCGTAGCCCAGGCTCAGCCCCAGCGGCAGCAGCATGAAGCCCAGGTCGGCCGGCGACGGGAAGAGGCTCCATCCCAGGGCCGCCTGCAGGTCCCACTCCAGCTGCCCAGCGGTGAAGGCGGCCAGGCCCAGCGCGAAGGCTGCCCGCGCCGCCTTCAAGGCCACCGGCGCCTTGCGCCAGCCGCGGCAGGCCACCGCCGTCCCCAGGATGAAGCCCAGGGTCCACTGGGCGTCGTCCAAAGCCCTCAGGCCGGCCGGGGACAGGCCCGCCCACTGCTGGCAGGCCAGCACCAAGCCGATCCCCGCCAGGCCCAGGCCCAGCAACCATCGCTGGACGCCGTCCAGGCCTTCCCCGTTGCTCTGCATGGGACCCTCCCTCCCTGCATCCTAGGGGCTGTCGGACCCCGAGGCAACGCCGCCGGAGCCTAGGCCCCGGCGGCCTTCATCTGCGATTTCATCTGCTTCGCGGCCATGGCGTAGCCGCCGTCGCCGCCGTCGACGAAATGGATGTGCTGGCCGTCGGCGGTGCCCTTCACGTAGCAGGTGATCAGCGTTTCATGGGACTCGTGCAGGCCGTAGAAGATGCGCCCGCGCTGATAGTGCTCGTCCAGCATGGCCCGCAGGCGCTGCACCTGGCCGGGCTCGCAGTCCACCACCATGCGCAGGGTGTCGTCGAACTTGCGGTAGTCGCTGTGGGCGGGGATGGACTTGGCGTAGGCCACCGGGTCGTAGAAGCGGGGCTTCCAACCCCAGCTGAGCGAAGCCACGCTGACGCTGATGCCCGCCAGCTTCTTCAGGAAGGCGAAGGACCAGGCGGTGGGGAACTGGCGGGCCTCGTCGCGCGCGCACTGCCACCAGCTGCGGTAGGTCATGGCCGCCCGCTGGATGGGGTTGGCGCCCTCCAAGCCCTGGCCCAGCACCGCGTTGATGCCCTCCAGCACCTGGCGGTAGACCCCGGCCGGCTCGCCGCCGCGGGCCGCCACCAGCAGCGACACCGAGCGGCCCCGCAGCGACGGCACCGCGTTCCAGCGGCAGCTCAGCTCGTCAAGGTCGGGCTTGCCCCGCTTCACCGGCTTCACCGCCCAGCGCTCGTCGCCCTTGATCAGCTTCTCGGCCGCGCTCAGGCCGCCCCCGCGGAACACCGCCGTGCAGCGCCCGCCCGCCAGGGCGAAGCGCCCCACCTCGATGGCGCTGCCCTGGGCCTCCACCTGGGCCACCGGCACCGCGCCCACCCTCAATTCCAGCCCGAAGCGCTTCTTGGCGTGGCGCTGCAGCACCGCCAGGGCCTGGGCTGCCGCGTCCTTGCCCTCGGGCGGGGCCAGCAGGGTGGCGCCGTCGCCGCCGAAGACATAGGGGACGTCGGCCCCGCCCAGCGCCGCCTGGGCGCACACGATGGCCGCCGCGCCCACCCGGTTCACGTCCTTGTAGCGCCCGGCCTCGATGGCGGCCGTCGAGCCCTTCACGTCGGTCAGCAGCACCCACCAGTCGGAGGGGACGCGCCGGTAGTGGGCATCCTCGGTGAAGGCGCTGAAATCGGTGAACGGCGGGATGGCTTCGTAGAAGGACGGCTCGCTCATGGCGCTCCTTGTGGGACCGGCGGCGGCTGCGGCCGGGCCCGGCGGGGGTGGGCCCAAATTATACGATGCGGCCCCCGGGGCCCCGGGTTAATATCGGCTGCCGGCGGCGTTAGCGTGGTCACAACGCCGCGGCGCCAAAACCAAGGCCCGCCAGGGCCTCGAAGGCCAAGGAGCGCGCATGGACAGCCCCCCGGATGGCCCCGACGACGACAGCCCCACCCGGCCGGAGGTGCAATCCGTGCGCGAGGTGCTGAGCAAAGTGGGTTTTTTGGCCCATTTGCAGGTGGAGGAGCTGGAGATCCTGCTGGCGCGCATGCAAAAGCTGCCGGTGGTCAAGGGCACGGTGATCATCAACCAGGACGACCTGGGCGCGGACCGCTTCTTCATCGTCGTGCGGGGCCGTTGCACGGTGTGGGTCCGGCAGGGCCAAGGCCAGCAGAAGGTGGCCGACCTGGGCCCCGGCAGCTTCTTCGGCGAGCGGGCCCTCATCACCGCCGAAGCCCGCTCGGCCACGGTCAAGGCCGAGGAATTCAGCCAGCTCTACGTGCTGTCCAAGGCCGACTTTGACGGCGCCTTGATGCACAATCCCGGCATCGCCGAGAAGATGAGGGCGCAGATCGCCCGTTACAAGGATGGCCCCGCCAGCCGGCCCTGAAGGGCCTGGGACCTGCCCCAAAAAGAAGAAGCCCGGCCAGTTCTTGGCCGGGCTTCTTCTTTTTGGGGGGTCTGACGGCCTTCAAGCGCCCAGGGCGGCCAGATCGCTGGGCTCCAGTATGGGCTTGGTCGCGCGGCCCTGGGCCACGCGGATCATGGCCCGTCCCAGGGTCGGGCCGTCCAGCACCATGCCCGGCCCCAGCAGCTTGAACAGGGGGATGAGGGGCCGCAGCGCGGCATAGGCGAGGCGGATCCAGGGGGTCTTGCTCTTGAAGCCGGGCGCGGGCTGCAGGCCGGCCAGGCGGATCATGCCGGCATGCTTGAAGGGCAGGGCCAGCAGGGCGTTCTCGGTGCGGCCCTTCACCCGGGCCCACATGCTGCGCCCCCGCCCGCTGCTGTCGGTGCCGCTGCCGGAGACGTAGCAGAAGCTGAGGCGGGGGCTGGCCGCCAGCAGGGCCTTGGCCGCGCCCAGGGTCAGGTCGTAGGTGTTGCGGGTGTAGTCCGCCTCGCTTTGCCCCACCGAGGAGATCCCCAGGGTGAAGAAGCAGGCGTCGTAGCCCTTCAGATGGGGGGCCGCCGCCTTGAAGTTGAAGAAGTCCTGATGCATCAGCTCCTTCAGCTTGGGATGGCTCAGGCCGCAGGGGCGGCGGCCCACGCTGAGCACCGCGCCCACGGCGTCGTCGGCCAGGCACTGGGCCAGCACCGCCGAGCCCACCATGCCGGTGGCGCCGAAGAGGATGACCTTCAAGGGCTTCGCTCCGGGCTCCGCTTCAGGCATGCGAGGCCCCTTCGGCGAGGTCGCCGGGCGGTGGCGGGAACGCCAGGCCCCCGGCGATGCGGTTCCAGGCGTTGATCAATCCGATGCAGGCCGTCAGGAAGTAACGCTCCTCGAAATCAAAGGCCGTGTCCAGCCCGGCCAGGGCCTGCTCGCGCTCCTCGTGCGTCGTGGCCGTCAGCGTCAAGGCCTCGGTCCAGGCCAGGGCGGCCCGCTGGCGCTCGTCAAAGGCGGCGGATTCGCGCCAGGCGGCCAGCTGGTCCAGCTGCCCCTGGCTGAGCCCGGCCTTGCGCCCGGCGTTGAGGTGGAACTGCAGGCAGTACAGGCAGCCGTTGAGCTGCGAGGCCCGCAGCTTCACCAGCTCGGTCAGCGGCTTCTCCAGGCCCGACGCGTCGATGGACTTGGCCACCGCCCCCAAGCCGGCGTAAAGCTCGGGCGCCAGGCTGGTGAACTGCTTCATGGAATAGCTCATGGCCCCTCCTTAGGGCTGCTCTTCGCGGCCGCCGGGATGGCGGGCGAAGCGGCTGCGGTCGGCGGCGTGCACCGGGTCGTCGCGGTCCCAGGGCCAGCCGCCGAACTGGGTGCGCTGGTAATCCTCGAACGCCTGCATCAGCTGCGCGCGGTCGTTGAGCACGAAGGGTCCCCAGCTGGCCACGGGTTCGCCCAGCGGCCGGCCTTGCAGGACCAGCAGCTCGGCGCCGGCGGGGGACGCCAGCTGCAACGCGGCGTCGGGCCGCACCTGCAGGCGCTGGCCGGCGGCCTGGGCCTGGCCGTTGACGATCCAGCCGCCCTTGAACAGGTAGAGGCATCGGTTCACGCCCGCGGGCGCGGCGGGCAGCGTGAAGCTGCCGCCCGGCTGGGCCACCAGCACGGCGACCAGCACGTCGCTGCCAGGCTGCGAGGCGTAGCTGTCCTTGGGCGGCGCGGCCGCCGCCTGGCCGGCCAAGGTCCCAGCCACCAGCTTCAGCTGGGCCTTGTCGCCGTCGATGCGCGGCTGCTGCCGGTCCCACAGCATGGTGAAGGCGGGCGCGACCATCTTCTTGGCGGCCGGCAGGTTCAGCCATATCTGGAACATGTCCACGGGGTTGGGCTCATCCCGCTTCAGCAGCGGGAACATCTCGCTGTGGCTGATGCCCGCGCCGGTGGTCAGCCACTGCACGTCGCCCTGGCCGTAGCGGGCGACGGCGCCCAGGGAATCGGCGTGGTCCACCAGGCCCTGCCGCACGATGGTCACCGTCTCAAAGCCGCGGTGGGGGTGCTGGGGGAAGCCCGGCACGGCCTTGCCGTGGTACATGTTCCAGCCGTCCTTGAAGCCGAAGTCCTGGCCCAGCTCGCGGCCCGCCAGGCTGGCGTCCGGCCCCAAGGCGGCATTGCCCGCCGGGAACTGGTCGTGGTGGTAGGCGCAGAACAGGAAGGGGTCCAGGCAGGGCCAGGGGAAGCCGAGCGCTTGGGCTTCGATCACGGGGGATGGCATCTCGATCCTTGGATGGGGCCGCAAAGGCGCGGCCTAATAAGGATCTACGCCCCCTGTGGGGCGGGGGATTGGGCGGGCCGCCTCAGGCGCCCCCGACGACCGCCGCCAGCTGATCCAGCGTGGCGGTCCAACCGGCCCGGGCGTCGGCCTCGGGGATCGCCCCGGCGAAGACCTGGCGCACCTTGACCCGGGTGGCCTGGCCTTCGGCCATGAAGTCCACGGTGGTGACGATGCGCGCGCCGTCCATCTCGGCCAATTGGGCCTCGAACACGATGCGCTGGGGGGCCTTCAGCTCGGCGTAATGCGCCTTCATGGCGTGGGCCTGGCCGCCCGGCATGAGCATCACATGCACCCACTCGCCGCCGGGGCGGAAGTCGAGGCGGCACTCGCCGGTGCCCAGCGGCTGGGGGGTGAACCATTGCCGCACCTGGGCCGGGTCGGCCCAGGCGGCGAAGACCCGCTCGCGCGGGGCTTGGATCAGGCGCTCGATCCTCAGGTCAAAGCCCACGTCAGGCCCCCTTCAGGAAGGCGGCCAGCTTGGCCAGGTGCTGTTGCCCGCCTTCAATGGCGAAGCCCGTCAGGCCGTCGCGGAACTTGCGGTCGCGCGTCACCAGGGTGGTGCGGAGGCGGGTGCCGCCGGCCTCCTCCTCCAGGGTGATGACGGCGGTGAACATCACCGCCTTGCCGTCGCCATGCTCGTAGACCAGGCGGCTGGGGGCCGTCAGCTCCTGGTACACGCTGTGGTTGGCGAAGCGGGTGCCGTCGGGGCCGACCATGGTGAAGCTCCACACGCCCCCCACCTTGACCTCCTGCCGCACGTCCTCATTGCTGAAGCCCTCCGGGCCCCACCAGGCGTTCACCTGGGCCGGGTCGGTCAGGGCCTGCCACACGCGCTCGCGCGGCGCGTCCAGCCAACGCGAGTGCATCAGCTCGGCCTCGGTCCGCTTCAGGTGGGCCTCCAGGCTCCCCATCATGCCGTCGAAGCCGCCGGTCATGCCGGGGCGCGCGGCGTCAAAGGTGGCCAGCTCCTCGGCCGTGGCCTCGTAGGGCTCCCAGGTGACGGTCAGCTTGGTCTTGCCGCCCTCGGCGTCCTCAAAGCGGGTGGTGGCCAGCATCTGACTGGGCCAGGTCGGCGACATCGGGTGGCGCGTCAGGCCGCCCTGGGGGTCGGAGAAGGTCTGGATCAGCACCAGCTTCTCGTTGGGCACCACCTCCTTGAACAGCTGTTTGCCCCACATCTCCCCGCCGTCGGGCAGGCGCAGGCCGTAGTGGTACGTCCCGCCCGGGCGCAGGTCCATGGAGGCTTTGATCACCGTGGCGCCGCCGGGGCCGAACCATTGCATCAGGTGGGCCGGGTCGATGTTGACCAGGTAGACCAACTTGCGCGGCGCGTCCAGGACGCGGCTGTAAGTGAAGGGTTGAAGGCTCATGGCTTCCCTTTCTGGCGTGGCGGCTTGGCCGCCGGGGTCGGTGACGGGGCTTGGATCTGCTTTAGATAGGCTTCCAGGCGGTCGAAGCGCTGCTCCCACTCCTGGCGGTACTGGGCGATCCAATCGTCGGCCTCGCGCAACGGCTGGGCCTCCAGCCGGCAGGGCCGCCATTGGGCATCCTTGCTGCGGCTGATCAGCCCTCCACGCTCCAGCACCTTCAGGTGCTTGCTCACGGCTGGCGGGCTCATGCGCAGGGGGCGGGCCAGCTCCTGCACGGTGGCCTGGCCCCGGCTCAGGCGCGCCAGCATGCTGCGGCGGGCCGGGTGGGCCAGGGCGGAGAAGGTGGCGCTGAGGCGGTCAAGGCGCATGGGAGTCTCGCGGATCATTAGTTAACCAAAGGGTTAACTAATGCCAAGCTATCAATAATATTGATGCGCGTCAATATTGTGGCCAGACAAAAAAAGGGGAGCCCCATCCCGGGGCTCCCCACGCCGATCGCATCCTCGCGGCCTACGGCGCCTTGGCCAGGTGCAGGGTGCCTTCCAGCAGGGCCGCCGCCGGGGCCGGCTCGTCCTGGGGCTTCTCGCCCGCATCCTCATGCTCCCCCACGCTGGGGGCGCCGCCCATGCCCCCGCCCGGCGCGCCGCCGCCCATGCCGCCGTGATGGCCGCCGCCGTGACGGCCCCCGCCGCCGCGACCGCTGCGCCGGGGCGTGGCCACCTGCGGCGGCAGCTCCAGGCGCATGGCCAAGGAATCACCCAGCGGGCAGTCCAGCGCCGGCCCGCCGGCCTTGAGCGGATGCAGCGGGATCTTCAGCTCCACCACCTGGGTGCCGTAGAGCTGGTGGTCCGCCACCTCCACGCCGTCGCGGTCCGCATCCAGCGGCCCCACGTCGGGGAGGATGCCCCCGCCCAGCCAGTAAGCATCGCGGGCCTCGTGGTCCACGGGCGGCCCGCCCGCCACCGCCGGCTGGACCGTGGCCGTCAGCCCCTCCTGGGCCGCCTTGTAACCGCGCGGGCCCACGCTCAGCCCCACCTGCCGGCCGTCGGGCTGGATGAAGCGCAACGTCCATGGCAGGCCGCCGCAGAGCTGGTGCTTCAGGTCCGCGTCGTCGGCGGTGATGCAGACATACAGCGCGTCGGCGTCATTGACCGCCCGCAGCGTCAGGCCGAACCCTTTTTCAGCGTCCACCTTGACCCAGTCCCGGTCCTGGCCGTCCACGACGATGGGGTCGCGACGCCATTGGCTGCCGACCCGCAGGCTGCTGCAGCCGCATAGGGCCAGCAACGCCAACGCCGGCAGCAAACGGGGGGTGTTCCAAGGCATGGTTCCTCCAAGGCTGAAAAGGCGGGCGTACCATCGGCCCGCTGACAGGACGGCCCGGTCAGGGCCCAGGTTCCGCGAAAAGGGCGGGGCTAGCGGCCCAGGGCTTGGGCCACCTTGGCCGCCAAGCCCTGCCGGGTGAAGGGCTTCTGCATGAAATGCATGCCTTCATCCAGCACGCCATGCGGCGCGATCACGTCGGCCGTGTAGCCGGACATGAAAAGGCATTTCAAGCCCGGCCGCTGACGCTGCAAGGCCTGGGCCAATTGCCCCCCGTTCATCCCCGGCATCACCACGTCGCTGACCAGCAGGTCCAGCGGCTCGGTGCGCGCGGCCGCCAGGCGCAGGGCTTCGGCCGGGTCGGTGGAGGCCACCACGGTGTAGCCCAGCGCTTCCAGCATGCGCTGGGCCATGGTCAGCAGCGCGGGCTCATCCTCGACCAGCAGGATCGTGGCCTGGGCCGCGGCGGCCGCGGCCGGCAAGGCCACCGCGGCCTCGACGGCCTCCAGGACGGCATGCCGGGGCAGGTAGACCTTGAAGGTGGTCCCCACGCCCGGCTGGCTGCTGGCGCTGATGAACCCCTGGTTCTGCTTCACGATGCCGTACACCGTGGCCAGGCCCAGGCCGGTGCCCTTGCCCAGCTCCTTGGTGGTGAAGAAGGGCTCGAAGATCAGCGCCAAGGTGGCGGGATCCATGCCCGCCCCGTCATCGCTGACCGTCAGAAGGACGTGATCCCCCGGCTTCATCCCCGGCTGGCCCGCCACCTGGCCCGGGCCCAGCGCCGCGTTGGCCGTCTCGATGATGATGCGCCCGCTGCCATGGATGGCGTCGCGCGAGTTCACGCAGAGGTTGGCCAGCACCTGGTCCACCTGGCTGGGATCCACCTTCACCGGCCACAGCCCCGGGCCGGGGCGCCACTGCAGCTGGATGTCCTCGCCGATCATGCGCTGCAGCATCTTCAGCGTGCCCCCCACGGCGGCGTTCAGGTCCAGGACCTTGGGCGCCACCGGCTGCTTGCGGGCGAAGGCCAGCAGCTGGCGGGTCAACTCGGCCGAGCGCTCGGCGGCCTGGCGGATCTGCTCCAGGTCCGGCGCGATGGCATGGCCGGCCCCGGCCTTGTCCAGCGCCGACTCGGCGTACCACAGGATCACGCTGAGCATGTTGTTGAAGTCGTGGGCCACGCCCCCGGCCAGGCGCCCCACCGACTCCATTTTCTGGGCCTGCAGCAGCTGGGCCTGCAGCAGGTCGGCGGACTCCTCGGCCAGCTTGCGCGCATGGATGTCGGTGTTGACGCCCGCCAGGCGGAGGGCCCGGCCGAAGGCGTCGCGCGCGCAGACGCTGCCGCGGGTCTGGACCCACCGCCACGAGCCGTCCGCGCAGCGCATGCGGGCCTCGACCGCGTAGGCGCCGCTGCCCAGGATCGCGGCACGCGCCGCCTGCTCGACGCGCTCGGCGTCCTGCGGGTGGATGTGCCCGCGGATGAAGCCCAGGCCCACCTGCGGCTCGCCGGCTGCGTAGCCCAGCATGGTGTACCAGCGCGGGCTGCAGTAAAGGGTGCCCGTGGCCAGCTCCCAGTCCCACACGGCGTCGCTGGTGGCCTCCAAGGCCGCCCGCAGGCGCTCCTCGTTCACGCTCAGGGCCAGCTCGGCCAGCTTGCGCTCGTGCACGTCCGAATTGGTGCCCGACAGGCGCGCGGGCTTGCCGAAGGAATCCCAGGCGCTGACCGTGCCCCGAACCTGCAGCCAGCGCCAGCCCCCCTGGCCCGTGCGCAGGCGGCACTCGGCGGTGAAGCCGGCCCCCTGCTGGATGGCCGCAACCACCAAGGACTCCATGCGGTCGCGGTCCTCGGGGTGGAGCAGCTCGAGGGCGTGGGGCAGGTCCGCCGGGAAGGCCTCCGGCTCGTAGCCCAGCATGCCGTAACAGCGGGTGCTGAAATAGGCCTGGCCGCGGGTCAAGTCCCAGTCCCACACGGCGTCGCTGGTGGCGCCCAGCGCCAGGCGCAGGCGCTCCTCGTTGGCCCGCAGCGCCTCTTCGGCCTGCTTGCGCGCCGACACCTGCAGCGCCACGCCGTCCCACAGCACGCTGCCGTCGCCCTGGCGGCGGGGATTGGACTGGAACGAGGCCCACTGGTAGGCGCCCGCCGCGTCCAGGGCCCGGACCTCGATATGGAAGGGGCTCAGCGTCCTCCCGGCCTCGGCTTCCAGGTGGGCCAGGCGCGCCACGTCGTCGGGATGCAGCCGGGCATACAGCGCGCCCGCGTCGGCCATCACCGCCTGCGGAGTGATGCCGTAAAGGTGCTGGACGGCGTCGCTGACGAAGGTGAATCGGCGGTGGCCCCCCTCGCGGGTCAGCAACTGGTAGATCATCCCTTCGGTGAAGTTCTGGCTGATGGATCTCAGCCGCGCCTCGGCCTCCGCCTGGCCGGCCTCGGCCGAGCGCCGCACCAGCACGTTGGCCAGCAGCGCCACGAAGAGGCGCTGCTGGCTCGATCCCAGGTCGGAGGCGTCGCGCCGGCTGCGGGTCCAATCGAAGCCCACAAAGCCCATGCAGGCGCCCCCATCCATCATGGGCACGACCACCGCGCTAAGGATGCCGTCGTCCTGCAAGCGCTCCTTGACCGGGCTCGCCGGCAGCAGCGCCGCGTCCGCCACCGCCCAGGGCTCGCCCCGCAGGTGGGCCTGGCGCAAGGCCTCCGGCACCGGGTCCAGGATCGCGCCCAGCTCCCCCTCCGCGCGCGCCGTCACGCCGGGGCGCACCCACACGGCCACGATGCTGGCGCATCGCAGGGGGGCGTCGTACAGCGCCACCAGGACCCGGTCGGCCCCGATCAGTTCGGCGAAATCACCCAAGTAGCCTTGCAGGGCCCGTCCGCTCCCTTGCGGGAGGCCGAGCATCGGTTCGCTCATCAGGTTCACCCAGGGATGGGGCGCGGTGAGGCGGCGGCGGCCCCGTCCGCACGCCCGGGGCCGCCCCGGCATCCATCATAGCGTGGCCGGCGCGGCCCCAAAATAAAAACCGCCCCCGTGCTGCGGAGGCGGCCTGGATCGGTGGGCCTTTTGTTACGACCGGGTCAGCCCCAGCCCAGCCAGATGAAATTCTGCAGGTCCACCCAATCCTTGGCGCCCTTGGCCTCCAGCTGGGACCACAGCGCCTCATACAATCCCACGATCTTCTTGTACGTGGGGTAGTTGGGCTTGGCCTCGTAGGCGATGGCCACGCCCATGCCCTCGGCCACGGCTTTGGTGGCTTCGGGCTTGATGAAGGGGAAGCCCTTGTAGGAGGCCAGGTAGGGCCACACCGTCAGCTGGGTCCACTTGCCGGCGCCCAGGCCCAAGGCCTCAAAATGGCCCAGCAGCGACTTGAAGCGGGCCTCGGTGATCGAGCCCTCGGCCACCGCGGCGGCGTAATCCTGCAGCAGCGCCAGGCCCACCGGCGAGGCCTTCAAGGCCGCCTTCATCTTGACCCACTCCACGGGGTAGAGCAGCGTCAGCCCCTGGTAGACCTTGGACAGGGCCTGCTCCACCGCCGCCGGGTCGCCGCCGGCCTTCAGCGCAGCCAGGCCCTTGGGCCCGAACTGCTCCTGCCAGCGGGCCACCAGGGCCTCCTTGTCGCCGCGCTCGTCGCTGAGGTACTTGGCGTCGCCGAAGCCGCCCGGATACTGGCGGATGAAGCGCCCCCAGGCCTCGTCAAAGCCCCAGGCCTGCGCCGGCGCCGCGGGCTTGGCCGCCGCCTTCTTCTTGGCGCTGGCCTTCTTCTTGGCCGCCGCCTTCAGCGTCCCGAAACCCTGCTGCGACTGGTCCGGCGCCGCCACCAGGCCGGCGTTGGGCAGGCGGAAGACCTTTTGCTCGCCGCCGGTCGCCACTTCGAAGATCAAATGGATGTTGTCGCCTGCGATGGCCTCGACCCGGGCCCGTCCAAGCTCGGGGAGAGCCGTGTGTTGAAGGATCTGACCAACCTGAAATGCCACTGTTGCTCCTGTCATCGCTGAGTGAATCCGTTGAGCCTCCACTATGGGCTTCATCGGCGGACTAAGCCAGCCTTATCCCTCGGCGCCGACCCCGCGCGCGCCATGCGCCACAGCCGCCAGGCCCCCGCCGCCAGCCCCGCCCACATCAGCGCCAGGCCGGCCACGCGCGCCGCCAGGGCCACGGCGGTGTAGCCGCGGTACCAGCCCAACGCGCCGAAGACGGCCTGCCAGTCGTGCCCGGCCTCCCCGCCGCCCAGGCTGACGAAGACCATGCCGGGGTATTTCTCCATTTGGAAACTGCTGTCCATGTACTGATAGCTCTGGTTGATGGCCACGCCCAGGAAGAACAGCCCCAGGCAGGCCGCGTAAAGGTCGCCGCGCCTCAGGAAGCCCAGCGTCACGAACAGCGGGAAGCCCCACTGGGCCAGCGAGCCGCCCAAGGCGCCCATGAAAGGGCCCAGCGGGGCGAACAAGGGATGGCCGGCCTCGTGCACCGGCATCAGGAAGCTGTCGATCAGGGTGCGGTAGCCGGGGTCCAGGCTGTAGCGCAGGGCCAGGCAGGCCAGCAGGGCGTGGAGGACCGCGTAAAAGGGCCAGGCCCTCGGCGGCGTGTCCGGGGCCGCGGGCCCATCGCTGGGGTCGGGGCCGCGGTGGGGGCGCATCGTCTGCAAAGGCTGCCTCGGGCGGGGGGCTCGGGAGGTCCCCCATCCTAACACAAGCCCCGCCACGCAAAAGGGCCGCCCGATCGGGGCGGCCCTGCGGCGTCTCCAGGCTCAGCGCCAGGTCAGCGGATGAAGCTGAGGATCTCCTTGGCGAACGTGCGGGTGTTGATGGGCTTGCCGATGAAGGCCGTGTTGGCGATGGTCTTGATCTCGTCGCGGCCCTCGGGCATGACCGACGCCGTGACGAACACGATGGGGATGTCGCGGGTCTCCTTGCTCAGGCGCAGCTGCTTGGCCACCTCGGAGCCGCGCAGGTCGGGCAGGCGCACGTCCAGGATCAGGATGTCCAGCTTCTCGGTGCGCGCCAGCACCAGCCCCTGCGTGCCGGTCTCCGCCTCCAGCACCTCGAAGTCGGCGGCCTCCAAAAGGTCCTTCACCAGCATCAGGTTGTTGGGGTTGTCATCAACCACCAGGGCGCGATGCCTCACTTGGGGGCCATCTGCGACACGATGGGCAGGGTCAGGCTGACCACGGTCCCCTTGTTCAGGCCGCCCGACACCACCCCCAGCTTGCCGCCATGCAGCTCCACCAGCTTGCGCGACAGCGGCAGGCCCAGGCCGGTGCCCTCGGTCACCCGCGAGAAGGGCGTGTCCACCCGGAAGAAGCCCTCGAAGAGCTTGTCCATGTTCTCGGGGGCGATGCCGATGCCGTTGTCCCAGACCTCGATCAGGATGTCCGGGCCGGCCCGCTTGGCCCGCAGGCCGATGGTGCCGCCCTCCATGGTGAACTTCACCGCGTTGGACAGCAGGTTGTAGATGATCTCGCGGGCCTTCAGCTCGTCGGCCTCGATGTCGGGCAGGTCGTCGGCGATCTCCAGCACCATCTGCAGCTTCTTCTTGCTGACCAGGTCGGCCACCAGCATGGAGATCTCGTTGAGCAGGCCGGTGATGGACACCACCGACAGGGCCAGGCCCATCTTGCCGGCCTCGACCTTGGACATGTCCAGGATCTGGTTGATCAGCAGCAGCAGGTGGCGTCCGCTGGTCAGCACGTTGTTGACGTACTTCTTCTGCTTCTCGTTGAGCGGCCCGAAGGTCTCGTCGAACAGGACCTCGGAGAACCCGTTGATCGAGTTCAACGGCGTACGCAGCTCGTGCGACATGTTGGCCAGGAACTCGGACTTCATGCGGGTGGTATGCTTCAGCTCGTTGGTCAGCTGCTTGAGCTCCTTGCGGGCGGTCTCCAGGCCCTTCTCGATCTCGCGGCGCGCGGTGATGTCCTCGATGGCCAGCAGGATGATGCGCTCCTTGCCCAGCACGCGCTGGATCTGGCGGGCGTTGAGCAGCATGGTCCGGCGGCCGATGTCGGCGAAGTCGTGCTCCACCTCGTAGTCGTCGAAGGTGCTCTTCTGCGGCAGGATCTTCTCCAGCAGCTCGCGCAGGCGGGGGATGTCCCACTGCTTGTTGCCCAGGTCGTAGATCAGCTTGCCGATGGTCTCCTCGGGCTTGGCCTTGAAGACCTCGTAGAACGAGCGGCTGACCGACACCACGCGCAGGTCCTGGTCCAGCGCGATCAGCGGCTCGCGGATGGTGTTGATAATGCTCTCCGAATACTCCTGCGACTTGGTCGCCGAGCGGGCCGGGTCCAGGCCCTTGTCGTCGGGGCCCTTGCCGTCGGGGCCCGGGGCCTTGGCCGTGCGCAGGCCGACCGCCAGCTCGCGCGCCTTCAAGCCGGCACCCCGGCCAACCGGACCGCCGCCGCGGGCAGCGGCAGCGTGAAGCTGATGGAGGTGCCCCCCTCGGCCACCGGGTCCACCCTCATCTCGCCGCCGTGGGCGTCCACGATCTTCTTGACGATGGAAAGCCCCAAGCCCAGGCCCTGGGCCGTGCCGGCCTTGCGATGCGGGCCCTGGTGGAAGGCGTCGAAGACCTCCTTGCGCTCGGCGTCGGCGATCCCCCGGCCGTTGTCGCTGACCACCACGCGGGCGCGGGCGCCTTCGACCTTGACTGCGATGCTCATCTTAACCACCTTCTGGTCATTGAACCGGACCGCGTTCTCGATCAGGTTCTTCAATAGGATCCGCAGCATCCCCTCCCCCATGGGCAGGGACAAGCCGCTGGGCAGGTCGAAGCGGCATTCCACCTTCTTGCCGTGCTGGTCCTTGATGATGGCCCGCACCAGGGCCTCCACCTCGCCGGCGTGGACCATGGGCGCCCCGTCGCCCGGGGGCTGCGTGCGGGCCGACGCGTTCACCGTCAGCAGGTCGAAGATCTTCTCGGTCATGCGCAGGAACTCGGTGACCTTCTCCACGGCGATCTCCACAGAGCGCTGGAAGGGCTTGTTCTCCAGCGCGGCGGTGGACTTCAGCAGCAGCGCCAGGTGCTCCATGCTCACGGCCAGGGGCGCCCGCAGCTGCTGGGACATCAGGGCCAGGAACTCCTGCTTCTCGGCCTGCTCCTCGCGCTGCTTGGTGGCGTCATGCAGCACGATCACCAGGCTCGACGCCGCGCCATCGCTGCCCATGATCAGGCTGGAGCTGAACGACACCACCCGCCGGCCAGCGGCCGCGGTCTCCAGGCGGACCATGTCGAAGTCCAACCCGCGATGGGACAGGTCGCGGCCCAGGTCCCCCTTGAGCCCCACCAGCTCGAACGCGTCGCACAGGCGCCGCACCCAGCCCTCGCCCAGGTCCTCGGTGCCCAGCAGCTCGCGCGCCTGCTGGTTGCTGCGCAGCACCTTCAGGTCCGGGTCGCACACGATCAGGCCGTCGTGCATGCGCTGGATCACACGCTCGAACTTGGCCTTCTCGTCGACCTGGCTGCGGTAGTAGTTGAGGCGCAGCAGCGTTTTGATGCGCGCCATCACCTCCAGCTTGTCGAAGGGCTTGGTGATGAAGTCGTCGCAGCCGGCCTCGATGCCGATGATGCGCTCCTTGGTCTGATGCAGCGCCGTCAGCAGGATCACCGGCAGGCCCTGGGTGCGCACATCGGCGCGGATGCGCCGGGTCACCTCGAAGCCGTCGAGCATGGGCATGCGCACGTCCAGCAGCACCAGGTCGATGTGCCGGCGCGCCAGGATGTCCAAGGCGTCCTCGCCATTGGAGGCCGTGACCACCTCATAGTCATCCGATTCCAGGAAGGCCTTCAGCAGCTCCACGTTCAGCGGGTCGTCGTCCACCACCAAGAGCTCGGTTTTCGGCTTCATCATCCAACCCTCCCAGGCAGGTCGCCAAAGTGCGGCCCCTGCGACCCGGTCCGCTCAGCGCGGGACCGTCGTCCATTTGAACCGTGCCATCCCTTGCCGCGCCCTAGGCCGCCCGCGCCGCCGGCTCCAGGCCGCTGGCCGCGAACACCCGGTTGCGCCCCAGGCTCTTGGCCCGGTAGAGCGCCCGGTCGGCCGCCTTTTGCAGCCCCTCGGCCGTGGCGGCGTCCTGGGGCGACAGCGCCACACCCGCCGATAGCGTCACCGGGGCCATCAAGCCGGGGTAGATCTCCCGCGACAGCTTCTCCACGCCGGCCCGCAGGCCCTCGGCCAGCCGCAGCACGTCGGCCGGGTTGGCGTCGAGCAGGATCAGCAGGAATTCGTCACCGCCCTGGCGGCAGCAGATATCCACCGCCCGCAGGCTCTCGCGGGCCAGGTGGGCCACCGCCACCAGCAGGGCGTCGCCGGCGGCATGGCCCAGGGTGTCGTTGACGCCCTTGAAATGGTCCAAGTCGAAGGAGATCACCCCCACGCTGCCATGGTTGCGCAGCGCCCGCTGCAGCTCGTGCTCCAGCGATTCCTTCATGAATCGGCGGTTGAACAGGCCGGTCACGGGGTCGCGGATGGCCTCCTCGCGCAGGATCTCCTTCAGCCGCAGGTTCGACAGGCCCGAGGCCACCTGGTAGGCCAGGGCCACGGCCACCAGCTGGCGCCGCTCGGACAGCACCGCGCCCCCGGCCGCCGCGCGCAGGTTCAACAGGCCGTGGGCGCCCACCTGGTCGCCCAACGGCAGGCAGAAGCTGAAGGCCAGCGGCGGCCCGGCCGTGTGCCCGCAGAAGACGTCCTTGCGGGCCTGCTCCAGGTAGTGGGGCTTGCCCCGGCGGATGGCCCAGCAGTCCTGCAGCGGGAACGACGCCTTGGCCTGCAGCGCCGGGTCGCCCCAGTTGATGCGGGGCACCAGCGTCTGGTCCAGCGGCTCGAGCACATAGAGCGCGCCAGCGACGTCCGGGAACAGCTCCTCGGCCGCCAGCGCCACCAGCCGGCACAGCTCGTCGGTGCTGACGCAGGCCTGCAGCATCTCCGCCAGCTGCCCGAACTGCGCGATCTCCTCGGAGCGTTGGGACAGGTCCCGCACCTGCAGCACCAGCGCCGCATGGTCCAACTGCAGGGCCTGCTGGGCCTTGCGCGGCCCGCTCAGGTCCACCAGCGTGACGGCGGCGCCCACCAGGGCCTCCTCCTCGTAGACCGGGCTGGAGCGGCACTCCACCGCCACGGGCTTGCCGTCGGCGGTGCGGACCAGGACCTCGGGCAGGTTGAGGCCCTTGCCCTGGCGCAGGGCCGCCAGCACCGGGCCCCCGTCCGCGCCGCCGTCATCGCCGAAGACCAGCCCCTGCACGCGGCGGCCCAGCAGCTGCGACGCCGTCTCCAGGCCCAGCAGGCGCAGGAAGGCCCGGTTGCAGAAGGTGCAGCGGCCCTCCAAGTCGATGCCGTAGACCGCCTCGGACGTGGAGTTCATGAAGCTTTGGATGTGCTTGAGCGAGCCCGACGAGAGGTCCTCGCGCTCGATGTAATAGGTCATGGACCGCACCGACCCGCCGATGAAGGCCAGCGCCAGCAGCTCGCCCAGCAGCAGCGACAGCACCACGCCCCGGGTGGCCGTCTGGGCCTCCCAGGCCCACTGATCCAAGCGGTCCTTCTGCTCCTCGCGGGCCTCCTGGCACAGGTCGGCCAGGCGCGAATAGTTCTCCTCGGCCTCGGCGCTGGCCGCCGCCAAGCCGGGCGCGTTGTCCTCGACCGGGTCGCCGCCGCCGCGCTTCCTAGCCTCGGCCAGGCGCGCACGCTCCAGCAGCCGGGCCAGCGGGGCCTGGCGCCCGACGGCCCCGATCAGGCGCTCCACGGTCGCGGCCAAGTCGCCGGTGCCGGCCACCAGGGGCTTGAGCCCCGCCAGCGACGCCGCCAGCCGGTCCAAGCCCGCCAGTTGCCCCTGTTGGCTCTCGGCCCGGCCGTTGAAGACGTAATCCTGGCCCAGCTTGCGGGCCTGGCGCTGCAGGTCGGCGGCCTGGTCCAGGCGGGCCAGGATCTCCCGGCCGGCGGGCTCCTTGGCGGCGGCCTGGGCGTGCCAGCGGAAGCTGATGAAGGCGCCCGCGCCGAGCATGCCAAAAAGGGCCACGGTGGCGGCGGCGATCAGCAGGACCTGGGGCTTGGTGGGCCATTGCAGGAAGGCCGTGCCGGCGCCCACCAGGGGCTGCAAAGCCTTGCGCGGCCGGGCCAGCAGGGAACGAAGGGCATCCATGGCGTTCCTTCACCCGTCCGGGGCAGCATAAGGGGGCCTGGGGCTATGCCCCAAACTAGATGCTTCCATGGGCCGGGCTTATTCCGGGGGCGGGTGAAATGGGCCGGGGAGGGGGGAATACCCCGCCCGGGCGGGCGCATTCAGGGTGAGGATGGGGGCGTCACATCAAACCGGAGGGAATATGGGCAGGACTAAGAACGGTAGGATCAGCCTGGCGATGGGGCTGGCGCTGGCGCTGGCCTGGGGCCTGGGCGCCTGCGACAAGGGCCCCGCCGAGAAGGCCGGCGAGAAGGTCGACCACGCCGTCAGCACGGCCACGACCTCGGTGAAGGACGCGGCCAAGGACGTCCAGCAGGGCGGGCAACCGGGCCATTGAGGGCGCCGGGCCTCAGCCCGGCTTCACCACCTTGGCGTGCATCTCCACGGTCAGCGCCTCGATGCGCTCGCTCAAGCGCTGGACCGTGGCGGTCAGGTCGGTGTTCTGGTTCAACAGCGCCATCAGCTGGGCCGTCTGCTGGGCGGCCAGCTCCTGGCGCTTCATGGCCGCGTCGGCCAGGGCTTCGCGATGCTGCGCGTCGGCGTCGGCGTGGGCCTTGTCGCGGTCGGCTTGGCGGGTCTGGGCCAGCAGGATCAGCGGCGCCGCATAGGCCGCCTGCAGGCTGAACGCCAGGTTCAGCAGGATGAAGGGGTACAGGTCGAATTTCCAGAAGCCCGCCACGTTGAAGCCGATCCACACCATCACGATGGCGGTCTGGGCCACCAGGAACAGCGGCGTGCCGAAGAAGCGGGCGAACAGCTCGGCCTTTTTGGCGAACCAGTCGTCGCCGAAGATGTCGTTCAGGCGCATGGCCTTGCGGTGGAACCGCAGCGGGTCGATCGGGGCGGCGGGGGCCTTCTCAGCGTTCGCGTCCATGGTTCCTCCTTTTTTAAGCGCCGTTCAGGGCCGTTGGGTGGCCCATTGGAAGAAAGCGTCCTCTTGGGCCGCCGCGCTGCTCAGCAGCTCCTTGCGCGGCGCGATGCCCACCCGGCCCAGGTCCAGCCGGTCAGCGTCCCAGCAGGTGGCGATGTCCGGCCGCGCGTCCAAGCGGCCCAGCGTGTGCGCCTCCAAGGCCTCGCACAGCAGGCCGAACTTCCCATCACGCAATTCAAAGCAATGCCCGCGCAGGGCCCGCGCCAGCAGCGCCGCCCGCGGCCCGTGCCCCGGGTCGCGCTGGTCGTTGTAGCGGCAGGCGTCATGCAGGAAGGCGAACAGCTCCACCAGGCGCGGGTCGGCCCCGGTCTTGGCCGCCAGCGCCAGGCCCACCGCGCGCACGCGCTCCCAATGGCCGATGCCGTGCACGCCGCCCCAGTCCAAGCGGTACTGGGCGCGGATGGCCTCCAGCAGCTCGGGGGTGACGGGCGAATCATGCCTTTTCATGCGCGGCCCTTCGGCGGCGGCTTGCGGCCGGGGGCCGCCTTGGCGCCCGCGCCGCGCTTGGCCCACTCCGGATAGGGCACGTCCCGGCGGTGCTTCAGGTAGAGCTTCTCCACCTCGGCCCGGGCCCAGGGCGTGCGCCGCAGGAAGACCAGGCTGGACTTCACCGACGGGTCGAAGCGGAAGCAGCGGATGTCGACCTTGGCCAGCATCTTGGGCCAGCCCAGCACCTTGACCAGGTGGGTCAGCTGCATCTCCAGCGTCACGCCGTGCAGGGGGTTGTTCAGGTTCTTCTCGTCGGGCATGGGCCGTCCAATAGGGTGGCCCACAGTATCGGATGGACGCTCGCGACATGGCAAGGGCGGCCCCGTGACGCGGGGCCGCCCTGCTGTGAGCTCGGTGCGGTGAGGCCGAAGGCTACTTGTCGCCGTCCTTGTCCTTGTCGCCGTCTTTCTCCTTGCCGCCATCCTTGTCCGCGCCCTTGGGCCCGTGGCCCGGCTTGCCATGGGGGCCCTTCCCGTGCTTCATCTCCTCGCACATCATGACGATGCCCTTGGCTTGCTGGGTCGACGTCAGGATCTGGGCCAGCGAATCCAGGTGGTTGGCCTTTTGACCTTCCAGGGCCAGCAGGTCGGCCTTGATGCCCGCGATGGCCGGCTTCAGGTCGCCATCGTCAGCCTTCTTGTCGATGAGCACCTTCAGGCTGTCAACGTCCAGCTTCAGCTTGTCCTTCAGCGGGTCGCAAGCCTTCTTATCGGCCTTGTCCAGGTCCTTGACCTTGGCCACCTGGTCGGTGCTCAGGCCCAGCTCCTTGGTCATGCGCTCCAGCATCCAGCAGTCCTTGCCGTCCTTCCCGTCCTTGCCGTCCCAACCCTTGCCGTCGTCGCTGCGCAAGCCGGGTGCGGCCAGCAGCAGCAGGCCCAGGCCCGTCAGGATGATCCCATGGCGCGTGATGCTCTTATTCATCGGTACCCCTTGATGGAACGGCAGCCGCGACCGCCAGCCAGCGAGCCTGCCGATAAGATGTTGAAGCCGGAGGCGTTCACCACCTAAAGCGCGCGCGGCGCCCTTTTATTCCATCCCAGGCCCCCTTGGGCGCCTGAAGCGGCGGCCCGAACCGGCCGCCGCGCCTACCAGGGCAGGTGGAACTTGCCCTGCTCCTTCTTCAGCGCCTGCTGGGCCTGGGCCTCGCGGGCCTTGGCCTTGGACGCGGCGGCCTCCTTCTGCTCCACCAGCAGCTGCAGGGCCTGGGCCTGCTGCTGCGCCTGCAGGGCCAGCCGATGCTGGCGCCAGCCCAGGAAGGCGGCTCCCAGCAGCAGCAGGGCCAGCAGCAGGGCGCTGAGGGCCTTGCCGCGATAGGCGCTGTTGCTGCCCAGCAGGCGCAGCGTGCGCCGCCCGCGGGCCCGCAAGCCGCGATAGGTGGCCGCCTTGAACGCCAGGCCGGCCATCGCCCCCAGCCACAGGGCCGCATAATACCCGGGCGCCAAGGCCCGCCGCCACCAGGCGTCGGCGAAGCGGCCCGCCCGGGTGGCGGCCGCGTCATGGGCCTCCATCAGCGCCGCGCCCAGGTAGAAGGCGCCCTCGGCGTCCCCCTCCGCGTCGTCCCAGCCGGCGTCCACCCGCCGCAACGCCAGGCCGCCATAGGGCAGCGCATGGGGCTGCGGCCCGGCGGCCTCCTCCTCGACGGCGCCCTCGGCCGGGGCCAACTGGTAGACGCCCACCTCGGCCAGCTTGGGCACGCGGTAGACCCGCACCTCCTGCTGGATGCCCTTCAGCTTGCGCAGCCCCACCTCCTCGAAGGGGACCTCGCTCTTGTTCATCATCAGGTACACGGTCTCGGTGAAGTAGATCTCCCCGCCGGCGGCCAGGCCCTCCACCCGCGCGGCCACGTTCACCGCCTCGCCGAAGACGTCCCCGCGGTCCAGGCGCACCTCGCCGGCGTTGATGGCGAAGCGCAGCTCGAAGCGCAGGTCCGGGGGAAGTTGGGCGTTGCGCCGGGCCAGCTGGTCGAGCACCGCCATGGCGCATAGCAGCGAATCGGTGGGCGACTTGAAGCTGATCAAGTAGGCGTCGCCGATGGCCTTGATCACCGTGCCGTGGAAGGAGCGGACCAAGGGCTTCACCAGGGCGGCGAAGCGCGCCAGCAGGCTCTCGTTGGCTTGGCGGCTGTGGTCATTGGTCTTGGACGTGTAATCCTTGATGTCGACGAAAACGATGGTCAGGCATTCCAGCTTCATGGCGTCTCAGTGGGTGAGAAAGTGGAGGGGGCAGGGACCGTCTCGTCATCCGCTTCGGAGCGGCAAGGCTAAAGCTTAATCGTTTTCGGCGCCGACGCCTCCAATATCATTGATGACCGGGGTCAAAAGGCATGATTCCCGTTTGAACAAACCATTGTTTCTTAACCTCCACCCGCATTCTTCCGATAGTCTCAACGCTGGGCGCCGAGCGGTGGCGCCACCGGGCCCAGGGAGGGGACATGCTGCTGCACGCCGAGATCAACAAGGCCATGACGGCCCACGCCTTGTGGAAGGAGCGGCTGTTGAGCGCCATCGACAGCGGTGACAGCGGCTATTCACCGGCCATCATCGCCAAGGATGACCATTGCGAGTTCGGCCAGTGGCTCTATGGGCCGTCGGTGTCCGAGGCGGACCGCCAGAATCCCTATTACGGGTCGGTGCGCCAGTTGCACGCCGACTTCCACAAGGCCACCGCCGAGATCATGCTCTACGCCTTGGCCGGGAAGAAGGGCATGGCCCACAAGATGCTCGGCACGGGCAGCCATTACGCCAGCCTGTCGGGCGAGCTGATGCGGACCCTGGCGCGCTGGCGGGATTCAGGCCGATGACCCCTGCCAGCGCCGCGCCCGGGTCCGAGGCGGTCCTCAAGACGCTGGCCGCCGCCGTGTTCTTGATCTTCTGCAGCGTTTCCATGGTGGCCCCGCTGATCCCGGCCCTGAGCCTGGAGCTCGGCGCCACGCCCCAGCTCATCGGCCTGCTGATCCCCGCCTACACCATCCCCTACGGCGCCTCCACGCTGCTCTACGGCCCCCTGTCCGACCGGGTGGGCCGGCGGCGCGTGCTGCTGAGCCTGCTGGCGGCGGTGGTGGTCACCACCTTCCTGCAGTCCTTGGCCCGCAGCGCCGGCGAGCTGATCGCCCTGCGCGTCCTGGCAGGCCTTTGCGCCGGGGGCATCGCGCCCATCGCCCTGGCCCTGGTCGGCGACCTCTACCCCTACCAGCAACTGGGCCGGCCGCTGGGTTGGATCTTCGGCGCCATCGCCGGCGGCACGGCCTTCGGCTCCAGCTTTGGCGCCTGGCTGAACCCCAGCCTGGGCTGGCGCCACGAGTTCGTGGCGCTGGCGGCCCTCAACGCGGCGGTGCTGGCGCTGCTCTTCAAACAGCGCCAGCACCTGGGCGCCACGCGGCACCCCTCGCGCCTGCGCGACGTGCTGGGCGACTACCGGGCCCTGGCGGTCGACCGCCGCGGCCAAAGGACCTACGCCTACGTCTTCCTCAACGGCGTCTTCCACGCCGGCCTGTTCTCCTGGCTCAGCCTCTACCTGTTCCAGCGCTACCGCCTCGGCGACGTCCGCATCGGCTGGGCCCTGCTGGGCTATGGCGTGCCCGGCATGCTGCTGGGCCCCCTGTTCGGGCGCCTGACCGACCGCTATGGCCGCAACCGCGTCATCCCGCTGGGCCTGTTCCTGGCGGCGGCCTGCGCCTTCGCGCTGGTGCCGGACCAACCGTTGGCGGTGGTCATGCTCATCGTCACCGCGCTGTCGGCGGGCTTCGACCTGACCCAGCCCCCCCTGGTGGGCATCATCAACAACCTGGACGCGCGGCGCCGCGGCCAGGCCATGGGCCTGAACGCCTTCGCGCTGTTCACGGGCTATGGGGTGGGGGCCTACCTGTTCCAGCGGGCGCTGGCCTGGGGCTTCCCGTCCGCGCTGCTGGCCTTCGGCGGGGCCCAGGCGGCCCTGGGCTTGGGGGCCTTGTGGCTGTTCCGCCGCGAGCGGGCGGGCTGAGAGGCGGTCAAAAATGCATGCTACGCACGCTCAGGCTGCCGCCCTGCGGCTGGACCACGCGCAGCAGCAGGACCCCGCGCGGCAGGCCGTCCGGCAGGGCCGCCTGATGCCAGCCCTCCTCGGAGGCCGATAGGCTCTGGCGGCCCGCCAGGACGTCATTGGCGGTGTAGATCTCCACGCTCACATGGTCCACGGCGCCGGTGGAATAGAAAGCCAGGCGCTTGGGATTGGGGTTGGGCAAGGCCCGCGCCTGCGTCACCGAACCGGGCAGCCGGCCCCAGGCGATGGTCGGCAAGGCCGTGGGCGCGACCACGCCCGCCGTCGGCGCCGCGGTCGGGCCGGTGACGGGGCTCGGCATCGCCGTGGCGGTGGGCGTCGGCACGGGGCCGGTGCTGGTGACGGTGCTGGTCGCGGTGACCGTGGCGGTGGCCGTGGCCGTGAGCACCGGGCTGGGCAACGCCGTGGCGGGCGGCGCCTGGCTGAAATCGATGTAACGCACCTGCCAGTCATCGCCCCAGCCCCCCCAAGCCGGGTCGAAGACCTCGTCAGCCAGCTCCAGCACATACAGGTTGCCGCTGGAGTCCAGCAGCACGGCGCCCGGCCGGTTCATGGCGAAGCTGCGCGGATCCACGTTGGAAGGCTCGGCCAAGCCGGACATCCCCCCCTGGCCGTTGCCGGCCACCGTGGTGATGACGCCATGGGCGTCGATCTTGCGGATGCTGAAATTCGTCTGGTCGTCCACATACAGGTCGCCCTGGGCGTCCAGCGCCATGCTGAAGGCGCTCAACTGGGCCGTCGCCGCGGGCCCGCCGTCGCCGGCATAACCCGCATAACCGGTGCCGGCGTAGTGCTGGATGATCCCCGTGGCCAGGTCCACCTGCCGGATCACGGCGCCATTGGAGATGTAGAGCTTGCCCCCGCCCACGGCCAGGCCGCCGACCCTGCCCAGCGGCGTCACCAAGGCCGGCTTGCCGTCGCCGCCGGTGGTCTCGCAGCCGCCGCCCGCCACGCTGCGGATGACGCCGGAGGCGTCGATGCTGCGCACCTTGTCTTCGAGGACGTTCACATTGTCCACGAAGTACACCGTGCCGTCGGCGTCCACCGCCACCGTGGTCGGTTCGCTCACCTGGGCCGATGCGGCGGGGCCGCCATCCCCCCCATTGCCGTAGCCGCCGCCGCCGGCGAAAACGCTGACCGCGCCCAGCGGCGTGGCCAGCAGCACCGACCCGGTCATGCTCACCGAGTCGTATTGGGAGACGTAAAGCTGGTCCTGGGGGCCGATAGCCACGCTCATGGGGCCATCCAGCAGCGACCCGGCCCGGGTGCCGTCGATGGCGCCGCTCTGGCCCGGGCGGCCCAGGTAAACGCTGGCGGCCTTGCTGCCCGCCGCGATCTTCAATAGGTATTGTTGGGAGGACACCGGCAGGAACAGGTTGCCGCCCGAGTCCCGGGCGAGGCCATTGAAGCCGTCGCGGGTGTGCAGGCTGGGGCAGGTGCTGGGGGACGCGTAGGTGCTGATCACCGTGGCCGGTAACGCGGCGCCGCCGAGCAGGAGCAGGATGCCGAGGATCGTCGTTTTCATGGGAGCCCCAGGAGGGCGGGCAAGGGCGGCCGGTATGGAGCGCTTGCCATATAGCTTTTAGGTTCTGGGCCGCCTGGCTTATTCCCAGCATCCACGGTCAATCGGTGCTTCGCTTTTTAGGCAATGCCATCCACCCAAAAAAAATAGGGCCAGGGTCCCGCGTAAGCAGGAGCACCTGACCCTAGACGCCTGAAACCCGGGGGTGGGAGGGGGGTTCCGGGCCCCAGACGTACGCTTGTGGCCAAAAACAATGGCCATTCCATGCTATTCAAGCCCGATCAAGACTGCCCCTCAGGGCTTCAACAACTCCGTCACATCCACTTCCAAGACCTGCGCGATCCGTTGAAGAGCGGCCAGGCTGATGGAGCTGCGCCCCGCGATGACCTGACTGACAAAGGAGCTCGTCAAGTCGGCCTCGACCGCCATTTTCTCCAGCGTCAGGTTCTTCTGCCTGACCAGTCTTAGCACATTTTTTCTAAGGCGCTGCTGGTAGGGTTTCTGTGGCTGTTTCATCACGAGAGATTAACCTTCGACCGTTGCATAGTGATGTAGTGTCACTACACTAGCAGCCTAAAGTTCGCCCTAGTACCCCAGCATCCATGCCGGGTCTTCGGCGAACCGGGGCAAGCCCCCAGTCAAGGAGCCCCCTAGAGACCATACGCGGGGCGCCCCCAAAGGTTCTGCCCGCCGCGATCGGCCTTAACCCTTGGCCTTAAAGCGTTTCATGGCGCTCGACCGTATCGCTGGGGTGACTTTTAGCGCACCCAGCGGGACGGGCCACGGAGGCTGGCCGCTTGTTCGGCCATCGGTGACCCAGCTCATAGGGTTTGTCGGGCTTTCAACCGACACTAGACCTGATGATCTTGGGGCCGACCACGCTCTCTGGAGGGACCATGAACGCCCGCACGATGATGCTGCTGGGAGGCGCGCTGCTACTGTCCAGCGCCCTATCCGCCACCGCCGACACCGCCGTCAAGAACCTGTACCAACTGCGCTGCACCAAGTGCCACGGCGCCGATGGGACCGGCCAGGGGAAGATCGCCGACCTGCTGGACCCGAAGCCCGCGAACTTCACCAGCGCCAAGTGGCAGGCCAGCCGCACGGACGCCCAGATCGTGGACTCCATCACCAACGGCCACGAGTCGAAGCAGAAGCTCAGCAAGAAGATGCCCTACTTCGGCACCCGCTATTCGGCGGTGGAGATCGAAGCCCTGGTGACGGTGGTGCGCGGCTTCAAGAAGCCCTAGCGCCCCATCCCCGAAATGGAAGAGGGGGCGAGCCCGCCGGGCCCGCCCCCTCTTTTTTTGCGCCAGCCCCTAGCGGAACAGGTAGATGTTGAAGGCCACCTTGGCCACCACGCCGCTGTAGTCCACCGTCCCGTTGCTGTTGACCGAGCCCGGATCCGCCGCCGAGCCCGCGAAGGTGGCGTTGTTGATCTTGGCGTAATTGTAGGCCACATCGCCTTCCAGCGAGAAGCCGCGGGCCAGGAACACCTCAGCGCCCACGCCCACCTGGAAACCCGAGCCCGTGCCGGTGACCGACCCCAAATCCAGGTTGCCGCCGCCGTCGGTCTTCTGGTCGCCGTTATAGATGTCCACCAGGGTGTATCCGCCCAGCAGCTTCAGGTTCAGCATCTTCAGCGGCAGCAGCACGTACTCGCCGCCGATGAAGAGCATGGTGGCTGGCAGGCTCACCGTGGTGTTGTAGGTGGTCGCGCCGATGACCCGGGGCGTGTCCTTGCTGGCGAAAAGATAGTCCAAGCCGACCTTGCCCGCCAAGCGGTCCGTCAGGCCCAGCTTCACGGACGCCCCATAACCCATGCCGCCGTTGATGCTGCCGCCGCCGTTGAAGCGGTTGTTGTTCACGTCGTCCATGCCGTAGGTGTAATAGCCCGCGTCGCCGCTGACCACCAGGCCCCGCTCGCTGCCATAAGGCGCCTGCTCGGACGCCCGCCCGCCGTCGCCGCCTTCGGCCCGCGCCGCCGAGGCCGCCAGGGTCAGGGCCAGGGCCATCATCCAGTACCGTGCCTGCTGCTTGGTGCGCATAGGGGTCTCATTTCCCGCCCAGGGGGCGATGGCGCTAAAAAGGGGCCGTCCTCAACAAAGCACGGCGGCCCCCTCGGCTTGCCGCCTGGGGGGCTCTACCTCAATGTAAAAAAAACGCCGCCTATTCCCGGCTCCGGCGCGTCATTTGCGCGCCCCGAGCATGGAATAAGCGGCGCCCGCGCAACATCCATGGCGTGAACGCTCCTTGCATCCCGGCGCCCGGGGCTCTCCCCGGACGGGCGGATGCGCTTGCCGGCGGGGTACGACCATGCGGACCAAAGTGACTTCCCTACTGCTCCTGCTCGGCGCCACGCTGACGGGCTGCGTCTCCTTGAGCGCCTATCGCGCCCTGCAGCGCCAGAACGACGACCTGACCCTTCAACTGGGCCGCCACGGCCAGCAGGAATCCGACCTGGCCGACCAGGCCACGGCGCTGACCCAGCAGAATATTGATTTGAAGATGGATAAGGCCGCCATGGAGGAGCTGGCCCGCGACAAGGCCGCCGAATACGACGCGGTGACCCACGACCTGCGCCAGGAGGTCGGCGCCGGGCGCCTGAAGATCACCCGCTACAAGGACATGCTGACGCTGAACGTGGCCGACGAGATCCTGTTCGATTCGGCCAAGGCGGACCTGAAACCCGACGGCCAGGCGGTGCTGCGCACGGTCGCCCAGGCCCTGGCCAAGAACGCCAAGCTCATCCGCGTGGTCGGCCACACCGACGACCAGCCCCTGGCCAAGGGGGCGGGCTTCGCCAGCAACTGGGAGCTGTCCACCGCCCGCGCCACCACCGTGGTCCGCTTCCTGCAGGACCAGGGCGGCCTGGACCCCCGGCGCCTGGCGGCCATCGGCCACGGCGAATGGATGCCCGTGGCGCCCAATGACAGCCCCGCCGACCGCCAGAAGAACCGCCGCATAGAGATCCTGCTGGTCGACCGCAGCCTGCTGGACGGCTCCGAGGGCGCCTCGCCCACCGCCAGCGTGCGTTAGGCCCGGGGCGGGGCCGCTTCAGCGGCCGGGCCCGCCTCCGCCGCCTGGAACTCCAGCCGGCAGGCGAACACCGCCTTGCCGTCGCCTGAGCGCACGCCCATGAAGCGGCGGGCGCTCAGGCCGCCGGCCGCAGGCTCCAGCGGGGCGGCCCGCACCTCGATGCGGTCGCCTAGGTGGGTCTCGGCCAGGAAGTTGGCCTCGTAGCCCCGCAGCACATGGGCGCGGTGCAGGGCCGGGGGCAGGGCGTCCAAGACCCATTGGGCGTAGCGCACGTTGTTGACGTGGCCTTGCATGTCATGGTCGCTGTTGCGCACGTCGAAGGCCGCCAGGGCCTGCCAATCGCCGTGAAGACCCACCTTGGCCGGGTCGTAGTCCAGGGCCCCTTCGGGCCGGCAATACCGGGCCGACTCGCCGGCCTGCAGGCGCACGGGCCGGTGGGTCTCCAGGCCCAGGTTCAGCCACTCGGTGGCGCAACTGCCGATGCGCCGCCCGCCCTCCAGCAGCTCGAAATCGCGCCGGGCCACAAAGCCCTCCCACGGGCGGCTCCAGGTCCGCAGGGTCACCGCCGCGCCCCAGGCCGGCCAGGCATCCATGCGCAGGCGCTGGCGCGTCAGCACCCAGTAGACCCCCCGCTGCGCCAGCTCGGCCCGCCCAAAGCCCAGTTGCCCGGCGTGCTCCCAGGCCGCGTCCTGCTGCAGCATCAGCAGGCCCACCAGGCCCAGGCGCTGCTGGGGGTTCACCAACAGCGTGTTGACGCGCAGGTCCTGCTGCCAAAGGGTCTGCTTCATGGGCGATCCAAGTGGCGGAGGCCTATTTGGCGATGGTGAAACGCGGCGGCGACGGCTTGACGGCGGGCGGCACGTCATCCTTATCCACGCCCATGACGGCCTCCAGATCCAGCACCGTGCGGCACAGGTCCTGGTACATGTCCTTGCCCACCTTGGCCTCCATGCCCGGGAACATCACCAGGCTCTTGGCGGCGGCGTGCCAGGCGTAAAGGCGGTCCTTTGGGATAGAAATGCGGTCTTGGCTCAAGGCTTGACCCTCATGGCAAAGTGGACGTTGAGGCTGGATGGTATGATGCGGCAGTCAGCGCCATCTGTCACGGGGAAGAGGCTTGGCCATACCTTATCAACGACCCTCTCCGGTGGGCTGACCGTGGCAGGCGTTCCTTCGGACTAAAATCAGAACACACAGACTAAGCGCGCCTGTGTGTTCTGATTGGCTCCCCTTCCTGGACTCATATCGAGCTTGGATGTTCAGCGGGTCCCAGCTTTTTGGGGCGCGACCATGATCCTAAGCTTGAACGCATCCAGGATGCCCTCAATCGTCTTGAATTCTGGATTGCCCTCTTCCGAGAACACTTTATAGAGGCCCACCCGCGACACCTTGGTCTTGGCCGAAAGCTGGCTGACCCCGCCCTTGGCTTCCGCGACCTTGCCGAGCGCCTTCAGGAACAGCTTTGAGTCACCCTCCGCCAGGATGGCATTGAGGTACGCCGCCGCCTCGCCGGGTTCCTTGAGGTGCTTGATCAAGCGCTTGTTGTAGCTGACTGAGCGAGCCATGGCTTTATCCTTTCCTTTGGTAGTCCTGCCAGTATTTCTTGGCCTTCTTGATGTCCTTCTCCTGGGTAGCCTTATCTCCGCCACTCAGGAGCAGAACGATCACTTTGCCGTCGAGGCCATAGTAGATCCGGTAACCGGGTCCGAAATTGATCCGGAGCTCGTAGACGCCATCGCCCACTGAGCGATGGTCGCCAAAGTTCCCGTCTTCAACCCGTTCCAATCGGGCCCGGATGGCGCCCCTGGCCGCCTGGTCCTTGAGCGCCGCCATCCAGTCTTCGAACGGTTCGGCACCAGCATCAGTGGCAAAGATCTCGAGTTGGCGCGGGATTGGCTCCATGGACCTATGATAACTATAGTTTACACCTGGGTCAAAAGATTTTTGGCTGGTTCGAGTCCAGGCCGGGGTCGCCATTAAGGCAAAAGAAAAGCCCAGCTTTCGCCGGGCTTTTCTTTTCGTACGGATTGGCTCCTCGGGCTGGATTCGAACCAGCAACCCTCCGATTAACAGTCGGATGCT
>Ga0302320_10002876_pt1 | contig 40257 bp, 35 predicted proteins | sample Bog_T0_3_FD_202130 | JGI IMG/M metagenome (GOLD analysis project Ga0302320, IMG submission 202130) | Peat permafrost microbial communities from Stordalen Mire near Abisko, Sweden - Bog_T0_3 | ecosystem: Environmental > Terrestrial > Soil > Wetlands > Peat | place: Sweden: Abisko, Stordalen Mire... | reverse complement strand
GCCAGTGGCGTCCCGCATAATATTTGACGCCAGTATATACAACACAGACCCCCTCACCCCCTGACCCCTCTCCCCCAAGGGGGCGAGGGAGAGTTAATTCGCCAACCCTCGCCCCCTTGGGGGAGAGGGTGGCTCGACGAGGCGTTTTCACCAGCCGAGGCGAGAAGGGGGCCCCACGCTTTGCTTGTCGTGGGGGTGAGGGGGTCTCGCCCAAGGCAAACTCTAATGCGGGACACACACGAGGATCTAGGATTCATAATTCTGATCCCCGCCAGTCCCCCCCCCAGCCCCGAGTAGCCCTCCCAAGCCGGTGGCGTAGTCGTTTTGTCTGTTATGCGGGGTAATCGGAATGAGGGGAAGATTGAAACGGCGGGGTGACCAGCAATCGGACATGGCGGCGCCTCACGGCAACAGCCTGTAAGTATATCCAGCTACGCTACTAAAGTCAAGACAAATCGGGGCTGGCCAGAGGCTACAAAATGTCGCACGGCGGGGCCACGCGCGGCCATCGGCAACTGGACGCTGTAGGGGCGGTTCGCAAACCAAGGCTGTCCAAATTAACAGAAAGACCCTCACCTCATCAGATTCTGCCAACTCATCGGGTGTGCCTTCCACTTATTCATTTGCACTTGCTGGCGGCATGGAAGCTTTGTAGCGCGGGTGGGGACACCCGCGCCTGTCCTTTGCTGAAATCCGATCCCCTTGGCATAAGCGCGGGTGGGGACACCCGCGCCTGTCCTTTGCTGAAATCCCATCCCCTTGGCATAAGCGCGGGTGGGGACACCCGCGCTACAAACCTTCCACGCCCCCAAGCGGCAGTCATTGGGCAATAGCTGGGCCTTAATTTGGAAATTGAGAGAACGGGCAAGTGAACGCCGGGGGGCGCCAACTACCCCTCGACGGGTGCGGGGCCGGTGCCGCCCCAGAGTTCGGAAACCACCATGCCGGCCAGAATCAGCGCGGAACCCAGCAGCACCTTCCCTCCCAGGTGTTCATGGGTCACCACCCGCGAGGTCAGGGCGGCAAAGACGGGTTCCAGGGCGAAGATCAAGGCAGTGTGTGCCGGCGGAGTGTATTGCTGGGCCCACACCTGGGTTCCGAAGGCAAACGCCGTGGCGAAGATGGCGGTCACGACGATGGCAAAAATCAGGCGCCCGGTCCAATGCAGCGGCGCGGGTGGGGCGAAGGGAATCGCAAGCGTGGCCAGAATCGCCACCACCAGGATCTGGGCGGGCGCCAGGTGCAGAAACGAATGGCGGCGCGTGTAAGTCCCCACAAGGACAATGTGAATGGCGAAGGCTGTAGCCCCAAACAGGGTCAGGACGTCACCACGGTTCACGGTGGCAATTCCGGACGGCATGACGAGAAAGTAGAGGCCCAGTACGCCCAATCCCGCGCCGCCAAGATTCGCCGCGCTCATGGTATGCCCGAAGAAGAGCGCAATCAAAGGCACCAGGATGACGCTAAAACCAGTGATAAAGCCGCTCTTGGAGGGAGTCGTGAGGGTGAGCCCCCAGGTCTGAAAGGCGTAACCGGTAAAGAGCATTCCGCCCAACACCAGGCTGGGCATCAGCGTGGCTCGGGGCAATCGCCCGCGGGACATGACGGCAAACATCACCAATCCCGCCAGAATGAACCGGACGGAGAGATAGGGGAAAGGACTTGAATCCCGAAGCGCGCCTTTGACAATTACAAAAGAGGATCCCCAGATGAAGGTGGTGATCAGGAGCAGGATTTCCGCTTTGGTGCGTTTGCTCAATTGCAGCTACTTGGGGTTCTTACCGAAGAAATCGCCCCAGAGGGTCACGGGACGCGTATGGAATTTCTGGCCCGCCGTTGAAGTGTCCGCCGCCACCGGGCGATAGAGCGTGTGGCAGCGCTCGCAGCGGTAAAGCTCCGCATCCTTGCCGAATTCCTTGCGAGCTTCTTCCTGCTCCGCGCTGAAAGAGATCCGCAGCGGGTGGTAGTAGTACCAGCGCTTCAGATGCCCAACGCACAACTCACCTTTCGCGTCCTTTTCATCACAGGCACGCTGGCCGGGCTTCTTCTCTTTGACCTTCAAGGTTTCCGTACTCACTGGGAAAACTCCTTGGAAAGAACTTCTCCTTCGGTATTCTACTCGAAGTGTTTCATGAAATCCACGCGGATGAATCGATTGAATGGACCCTGATATGGGAATGAAAACTTAAGAGGTGACATTACGACCGTCGATCCCCATATTCAACCCTCATCAGGCACAGACCCTGGGCTGGAGCAGTGGGACCTGCCTGGGCGCGGTCGCACGCGGCAAGAATTCTCGGGATGTCACCGGGATCAATCCTGCCCCTGCCCACCTCAATCAGGGTGCCCACAATGTTACGAACCATGTAGCGGAGAAAGCCGCTGCCAGTCACCGCATAGACCAGAATGGAGGACCGCGGCCGCCAGATCAGGCGGGACCGGAAGATGGCGCGCACATTGGATTTGCCGTCATCCTCCGCCTGCCCGTCGGCAGCGGCAAACGAGGTAAAATCGTGCTCACCTGCCAGCAGCGCCGCGGCCCTCGCCATGCGGGCGCGATCCAGGTAGTAGGGATGGTGGTAGACATAGCGCCAAAGCAGCGGGGAGCAGACGGGGGTCATCAATATCCTGTACCAATAGGTCTTTCGCCGGGCGCCGTAGCGGGCGTGAAACGTGGGGGGAACATCGTCCGCAGCCTTGATGCGTATTGCCGGTGGCAGCAGATTATTCAGTGCCTTGACGAAATTTTCGCAGGGGATGGTGGAGGCCGTGGTGAAATTTGCCACCTGCTGGGAGGCATGCACGCCAGCGTCAGTCCGGCCGGATCCGCACACCGCGGTGGCGGTGCCGGTCAACTTATGGATCGCGCCTTCGACAAATCCCTGAATGCTGGGAGCATCGGGCTGACGCTGCCAGCCATGAAAGTCGGTTCCATCGTAGGCCAGAATCAATCGGATGTTTCGCATAAAGTCGGCCTTTACCCAAGGTGTCGCGCACCCGCTACGTTACACCGCACGACGCCCAAACCACAACCAGGAATCACCGCACGACGCACAAGGTTGTCTCTGCCGCTGGTGGGTGATAGACTTCCAAGTTAGACTCGTGACCGTTATGGCACTAATTCAGGAAATTCCCCAGTCTGCGGACGCCGGAGCGTCATCGCCTCCGGCAACCGCGTGGCAGCACCACATGTCCCCTGTTCCAATGGGGTGAAATTGATGCTGCCCAGGATTTCCCTGTCGCCACAAGGCGGACCGCCAGTCCGAAATAAACAAAGGCTGATGACGATCCATGAAACTTCGCGTCTAATCATTGCGTAATACCCGGTAGTACGAATTTTTAAAGAAACTTTTTGCCTAAAGGGAGAAGGACATTCGATGAAGCATCAATTTTACCGCCTCGTCGCCTTCATGTTCGTTGCAGGCATTTTTGTGAACGGACCATATCTACTTGCGCAACAGGCCCCGGCCGCGCCCAACGCTGCCCCAACCCCTGACATTAAAGTGAATTATGGGAACACGCGGTGGTTTCCAACGTTTTGGACGCCTTATGGAATGCCCTACGTTCCCGAGACCAAAATGAGCAACTCGGACCGCTTGCACTACCTGCTGACCGACGGAAAGCTGCGGCTTTCCATCCAGGATACGATCGAATTGGCACTTGAGAACAATCTCGATATTGCCGTGGCGCGCTATAACATCGCCTATTCTCAAACCGACCTTCTGCGCACGCAGGGCGGCGGCGCCGCGCGCGGATTCAACGGATCGTTCCAATCCTCGGCGCTCTTTTCCGGAGCGGTGGGCAGCGGTGTAAGTGCCTCAGGCGCCGCAAGCAGTGGTGGAGCAGGCGGTATTTCTGGAAGCGCCAGCGCCACGCAATTGGGGGGCGGTACCTTTGACCCCACTGCATTTTTCTCACTAGGCTGGGACAGGAATACCACGCCGCTGGGAACCACAGCGGTAACCGGCGTCCCCTTTGAAACCTCTCAGGGAACAACTTATGTAACGGGCTTCGAGCAGGCATTTCAGTCAGGAACCAGCTACGAAGCTGTCATCGCGGGCGAGCGCGGGTCCAACACGTCGCTCACCTCGGTCTTCAATCCATACGTGGAAACCTACCTTGCTGTTGGCTTTACCCAAAATTTGTTGAATGGCTATGGGCGGCGAGCCAACTCCACCTATATCCGCATCGCCAGGAACGATATGAAGGTTGCGGACTCCGTCTTTCGCCAGCAGGTCATTAGCACGCTGGGGACAATCCTGAACGAATATTGGGATTACCTTTCCTACAAGGAAAATGTACGAGTGAAGGAAGAAGGACTGGCTTTCTCGCAAAAACTGCTGGCCGACAACAAGAAGCAGGTGGAGATCGGTACACTTGCGCCGATTGAAGTGGTGCGGGCGGAATCCGAGGTGGCCACCGATCAGCAAGCATTGATCGTGGCGCAGACCAATCTGCAACAGCAGGGCGAATTGATCAAGACGGCGCTTGCCCGGCAAGTGGACCCGGCTCTGGCGGGCGCACAGATCGAAACCGAGGACAAGCTCCCCGAACCCCGGCCCGATGATATTCCCCCGCTGGAAGAGGCCCTCAGTAAGGCGTTTGCCAATCGCCCTGAAATCGAACAGACTGAATTGAAATTCAAAGACCAGGACTGGACGATTGCGCGCGCGAAAAACGCACTGCTCCCTTCCCTAAACGTCTTTGGCACATACAGTGCTACAGGTTTGTCTGGCAATCAATTGATCTGCCCTTCAGGATCGTCATCGTATGGGGCGGATTGCATCGCGGCCAGTGGCGGGAAACTGTCGCCCACGGGGACCTCCACCGGAGGCGTTACGCAAGCCCTCGGTCAGACATTTGAGGGCCACTACCCCAACTACTCTTTCGGCCTTAATCTCTCCATCCCCATTCGCAATCGACCGGCCCAGGCTGACGCTGCCCGCGCGCTGCTGGAGCGCCGTCAGCTTGAAACCCAGATGCAGCAATGGAAGAACAACATCGCCCAGCAGGTGCGCAGCGCGGTGATTGGGGTGATTCAAGCCAAAGCCCAAATTGATGCCGCTGACAAGGCCACCGCCCTGGCCCGGCAAACTCTGGACGCCGAACAGAAGAAATTCCAGTTGGGTGAATCCACCGTATTTCTGGTAATCCAGGCGCAACGGGACCTGGCCAATGCCGAAGGGAACGAAGTCACCGCCCATTCAACCTACGCCAAGGCCATTACCCAGTATCAGCAGGCCGTGGGTACAATCCTTCCCGATTACAACGTGGAATTGAATGACGCCATGCAGGGGACGGTAACCCGTGTTCCCAACATCCCGGGCTCCGCGGACACACCGGCGCCGGTTAAATTGAATTAGCCAATTGAACGAGATGGCCGCGGGTACCCCGCCCGCGGCTCTCTTCGCCACGTAATCCCATCCTGGCCGAGAAGCCTCAGACTTGATTTGTGGCTTGCGGGTCGCGTTGTTATTTGTGTGCGCGTCGCGGATTCGTTGCTAGAGAATCCAATTGACAAGAAAAATTAGCCATCGCTATCATGTCGATTCGGGCTTTTTCCAAACTACCAATTTTAAATCAAGAGGAGTGCATCAATGTCGCTTCGAATCAATGATACGGCGCCGGACTTCGTCGCTGAGACCACGCAGGGAACCATCCATTTCCACGAGTGGATTGGCGATGGCTGGGCCGTCCTGTTTTCCCACCCCAAGGATTTCACCCCGGTTTGCACGACTGAGCTCGGCTATTTGGCGGGCCTGGAACCGGAATTTGCCAAGCGCAATGTGAAGATTATCGGACTGAGCGTTGATCCAGTCACCAATCATAGTAAATGGGCGGTGGACATCGAAGAGACCCAGGGCCACAAGGTTACCTACCCCATGATTGGCGATCCCGAGCTGAAGATTGCCAAGCTCTACGACATGCTGCCCGCCGATGCCGGTGAAACCAGCGAGGGCCGCACTGCCGCCAACAACGCCACGGTCCGCACGGTGTTCGTCATCGGGCCCGACAAGAAGATCAAATTGCAGCTCATCTATCCGATGACTACAGGACGAAATTTCGACGAAGTCCTCCGCGTCATCGATTCCATTCAACTCACGGCCAGGCACAAGGTGGCAACGCCGGTGAATTGGAAACCGGGCGAGGACGTCATCATCACGCCGGCAGTCTCCGACGAGGAAGCCAAAGTGAAATTCCCCGGCGGATGGAAATCCCCCAAACCCTATCTTCGCATTACCGCTCAACCCAAGTAAGGCCATGGTCATCAATCTGCCGGGGCGGCCGGGTCAAGAGCCTGCGCCTCCCCGGCGGGATTGATTCCCTTCCGACACGCTTCTCCCCGTGCCACAGCCTGCAATTTGGCCGCTTTTGCTGCCCTCAGTTTGACTTTGAATCTTGCCCTGCTCTAACATGCCCTAGGGGCGAATCATCACGTGGATGAGAACAAGAAAACGGGCGCGGGCGTTGCAAGTGAGCATTCCGAGCGCCATCCCTCTGCCGGGGAGCAGCGGTGGCAGGAGCAGACCCTCGCGCCCGCGTTGCGAAAATCTCCGGAGCGGCAGAAAGAATTCACCACGCTCTCCGGAGTGCCCATCAATCGCCTTTACACGCCTGCCGACATTCCCGGATTCGATTACGCCCAGGAACTTGGTGATCCCGGTGAATACCCCTACACGCGGGGGATTCACCCCACCATGTACCGTGGCAAGATCTGGACAATGCGCCAGTTCTCCGGCTTTGGCAGCCCGGAGGACACCAACAAGCGGATGCATTATCTGCTGAAGCAAGGCCAGACGGGCCTTTCGATTGCCTTTGACCTGCCCACGCTGATGGGATATGACAGTGACCACCCGCTCTCCGAAGGCGAAGTGGGACGGTGCGGGGTGTCCATTTCCTCGCTCGCGGATATGGAAACCCTGCTGGCCGGGCTGCCCCTTCAGGAAGTCACCACCTCAATGACCATCAATTCGCCCGCTGCCATCATTTGGGCAATGTATCTGGTGGTGGCAGAGAGAAATGGGGCGGATTGGAAGAAGATTTCCGGCACCACGCAGAATGACATTCTCAAGGAATACATCGCCCAGAAGGAATACATCTACCCGCCGGCGCCTTCCATGCGCCTGGTGGTTGACACCATCACGTTCGGCGCGCGCGAGGTTCCACGCTGGAACCCCATCTCCATCAGCGGGTATCACATTCGCGAGGCGGGCTCGACGGCCGTGCAGGAACTGGCCTTTACCCTGCGCGATGGAATTGAATACGTGGAGTGGGTCGAGCGCGCCGGAATGACCGTGGATGAATTTGCGCCGCGCCTGAGCTTCTTCTTCAACGCCCACGGCGATCTGTTTGAAGAAGTGGCCAAGTATCGCGCCGCCCGAAAAATCTGGGCGCACGTCATGCGCGAGCGGTTCGGCGCAACCAATCCGCGCTCATGGCTCTGCCGCTTTCACACCCAGACGGCTGGATGCTCACTGACGGCGCAGCAGCCCTATAACAATGTCGTTCGCACCACGCTCCAGGCGCTGGCGGCAGTGTTGGGGGGAACGCAATCACTGCACACCAATTCCCTGGATGAAGCGTGGGCGCTGCCGACGGAAGAAGCCGTCACCATCGCCCTGCGCACCCAGCAGGTGCTGGCCCACGAAAGCGGAGTGACGCAGACCGTCGACCCCCTGGCGGGCTCCTACTTCATTGAGAAGTTGACGTTGGAAACCGAACGAGCCTGCTACGACTATTTCCAAAAGATCGACGCCATGGGAGGGATGATCCCCGCCCTCGAAAACGGTTACCCACAAAAAGAGATTCACGACGCCGCTTACGCATACCAGCAAGCCATTGAGCGCAAGGAAAAGATCATTGTGGGCGTCAATGATTATGTGACGGAAGAGGACCGGCAAATCAAGCTGCTGGTGATTGACGATAGCGTGGCGCGCCAGCAGGTCAAAAAGCTGGAGGAAGTGCGGGAAAGGCGCGATAATGCACTTGTGCGGCGGACACTGGAGTCACTGGGTGGCGCCGCCACTACTGACGCCAATTTGATGCCCCATATCCTTGGATGCGTCCGCGCCTATGCCACCGTCGGCGAAATGTGCGACGTGCTGCGCAAGGTCTTTGGCACTTATGAAGAACCACCGTTTCGCTAGAATGTCGGCGAAGGAAATAGAAACTCAAACGGCGAACCAACTTTGAATTCGAAGCAGAATTAAAGGGAGTGTGTTAAATGGCAACCAAGACCCTTTTGACGATTGAGCAGTTCGATCAGCTTCCGATTACGGAAGGAATCCTCTATGAGCTCAACGAGGGGGAAGTCATCATCATGACTGAGCCAAGGCCGAGACATAACTTGGTAAGAGACAATATCGCAGCTGCATTAAGGGACTTTGCCCATCCGAGAAAGCTCGGCAGAGTTTTCCTGGAGACCGGATACCAACTCACACCCGAGACCGTGCGAATTCCTGATGTCTCCCTGGTGTTGGCTGAACGGATGAGTGATATTGACCTGGATAAACGTATTCAGGGAGCGCCGGCGCTCGCCATCGAGGTTGTTTCACCGACGGATCTCGCCGAAGAACTGACGCAAAAGGTCAAGCAATACCTTGCCGCGGGAAGCCATGCAGTTTGGGTGTTCTATCCCAAGACCCATGAAGTGTTGATTTTCCGCGCTGACGGCAGGAGTTCCGTTCGTCGCGAGAACGATACCGTCGAGGACTCAGACCTGCTCCCAGGATTCTCGCTGGATTTGAAGGCGATCTTCGAAAGGTAGCAGCGATACCCCTGCCATGGTTGATAAACGACTTCGAGTACTGGTGGCCAAACCCGGCTTGGACGGCCACGATCGCGGGGCCAAGATTGTGGCCCGTGCACTTCGCGATGCCGGGATGGAGGTCATCTACACCGGCTTGCGCCAGACTGCCGAGCAGATTTCCTCCGCCGCCGTGCAAGAGGACGTCGACGCCATTGGCATCTCGATCCTTTCTGGCGCGCACAACACCATCATTCCACGCATCTGTGAGTTGCTGCGTGCCGAGGGGGCTGGCGATATCCTGTTGGTGGTCGGCGGCATCATCCCCGATGAAGATATCCCGGGCCTGAAGCAGGCTGGCGTTGCTGAGGTTTTTCAGCCCGGAGCCTCAACGCAGACGATCGTGGAATACATCCGCAGAAATGTGAAAGAAGCCAGTGGTTAGTGGCGAGTGGTTAGTGGTTTGAAAAACCAACTTGCCGCCAATGCTACTGCTCCCCCACTAGCCACCCACAACTGCCCTAATCATGGAGCTTTCCACCCACAATTCCGTCGCTGTGCTCTCGTTTGATCCTTCGGCAGAGTATCCACGATTAACCAAAGCGGCTTTAGGTGAGTTGGATGATCTCCTCGATGAGATCCGGGGCAAGGGCGCGTTCAGCAGTGTGGTCATTGCAGCCAACTCCACATCTTTCGCCACGGGCGCGGAAATTGAAGAGGTGGCCGCGGTTGAGGGGTTTGGCGCGCGTGAATTTGCTGCCCGCGGGCAAAAGACTCTTCGGCGAATCGATGAGTTTCCTCTGCCGGTGGTTGCCGCAATCCGGGGTTATTGCCTGGGCGGAGGATTGGACCTGGCACTGGCCTGCCACAGCCGTGTGGCCAGCTATGATGCGTCATTCGCCCACCCTGGCGCGACACTGGGATTGGTAACCGGGTGGGGCGGCACGCAGCGATTGTCCCGCCTCGTGGGGAGAACCGCGGCGCTACAAATGTTCCTCACCGCGGAACGGATTCCCGCCACTCAGGCTTTGACCATGGGACTGGTTGACGAACTGGCCCTATCCGTTGACCTGATCAGCGCGGCGGCAAATCGCGCTGAAGCAATGAGTCGTTTACCCCGTTAGGCAGCTACTTCATAGCTATGGAATTTCAGGCCCAAACGTACTTTTCTCTTCTGCAACCCCGATAAGTGGTACAGTTAGAAGTTACATATTATGTCAAATACGCCACCCATCGAAGAAGCTCTTCCCTTGCAAGACCCCGCAACGTCGCTCTCCAAGCGCGCCACGCGGCGGATTATCCAGCGGACCTTTGTCCTGATGGGGAAGGACAAAACCGTGCGCCAGCTCATCCGCAAATCGGAAATTACGACGGTTTGGATGATTGAAGATTGGGAACTGGAATGGACGGTGCGCCTCCACAAGGGGAGGTTTGAGATTGAACGGCGGCAATCCAAACACCCCGATGTAACCCTCGCGTGGCCCACGGCCGAGCAGTTCTTCCATCAAGTTGACCGCACCGGCGACGCCAATGTTGAGGCACAGATCCACCCCAAACAGGACCAGCGCCGCTTCATTGAAACGCTTTTGCGCAGCTTCTTTTCCACCCTTCGGACTGTCCTTGAAAACCCGATCGATGCGGTCGGCCAGAACCTGCTGTGATCCCCTGTGACAGTTTGCGAAACCATGTTTTTGCTATAGACTGCAAGTGAAGCAAACGGCTGCCACTATCGAGCGCAAAGAGTGAACATGAAAGCAGAACCCGCCTGGACCACCACCACCCTGCAAGTCCGTTATGCGGAAACGGACCAGATGGGGGTGGTTTACTACGCCAATTACATGGTCTGGTTTGAAATCGGCCGTACCGACTTTTGCCGGAAACACGGGTTTGCCTACCGGGAAATGGAACAGGTGGACGGACTTTACATCATGGTGGCGGAAGCACGCTGCCGCTACAAGGCGCCAGCGCGCTATGACGATGAAATCCAGGTCCGCACTTGCCTTAAGGAAACCCGCCGGCGCGTTCTGATTTTCGGCTACGAGATTTATCGCCAGGCCACACAGGAACTCTTGGCGGAAGGGGAGACCGTGCACGTCATCACTGACCGCGATGGGCACCCGCGTTCCCTTCCCGAGAAATATCGCGAATTGTTCGCCACCGGACCGAAAGACTCGGAACCCGTAGCCCAATAGAAGGCTTTCATGCCACGCACAATCCTCCTCGACGGCCTACAGCTCACACGACAGGATTTCTACGCCGTGGTCTTGGGAAATCACCATGTGGCACTCTCCCCGCGAGCGCGCTCCGCCATGAAGAGGTCTCGTGCCCTGGTGGAAAAGATCATCGCTGAAAAGCAGGTCGTTTATGGAGTTACGACGGGGTTCGGGAGCCTTTCAACGGAACATATTGATCCGGCCGCAGCACGCGAATTGCAATTAAATCTTGTCCGTAGCCACTCCTGCGGTGTGGGTGAACCACTGGGCGCGGCGGAAACACGTGGCTTGCTGCTTCTGCGCGCGAACACGCTGGCTCGGGGGCTTTCCGGCGTGCGGCCGCTGATTGCCGAGACGCTTTGCCATTTTCTGAACCATGGGATGCATCCCGTCATCCCCCGGCGGGGTTCAGTGGGCGCAAGTGGTGACCTCGCACCTCTCGCTCATGCAGCCCTGGCCTTGGTCGGCGAGGGTGATGTCGTGTTACGAGGGCGACGGATGCGCGCCTCCACAGCCATGAAATCCTTTCGCATCAAACCCTTGACGCTCGAAGCCAAAGAGGGGCTCTCCCTGGTAAACGGCACCCAGGCAATGCTCTCTTTGGGCTTGCTGGCTCTAAGAGAGGCGGAGATTTTGGTCAATACCGCGGATGTCGCAGGGGCTCTGACTCTTGACTCTCTGCGCGGCTCAACGCGAGCGTTTGATGAACGCCTGCACGCGGCGCGTCCGCATCCGGGGCAGATGATTTCCGCGCGGAACCTCACCCGTCTGAACCGCGGCAGCACGATCAACAAATCTCATCAGGGATGCTCGCGCGTGCAAGACGCCTACAGCCTTCGCTGCATGCCTCAGGTCCATGGCGCTGTGCGAGACGCGCTGACCTACGCCCGCCAGGTTTTCGAGATTGAAATGAACAGCGCCACGGACAATCCGCTGGTCTTCGCCGCCGAGGAAGATGTGATTTCCGGCGGCAATTTCCATGGTCAACCCATCGCCATGGGGCTGGACTTGATGGCACTTGCACTGACTCAACTTGGCGGAATCGCCGAACGGCGTATCGACCGGTTGGTGAACCCCTTCACGTCAGAACTTCCGCCATTCCTTGCCCATTCTCCCGGTCTGGAATCAGGGCTGATGATTGCCCAGGTCGCGGCGGCCGCGTTGGCATCAGAGAACAAGGTCTATGCTCATCCCGCATCCGCCGATTCAATTCCCACTTCCGGAAACAAGGAGGATTTCGTCAGCATGGGGATGGCCGCCGCGCTGAAGCTACAACCGGTTATCGCCAATGTCAGAAACATTCTGGCCATCGAACTTCTTTGCGCTTGCCAGGCGCTGGACTTCCTCGCGCCGCTTCGTTCCGGGAAACTGGCAGAACAGGCTCGACAAGCGGTCCGCAAGGTCTCTCCGCATATCGCGAAAGACAGGCCTCTGCACGCTGATATCGCCCGGGTTAACGGGCTGATTGCGGACGGAGTGCTTGCCGCCGTCATTGCCACGGGCAAGCAGGTCTAACCCGCCATGCCAGCCATCTCCGCCACCATCATCACGCACAACGAGAGCGCCAACATTGCGCGCGCCATTCGATCCCTCTCTTGTGCTGATGAGATTGTGGTGATTGATTCCAATTCAACGGATGACACGCGCGAAATTGCTGCCGGGTTGGGCGCGCGAGTTATCCCCCATGCCTTTCCCGGTTTTGCCGCGCAAAAGAATTTTTCCAGTGATCAAGCCCGGCACGATTGGGTTTTGAGTCTCGATGCAGACGAAGAATTGGATCCCAAGGCCCAGGCTGCGGTTTTGGAATGGAAGCGCACTGAACCTGCGGCGGCGGGATATCAATTCGCGCGGCGGGCGCAATACCTGGGAAGATGGATTTTGCACTCCGGATGGTATCCTGACTACAAACTCCGCCTCTTCGACCGTCGCCTGGGAAGTTGGCAGGGGGCCTTTGTGCACGAGTCCGTGGTGGTCAACGGTTCGATGGCAACCCTGCCGGGCGATATTCTTCACTACACATGCAACTCCCTGGAGGAGCATTCCCAACGAATTGAGTTCTACACCGACCTGGCCGCCAAAGAAATGTTTGAGCGCAACGAGAAGGTGAACCTATTGCGGCGCACGTTGGCTCCACCTTGGATTTTTCTCAACACCTACCTTTTTCGTTTGGGAATACTCGATGGCGGGGCTGGATACACCATCGCGAAAATGGCGGCCTTGTACGTAGAAAGAAAGTACGCGAAGCTGGAAGAAATGCAAAAGGCTGGGCCCCCACGCCTATGAATTCAAACCCTCCACTCAAAATCGCGCACATTGACACTGGCCTCGGTTTGCGCGGAGGCCAGCGGCAGTTGCTGATGCTGGCGCAGGGCTTGCGCGAGCGCGGGCATGACCAAACAATTGTCTGTCTGGAAGGAAGTGATTTGGAAAAGGCTTTGCAGCAAGAGGGGTTCCCGACCTTTTCGTTGCCAGGGTTCGACCCGTGGCATGCCTTCGGAGTAGTGCTCTGGCGCCAGCAACTCAAATCCTGGAAGCCGCAGATCATCCACGCACACGATGGTCGCGGGCAATCGCTCGCATGGTTTGCTTCCCTGGGATTGCCACTTCGGCGTGTCGCCAGCCGGCGCGTTACCTTTTTCCCCTCTGATCCGTGGACCTATCGCCTTAAATACAGCCTGACCTGCCATGCGGTCGTAGCAGTTTCAGAGAACATTCGGGAGCTTTCCGTCCAAGCCGGCGCGCCGCGCGAGAGAATCAGTGTGATCCCCGATGGCATTGAAATCCCCGCAGCATTGCCCAGCCCTGCAGAACGGGCGCTCCTGCGACGAGCATGGAATTTCACCGATGATCATTTCGTGGTGGGATTGCTGGGCGCATCCACACTGGAAAAGGGGCACGATGTGGCGCTCGCTGCCTTCAATCTTCTTGCGGAAAAACTCCCGCAGGCTCGGCTAGTAATCGCGGGTGATGAATCGACAGTCGATGAGCGCAAACCGATTGGCAATTCCGCCTCCGACAGTGAATCGATTCTTCGACTCGGCAAGGTGGAAAGTCTGGACATGTTCTTTCCGGGCATTGACCTCTTCTTGATGCCTTCAAGGTCTGAGGGGCTGGGCTCATCGGCCCTATGGGCAATGGCTTATGGCGTTCCCGTCCTTGCCTCTCGGGTGGGTGGACTTCCGGAAATTGTGATTGAGAACCAAACCGGCTGGCTGGTTCCCGCAGGTTCACCGCAAGCACTGTCTGATGCCATCATTGCTGCCGCTGCTGACCGCAATCTGTTGGCCCGATTTAGCGAACAGGGACGCAAGCGGGCGGAAGAATTTTCAGCTGCTATAATGGTCAACAATACTGAGGGGCTGTATTATCGCCTCATCGACGGCAAGCAGCACTAGGGTAAATTGGCCAAATTCAGATTTCGGTTGAATCACCATAAGGCTCAGACACGGCAGGCGACAAAGAACTGGAGCGGCATAGCGTGGTTACGGTATACATCATCGTTGGTCTCTTCGGCCTCTGCTTTGGAAGCTTTTTAAATGTCTGTATCTCCCGTTTGCCCAAAGGCGAATCGATTGTTCTTCCGCGCTCGCACTGCCCAAAGTGCAATCATGCGATCAGGTGGTATGACAACATTCCACTCGTCAGTTATCTGATTCTGCGGGGCCGGTGCCGCGATTGCCATGTGTCCATTTCTCCGCTTTATCCCTCCGTGGAAGCGTTGACGGCCATCGTCTTGATGTTGACTTTCCACGTTTACGGAATCGGGCCGGAATTCATCAAGTACACTGTTTTCGGCTTGTTACTAATCATCCTCATCTTCACCGATCTTCTTGAGCGGCGAATTCCCCATGCCGTAACCATATTTGGAATATCGATTGGCCTTCTCTTCAGCTTCTTTATTCCCGTGGATGATCGCCCCCTGGGGTGGATCTTCCGGCATTGGGGCATCTTTCTGGATGGCGTCCCCGCCTCGGTCGCAGGCGCTGTTGCAGGTGCTCTGGTGGGCGGCGGACTCTTCTATGGTGTAGGCGAAGCGTTCTACCATCTGGGTGGGAAGCAGAAGGAGTATCTGGGATTTGGGGATGTCATGCTGATGTTGATGGTGGGAACATTCCTCGGTGTACCGTTGACTCTGCTAACGATTTTTCTGGGTTCGCTTGGAGGGTCGATTTTAGCTGTGGCATTGAGCGTCATCAACTCCCGTTTTCGCGGGTATGCGTGGCCGTACGGAACGTTTTTGGGCGTTGCCGCGATTTACGCCGCGCTGTATGGCAATTGGCTTCTCGATGGGTATCTGCGCATTTCCGGAATGGCAGGCTGACGATGGAACAGTTGTTGAGCCCGCAAAACTTGATCCTGCTGATTGGCGGCGCAGCCCTGGTGGGCACCATCCTGACTGTTGCAGTCTTCCTGCTCCAAAAATCATTCAGCCGTAACCTGAAATCCGGCAAACCCAGGCCTCAAAAGATCCGCGTGGAAGACGAAGCCGCTTTCACCCTGGCCACCATAAAATCCGTTGTTACTCAGCTCAAGACCGATCAGAAGAGCTTGCAGGATAAGTTGGCAGTGGCAGAGCGGAACGCGGAAGAGAACGCCAGAAAGTTTGAGCTGATTGCCCGCGAGATTGAGGACGGATTGATCGTTTTCGACGCCCAGGGATTTATCTCGTTCTCCAACCCCCTGTTGCGTAAAATGCTTGCCGTTGACACGTGGTCGAGGCGGCGCTACACGGAGATTTTCCAAAACACTCCCGCCGCGTCAGAGTTGATCGGAACCTGTTTTGCTGGCGGGACCGAAGTGAGGAAGAAACACGTTGAATTTGAAGTTCCAAATAAGGGAAAGAAACTGATTGAAGCCACTGTGCTGCCCACCCGCGACCGGAGCGGCGCGATGGAATCCGTCACCTGTATTTTTCGGGAAGTAAAGCAAACCACCCCGAAAACTTAACTCTTCAAGTCTCGCGAATCGCCTTCCAAAATCCCCACACGACAGCCTTATTGCTTCAACCACTTCACTAGGTTCTGAAAAATCCTCAACCCATCCTGGGAGTAATGCGCAGGAAGAGATGCGCGTTCGGGATGCGGCATCAGACCCAACACGAGTCCGCTTTCATCCGTGATTCCCGCCACTGCGTCGGGTGAACCATTGGGATTGCCTGGATACTCCATGGTTGGCAGCCCCTGTTCGTCTCCATAGTGGAAGACAGCACGTTGCGGCGAAGATGCCTGGACAAATGCGCGGCCCTCGCCATGGGCCGAGGGCATATCCAGAACCTGTCCTGCAAGGCCTTCCGTCCAAATACACTTTTGCGCAGCAACAATCATCCGCACCTTGCGGTCTTCAAAGCGGGCGGACTGGTTTTCAAGCAGCGCCATGGAGCGCTGTCCAGGAGTTCTGCCGGCAAGGATTCCCGCTTCCGTCAAAACCTGATACCCGTTGCAAATCCCGAGTAGAGGCTTGCGAGCGTCGAGGAAACGAACCAGTTGGTCTCGCAATCGGGCAACCAGCATGGTGGCAAAGATTCTTCCGGCGCCCAAGTGGTCACCATAGGAGAAGCCACCGGGCACCACTGCGGCCTGGTAATCATCCAACCGGCTTTTGCCGCCGATCAGATCGCGCAGCAGGACCAGTTCGGCTTTCCCCCCTGCAAGCTCAATGGCGGAGGCAGTCTCCTCATGGCAATTGGTCCCAGGGGCATACAGAATGGCGGTTCGAGCCTGACTCATATCACTACCTCGCGAAAAGTTTTGCTCCAGCTCTCGGCCAACGCTGAGATCGTCTCTTCCCAAATCACCGCTTCGCCGTCCGCCAGCGTCAACCGGGGCTCGGCCGTAACGTGACCAATAACTTGGTGCGAAATTCCAGCCAGGCGAGCAGGAATTACAAAGTCGTCGGGAAGCTCCAGCAAGCATGAGCCAATGAACTCCCCGAAAAGGAAGCCATCGCGACGGGTTGCGGGAAGGCCCCGCAGATCGATGTGGGCGCCCAGCCCCGATCCGAATGCCGCCTCAAACAGCCGTAGTATGACGCCACCCTCGGCAATGGCAGAAGCGGAGACATACCGGCGTTGATTGTGAAGCTCCAACAGGTAATCCCATTGCACCTGCATGGAGATGGCGTCGTAAGCATCGAACAGGCGATCGCCGCGCTGTCCCGTGGAGTCTGCGTAAATTGTGCCTCCCAACGCGTCCGCATCCGTGCGGCCCAGCAACAGCAGGCGATTCCCTGCCCGCTTGAAATCCTTGGTAACGATCGCTTTCGCGTCCGCCACACGACCCATGGTGGCCACTGCAAGGGTGGGAGGAACATCGATCCGTCGTCCGCCCGCCTCAAACGTTCCTGAACTGGAATCCTTGCCGGAGATGAAGGGCACGCCAAGTTCAACCGAGAGACTGGCAATGGTTTCCACCATCTGCACCAGCTCAAAAGCTGTATCCGGCCGCACGCGCGGGGTATAGAAGTTATCGCAGAGAACCATCTCCCGGTAATTTGCCCCCGCGACCACGGCTTTGGTGATGGCTTCAAACATCATCAGGCGCGCCATCACTGCCGGGTCAATTTCGCCATAGAAGGGATTGAATGCGAGAGTGGTGATAATACCGTTGGGTTTGCCGCGCAAGGGGGCGGAAACATAAATATTGGTGGGCATGCGATGGTTCTTGCCGGCATACGGACCAATCGCGGTCCTCCCCTGCACCGTGGAATCATACCGCGTCCCCGCGGGACTCTGGTCAGCACAGTGATAATGCGTCAGAACCCCTTGGATTGCGTGGTCCCATTCATCGCGGGTTTGCGGCTCAGCAATCTTCACCGGCGTGAGATGGCGCTGCGGCGGAGCAGTGGGGGTGGGGTCAATCGGGCAGGCGCGCCAGAGGAAGACCATACTCAGGTCGACCACCGTTTCACCATGCCACTTCGCCACGTAGCGACCGGTGTTTGTGAAGTGACCGAGGATGCAGGAATCAACCTCGAAACGCCGCAGAATCGCCTGGGCTTCTTCCAATTTTTCCGGCGGAACGGCCACCAGCATCCGCTCCTGCGACTCGGAGAGAAGAATCTCCCAGGCGGTAAGGCTGTGGTCCTTCAAGGGAACAGCGTCCAGATTGATTTCAATGCCAGTATCCGCCCCCATCTCTCCTACAGCACAGGAAATGCCCCCCGCGCCGAGGTCGGTAATTGTGCGTACACATTCATTGTCGCGCAGAAATGGGATCGCCGTGGTAAAGCGCCGCTCCGTAATGGGGTGGCCGATTTGGACGGCGGCCGACTCCTTTTCCAGAGTTTCGCCGGTCATGGCGGCGGAACTTGCGGTGGCGCCATGAACGCCGTCGCGCCCGGTGGAGCCACCGAACAAGACAGCAACATCACCCGGCTGGGGCTGATCTTTGTGGACGTACTTTTTCGGCAGAAGGCCCAGCGAATGACCAAGGGCAAAACACTTGGCGTATCCCGGATGGATCCGGTAGATGGGATGCATCATGGGGATACCCATCGGGTTCATGTAGTAAGCCGTGGCGCGAATCGATTCCGACACAATCAATTCGGGATGAAGCGCACCCACGGGTACGTCTTTTTCCGCCAGGCGGGGGTCCAGAGTTCCCATGACCGTGGTGCCGCCAATGGGGTAAGCCCCTTTGCCAAAACCCAGAGTGTCGCGAATCACCCCACCGTGCTTGGTGGCAATCCCTCCGAAGGGGGCGATGGAACTGGGGAAATTATGCGTTTCGCCCTTGATGGTCACGACCCATCCGTCAGTGAAATCCATTCCGCCGGCATTGTCGGTAAAAGAGGACACCACAAGGGGGTGATTAATCTCACGCGTGGCAGCCATGAGCTTTTTCAACAGCCCAAGACTTTTCCACGTCGTGTGGTAACAGTGGTCGCTCCAACTTTGCACCAGAATTTCAATCTCGGCGTCTGTATAAGGGCGGCTGCGCTCCTGCTGGTGCGCCTGGATAACCTTCATCTGCGAGAGCGGCGCATACCAGGAGCGTTCACGCGATAGCGCTGCAAGTTCGTCATCATTCAGGCCCTGCAATGAAACTTGACCAACCGGATCGGGGTTTCCGCTGGGCCGAAGAGTGGTGACCGCCTCGTGGGGCTCGCGAATCCGTTCCACGACCTTGTTATAGAGGAAGCGCGCGGCAAGGGCCTTCGCCTCCGCCTCGTCGAGGCCGGTAAATTGATACCGCCGGCTCAACCGGGCAAACAGCAATCCGTCTTCACCCAAGGCATGTGCTCCCGCAAGTATGGAGGGCGTCTCCGGATCAGTGACGGCGGGCCGGTAGGCGATCTCCACGATGGGCCCTTGTTGGGGATCAAGCTGTGACGTCTCCGACCGGACTTGATAAAGCGGGTTGATGAAGAGGGGCATCAGCCGGTCCAGGTTAAAGGAGCCTTCCAGCCAAACCACTCTTTCAATCCGCACATTGGTCAGGTGGGAGTAGCCGCGACGGTCAAAAAAGCTCAGCCAATTGCGGGCCTCGGGGTCATCCTGTGAAAGTGTATAAATGCTATGGATCGACATCTTCGCCTCAACGATAGGGATCAATCTGCACTGGGAAAACCCTTGAACAAAAGCCGGCCTGCTATTGCCGGATCCATGGAGCAGTGCAAGTGTGGCAGTTGCCCCCTACTCTCCGGGGACTGGACCGATGGCACAAGGGAAAATGAATACTACAAGTCAATGGGGCATTATAACTGGGAATTGCGGGCGACGTCTCTAAGAACCGGAATTCGCGAGCGTTCTAGTTGGTTCAAGGCCGGGTCACTGGCGGCACGAGGGACAGTGAAGGATCCTCAGATGGGATTGGGCGCGGCGCAAGAGGGGCAACTTCCTCCGCGGTTTTCTCCGCCTCCTTGGGCTTTTCAATCTTCTGCGATGCATCCACGTTGGAGACCAGGAAATCAGAATAGGCGTGTTGATTGCGAAGAATCCGGCCGTTCCAATCAAGGGTGACCCTCACCTTGTCCGGCAGCCAAAATTTCTGGGTTTGCCGCTTGAATTGGACTTCATTGAAACTAATTTCCGTAGTCTCCTTTTCCAACCGGACCAGGGACGCTGGTCTTAGGAGGTCTGAGATAAGCCGGACGATCTGGTAATTCTCGGCATCAATCCAAGCCATCCCCTGGGTGTAGGTCACGCTGATGCTTTTTCCCTGTTGAAAGCTCCCGTAGATGCGGGATTTGGCAGGCTCCTGAGCATAGGCGATCAGGAAGGTGTCCCGGCCATTCAATTTCTGGTGCCCAACCAGCCTGAATGTGGATCCGTTCTGGTACGCAGGATGAAAAACCAGAGGAGCCGAAACGAATCCAGAGGTCAGCATGTAACTGTTGGAAGCGCTCTGACCGGTTTCATTCCCCCGCAAATCTGCCCGAAATTCATCAACGCTGGGCCCCCACTTTTGATCCGGCGCAGTCAGCAGATAACGATACTTATACTCCTGAGTCGATGCCGTTTTTCCATTGCGAGTTAGTCGTTCCTGATTGACATCTTCCACCGAGCAAACATTGGGAAGATTAGCGAAAAATTGGGTAACGTTCTTGCCCACCGCATCCAGAATGGCAGCCAGTGGGGCCTGGTCAGTTGCAGGCTCGAAATCAGGAAGATTCTTGATGGGCGGGTTGTGGAGGTAATCCACGGGATCTTCTCCCCGTGCCCGGGCCTTGGCACGGGAGGCCATGAACGCAACATCGTCCTTCTTTCTGGCCTCGATATTCGCCCAGATCGACCGGACCCGCGGTGGCATATTCTTTGGGTCGCGCCCGTTTAAATAAAGATTCAGCTCCGCTTCAGCCTCTGTTGGCGTTCCGGCCCAAGCCAACGCTTCCGCGTGCATAAGCCGAACTTCTGGCCCCGCCCCGGCGGCCAGGGCCTTCTTTAGAGATTCACTCGCGTCAGCCCAATCCAAATCCAGACTCTCAGCGCGTCCCAATTCCCGAAGACCAAAGGCATCTTGCGGGGCAAATTTGACAGCCTCTTTAATGTAGGCACTGGCACCTTCAGTGTCACCAGCCCAACTTGCCAGTATCCCGTGAACAAAAAGAGGCTCAAAACTGCCAAGTTTTCGGTCTGCCAGATAGGCATTGACGCATGCCCCCGATTGAGACCAGGCATCATCCCAATCCCCCCAAGTCAACTCGGCCAGTGCCAACATGGCTCGGCATTTCAGGCACTTAGGGTTCTTTCTGACCACCTTGTCAAAATGTGGCACAGAGTCATTCACGTGGTTGCGGTCCAGGAAATCCTGAACACCGCGGGCATACTCCTTTTCATCCTTGGGCGATAACCCGTCAGCAGGGTCGAGGCTTCTGAGTCTGGGGGCGATGCCTTTAATCAAATCTGCATGCGAGAGCAGGGTGGTATCCTCTGCCTGGACGGGGCGTAAAGTGATGGGAATGCCGACGACCTTGGAAGGGTCAATTTCTGAAATCCTGTGCGCTACCTGAAATCCTTTCTTTGTGACTGCCAAAGTGACAGTAAAGTGTTTGACTTGGTCACTGTTGTCATCCTTGAAATCATACGAGGTTTGAAATACTCCCCGATTGTCAGTCTGAATCCTTCGGATGGCAGTTCCTGCATTGTTGGTGACCTCAATCCAGACGTGAGGGACAGGATCACCCGCCGCATTGGTGACCTTCCCGGCAACAACCCGAAGCTTCTGTACGCCATAGTACAAACCACTTTCGCCAAAGTCGTCTTGTACTTGCGCCATCGAAATAGCCGGTAACAAACAGAATGGCACGAGAAAAACCACGTGCCAAAAACGCACCCACATAATGAACACCTCTGCCCAGTCAGAATCCTCCCGACTTGGGCATCATCTTAACGAATTTGACGGGGGAGGTCTAGCCTTATCGCCCGATTACTCAAGGTCTTCGGGAAACGACCATCAAGCGAAGGAGAACAACGCGCAATGCCAGAGTTCAGTTTAAGGACTGGAAACACGGCACGGCCTTGAGGCCAGCTCCGTCTTTGCGCCTGGAGCGGGCCCTCAAGGTTGTGCCTGCATCTGGGGGAAATCTGCTAAAAGTCACGGGTCCAACGGATCGTCAGCAAATTCGCCTGGAAGTTATCGGCGGTGATGATCTGCTCGATGTAATAGGTACGCTGCAGATCCACCGACAAACGCCCTGCCTTGGGAATATTGACATAAACCGTCCCGGTCACGAGTGGCCAGGTAAGAGGACCGTAAGCAGGCGGTTCTCCGCTAATTTTTCCAAGACCGGTGGAACGGTCAAAATTACCGGTGAGCTGCAAACCAAAATATTTGCTCGGTTTGGCATTCACGCCTGCCTGCATCACCCGGTCTATCTCCTGATCCCGCAGGAAATCATTCAGTGGCGCAGTCCCGCGCGCATAGACGATGTTGCCCGCAGCGAAAATGCTGTCATAGGTATAGCCCGTAAAGACCGAGAAACGGTCGTCAAAGGAATACGTCAGCGTTACCGTATTAGAACGGACATTATCCTGGAAACTGTCATCAATCAGCTTTTCGTTGGTGAGATTCAGATCATCTTCCAGCGTCACCTTCTTGACCGGCTGAAAGCGAGTGATGATATGCCCTGTCACTTCCGTGTGGGGAGTGATGGCCGTGTAAGAGGAGCCGCTGTCAAATGCGTGGACATCGCCCCGGATGCTGAAGATTTTTGTGGGTTGATAGCCGAAGCTGAGTTCGGGGAAGGCGGTTTTGGTTCGCAGGGTGATGGCGGGTTGAATGATTCCGTTTTCAATATCTTCCACATCCGCCTTCATCAGCCTTATCCCCGGGCGAAGCGTAAGAGAGGAGATCGGAGTAAAGACCATGCTGAAATCAAAGTCACTCAGGCCATCGCGCCAGACGCTGGTGGTCTCTCCGGTGGCGGAGGTGATGCTTGCGGTGGGCGAAGCAGAATTTGGGTTCGTAACAATGCTGATCGTACTCCCGTAGTTTCCGATGCTGTTCGAGCTGAAGCGTGAGTAGCGGTAGTCAGCGATGATCTCCCACCATTCAGTGGGCTTATAGGTAAGGGTTTGGTACAGGATATTGTCCGGCTCACTCACCGTGGCAGCGGCCGTCTCACTAACCGTGTAGGGTGCAAGTTTGCTGGCGCTGTTGGGGGCCGTGCCGCTAAAAGACTGTCCGAAGGTTGCGGGCCCCTGGTAGCGGTAATAGATATACCCCCCACGCCATTCGAGCTTGGAAAGCGGTTTACCCGTAAAAGAAAATTCGCTGATGGGGGTGGTGAGGCGCCGATACTCCGATTGGGAAAGGCTGGTGAGTGGCTCAGTCTTGGAACTTGCAGTGGGATTGATGCTCAGCTCCGGCGACCCAACATTGTTCAGGGCCACGTTTTCGATGAATGTCTGATAGCCAATGTTGTAATGAAAACTCCAGCCCTGGTAGGTATAGTCGATTCCACCGCTGAACCGATTCGTGTCATCGTTAATTGGCGCGTAAAGGGCATAGGGATTGGCCCGCGCAATACTGCTCCAATAAGATGGCTGATCGAAAAAGTCCAAAGTCTCAGTGGTAAAGGTGGGGCCGCTGTCAGTAGTACGGTAGTAGTCAAAATCAAAGCGGAGATTGTTGGTGGCGTGGAGTGTGAGGTCGGCGGATCCGAACTTTCGCACCGTGTCCCACGCGTGGTTGTCGGTCAGACCGGTGGAAAGCCCTGAGCCCACGGCCGCGATGGGCAGCACCACGCCGTCATTTTCACTCGAATAGAAATGGCTCTGCCGCCAGTTGGCGCGAAAGTCATAAAGCCGGTTTTTACGAACGGAAACCTGCCCCATTTCAAAAGGCTCGCCTCCCAGTCCACTGGCCGAAAGGGAGTAGCTGTCTGCAAAGGAGTTCGCCCCGGATGCAGCCTCACCGAAGACGCTGAAATCCATTAACCGAAAGCCCTTATCTAGACCAGAGAGCTCCTGGTACATGGGAAAGTAGCCCTTCGTATTATCGAAACGGTAACCGACCGTTACCGATCCCTGGGTGTTAAACCCGCCAATCGTCAAGGGGGTCTCCGCATTGTCCTGTGCCTTCACTATCCCACAGCAGAGCGCCAACACTGCCAGGGAGATTAGTATCTGTTTTCCCGGTCTCATAAGATCTCCCTTCACCGCAAGAAATCCGGATCAAGTTCCGACCCATGAACTTCAACATGGCATCGGGTGCATTCACCGCTGGTCTGAAAACTCAAGCGGCTGTGTGGAACGCCCGGCTGCGAGTGGAAGCCGGTGTGACACTGCAGGCAGAGCTGACGGCCTTCACGCCGCACCAGCATGAAATGATTGGTGCTGCCGTGAGGATTGTGGCAGACGACGCAGCCTTCCACCCTTACGGCCGCATGCTCATAAACGTAAGGGCCGCGCTTTTCAACGTGGCACTTAACGCAGGTCTCCCAGTTGGTGGCATTCAGGCTGGCCCGGTTCATGCTGCCGTGGGGATTATGACAATCCGAACACTTGATGAGTCCTTCCGGCACGCGATGGTGCACGGGCAGGGCAAACTGTGCCTGAACGTTGCCATGACAGCTAAAGCAGAGCCCGGGCTCAGATGCCTTTAACAAGCTGTTGTGCAACCAGCGCACGGTTTCCGGAAGCTGCGGCACCTGATAGAACGCTTCCTGCGCCAAAGCGGGACTGCCCTTGCCCTGATTCTTGGCCTCTTTCACCAGGTGGGCCGCGTGGCATTCACTGCAGGCAACACCTGCCGCTGCATGCTGCGAATGGGCGAAGCCTTCCTGCTGCTGGCTTGTGATGTGACAGCTCATGCAGCGTTCTGAATTCTCTTTGGGACTGCCATTGAAGGCGAAGATCAGCTTGGTGCCGGCCTTTTCCTTGGCAGCGTCACCAGCCGCATTTTCTTCCGCTTCGGCATGGGCTTGGCCGGGACCATGGCAGGTCTCGCAACCTGTAACGCCTGCTGGCTGGGCTTTGGCTTTGGCTGCCGGCGCCGCACCCTTCAGCGTCATCAGATAATCCACCAGATTGCTGATCTTCTCGTCGGACATGTCGGCCGGCAGCGTGGGCATCACTTTTCCTGCCCGGCGGTTGTTCATCCGCGTGAGCAGTTCCGCGCGCGTGCGACGGGCGCCAACGTCATCCAAAGCTCCCCCGCCCTGTCCACCCTGACCGCCAATCGTGTGGCAGCCGGCGCAGATCATCTGGTCGAAGACCTTCTTGCCTGCCGCAGCCGTGGAGGAAAGGTCTGGCGTGGAGGTGGCAGGAGAGGCAGGAAGCGGCTCACCCGCAGGAGCGTGCGGAGTTTTCGCGTAAGCTTCCGCTTCGGCGCGATGGCAACCCGCACAAGTCTCCCATCCGGCATAGTCGCCTGGTTTTCCAACAAAAGGGGCATGCGACGCCACCGACGGCCCATGAGCCGCCTCAGGCATTCGCTGCGCGAAAGCCTGGCCCGTCAGCATGCTGAGGGCGAACAATAGCCCCGGAATAAAGACAATTAAAGGCTGGAGCTTACGATTAAGTTGAGAATTCATCGACCGTTTTCCTCCCTCGGCGCGAGACCCGTGCCGCTGGGGTTCTCATCAATGCGGACAATCCGTTGGTAAAATACCGACCATGATTCAAGGCGTTTGACTCCCAGTGTATGAAGCAAGAATACTGCCCAGACCTTTCTCCATCCGCCTCGGCAAGCTGCAAAGCGGCTCATTTGACGGCATTCAACCGATGGCACGCACGCCACTTCCATTCAGTGACGGGTCTGTGACACCCAAATGCCAAGCCAGTTTTAGCTCACACTCAATATCGGTAGTTGCGCACGTCAACTTTAAGAAATCTGCTGTTGTCTTCATCGAGTAAGGCCAGCCGGGGCGATTTCCTGGCGCGAAGACGAAGGTTGACCGTTTCCCTGACGGGCCATTCCAAGGTCGCCACCAGCGTTTGACGCGAGGACGAGATGTCATCATGAAGAAACACCAACGATCCCCTTATGGTTCGCATGTGAATACATAGATTGGCCGATCGCCATTTCCTGAGCCTCACGGACTATAAAATCATCTCCGGCCGTTGCATGTCTGTTCACATTTGCTCAGGGGAAATGCGCAAGTATCTCTCCCGAATCCTTAGCTTTTGAAGACGCCCCCCGCAAAGGGCCAATTTTGCTGGTTTCCGCAGTACTTGCCGTCCGCAGGACTCCGAGTGACGGAACCTCAAAGCTATGCACAATTGACCACACCGGTGTTCCCAACAACACAGACAACGCGGCAGGTTGACCGTATAAGAAGACTGGCCCATACCGGGATCATTTGCCCGGGATCGAAAAGGAGTTTCAACATGAAGAGCATGATGTTGTACCTGGCGATCATCGCCATGGCAGTGTCCACGTCAGCCGCGTTCGCTCAGGAGCCGGTCCTGACTTCAGTTGAGGCGCAGTTTGACACCACCAAAGACAACAAGAATGGCGACAGTAAGTTGGACGTGTACCTGAAGAACGTGAATGGACATGAGGTGGCGAAATCGGAAGGCAACGAAGGCGTATGGGACCGGCATTCCATCCACACGGTTTCGCTTGAGATTGAGGGGAATCCCACCAGGGCGGACGTGGAAAAGGGCAGTGTTTTGTTAACCTTCCACCCAAACGGAGCGGATGACTGGAAGTTCAATTACAAGGCCACGCTGAAATTCTCCGATGGTTCTTCCATCATCAAAGAGCTGTTCGGCTGTATCTTGACCGAATATAACACCGCGCGGACGGACACCCTTTAGCAGGGCTCCGTCCACGATGCGAATCCCGGGGCGCGCCTTGCTAAATAATAGGCTATCTTAATAGCCCAAACGGGCGCTTGCCGCTGTCCGGCAGCCCGCCAGTTCACGTTTGCGGTTCTACCGGACTGCCCTGCCCCACCGCCTCACTGTGGCGGGGGACCCTGCGTAACCTGCACCAGGTCGTCAGGCCGAACCCATTTGGCGAACGCAGCGCGCACGTCCTCAGGAGTCAACGCAACATAGCGGCGCGCAGCCTCAATAGGTTCATCCAGCGGCAGGCCCAGGACGGCCCGGGAAAGGATGCCGCCGGCAATGGTGTCAACGCTCGACTCGGCCAGCGGAATCTCCCGCAGCAGCAGCGCCTTGGCCTCTTCCAATTCATGCCCGGTGGGAGGTGCGGTCTGCATATCCTTCAAATCCCGCGCCACGATGCTGTGCGCCTTCGACACATTGGGCGGGTCGCAGCCGTACTGAACCTCGTAAACGCCCCGGCTCTTGCCCACGTTAAATGAGGATGAGACGGTGTAGACCAGCCCCCCCTTTTCGCGCAGGTCGCGGTAAAAGCGGGTGGCATAGAAGCCGCCGCCCAGGACGTGGTTGCCCAGTTGCAGGGCGTAATAGTCAGGATTGAACCGGTTCAGGGCCAGCGTTTCCGCCAGCGTAACCTCATCCTGAACCCGGCGCGCATTGGGCACGGCCGTGGTGGAAGCCTTGTTTGACGGGGCGAGGGGCAGGTCCGTATTCGGCCTGGGCCCCACGTTCTTCCAGCCGGAAAAGTACTTGGCAATCACGGCTTTTGCCTGCTCCGTGGTGATGTTCCCGATCACGACAATCGTGGTCAGGTCCGGGCGGAAGGCATGCTGGTAGTAGTCCTTAACATCCGCCAGGGTGAGCGCGGAAATGGTGGCCGGCGTGGCATGGCGCAGGGTCGGGTCCGTCTTGGGGAACAGCGCCGTGTTCAGCGCCTGCCGCGTCAGAAATTCCGGACTCTGGAGTTCGCCCGCCACCTGGTGTGCAAGCCGCTGCTGGACGATCTTGAACGCCTCATCGGGCAGGGCGGGGGTGAGTTCGTTTTCCGCCAGAAGCTGCACGCCGCGGTCAAGCTGCGAGGGTAGAACCTGAACGGAGAATGCCACTCCGGCGGTCTCTTCCGCGCCGGCATCGTCAAGCGCCTTCTGGAAGGCAAGCCGGTCAAGATTGGTCGATCCGTATTCAAAGAGCTCGTTCAGCAGGGTGCTGGCGCCCTCTTTGCCGCCGGTCGCCTGCACGTTGGGGTTATTCTTGATCTGGCCCCAGACGCTTACGGTGTTGCTGACCGACTCGGGCTGAATGATCAGGGTCAACCCGTTGGGAAGCGCCGTGACCACCGGGTGGACGCTTGATTCCGGCACGGAGAGGCGGCTGAGAGCCTTGGTGGCCCACTCCGGCAGCGGGACCGCGTGGGTCTGCTTGGAGGCCAGTGACTCCTGCCCGCCGAACGCGCTGGTGGAGACGGCTTTCCCGGAAGGCTGGGGCGTCAACACTGCGGTGATGGCTTGGTCCGAAAGAAGAAACTGCCGGGCCACGCGGGTCACATCGGCAACCGAGGCCCTGGAGATAGCCAGAATATCCTCGTCGGGCGATTGCCTGCCCTCAACGGCAAGTGCTGAGGACCACGCCATGGCCAAGCCTGAAACCGAGTTCCGCTGGAATTCAGCGTCCACAATTTCGTGCCGCCGGACGGCCTCGATGAGGTCAGCGGGAAGGCCGTTCTTCACGTCATCGGCCAGGATCTTCTTGATTTCAGCCACCATCTCATCGCCACTGCTGCCTTGCGGAAAGACTCCCACGGCATAACCCAGGCTTGCTTCCGGGAGGGCCGAGAGCTCGAAACCGGCGTAGAGAGCCTTCCCTTCCGGAACCAGGGCGTATAACGAACCGCGCTGGCTGCTGAGCACGTCGGCAAGCAACTGGGTGGCGGCAAAGTCCGGACTGTTGGAGCCAGGAAGCCGGAACGAGACCACGGCGAGTCCATAAGGAAGGTCGGTGGGCAGGGCCAGTGCTTTGGCCTTGACCGTTTCCAGCTTCACCTCCGGACGCGCGGGCAGCTTCTTTTGGGGAATGCCGCCGAAAAGGGCCTTGACCTCGGCGATCACATGCGCCGGGTCCACGTCGCCTGCGATGACGAAAATGGCGTTGTTGGGCGCGTACCAGGTTTCAAAGAACTGGTGCAGCATCTCTCCCGTGGTCTTGTCAAACGAGGGGCGCGAGCCCAGTGCGTCATGGGCGTAGGGCGTTCCCTGGAACATGGCATCCAGCAACTGGGTGTAGAAGACGTATTGCGGATTGGAGAGGTCTGAGGCCACTTCCTGCTCAATGGCGCCGCGCTCCTCTTTCCAGAGGTCGTCGGTGTCCAGAGACCCGCTCATGCGGATGGCTTCAAGGTGCAGCGCAACGTCCAGGTCCTCGGCGGGGACGGTGAAGAAGTACTGCGTCACGTTCTGCTGCGTGTCGGCGTTGAAGTTGCCACCCATGGCTGCGGCGATGTCCGCCAACTGGTCCGCCGAGAGGTCCGGGCTGCCGCGGAACATCATGTGCTCCTGGGCGTGGGCCATTCCGGGAAAACCCTCGGGCGCTTCGTTTGAGCCCACTTCGTAGTTCATCACCGTGGTCACCACGGGGGCCAGCGTATCCCGCACCACGACCACGCGGAGTCCGTTGGACAGCGTGGCCCGCGTGACGTTCGACGCAGGCTGGACGTCAGGGCTGGCGGCCTTCAGTGGAACGCACGCCAGCATGGCAACCACGCCCGCGATGAATGCGAGCCTCAATTGATTCGACATACGCTCCAAACGCTGGAACTGGTGCAGATGCAACATGAATCCCCCCCTGATTGTGAGCGCGAGTGGCCACGGCAAACCGCCGTCCCTGTTAGCTCTCCAACATTTAGAGTACATAATTGGCCGCAGATTGCAAAGTCTGAAGGGAACAGCGGGAAGCGGGTGGTCGGAAATCTCAAATTGGTGATTGGCGATTGGTGATTGGTGATTTGGAATTTCCAGTTTCGAATTTCCATTTTCGAGCTTCCAAGCCAGGTTCTCGATTTCAGGTTTTCGATTTTCGGATTGCGTTCTGCAAACGAAAGCCGGCATTGACCGTTCAAAATCCGCCCAAAAATTCGACTAACACCATTTCTTTTCATCAACATCACGGCTTTCGATGAATAAACGACTTGTTTTGTTAAACTTGACGGGATAGGCAAAAACTGTGGAAAACCTGTCCTTTATTTTCATCAACTTGACGGGATATACCTTCATTTTGGGGCCCCCTTTTTTTTGGCTTCTTCCCCGCCTGTGGTTAAAATTAAGTTGTTTAATTTCAATAACATGATTTTTCCAGAAAACATCAAATTCTCTTTAAGTTCCATGCCAAGTGACTTGTTTTCATGAATTTCTCGGGATAGGAACAAGCCTTGAAGGAGCTTACTGGCTTCGATTGGCTTCGTTTCGTGCGGAATCAACATGCGGGAAATCCTTGCGGCGTCATGGGCGCGCCTGCCGGGGCATGCAATAGCCTCGCCATGCCCAACTCCAAAGACTACTAAAGAGGCTAGCTAATTGTCAAGCGAATTATTGCCTGACTTCCAACGGCGGGAGGATCGCAAATCCCATGCAGACAGCAGGGGCGGTTCGCGAACCGGGCCTGTCCAAATCAGGATTTGCGGAGTTCAAATTTGGAAGGGTTGACCCAGAATTGGCGTGTGTGGCCTTGGTTCTCCGAAGGGGAACAAGATCGGTAGCCATTGGTGAAACCCATGGGTCGTTGAAACGATGAAATATTTTTCCCCGACCCCGAAGGGGTCGAACATTCGACCCTTTCAGGGTCGGAACATGATGCGGCCTGTTTCCGTTCCATGGGTTTCACCCATGGCTACCGAAATTCCTCCCCTTCGGAGAGGCCCAAAATTGCGCATTGCTTTTGATTCCCGTCCAATTAGAGGGGCTCTAATTGAAGTGCTTGCATTTCTCGCAGTGTACGGTCCCAGGAGCGTGCCACGGGCGTCCCGCCCGTGCTCGAGCATGGCCAGGATGGCCATGGCACGGCCCCGGGCGCGGCCATCGCCGCGCTGTAAAAACTTAATTCAAAAACGCTCTAACGCCGAGGCAAGTGGTTCCTTTGGACTGCCCCGGTTCGGGAACCGCCTCAATGCCTCCAAAACGGCAATCTCAAAAAGGATGGGCGAATTTTCAAGGGGGGAGAAGTTCAGGGGCGGTTGGTGAACCGCCCCCAATGCTGGCAAATTGGACAAAGATCTAAATCAAGGCAGGAAATTTCAAACGCACGGCCGGGTGTCAAACCTTAGTTCGGTTGCGTTCCCACTCCGCCCGCAAGAGACAATTCCGAGTAGGCCATGTTGATTTGCAGGGCAATCTGCTTGTCGTGGACGTCAACGTCCATGGAGGCATACGGGTTCGGATGGCCGGGGTTCTGGGCAGTCCAGGCCAACTGCTGGGCCATCTTCAGCCCGTCAAGAACCTGCCGGAGCGTGGCGGCGTCCTTGGGGGTTGAGCAATTCAGTTTCACGTTCATGTTGACCTTGTCGGCCACATCAATGTCATAGGTCAGGGAGTCCACCTTCTCGAAGACCTGCCCCCAATCCAGCTTCAGGCTGTTCTGCTGGGTTGAGAGCCAGCCGCCGAACCAATCGGCCACGGCGCCGCCGAGGGCAATTCCCCAAATGGGCGCCTGCTTGTTCACATCGCCCATGAGGCTGGTAAATCGCGGATCCGAATTCACGCTGGTCGCCTGTCCTTCATGGGCCTCAAGTACGCCCGTAAGGGTGGTGAGCGGCCCGAACGCTCCGAGGGAATTATCGAGAATCACCACGCAGGTCCCCGCCACTCCTGCGGTGAGGCAATAAGCCTGCTGGCCGGAAATGGGTGTTGGGGTAAGGTTCTGCGCGGCGGCATGATTGGCCACTCCCGCCTTGTCAAAATGTCCGGAAGCGTAGCCGTAAAGATCCATCTCCTTGTCGCCGGGCCTCCATCCAATCAGCAGATCGTCAATATCGTCCTCATGCACGCCAATCTGGTCCAGGGTGGATTCCAGTTGCTGCAAGCGCGGCCCCAGGAATTTCCCCCGCAGGGTTTGGTAGTTGGAGAGCTTGCGCAATTTGGAAGGGCTGGAGAACTCCACGCGCAGGGTCTGAGAGGGAAGTCCGGACAATGCCGTAGTGGCAAAGTCCTGGGCGGCTGCTTTGCGGGGAATTCCCGCCATCACCATCACCACCAACAACAGGAGAGCGGTTCGTCGCATAATCACCTCAGAATTCGTAATTCGGGATTTGGGACACGGGTCATGGGGCTGGATATTCGCATCTCCCCCAATTGACAGATAGTCCATTTACGTTCTTTGGATGTCAGTTCAATGTGGCAGGTTTCCCCGCCAACGTCAATAAGGGACAAGGGGTAAGGAATACGGGACACGGGTTACGGGACAAGGGACACGAAATACGCCCGAAGTCCATCTTTTCTCCCCCAATTACCAGCGCCTTCCCTGGCGGAGCGGAATTTCGCCCCTCAACTTAGAACGTCCGTAATCGAAAATCTTGCATGTTCCTGATACACAGGGACGAGGGAAGGGTAAATTTCGAGCACCCAGTCACAAGTTACGAGTGCCATTCCTATGTCCCGTATCCCTTGTCCCGTATCCCGTGTCCCTACTTTTCGATGCACCGTTCAAAAAGCTGGTTCAGCAGGTCGAAGCCCAAGTCCATCTCCTCCTGGGTGATGGTGAACGACGGCGCGATGGTAATCACATTCTTGTAGTAGCCGCCGATATCGAGCACCAAACCGTAATTGCGCCCGCGCGCAGTCAGAGTTCCGCTAAGCCCTTCGGCAAAGATCCGGTCAACAAGTTCGCGGTCCGGGGTAATGCCGTCCGGCTTGCAGACTTCCAGGCGTAGAGCGAGTCCCAGACCATCGACGTTGCCAATGATCCCGGGGTAGCGGGTCTGCAGCTTGCGCAGCCCCTCCAGGAAGTACGCGCCCTTTGCCGTCACCACGTTTTCAAAGTCGCCCTCCTCCATCATCTTCAACGCTTCCAGCGCCACGGCCGTGCCGAGCGTGTTGGAAGAGAATGTTGAGTGGGTGGAGCCCGGCGGAAACAGTTCAGGCGTGATCAATTCTTCCCGCGCCCAGATGCCGGAAAGCGGGTTCAAGCCATTGGTCAGCGCCTTGCCGAAGACAATGATGTCGGGCGTGATGCCGAAATGTTCGATGGCCCAGAATTTTCCGGTGCGATAGAAGCCCATTTGGATTTCGTCATCGACAATCAGGATCTTGCGTTCGCGGCAAATCTGCTCCAGGCGCTTGAAATAATCGCGCGGAGGAATCACATAGCCGCCGGTTCCCTGCACCGCTTCGATGTAGAAAGCGCCATACTCGGCGGACTTGGCCTTGGCGTCCCAGACACCGTTATATTCGTTGTCAAACAGTTGTCCGAATTGATCGGCGCAATAAAGACCGCAGGTATCGGGCTTCAGTTTGTACGTGCAGCGGAAACAGTAGGGGTAAAAAACGAACTGCGCGCGGTCGCCGAAGTGTCCATAACGCCGGCGGTAGCGATAGCTGGAGGTGATGGCGGATGCGCCCAGGGTGCGGCCGTGATAGCCGCCCTGGAAGGCAAACATCAGGTTCTTGCCGGTGTAATTGCGCACCAGCTTCAGCGAATCTTCAATGGCCTGGGCGCCGCCCACGTTGAAATGCACGCGGCCCTTCACGCCAAAACGTTTCTCGCAGTACTGCGCGATCTTCGCGGCAACTTCCACTTTTTCCGCGTGCAGATATTGGCAGGCGAGCTGGGGCAGGCGGTCAATCTGGCGCTTCAGGGCATCGCCAAGCCGCTGGTTCTTGTAACCAAAACTTGCCGCGGAATACCACATCTGCAGATCGAGATAGGGCGTTCCCGCCTCGTCATAAAGGTGGCTGCCTTCGCAATCGACAAAGATTTTCGGGGGTTCAAGATAATGCACCGTGTCGCCAAACGAGCAATATTTGCGCTCGAGTTCCAGCAGTTCGGCGGTGCGGGTACTGGATTCAGATGTGGCCAAGGTATTGGGCCTCCGTTTAAATTTCGATTTTCGATTGCCGCTGTTCGATTCCCAAACTACTGTCTTAGACTTGGCATGAGGAGCGCTTTCGGGCCAGCCTCCAAATAAACGATCCACTCTTCTGCGTCGTCGGAGTTTTCCGGATACTATTCCAGAAAGCGGCGTTGGCTCGCGTGAAAAACACCAAGGACAGTCATTTGGGCGATGGATCCCTGCGGTTGGGGCGAAAAGAGTTCAACCTCGCGAAGGCGTCCTCATTGCTATAGACTTGGCCCCTGTCCATCGAATCTCTTCGCCGAACTTCAGCAATTTGCGCTTCTTCGATACTGAGCAATGAATCGATGGCAGAGGAAAGCAGGGTGGCAGGCGCTTCCTCGCGCTCCTTCGCCACGCGCTCAATCCTTCGTTTCAGTTCAGTCGGCAATTCGAGATTCGAAATTGTGCTCATGGCTGAATCTTCCCATCCTCGCTCATTCCATCCAAGTCCACAATTTCATGATCCAGTTTCGCTGCGAGCTTATTATAACCCCGCCCCGTCGCGGCGAGTTTCGAGTTTCGAACTTCGAGTCTTCGCGGCTACGAGAGTGCTGCCACGGCCTGGCGGTATCTCCGCACGGGCGCGGGGCTGAACAACTTTTCCAGCGTCACCTGGACGTCCTTGAAAGTGTCGAAGGGATGGCAGGCGATGCCGTTCTCGCGGCAGTGGGCCAGCAGATGGCGTTTGGCAAAGACCACGTCGGCAAGCTCAACGGCAAAACGGTCAGACATGCCATCGCCCACAAACACCACGGGGCGGCGGCCTTCGCGCAGGCGGCTGATCAGGGCGGCCTTGCAGGTGGCGCACCCGTGGGCGCAGGGCTCCGCCGGATAGGGGAAGGAAGGCGCGAGTCGACGGCCTTCGACCTTCAGCGCACTGGCAAACAAATTCGTGCCACTCTTAAAGTGACGTTCCACTCCGGCCCGTTTCAGGGCGCGGCGAATCACGTAATCGAATCCATCGCTGAGGATGTAGAGCGGCATCTTGTTCTTGCGCGAAAACTTGCAGAAGGCGGTGAAGTCCGCGTCGAGGGCAACGCTGTCAATGGCGGCGTGAAGCTCCTCCACCGGCGCATCAACCAGGGCAATCTGGCGCTCCAGGCACTCCCGCGAACCGATCAATCCCTGCATCCATTGCTGCTCGATGGCACGCCAGGACGGGTGGGCAAGCGCCGACAGAATCTGGTCCGTCACATCAAGCTGGGTGATGGTGCCGTCAAAGTCACTAAATATGATCGGCGTCTTCGAATCCTCAACATGGTTACTCATAAGCTAAACGTAAATCCTTTCAATGCGGGGGGACAGTTTTCGAATTACGAATTAAGAATTACGAATTACGAATTCTCAAATCAGATCCCACGCGACTCGACTCTGCAATCCGTCCCTGCATTTCCTAATTCGTAATTCTTAATTCTTAATTCGTAATTGAGAGTTCACGCTGCCCGTTCGTCAATCAACCGCCTTCGCTTCCTTCCCTGCTCGATGCTGCCCGGGGTAAGAAAACGGAAGCTGAGCTGGTACATGCCGCAAACGTGATTGGCCCAAACGTCGGGGTACAGGGTCTTCAGGTTCGCCTGAACCGCCGTTTCCACTGCAGAGGAACTGATGCCATTGGTCAGTTCCAGGCAGAACTCCAAAACATCGTGCAGCCCGTCCTGGCGAACCACCACCTGCCAGTTCTCCGTGACCCCCATGACTCCATCCAGCAGGCGTTCAAAAATTTCCGGGTACATGTTGCCCGCGCCCATCACCACCATCTCATCACGGCGGCCGCGAATGCGCTCAATGCGCCGCAGAGGAGCGCCACACGGGCACGGAGCATCAATAAAACGCGTTACATCCTGCACCCGGTAACGGATAAACGGCATGGTGCGGCGTGAAAGCGTGGTGGCCACCAATTCGCCGTAACCGTCTTCATCGGGATTGATAATCTCAAAATAGATGTTGTAGTCATCCAGGTGGTAGCCCTCTTTGCGGACGCATTCCATGCCCGCGCCACCCTGCTCCGTGGAGCCATAACCCAGAATGACCGGGCACTTCCAGATGCCCTCCACATAGTTGCGATACACATCGGTCATGCGGTCGCCCGCAGCCACGATCAGGCGAAGGGGAAAAGTGCCTTCCTTCTCCGCAATTTCGCTGAAGCTCACCAGCCAGGTGGGGTCCGCCATGATGACGTTGTAGCGGTACTCCGCCATGCGCGAGTAAACCTCGCGCGGGAATGGTTTGCCAACAGCGGAGCAGAAAACTCCCAGCTTTCGACAGGCCAGGAACGTCACCCAACTGCTGATCCAATACCCGCCATCAAACGTGCAGACGACCCGCGAACCGGGGCGAACTCCGTTCTCATAGAGGGCAGCTGCCTCATAGCGGGCAGCAAAATCCAGCTCCTTGTAGGAATAGTAGACGCGCTTGGGACCGCCCGACGTTCCGGTGGTTTCAAACACCAGTTCGGGTTCGCGACAGAGAAAATCTTCGGCCGGGAGGGCGCGCAAATCTTCCGGCGTGGTGAAGATATCGCCCAAATCCTCGGGGCGGCGCACTCGCCGGGGGTCAATGCCCCGCTCTTTCAACTTTCGCGCGAAGAACTTCTGGTGCTCGGCGGCATAACGCACCACCTCAACAAATCCATCGGCCCGAATCTTCCGAATCACTGAAGGCGGAACGTGCTTGCCCCAACGCACCAGGGACGGAACAGAATCGCCAATCACGGCGCGTTCAAACAGCTTTCTTGCTCGACTGAACATAAGAAGTAAGCTATCAGTACTCAGTCATCAGTCTTCAGTCACCATCATTCAGCCTTGGTTCCCAAACCACCCGATTGCCCTAGGGGACATGGATTGAAGACTGACGACTGATAACTGACAACTTTCTACATCAAATACGCCGACTCGCCCGAGCGCGGCGGCGGTGTTGCCAACAGGTCGATGTACGTGGCTTTCTCCAGCAGCGCCATCGCCACCTGGGCAATCGCGTGGGCGGCGTCAGGGCGCGACCACTCCCGGGCGCGGGCCCGAATCTCTCCCAGCTCTTCCGGTGATGCAAGCAGCCGCGACGTCAAACGAGGGATGTCATTCAACGTCTCCGCATGCAGGGCGACTCCGTTTTGGCCCAGGTAGCGAACATGGCGCTCCTCGGGCCCGGGAATGGGATGAGTCAAAATCATCGGCAACCCTGCCGCCAGAGCTTCCGCCGCGGTAAGGCCCCCCGGCTTGGTGATCAGAAGATCCGAAACCGCCATGAGTTCCGGAATATTTTCCGTCCAGCCGAAAAGATGGAGGTCCACGGCCAGCCGTCCCTTGAGCAATTCCATGCGGCGGCGAAGAAAGCGGTCATGCCCGGCCACCGCCAGCACCTGCATGGGCGCATGGCACAACTCAAGGCTGGAGACAATCTGGTCAAGCGGCGCCGGACCCATGCCGCCACCCATCACCAGCACCACCGGCCGCCGCACATCCAAACCCAGTGCCTGCATCAACTCCTTCTTGTCAAAGGGCAAGGCAAAAACCGGGTCCACCGGGATTCCGCAGAGCAGCACCCGGTTGGGCAACACTCCCCAGCCGATCAACTGCCCCCGGGCTTCTTCACTGGCCACGCAATAGGCATCAATCTCCGACTTCACCCAGGGCGGCTCCGTTTGAAAATCGGTCTGGACGGCTAGAATGGGCGCGTTAAACCATCCTTCACGACGCCCCAACGCGGCAATCTCCGCCGCTCCAATCTCCGTCACAATCACCAAGTGGGGAGCGTAGTCTTTGATCTGACGCAAGACGTCGCGGCAGCCGCGGCGAAAAACCCAATCAGGAGCAGTGGAGCGATGAACCTTGCTTTGACGCCGCTCAAACAGTTTGCGCCACAGCCCGGGAGCGTTCCGCAACATCCACCAATACGGGTCCACATAGATCCAGTGGAACCAACGGCGGGCGGAATCAAGGGCATCAATCACCTTGACCTCAATGGGATCGCGTCCGTCGTAAAGAGCACGTTGCACGGTCTCAGAGGCACGCAGGTGCCCCGAGCCCACTCCGAGAGTCAAAATGCAAACGCGCTTCTGAATCATGAAGAAAACTCCGAAGTCGGGACACGGGATACGGGACACGGGACATGGGCAGAAATCCCATCCCCCAACAGCGCTTGTCCGGCTACCGTAGACCGCAGGTTGAATCCGACGCCTGAGGCCCGCGTTCCGATTCCCATATCCCTTATCCCGTGTCCCGTATCCCGGCTTTATTCGTACTTCCTCACCAGCAACACCGCGTTCAGTCCACCGAAGGCGAAGGAGTTGGAAAGGGCCACGCGGACGGGGGTTTCCCGCGCTTGATTGGGGACATAATCCAGATCGCACTCCGGATCAGGCTGGGTGTAATTGGCCGTGGGGGGGATCACTCCCCGGTCGATGGCCTGAATCGTTGCCGCCAGCTCAACGGCCCCTGTCGCGCCCATCACATGTCCGTGCATTGACTTGGTGGAACTGATGGCCACCTTGCGGGCGTGATCACCAAAAACCTCTTTAATCACCCGCGTTTCAGTCACATCATTTACGCGTGTGCCCGTGCCATGGGCATTGATATAGTCAACATCCTGGGGATTTACCCCCGCTTCCGCCAGGGCCATGCGCACCGCCCTGGCCGGCCCGTCAATGGAAGGTTGGGTTATGTGGCTGGCGTCGGAACTGAGTCCAAAGCCAGAAATCTCGCCATAAATCCTGGCGCCCCGCTGTTTGGCGTGCTCAAGCTCCTCAAACAGGAACATTGCCGCACCTTCGCCCATCACCAAGCCCTCACGGTCAAGGGAGAAGGGCCGGCAGGACTTGCTGGGGTCTCCGTTGCCGGTAGCGAGCACTCGAACCGATTCCCAGGAGCGGATCATTCCAAAGGTCAGGGGCGCTTCCGTGCCGCCGGTCAGCATGACGTCAGCCAGACCGTATTTAATCAGGTGGAAGGCTTCCCCGATGGCGTGCCCGGAAGATGAGCAGGCCGTGGCGGTGGTCAGTGCCGGCCCCTGCGCGCCGAACTCCATGCAGATTTGCGAAGTCGCGGCGTTGTGCATGATCTTGGGAATGGTAAAAGGATGCAGGCGGGTGGCTTGCTCCGCAAAGAGCTTGTAATAGCCCGATTCGAATGTGGTGGCGCCGCCCATGCCTGTGCCCGTAACCACGCCGAACCGCGGGCGTTCCTCATCCCGAAATTGGATGCCGCTGGATTCCATGGCTTCCTTGGCGGCAAGGATGGCGAACTGGCTGAAGCGATCGAGCAGGTCGAGGCGCTTGGCGGGAAAATGGTCGAGCGGATCGTAGCCCGGAACCTCCGCCCCAATTTGCACCGTCAACGCAGAAGGATCAAACTGTTGGATCCGGCGGATCGCCGATTTCCCCTGCACCAGTGCTTCATGAAAACTTTCAGCATTCTTTCCGGAGGAGGCAAAGACTCCAATCCCGGTAATGACAACTCTCCTCACGATGGGCCCCTTGAATAGTGTGGATTAATTGGCGCTGGCGGTTGGTTCGCCTTTTGCCATGGCCACCAGGTCAGACACGTCCTTGCCTTCCAGAACGCGGGTAAGGCTGTCCACTACCTGGCGGACACTCCTCATATTCTGGGCGACCGTGTCGGGGATGTCGAGCTTGAATTCCTCTTCCAGGGCAAAAAGAATGTTCACGCCGTCGAGGGAATCGATGCCAAGTTCCGCAAACGTCGAATCGAGCGTAATCTTGCTCACGTCCAGATGCTGCTCACGTGCAATAATTTCAATCACTTTAGGGGAAACGTCCATCATTACTCCTTATCTTGACAAGAGTTTGGATGCCAACTGTCGCGGCAAGGCTTCCTTAGGTGGAAATGCCAATGGAATCCTGTGCCGCAAGTTCTGCCACCGTCTGCAATAGTTCCGTAAGCTGAAAGGGTTTATCCAGAAGGGCATGCACGCCCAACGCCTTCGCCGCCTTGACTTCCGCCGCGCTCATAAAAGATGACATTAAAATGACTTCGTGCTTGGAATTCTCCTGCCGCAGCTTGCGAAGGAGCTCCAGGCCGGATTCCTGGGGCATCTGGAGGTCAGCAACCACAATTCGGTAATCGGGGTCACGGCGCAGGACCTCGCGCGCGGCGATGCCGTCCGCCACGGCATGGGGGGCATAGCCGTTCGCCTCCAGCACCTCACAGAGGAGATCCCGGCTTTCCTGATCGTCATCCACTACCAGAATTTTGTCCATAGGCGACAGAACACCAACCATAGTTGAAGGCAATCTGGGGGCCACGGCGGACTTTCGTTCGAAAAACATTGTATTTATTGGGGTTTCTTCATGCAGAAAAGTCGAGGTTGGGGAAATGTGCTGGGCGTCGCTTGTTGGCGTGTGGCAAAATGCCACATCAACGGTTCTTATTGTCTGAAACATTAACATTCGGGATTATTGTACCCTGTCCAAACCGAAATTAACAGCAAGTCTTTTAATTTAAGCAATTTAAGGGAT
>Ga0302320_10002875_pt1 | contig 40266 bp, 28 predicted proteins | sample Bog_T0_3_FD_202130 | JGI IMG/M metagenome (GOLD analysis project Ga0302320, IMG submission 202130) | Peat permafrost microbial communities from Stordalen Mire near Abisko, Sweden - Bog_T0_3 | ecosystem: Environmental > Terrestrial > Soil > Wetlands > Peat | place: Sweden: Abisko, Stordalen Mire... | reverse complement strand
GCCGTCCGTGGCCGGTGATGCAACAGCCGCCGGTTTCGCGGCCGAAGCTCCCGAACCGAACTACGGGTTCGAGAATTCGCGGCGCCTGCTCGGCGCGAATCGCTATTTCGGCGAGCCCGCCGTTACGCTGAGCCCGAGCGGGTCGCGGGCCGCGGAACCGGCCGCGCTCGCGGATTGGGAGCGACACGTGCGCGATCTTTGCGCCGCACTTGGCTGGGCGGATCCGGCGCCCCGCAGTGTCGCGCGGGCAAGCGGCACGCTGCTCGTCTTTCGCGCACCCGTCGATGCGCTGTTCACCGCGACCGAGATCAACGAGTGGGCCTGGGAGCGTGCCGCCCGCGCGGCCGGCGAGACGCAGTTCGAACTCGCGCACGACGTGGCCGACCCCGTCGCCCACTTCGCGGCGCGCGCCGCCGCCGAGCGTTTCCCGGAGCTCGCCGCGCTGCGCGAGGCTGCGGCCGCCCACGGCATTGCGCTCATCGAAGACGAATCCGTCGTCACGATCGGGACGGGCGTCCGCGGCCGCAGCTGGCCTCGCGATGCCTTGCCGGCGATCGACGCCGTGCCATGGGCCGCGCTCGGTGACGTGCCGACGGCGCTCGTGACGGGGAGCAACGGCAAGACCACGACCGTTCGGCTGCTCGCCGCGATCGCTGCCGAGGCGGGATTGCGCCCCGGGTTCTGCTGCACGGAAGGGGTGTTCGTGGGCGGCACGGCCGTCGCGCACGGCGACTACTCAGGGCCGGATGGGGCCCGTTCCGTGCTGCGCTCGCCGTCGGTCGAAGCCGCGATCCTCGAAACCGCGCGCGGCGGCATCCTGCGCCGCGGTCTCGCCGTGCGGCGCGCCGACGTCGCCGTCGTCACGAACGTGAGTCCCGACCACCTGGGCGAATACGGGGTCGAAGTCGCCGCGGATCTGGCAGAGACCAAACTCGTCGTCGCTCTCGCCCTCGCGCCGCAGGGGACGCTCGTGCTCAATGCCGACGATGCGACGCTCGCCGCTGTGGCGTCGCGGCTCGACCACGTGCGTCGCGCCCGGCAGGCGCTGTTCGCGCTCGACTACGACCATCCAAGCCTGGTGCGCTTGCGTGCGGCCGGCGGCGCCACCTGCGGCGTGCGGGCCGGGGTGCTTTGGCTCTCACAGGACGGCAAGGACCATCGGCTCGGGGATTTGACGGCGCTGCCGCTCAGCGTCGCCGGCGCCGCGCCATACAATGTCTTGAATCTGGCGGCCGCGGCGCTCGCGGCCACGGCGCTCGGGCTCGCGCTCACGGCGACGCGGCGTGCGCTCGGCGCCTTCGGTGCCAAACCGGAGGATAACCCGGGGCGGCTCGAACGCTGGCACTATCGCGGCGCCACCGTGATCATCGACTATGCGCACAACCCGGACGGACTGGGTGCCGTGCTCGAGGTGGCCCGAGCACTCCTGCCGCGGCGCCTTCTGCTCCTGCTCGGTCAGGCCGGCAATCGCGACGACGCCGCAATCGCAGACCTCGCGCGTACCGCGGCCCGATTCGCACCCGATCGCGTGGTGATCAAGGAACTGCCGCTGATGCTGAGGGGGCGGGCGCTCGGTGAGGTGCCCGCACTGCTGGAACGGGCGCTCCTCGACGCAGGCACGGCCGCTACGGCCGTCGAGTTCGAAGCCGACGAGGCGTGCGCGGCGCTGCGCCTGCTCGATGCGGCAGGCGAGGGGGATCTCGTCGTGCTGCCGATCCACACCAAGGCCGTGCGCGAGATGCTGGCTGCGCGGCTCAAGCAATAGCGGTCGGCCGCTCAGACTTCGAGTGCGGTGTCTTTCTTGAGAAAAAAGTTCAGCACCAGGTAATAAACGACGCCGATGCCGATCCAGGCGGCGCCCAGGAGCTTTGCAGCGCTATCCATCTCGTACAAGACGTAGCCGATCACGAGCAATCCGGCGAGGGGGCAGACGACGTGCCGCAGCCAGTCGCCGCTACGTTCACGAATGAAGAAATGATTGATGACCGATAGATGCAACAGCAGGAACCCGGTGAGCGCGCCGAAGTTCACGATCTTGGAAAGATCGTCGATGCGATCGCTGAAAGCGAGGCCGCAGGCGAGCGAGATCGCGGCCACCGCCAGCGTGCTCACGTACGGCGTCTTGAAGCGCGGATGGATCTTCGCGAGGATCGCGGGCAATTTACCGTCGCGCGCCATGGCGAAGAGGATGCGCGAAACGGCTGCCTGCGCGGCCATCGCGTTCGCAATTGCCGAGGCAAGCACGACGGCAATGACCGTCACCAGGCGCAGCCACGAGCCGCCGGCGCGCTCTGCGATTTCGTAAAACGCGGTATCCGCCGCCGCGAACCGCATGCCGTGCGCGAGATCCGACGCGATCCAGGTCTGCAGCATGAACAGCGCGCCGACGAGCACGAGTGCCAGGATCGTGGCGCGGCCCACCGCGTCGCGGCCGCCGCGGCTCTCCTCGGCGAGCGTCGAGACTCCGTCGAAACCCAGAAACGACAGCACGGCGATCGACGTCGCACCGGCGACCGTTGCAAGCGAAAAAACCTCGGGGTCGTAAAACGGCTGCACCGTCAGGCCGCCAGACCCGAGGCCCCGATGCAGCGCGAGTGCGCCGCAGACGACGAACAGCGCGAGCGTCGCGAGTTCCATGATCAGCATGAAGCGGTTGACGCGCGCCGTGAGTTGGACGCCGACGAGATTGACCGCGGCGTTGAAGGTGATGAAGCCCAGCAGCCAGATCCAATCGGGGACCCCGGGCAGCACGGGACGCAGCGCCACCGCGCTGAACAGGTACAGCAACGCGGGTACCAGGATGTAATCGAGCAGGATCAACCAGCCCGAAAAGAATCCGGCGAACTCGGAGAGGCCGCGCTGGGCATAGGTGTAGACCGACCCCGCGAGCGGAAAGGCTCGCGACATCGCGGCGTAACTCAACGCCGTGAAGAACATGCCGACGAGGCCGAGAAGGTAGGCGAGCGGCACCATGCCCTTCGCATCGGTCCAGACGAAGCCGAACACGGAAAAGGGCGCGATCGGTACCATGAAAATCATGCCGTAGACGACGAGGTCGCGTGTCGAGAGGGCCCGGCTCAGCTGTTCCGTGTAGCCGAATCGATCGAGGGTGGTCATGCAGGCGTGCACCGGCGCGGGCACGCACTGCCCGCCGGCCAAAGTCTAGCCTGAAACGGCGCCAACGGTGAAAGCTTGCGTGATAGTCTTGGCGGCCGAATCAATCGCGGGGAGAATACACTTGGCGAAGTCCACGCAGTGGCGTAGTCGAATCGCGGCATTTGGCGCGATGGCGGCCGTTTCCGGTGGAATCGGCCACGCGCGGGCGGCCGAGTTCGGACCGGCGAATCCGTTCTACGCGCCGAGCGCGCTGCCGTTCCAGGCGCCGCCGTTCGATCGCATCAAGGACGAGGACTATCAACCGGCGATCGAGGCCGGCATGGAGCAGGAACTCGCCGAAATTCGCGCGATCGCCGAGGATCCCGTGCCGCCGACCTTCTCCAATACCCTGATCCCGATGGAAAAGGGCGGTCGCCTGCTGGCCCGGTCCTTGAGCGCGTTCCGCGGCGTCAGCGGCGCCGACACCAATCCCGTGCTGCAAGCGACACAAGAGGCCCTCGCGCCCGAACTGGCCGCGCACCAGGATGCGGTCTATCTCAATGATCGCTTGTTCGGCCGCATCGCCGCTCTCTACGGCCGCCGGCGAGCGCTCAAGCTCGATCCCGAATCGCTGCGCCTGCTGGAGATCACCTACCAACGCTTCGTGCACGCGGGCGCGCGGCTCTCGCCGGCCGACAAGACGAAGCTCAAGGCGCTCAACGAGCAGCTCTCGACGCTGTCGAACACGTTCGAACAGCGGCTCTTGGCCGCGACCAAGGAAGCCGCCTACCGGACGCCGACGCCCGACGCGCTCACCGGCTTGGGTGAGGCGCGCATCGCCGCGGCCGAGGCGGCCGCACGCGCCCGCCAGGTCGACGGATATCTCGTGCCGCTGCAGAACACGACCCAGCAGCCTGTTCTCGCGGCACTCGAACGGCGCACCACCCGCGCAACGATCTTCCAGAATTCGTGGAATCGAGCCGAGCGCGGCGACGCCAACGACACCCGCGCGACGATCGCCCGCATTGCGCAGCTGCGCGCGGTACGCGCCCAGCTGCTCGGGTTTCCGAGCTACGCGGCTTGGACTCTCGAGGACCAGATGGCCAAGACACCCGAGGCTGCGCTCGGTTTCATGGCCGATCTCACGCCGCTCGCGACCGGCAAAGCCGAGCGCGAAGCCGCCGATATCCAGGCGGCCATCGACGCCGACGGCGGCGGGTTCAAGCTCGAAGCCTGGGATTGGGACTATTATGCGGCGGCGGTGCGCAAGGCCAAGTTCGCGCTCGACGAGAACGAGATCAAGCCGTATTTCGAACTCGACAAGGTCCTCGAGGACGGCGTGTTCTACGCGGCCCATCTGCTTTACGGCATCGAATTCAAGGAGCGTAAGGACATCCCCGTCTACCAGCCGGACGTTCGCGTTTTCGAGGTGTTCGACGTCCAGGGCAAACCGCTCGCGCTGTTCTACTGCGACTATTTCAAGCGCGACAACAAGAACGGCGGGGCTTGGATGTCGAACTTCGTCGAGCAATCCAAGCTGCTCGGGACCTTGCCCGTGGTCTACAACGTCGCCAATTTCCAAAAGCCCGCAGCGGGCGAACCCGCGCTGATCAGCTTCGACGACGTGACGACGATGTTTCATGAATTCGGCCACGCCCTGCACGGCACCTTTGCCGACTCCGAGTACCCGAGTCTCTCCGGAGCGGCGACGCCGCGCGACTTCGTCGAGTTTCCGTCGCAGTTCAACGAGCATTGGGCCGCCTATCCGGCCGTGTTCACACATTACGCGAGGCACTTCAAGACCGGGGCGCCGATGCCGCCGGAGCTCGTCGAGAAGATCACGCAATCGGAGAACTTCAACGAAGGTTACAAGCTCACAGAGGTGCTCGCCGCGGCCGAATTGGACATGAGCTGGCACCTGCTGCCTGCGACCGCGCCGCTGCAGAATCCCGACGACTTCGAGCGCCACGCGCTTGGGGTGGCAAATCTCGACATCGCGGCGGTGCCGCCGCGCTATCGCTCGAGCTTTTTCGCCCACATCTGGGGGAACGGCTACGCCGCCGGCTATTACGCCTACCTATGGACGCAAATGCTCGATGACGACGCCTACGAGTGGTTCGACGAACATGGCGGCCTGACGCGGGCGAACGGCGACCGGTTTCGGCGCATGGTGCTCGCACGCGGCAACACGGCCGATCTCGCGCACCTCTACGCCGAATGGCGTGGTCGGCCGCCGACGGTCGCCGCCATGAAGAAGTACCGCGACCTCAAGTCGGGGACTCGCGCAGCGCCGCAATGAAACGCTCCCCGTAGCGCGAGAGCTTCGCCTGCCCGACCCCGGGCAGAGCCGCGAACTGGCTCAAGGTGAGAGGGCGGCGCAGCGCCATTTCTCGCAGCGTCGCGTCATGAAAGATCACGTAGGGCGGCAAGCCCTGTTCCTGCGCAAGTTGTTTGCGCAGTTCGCGCAGGCGCTCGAACAGCACGCCGTCCGCCGGCGCGTTGCGCCGCCCGTGGCGGCCGGCCTCCGCAGCATCCCTTCCCTCCGCAGCATCCCCGCCCTCCGTGCGGGCGGCGGCGGCCATTTCGAACTTGCGCTCACCGCGCAGCACCCGCCAGCTCTCGGCGTTGAGCGAGAGCACCGGAAAGCCGTCCTGGGTTTCTTCGATGAGGCCCTGATGCGCGAGGCTCCGCGCCAGCTTGCGCCACTCCGGGACGCTGCGCTGCCGGCCGATCCCGTAGACGCTCAAGGTCTGGTGGCCCCGCGAGAGCACGCGCTCCGTGCGCGCGCCCCTCAGGATTTCGATGACGTGGGCCGCACCGAATCGCTGGCCACGCTGGGCGAGACGCGCGACGCACGAGAGAAACTGCCGCGCGTCGACGCTGCGGTCGCAGGTGGTGCGCGGCGCCGAGCAGTTATCGCAGGCGCCGCACGGCGGTTCGAAGGACTCGCCGAAGTAGCGCAACAGGACGGCGCGCCGACACTCGGTCGATTCCGCGTAGTCCAAGACCTGACGCAACTGCTGGCGCGCGATGCGCTGCTCCTCCTCGAGCGCCTCGCCGCTCGCCGGGTCGACCTTCTGCTGGATCAGATAATCGGCCGTGCGGATGTCGGCCGTGCCGAAGTACAGGATGCACTCGGCAGGGTCGCCGTCGCGTCCCGCACGTCCCGACTCTTGATAGTAGCCCTCCAGCGTCTTCGGCAGGTCGAAGTGCGCGACCCAGCGAACGTCCGGTTTGTTGATGCCCATGCCGAAGGCAACGGTGGCGACGATGATCTGCAGATCGTCGCGGATGAAGGCATCCTGGGTGTTGCGCCGCAGCGCCGCGTCCAGACCGGCGTGATAAGCACGTGCAGCAATGCCCTCCGCCTCGAACTGCGCGGCGAGCTCGTCGACCCGGCGCCGCGACAGGCAATAGACGATGCCGGTTTCGCCGGAGCGCGCCAACGCGGCGAGATCCGCGTAGCTGTCCTTGGTCTTAGGCCGTACGGCATAGCTCAGATTGGCGCGGTTGAAGCTCGCCAGGTGCACGGCGGGGGCGCGCAAGGCGAGCTGTGTCATGATGTCCGTCCGCACCCGAATCGTGGCGGTGGCCGTGAAACACCACAGCGGAATGCCTGGATGCAGGGTGCGCAGCCGCTTGAGCTCCCGATACTCCGGCCGGAAGTCGTGACCCCATTCAGATACACAGTGGGCCTCATCGATGACGAAGGCCTCGATGCCTGGGCCGTCGAGGAGTCGCTGCAGCGGCCCATCGAGGAAATCGGGCAACAACAGCCGTTCCGGGGCGAGATACAAGAGCTTGAATTCGCCCCGCACGAGCGCGGCGGTGCGACGGTGGATTTCGGCGGCCTCGAGGCTCGAGTTGATGAAGCTCGCCGGGATGCCGTTGTCGGCGAGCTGACGCACTTGATCCTGCATGAGTGCGATGAGCGGCGATACCACGAGAGTGACCCCCGGCCGCAACAGGGCAGCCAGTTGGAAGCACAGCGACTTGCCGCCTCCGGTCGGCATCAGGGCGAGCAGATCCCTGCGCGCGAGCGCGTCGCGAACCACGGCCTCCTGGCCCGGGCGAAAGCGGTCGAACCCAAAGTGTCTTTTCAGTGCTGCCGTCAATTCCGCCATGGTCGGGCGGATTCTAACGCTAAAGCTTCGGCGCCGGCGGCCGACTCCATGGGACCAGTAACGTCCGAACCGAAACACCGTGCCCGAAAATCTCGATTGGAAAGAGAAATATCGTACCTCCGTGCTGGAAATGGAGGCCGAAGAGAAGCGTTGGCGGGAGGTCGAGAAGGTCTTGCGGCGTCTCGTCGGCCGGCTGTGCGCGGCGGGCATGGGCACGAGCGCCCGCTTGGACGACGATCTCAGCGAGATCGCGGCCGCCAACCGGCGCAACGCCGACGCGACCGAACTCGCGAATCTGGCGGACGCGCTCATCGTCGCCGCGAGCGATCCGACCGCGATCCAGCCGCTCATTCCCGTTCACTGGCGCTCGACCTGCGCGGCCGCCCGCAGGCTGCTCGAGCGCCTCATGAGCGGCGACGACAATCCCGTGGGCAGCGCATTGCTAGAGGAACTGGCGCAGGCCGACGGCGATGCGGCGCTCGCCGAAGTGCTGCTGCGCATGGCCGATCTCGTCCACGAGCGCAGCGAGCAGATCGCCCGTGAGCGCTTGCAGGCGGCGACCGTCCTCTCCGACGTCAGCAAGCGGCTTGCGGAAATGGTGGAATATTGCGCGGCGTCGGCCGACGCCGATCGGTCGAATTTTGCCGAGACGGAGTCCTTGAGCAGCCGGGTCATGCATGAGGTCAACGATCTGTCGGACGGGCTCAAGACGGCAACCGAGCTCGAGTCACTGCAGCGTATCGTCGGCAAGGCGCTCGAATCGGTCGACGCCTCCGTGCGTGAGTTTCGGGCGCGGGCCGAAGAGCGGTTGCTCGAGCAGACTTCGCGCACGGACTCCATGCGTACGCGGGTCGCCGCGCTCGAACAGGAATCCCGAGAATTGCACGACAAGCTCGCCCTGGAGCGCGACCGGGCGCGCATCGATCCGCTCACCGGCGTCGCGAACCGCAAGGCGTTCGACGAGCGCATCGCCCAGGAAATTGCCCGCCGCAAGCACACCGACGCTTCCGTGATCCTGCTCGTGTGGGACATCGACAAGTTCAAGTCGATCAACGACACCTACGGGCATCGTGCCGGTGACCGCGTACTGCAAAGCGTTGCCCAGTGTTTCGCGCTGGGGGTTCGCTCGACGGATTTCGTCGCGCGGATCGGCGGCGAGGAATTCGCGATGGTCATGATCGGACCCACGATGGAGACCGCCCTCGGCATGGCGAACGAGCTGCGCGTGACGGTCGAAGGCCTGCGCTTTCATTGCCGCGGCAAGCCGATCAAGGTGACCGCTTCGTGCGGGATCACGGAACTCAAGGACCGGGAAGCGGCCACCGCCGCGTTCGATCGTGCCGATGCGGCGCTCTACAGCGCAAAGCACGCCGGCCGCAATCTCTGCATCGCCGCCTAGCCGCAGGCTGCCGGGCTCAGCCGGCGGCTGATGGGCCGGGACCCGTCACGTGGCGCGAGCCGTGCCGATAGGCGAACACCCGGGTGAATTCCGCGCCCAGCAGGAAGATCTGCGCCGAATAATAGACCCACAAGAGCAGGACCACGAAGGAGCCCGCCGCTCCGTAGGCCGACAAGAGCGAGGCGCGTCCGAGATACAGGCCGATGCCGGCGTTGCCGATCGTGAACAGCGTCGCCGTGACGGCGCCGCCGATCCACACGTCCCCCCACTTGATCTTGGCGCGCGGCACGAATTTGTAGATCAGCGCGAACAGCAGCGTCGTGACGGCGAAGCTCAATACGGAGTCGAGAGCCGCCAGCACGGAGTGCCATTCGCCGAAGAAGCTGCCCAGCCATTGACTGAAGAGGTTGAGCAGGGTGGTCGCGATCAGCGAGACGAGCAGCAGCAGCCCGACGCCGAATACCATCCCGAACGAAAGCAAGCGAGCCCGCAGGAACTCCCACCAGCGTTCGCCGATGCGCGGCTCCGGAATCTCCCAAATCGTGTCGAGCGCGGACTGCAGTTCGGCGAACACACTGGTCGCGCCGACGAGCAAGACGACGATGCCGATGGTCTCGGCGAGGCCGCTGCGCCGGTGGAAGTCGGCGCTCGCGAGCAGCGCCTGGACCGCCGTTGCGCCGTTCGGACCAATGAGTGCACGCAGTTCTCCTTGAACGTTCGCCTGTGCCACGCTGCGCCCGAGGAACGAACTGCCCACACCGACGACGATCACGAGGATCGGGGCGATCGCGAACAGCGTATAGAAGGCCATCGCAGCGCCCTTGCTGGAGGAGTCGTGGGCGATCCAGGCGGCAATCGTCTTGCGCGCGATGATGAACGAGTCCACGGCGCGGCTCTCGGGTTGCATTGCCCATGGTATCGCATGGATGCGCGAGGCTCACAGGAGGAGCGCCCCTAAAGGGCTTGCACCCCGAATTGCGTTTGCCAATACTGGCCGCCCGGAGATGCCAAAGGCCCCCAAAGGCCCGAGGACATCCCGAAAGGCCAAGGTGCGGCAATGACGAATCGTCAGTCGAGCGACATTCTGGAACGGGGTTTCGATCTCTACGATCTGCGCGTCGAAGTCGTGGGTCCGCCCGGCGAGACGGTCTATTGTGGGGCCAAGCTCGGGGACTTCTTCGAACTGCACGGCGAGATGCTCAAGCTGCCGGCGGGCCAGGGGTTTTCGATCTACTCGCTGGCGGCGCTGCTCCCGCTGCTGCCGGCGAAGCAGCGCGCAACGGATCCCGACGATTGGATGTCGACCGACGCCGAGGTGGCCTGTCCCGATCCGAACTGCCCGACCCGATTTCGCATCACCCGCACGGGCAAACGGCATTTTCGGCGCGCCAACGTTACCGCCGTGCCCGAAGGGCCCCCCGGCGCAGTGCGGTGATCGCCCGCTTCAGCCTCGCACCCGGCTACGACATCTCGCGCATCGTCAAGGGCGGTTGGCACCTTGCCGGCGATCACGGCTCGATCGACCCCGAACGAGCGATCGACGACATGGCGGCGTTCGTCGAGGCCGGGATCACGAGTTTCGATTGCGCCGACATCTACACCGGGGTCGAGGCGCTCATCGGCCGGTTTCGGCGCGCACGTCCCGCGCTGGCGTCCCGCTTGCAAATCCATACGAAGTTCGTCCCGGACCTCGCGGAGCTGGCTACGGTCGACGGCCGGTATGTCGCCCGCATCGTCGACCGCTCGCTCGAGAGGCTAGGCGTGGAGCGCCTCGACCTCGTGCAGTTTCACTGGTGGGATCTTGCGGTCGAAGGCTACGTCGAAACCGCCTGGGAACTGGATCGCTTGCGGCGCGAGGGGAAGATCGCGCATCTCGGCGTTACGAATTTCGATTGCGCGCGGCTCGCCGAACTCGTCGACGCGGGCATCCCCGTGGCCGCTCACCAGCTCCAATACTCCCTGCTCGACGACCGCCCGGCGCATGGGATGGTGGACTACTGCGCGCGCAAGAACATCGCCTTGCTCTGTTATGGCACGGTGGCCGGCGGTTTTTTGTCGGATCGCTGGCTTGGCGTTCCGGAGCCCGGCGGCGCGCTCGCGAATCGATCGCTCGTCAAGTATCGGCTCATCATCGAGGACTTCGGCGGATGGTCGTTGTTCCAGGAACTCTTGGCGGCCCTGGCAGCCGTCGCCGCGAGGCACGGTGTCGATTCGGCGACGGTCGCCTCGCGACTGATACTCGATCGGCCCGGGGTCGGCGCGGCGATCGTGGGTGCCACCAATCGCGCCCATCTCGACGCGCACGAGAGGCTCGATCGGCTCGAACTGGACGCCTCGGATTGCGCTCGGATTGCCGCCGTCACCGACCAACGCCGTGGTCCGCACGGTGACGTCTATGCGCTCGAGCGGGATCGCAACGGCCCGCACGGCCGCATCATGAAGTACGCGCTGAACGCGGTCAGCGCCCGATGACCCTGACTCAGGTACCGGCTTTCTTCGACTTGGGATCGAGCTTGTCGGTCCAACTCTCGCAATAGCAATGGCTGCAGACGTCGCCCTCGACCAAGCCGCAGTCGCCCGAGTCGGCGCCGTACTTGCCCGTGCTCTTCGGCGAGAAATTCGTGCAGCCGGAGCACTTCTTGCCGTTCTCGCCAGGCTCTTCCTGATAGAAGAAATCATCGCGGTTTGCCTTGATTTTGGCAAAGGCCGGGGACACCCCGACGACCGCCACGCCGATTGCCGCGAGCAACCGGCCGGCTCTTGTGAGCGCTTGCCGGCGCGTCAGGGTTTCGCCCCGTTCGACGGTGGATTCAGAAACGTTTTCTCGACTCATGCCGACTTCTCCGAGCACCGCCCGGTCGGCGATCGCTAAGAAGGAGTAAACGGCACGCCGCTCGAGAACTTTAGGAAGTCGCCGTAATATGTCAAGCGGAACCCGCGCTGCTCGCACGCAAGATGCTTGCACGCGAGCCGCGCGGATGTCCGGGGGAGCCTATCTCGAGGTCAATGGCTCGCGATCATTGGCCGCCGCCCGCCGTACCCGAATGCGCCGTACCGTCGGGCAGCAACTTCGCGGTCGTCGGCGTTTTCACCGCCGCCGTTACCGGCACGGGAGCGACCGGGGTGGTCCCCGGGGTCGCGCCCGGCGCGCCGTCGGGCGTTACGGCGGCGGTCACCGTGGGTCGCACGAGTTCGGGATAATACTTGAGCATCGGCGCACCGTAGAGCGGTTTGTTCGAACCCTGATGACAGGTCGCGCAATAGATCTTCGGCACGTCCCCGCTCGGCCCCAAGCGTTCGGCGGGCAGTTCCGCTTTGAGCGGCTCCATGACGTTGTTGTTGAGGTCGCGAACCATGCGGATTCCGTACCATGCCGTCGCACGCTGCGGCGTGCTCAAATCCCACTGAGCGACCGCGCGGGTGTTGTGGCAGAAATCGCAATTTACGCCGAGGGATTCAGACATCACCATCATCAAGGTATAGGTCTGACGCGCATGCTGGACGGAATTGCGGTTGCCGCTCTGCAGGGGCGTCGTGCCGTTGACGCGAATCGAATCATCATGCAGCAAGTACTCCGTCAAGGAGTCTGCGGGCAGCGCCGTCGCAGCCGCCGCCGGGGTCGGCGGGCGCTGCATCGCGCGGCGCTGCATCAGGCCGTCGTCGCGCTCGGTCGCCGAATACCACAGTTTCGCCGGAACCGCCTGGCCACGGTGGCAGGTAAAGCAGGTGACGCCGGTCTTGCCCACGTGCTGGGTCCAGTCGGTGTTGATGTGGCGCGTCATCTCCAACATCTTGCGGGCGACGCGCTTTTGGTACTTCTCGTCGCTGTTGTAGATCGGGGCCGCATGGCACAGATTGCACCCCACGTCGGGCGCAACCCAGGATTTGATCGACAGCATCGTGCGGGCGAATTGCGCCTTGCTCAAGTCGCCGAGCACGTGCACGTTATCGTAGGTTTCGCCGGCCGTCGGACCTTCGGTCTTCGCCGGGCCGAGCGGCTTCGGGAATTTGTTGATGAGGTCTTCCTTGTCGAAATAACTTTCGCGGAAGAGTTGATTCATGGCCGTACCCCGAAAGCCGCGCTGGACGACCTCCGTGCGATGATAGCCGGCCAGGAGGCTCACGATGACGACCACGAGCACACCGAGAGCACTCACGAATATTCTGAACGGACTCATTGCATCTCCCGCTATCGTCTCTAGATGAATCGGACGTTTCGTGGATCGGGGCGGCGCCGCCGGCGACCGCCCCGGCCATCATTCTAGTTTCGCTCTCGCCATCCGTGCCAGCATATTTTCAGGTCCCCGCCTTCTTGGCGCCCGCCGAATTCTTGTCCGTCCATCCCTGGCAGTAGCAATGACTGCAGACGTCGCCCTCGAGCAGGGCGCAATCGCCCGAGTCCTTGCCGTACTGGCCCGCGCTCTTCGCGGTGAAATTGATGCATCCGGGGCAGGACTTGCCGTCTTCACCGGGTTCCTCCTGGAAATAAAAATCCTCCTTCGAGGCCTTGGCCTTCGCGAATGCCGGGCGCACGCCGGCAATCACGACCGCGATCGCGGCGAGCGCCCCGCTGCCCTGTTTCAGGGCGGCGCGGCGCGTGAGGTGTGTATTCCGAATCTCGTCAGTCATTAAATTACCCTCCAGAAGTTGGATCAGCTTAGGTTATTGGAAGCGTTCGAAAAGTCATGGCTTATTTCTTCAGTCGTCCATTTTATTAGTACATCAACCAGAGGCCCAGCCACCAATAGTTGTTATCGCTGGCATTTCGGCCATTGTTGGCATAGTTATTTCCCGCCCCATTGAATTCCTTGTACGCCGTGTACTGCAGGATGATCCGGCTCTTGCGGTGATCCTGCGCTCCGCTCGTCGAAAACAGATAATCGAGCTCACCGATGTAAGCGGTCGTGTCCGGGCTGCCGGAATGACTACCGTTGACCGCGGAAGCGCCGCCCCCGGAAATCGTCGCGTCGTTGAATGCGGGGGCATAGAGCCCGGCATCGGGCGAACCCGTCGTGCGCTGGAAAGCCAGCGTGCCGCCGTACCACTTCTTGTAATAATAGCTGACCTTGGTGTTGATATAGCTCAAATGATCGCGCGCGTTGGCGGCGCCTTGGCCGAAATCCGGCGTGCCGTTGCGGTAATGCTGGTCCTCATCTTCGAGTGTGAACATAACGCTGAGCCGGTGCTTGTCGTAGATATACTGGTATTGGGCGTCGTAGCCGCGGTCGAAATACTCGTCCGACGGCCCGTAGGCATCGATGGTGTTCCCGGCCGTCGCCGGTTTCCACACCTTGGGCTGCAGGCCGAAGGTGCCGAACTCGATCGACTGATGGCCCTTGTCCCAGTCATGCTGAATCGCGAATCGATAATACGGCGCGAGGCCGTCGACTTGATAGCGGCCGCCCTGCGGTACATTCAGGTGCAAAAAGGAGATCGCGCCGTCGGTCTGGTGGTAGGCGCCGGCCTCGAGATACAGCGTCCGGTCGAGCAGCGTGTACGCCGTGAGGCCCCCCGCGGACGTCTGCAGGGTTTGATTGATGATGGGTGCCGCGATCGGAGCGACGTTGACCTGTGAGCCGACATAGGGCCAGCCGAACACGGGCGTCGTGTTCCAGACGTCGGACATCCCCGGGTTGTCGTTGAGGCTCAAGCCGTAGATCACCTCGAAGCGCTTGTCGACGAAGTTGTTGAACACGCGGGTATCCGCCGCGCGGATCTCGAAGTTGTCGATGCTCGTCGTCGTGCCGACCGAGTTGTAGGTGAACTGGCAGAAGCAGCCGACGTGGTCGATGATCTTGCCGTTCAAGAACAAACTCATCTGCTGTAGCACGAATTCGTTCTGAGACGGGAAATCAGTGCCGAAACCGCCGGCGACGTTCGCGTTGTTGGGCGTGACGGTACCCGGCGTTTTGGTGCGCGCCGTCTGGGTGATCCCCAGCTGCAGGGCGCCGGCAAGCGGAATCAGGGGCGGCGGTGTGTCGAAGCGAAAGGTCACGAGGGGACGGACGGCATCGTCGTCCATCTGCTTCATGAGTTGGTAGCCACCCAGCTTGAAGCGCCTGCCGATGTTCGTGAGCTCCAGCCAACTCATGTGGCAGGTCGTGCAATCCATTCCGGTCTGACGGGCGAACGAGGGGACCGCCCCGGCGTCGCAACAGGCGAGCGACAACAGAACCGTGGCCGATGCAAACAACTTCGAACGAACCGTATCAATCACAAACCCCCTGCTTACCGATGTTGCGTCGGTCTCTGTGGAACCAATCGCATCAACATCCCGTCAGCCTGCAATCACGCGAAGACGGCCGTGCGGCCTGTCCACCTCCGTACCACCGAAAACTTTTTGTTAAATGCCCTGGTGCGTTATCGATCCGCCGCGCCGATTGTAACGGCCGGGCACACGCGGCATCGATCGATTTTCGACACCTGTCGCTTAACAGCCAATGAATAGCATAACTTGAGAAGCACGTGATGCGGAGTAACATGAGAAATTCCAAGGTCGTTATGAGAATTTCTTATGTTGGGCATGGGGTGGATGCAATTGGGGGTAGAGTGGATGCGTCGGAGCGTCGCGTCCAGGATTATTCCCATGAACCTTCACAGAATCGCACCCGGCACAGGGCTTCCAGGCGGCGTTCCACGCCGTCCGCGGTGCGGGGCGACAGCGCGCGCGGGTCGCGGGGTCTAGCCGTGCGCGGTGCCTCCCTGCGCCAGTTGCGGGCGTTCGCAGCGGTCGCGCGCCACCACAGCTTCGTGCGTGCCGCGGCCGAACTGCATTTGACGCCGTCGGCCATCTCATTGCAGATCAAAGAGCTCGAGCAGGCCGTCGGCTTGTCGCTTTTTGGCCGCAGCGGCCGGGCGGCGTCGCTGACGCGGGCGGGGGAACTGCTGCTCGTCGACGTGAGCCGCGCCTTGCTGGCCTTGAAGGACGCCGAGGACACCCTGTGCCGGCTGCGGGGCGCCGAGACCGGCGTGGTCTCGATCGGCATCGTCAGCAATGCCAATTATTTCATGCCCCGACTGCTCGCGCGGTTTCATCGCGCGCACCCGAGTGTCGAGTTGCGCGTTGCGGTCGTGAATCGTGAACAGCTCGTGCGTCGGCTCGCCAACGGCGAAATCGAACTCGCCATCATGGGTGAACCACCCACCGATTTCACGACCCGTTTCGAGGCGCTCGCGGTTCAACCGCTCGGTATCCTGGCGGCGCCGGAACATGTGCTCGCGAGCCGCCGGTCGATACCCGCGGCGGAACTCGAGGGCTGGGATTTCGTCGTCCGCGAGGCGGGTTCGGGGACCCGTGCCGCGATGGATCAGTTTTTCCGGGAGGCCAACATCGCTCCGCCGCGCGTCATGGAACTCAACAGCAACGAGACCATACGCCAGGCCGTGATCGCCAACATGGGCCTCGCCTTTCTCTCGTTTCACACCGCCGCCGTGGAATTGCGGCACGGCCAATTGGTCGCCCTCGACGTTGTCGGTCTGCCCTTGATGCGGCGCTGGAACGTCGTGAGCCTGGATGCGCGGCAGCTGACGGAGGCCGCCGAGTCGCTGCGGCGGTTCATCATCGAGCTCGGCGCGGGCTTGATCGCCCGGCAGTTCGAGGGTGTCACCCTAGGAGGCAAGATCTCCCTCGAAGCCGGCCTCCCCGCGGCTTGAGTCCGAACTTGCGAGGGCAGACGCGATGACCGCCCGCAGGCGCTCGGGATCGACGGGCTTCGTCAGATAATCGGTCATGCCGGCGGCCAGGCACCGCTCCCGGTCCGACGCGAGCGCGTGCGCGGTCAGGGCGATCACCGGAATATGTTGATTGCGCACGGAACGCTTGGGATCGCGCAACTGCCGCGTTGCCTCGTAGCCGTCGAGCTCCGGCATTTGACAATCCATCAACACGAGATCGAAGTCTTCTTCGGCGAGCGCTGCGAGCGCCTCCAGGCCGTTGGCGGCGATCCGCACCGTTCCGCCGAGGCGTTGCAGGAGCTTGCTCGCGAGGTGTTGATTGACGACGTTGTCCTCGGCGACGAGCGCCCGGAAGCTGCGCGGCGCCTGCGCGGCGGCCGGATCCGTGGCTTTTGCGGTCGGCGGACCCGCACCGGTTGCCGTGAGCGTCGCGATCAGGGCGATCAAGTGGCGGGGTTTCGCGGGTTTTGCGACGACCCGGTCGAAGAGCCGGTCCGCATCGTCGGGCGCAGCGGACAGCGAGCGCAGCAGGATGAGCGCGGGTGGCGGTGCGCCGCATTCCCGAATGCCGGCGGCGAGCCAGCGGCCATCCTGATCGGGCAGGCGCTGATCCGCGATCACGACCGCGGGTGCCCGGTCGGTCGCATGCGAGCCCAGGTAGCGATCGAGCCCGGCTTGTCCGGAAGCGGCGAGGGCGACGCTGCAGCCTGCGCGGCCGAGCTCGGCGGCGAGAATGCGTCGCACCTCCGCCTCTCCGACGACCAAGAGCACGCCGACGCCGCGCAGTGGCGCGTCGTCCGTCTCACCCGCGAGCGCGCCCGACGGTTCGAGCCGCAGGTCGAATGCAAAGGTCGAGCCCGCGCCCGGTCTGCTATCGACCAAAAAGCTCCCACCCATGGCTTCGACCAAATGCTTGGAAATCGACAAGCCCAAACCCGTGCCGCCGAAACGCCGCGTGGTCGAGCTGTCGGCCTGCACGAAGGGAGCGAACAGCGCCGCGACCCGGGTCGCGGCGATGCCGACGCCGGTGTCGTGGATGCAGAATCGCAGCCGAGCGCCGTGCGCCGGTTCCCCCGGCACCGGGCTCACCGCGATGCCGACGCTGCCGCGTTCGGTGAACTTGATCGCATTGCTGAGCAGATTGAGCAAGACCTGACGCAGACGCGTCGGGTCGCCGCGGAACCGGGCAGGGAGGTCCGGATCGACGTCGACCAGCACCTCGATGTCCTTGCGGGCGGCCGCGAGCGCGATCGCGTCGATGCTCTCCTCGACGACGTCGCGCAGGTCGAATTCGATCGACTCGAGGTGCAGCTTGCCCGCCTCGATCTTCGACAGATCGAGAATGTCGTCGACGAGCGCGAGCAGCGAGCGGCCGCTCGAGCGCACGATCTGCAGGTAATCGGTCTGCTCGGCATCGAGCGAGGTCGCGAGCAGCAATTCCGCCATGCCGATCACGCCGTTCAGCGGCGTGCGGATTTCGTGGCTCATGTTGGCCATGAATTCGCTCTTGGCGCGACTTGCCGCTTCGGCCGCATCTTTGGCGGCCGCGAGGGACGCCTCCTGGCGCGCCAGCCGGTCCTCGGCGAGCTTGCGCTGGGTGATGTCGACGGCGAGCAGGTAGAAGCCGCGGACCTCGCCGTTCACCATGTCGGGCATGAAATCCGTCTGCGTAAAGTGGACCGCCCCCGCCCGATCGACGTAGCGGCCGTCGAAGCGCTGGCGCACCCCGCCCAATACGCCCGCATAGCGTGTGCGACGCTCCGCCGTGAAATCGTCGCTCAACAACTCCGCGTAGCGGCGACCGCGCATCTCGGCGCCCGTGCAGCCGAAACGCGCGGAGTGCGTCTCGTTGGAAAATCGACATACACCGTCCGCATCCCAATATCCGATCATCGCAGGCACGGCGTCGGCGATCTGTTGCAAGCGCTCCTGAGCCTGCCTTGCCGCGTCCACCTGCTCCGACAGCTCCGCGTTCGCCGTGCGCAAGCGCCCCGACAGGTCTTCCTCGCGCGCCTGCGTGCTCGCGTCGAGAAACGTCAATCCGAGCGCCACGAGCAACAGGCCGACCGCGAACGTGGCGAGTACCGTGGAGGTCCAGCCGGTATTGATCGAAACGCCCGCGTAGCAGATCGCGCCCACGGCGAAATGCGCCGCCGCCATCGCCGTGTAGTGCATGCCGCCGATGCCGAGTGCCATGGCGAGCGTCGCCGTCAGTCGCGCGACCGGAGCGGGGGAGCCTGCGGTTGCGCGGCGCGCCCACCAGATCCATGCGTAGGAACTCCCACAGATCAGTGCAAAGGCTTCTGCCCGGCGCAGCGGGTCGTAGGCGATCCTGGGAACGATGTCGATCGCGTGCATGCCGAGGAAGTGCATGAGCGCGACGCCGCCGGCCGTGGCGAGCGCGGCGGCGACGAGCGATGCCGGCCCGGACTTGCGGTAGCCTACGAGCCAGAGCGTCGCTCCGAAGGTGATCACGGCGACCGCGAGCGAGGCGAGCGTGAGCGCGACGTTGTAGCGCAGGTCGATCGGCAGGACGAAGGCCAGCATGCCGATGAAATGGATGGACCACACCCCGACGCCGAGCGCGATCGCGCCGCCCACGATCCACAGCCGTGCAAGCCGCGGTGTCGACGCGCGCAGCCGGCCGCAGAGCGCGAGCGTCGTGTGCGCGAGCAGCAGTGCGATGCCGATCGACAGTCCGACGAGCCAATGATTATAAATTGCCAGCATGGGGGATCGTCGCAGCCGCTGATTGCGGCATCCAGCGTATCGACTCTCGCTCGCTGAAGTTTAGATCGCGGCGCGAACCTTCGAGGGCGAACATCGCAAACTTGGGCGCTGAGATACACTATGCGAATGCACAAAATCGATTTGCGCAGCGATACCGTGACCCGACCGACACCCGGAATGAGAGCGGCGATGGCGGAAGCACCTCTGGGCGACGACGTTTACGGGGACGATCCCAGCGTCAATCGCCTCCAGGCCGAGGTCGCGGAACGCTTTGGATTCGAGCGCGCGCTGTTTTTTCCGACCGGTACCCAGAGCAACCTCGCCGCGTTGATGTCGCACTGCGCGCGCGGCGACGAGTATCTCGTCGGCCAGGAGGCGCACACTTACCGCTACGAGCAGGGCGGCGCTGCCGTGCTCGGCAGCATACAGCCGCAGCCGCTCGACAACGAGGCGGACGGCTCGATCGCCATCGAGCGCATCGGTCGCGCGCTCAAGCCCGATGACGTTCACTTCGCGCGCTCGCGCCTGCTCGCGCTCGAGAACACGATCGGCGGGCGAGTCCTGTCGCTCGACTATCAGCGCGCCGCCACCGATTATGCGCATGCGCACGGCCTTGCCACGCATCTCGACGGGGCGAGGCTGTTCAATGCCGTCGTGAAGCTGGGGTGCGGCGCACGCGATGCGGTGCGCGGGTTTGACTCGGTGTCGATCTGCCTTTCCAAGGGTCTCGGGGCTCCGGCGGGCACGTTGCTGCTCGGCCGCGAGACCTTGATCGCTTCGGCGCGACGCTGGCGCAAGGCGCTGGGCGGCGGCATGCGCCAGGCCGGCATCCTCGCGGCGGCCGGACGCTACGCGCTCGAACACCACGTCGCGCGTCTCGCCGAGGATCACGGCAATGCCCTATACCTCGCCGAAGGTTTGGGGACGCTGGGCTTCGGCGTGGAACGACCCGAGACCAACATGGTGTTCGTGGCGCTCGCGCCGGGCGGCGTACCGCGGCTCGCGGCGCTGCTCGCGGAGGCCGGTATCCTGGCGTCGCTCGGCGAACGCACGCGTCTCGTGACCCATCTGGACATATCCCGCGCAGATCTCGAGCTGGCGCTCGCCGCATTCGCGGACTTCCGCCGCACGCACTGAGCGCCGCGCACGAGCGTTGGGCGACGCCGCCCTGCGGCGCGCCCGTGAGGGCGCCGCGCTCTGTTTACGAAACGTTTACGCGGCGCCGCAATTTCTCTGCCCGCTTTTTCGATACCCGGCGCTATCGTGCCGCGATCGAGAACATGGGAGCCGCGCCTTGGACATCGTCTTTTGCCTGATCTTTGCCGGACTGTTCGCGGCCACCGTCGCGCTCGTCAAGGGTTGCGCGCGCCTCGAAGGGCGCAAATGAGCGCGTCTTATTGGCTTGCGGGCGTGCTGGCGGCCGCCTTGGCGCTCTACCTGCTCGTCGCCTTGATCCGGGCCGAGGACCTCTAGCGATGACGATTCAGGCGTGGACGATGCTCGCCCTGTTTCTGGCGGTGCTGTTGGCCCTCGCGTATCCGCTGGCCGGCTGGCTCGCGCGTTTGGCGTCGCCGGAACCCATTGCCGGACCGGTCGGCCGCCTCGAGCGCCTCCTGTACCGAATGGCCGGCGTCGATCCGGCCGACGACATGCCGTGGACGCGCTATGCGATCGCGCTCCTGGCCTTCAACGCCTTGGGCGTGCTCGTCGTTTATCTGATTCAGCGCCTGCAAGCAATGTTGCCGCTCAATCCGCAGGCCCAGGGCGCCGTCACGGCGGACTCGGCGTTCAATACCGCGGTGAGTTTCGTGACGAACACGAACTGGCAGGGCTATGCCGGCGAGTCGACGCTCAGCTACTTCACGCAAATGGCCGCGCTCGACGTTCAGAACTTCCTATCGGCGGCGACGGGAATTGCGGTCGCCTACGCCCTGATCCGCGGCTTCGCGCGCCGCACGAGCGCCGGGGTGGGCAACTTCTGGGTGGATCTCACGCGCAGCACCTTGTACCTCCTGCTGCCGCTCTCGCTGCTCGTCGCCGTGATTTTCATGGGCCAGGGCGTCATTCAGAATTTCGATGCGTATCGCGAGGTCCGCACGCTCGAGCCCCTGACCTACGCCGACCCCCAGTTGGATGCCGCGGGCCAGCCCGTCAAGGACGCGGCCGGCAACCCGGTCACCAAGGATGTCACGACTCAGCTGCAAACGCTCGCGTTGGGTCCGGTCGCCTCACAGGAGGCCATCAAGATGATCGGCACGAACGGCGGCGGTTTCTTCAATGCAAATTCCGCGCATCCTTTCGAGAACCCGACGCCGCTCACCAATTTCGTGCAAATGCTTTGCATGTTTCTGATCCCGGCCGCGCTGTGTTTCGTGTTCGGCCGCATGCTCGGCGACCCGCGCCAGGGCTGGGCGATCCTGGGCGCGATGACGGTGATCTTCGTCGTCATGGCGGGCGTCGCCGTGTGGGCCGAACAGCAGGGAAATCCGGTGATCGCCCACCTCGGCGTCGATCAGCTGCAGAGCCCGTTGCAGGCCGGCGGCAACATGGAGGGCAAGGAGACGCGCTTCGGCATCATCGGTTCCGCGCTGTTCGCGGCCATCACGACGTCCGCGTCCTGCGGCGCCGTCAACGCCATGCATGACTCGTTCACGCCCCTGGGAGGGCTCGTGCCGATGTGGCTCATCCAGCTCGGCGAGATCGTCTTCGGGGGCGTAGGATCCGGGCTCTACGGCATGCTGATCTTCGCGATCATGGCGGTATTCATCGCAGGGCTGATGATCGGACGCACGCCGGAGTACGTCGGCAAGAAAATCGAATCCTTCGAAATCAAGATGACGTCGATCGTGATCCTCGTCACGCCGCTGCTCGTGCTGGTCGGAACCGCGGCCGCCGTCATGGGCGAGGGCGGCCGCGCCGGGATCTTCAACCCTGGTGCCCACGGTTTCTCGGAAATCCTCTACGCCCTGTCGTCGGCAGCCAACAACAACGGCAGCGCCTTCGGCGGTCTGTCGGCGAACACGCCTTATTACAATACCCTGCTCGCCGTCGTCATGTGGTTCGGCCGCTTCGCCTTCATCGTGCCGGTGCTCGCGATCGCCGGCTCGCTCGCGAAGAAGAAGCGCATCGAAGCGACGGCCGGTACGCTGCCGACGCACGGCGCTCTGTTCATCGCGCTGCTCGTGGGGACGGTCGTGCTGGTCGGCGCACTCACCTATGTGCCCGCGCTCGCGCTCGGTCCGGTCATCGAGCAGCTCCAACTCGCGGCGATTCATTGAAGGATTCGACGTGATCCGCAAGAAACTCGAATTGTTCGACCGGGCGTTGCTCGTACCTGCGATCGGCGATGCGTTCCGCAAGCTCTCGCCGGCCGTCCAGATCCGCAATCCCGTCATGTTCGTCGTCTATGTCGGCAGCCTGCTGACCAGCGTCCTGTGGGTTCAGGCGCTGCGCGGCGCCGGCGAGGCTTCGGCGGCCTTCATTTTCGCGATCTCCGCCTGGCTCTGGTTCACGGTGCTGTTCGCGAATTTCGCCGAGGCGCTCGCGGAGGGCCGCAGCAAGGCGCAGGCCGCCTCCCTGCGCGGCATCAAGCAGTCGGTCGGCGCGAAGAAACTGCGCGGCCCGAAATTCGGCGCGGACTGGACGGTGACGCCCGCGACGCAGTTGCGCAAGGGCGATTTCTTTCTGGTCGAGACCGGTGACGTGATTCCCGCCGACGGTGACGTCGTCGACGGCGTCGCATCGGTCGACGAGAGCTCGATCACCGGAGAATCGGCGCCGGTCGTGCGCGAATCCGGCGGTGATTTCTCGGCCGTCACGGGCGGCACGCGCGTGCTGTCCGACTGGCTCGTCGTGCGCGTGGCGGTGAATCCGGGGGAGGCGTTCATCGATCGCATGATCGCGATGGTCGAGGGCGCCAAGCGCCAGAAGACGCCGAACGAAATCGCCCTCACGATCCTCTTGATCGCCCTGACGCTCGTGTTCCTGCTCGCGACGGCGACGCTGCTGCCGTTCTCCGTCTTCAGCGTCGCGGTCGCGAAACTCGGCGCGCCGGTCACGATCACCGTGCTCGTGGCGCTGCTGGTCTGCCTCATTCCGACGACGATCGGCGGCCTGCTCTCGGCGATCGGCGTCGCCGGCATGAGCCGTATGATGGCCTCGAACGTGATCGCGACCTCCGGCCGCGCGGTCGAGGCGGCCGGCGACGTCGACGTGCTGCTGCTCGACAAGACCGGCACGATCACCCTCGGCAACCGCCAGGCCGCGGCCTTCCTGCCCGCCGACGGGGTGACCGAGCAGCAGCTGGCCGACATCGCGCAGCTCGGTTCCCTTGCCGACGAGACGCCCGAAGGACGCAGCATCGTCGTGCTCGCCAAGCAGCGCTTCAATCTGCGCGAACGGAATCTCGGCCAGCTCGACGCGAACTTCGTGCCGTTCTCGGCGCATACGCGCATGAGCGGCGTCGACATCGGCACGCGCGAAGTGCGCAAGGGCGCCGCCGATGCCGTCAAACACTACGTTGAGGCACTGGGATTCGAGTTCCCTTCGCGCGTCGCGAACGCGGTCGACGAGGTCGCGCGCAAGGGGAGCACGCCGCTCGTCGTGACCGATGCAGGCCGTGTGCTCGGGGTCGTCGAACTCAAGGACATCGTCAAGGGCGGGATCCGCGAGCGCTTCGGCGAACTGCGCCGCATGGGCATCAAGACCGTGATGATCACGGGCGACAACGGGCTCACCGCCGCGGCGATCGCGGCCGAGGCGGGCGTCGATGATTTTCTGGCCGAAGCCACGCCCGAAGCGAAGCTCCGGTTGATCCGGCAATATCAGGCAGAGGGACGGCTCGTCGCAATGACCGGCGACGGTACGAACGATGCGCCGGCGCTCGCCCAGGCCGATGTCGCGGTCGCCATGAATTCAGGCACCCAGGCCGCAAAGGAAGCCGGCAACATGGTGGATCTCGATTCGAACCCCACGAAACTCATCGAAATCGTCGAGGTCGGCAAGCAACTCCTGATCACCCGCGGCTCACTTACCACGTTCTCGATCGCGAACGATGTCGCAAAATATTTTGCGATCATCCCGGCGGCCTTCGCGACCACCTACCCGCAGTTGGCGACGCTCGACGTGATGCGCCTTGCGAGTCCGAATTCCGCGATTCTCTCGGCGGTGATCTTCAATGCGCTGATCATCGTGCTGCTCATTCCGCTCGCGCTCAAGGGCGTGAAATATCGTGCGCTCGGCGCGGCCGCGCTGCTGCGCAGAAATCTGGGTCTCTACGGCCTCGGCGGCATCGTCGTGCCGTTTGCGGGCATCAAGCTCATCGATCTGGCGCTCTCGGCCCTGCACTTCGTCTAGCCCAGGAATCACCTTCCAGCCTCAGGACCATCGACATGACGCTCATTCGACCGCTGCTCGTGCTGTTCGCCGTCCTGACGCTGACCACCGGGTTTGCCTATCCACTCGTCACGACCGCGATCGGCAGGGTCCTCTTTCCCGACCAGGTGGCCGGCAGCCTCGTGCGCCGCGACGACATCGTGGTCGGATCCGCGCTGATCGGCCAGTCGTTCCAGGATCCGCGCCATTTCTGGGGCCGCCTGTCTGCGACCGCGCCGATGCCGACCAACGCTGCCGCGTCGGGCGGTTCGAACTTCGGACCCTTAAACCCGGCCCTCGCCGACGCGATCGCGCAGCGCATCGCCGCGCTCAAGGCCGTCGACGCCGACAACCCGCTCCCCGTGCCGGTCGATCTCGTGACGGCGTCCGGGTCCGGCCTCGATCCTCACGTGAGCCCCGCGGCCGCCCTCTACCAGGTCGCGCGCGTCGCGCGCGTGCGCCACCTGGATCCGGTCAAGCTGCGGCAGGCCGTGCTCGCCGCGGTCGAGCCGCCGCAATGGCATGTGTTCGGGGAGGCCCGCGTCAACGTTTTGTTGCTCAACCTCGCGCTGGATCGCGCACAATAGGTTGATGCCGACGACGATCGAACACCGGCCGGATCCCGACCTCCTCCTCGCCAAGGTTCAGGAGGAAGAAGCGCAGGCGCGTCGCGGCAAACTGCGGATTTATTTCGGTTCGTCCGCGGGCGTCGGCAAGACCTATGCGATGCTCGCCGCCGCACGCAAGCAGCATCTCGAAGGCCGTGACGTCGTGATCGGCGTCGTCGAAACCCACGGGCGCGCCGAGACCGCGGCGCTGATCGGCGAGTTGCCGATCATGGCGCCGAAGCTCGTGCTCCACCGCGGCAAGCAGCTGCCCGAATTCGATCTGGACGAGGCGCTGCGCCGCCGGCCGTCGTTGATACTCATCGATGAACTCGCGCATTCGAACGTGCAGGGCTTGCGTCATCCGAAACGCTGGCAGGACGTCGAGGAACTGCTCGCCGCGGGCATCGACGTGTTCACGACGCTCAACGTGCAGCATCTGGACAGCCTCAACGACGTCGTGGGCGGCATTACCAACGTGCGCGTTTGGGAGACCGTGCCCGACACCGTGTTCGACGAGGCCGAGGAAGTCGTGCTCGTGGACATCCCGGCCGACGAACTGCTCGCGCGGCTCGCCGCCGGCAAGGTCTACGTCCCGCAAGCCGCCGAGCGTGCCGCGAACAACTTCTTTCGCAAGGGCAATCTCATGGCGCTGCGCGAGCTCGCGCTGCGCCGGACCGCAGATCGCGTCGAGGGCGACGTCCAGGCTTATCGCGTCGGCAAATCGATCGGCTCGGTCTGGAAGACCGCGACCGCGCTCCTGACCTGCGTCGGGCCGGACGAGGGCGCCGAGCGCGTCGTGCGGGCGGCGGCGCGCCTCGCGAGCCAGTTGAACGCGGATTGGCACGCCATCTACGTCGAGACGCCCGCCTTGCAGCGACTGCCGGCCGCGCAGCGCGAGACCATTCTCGCGACGCTGAATCTCGCAAAGGAGCTCGGCGCGACCACGGCCGTGATCGCGAGTGCAGCGGTCGCGGAAAGCGTCGTCGACTACGCGCGCAGCCACAATCTGTCGAAGATCGTGCTCGGCCGGGACGCCTATCGGCGACTGTGGCCCTGGCAGCGCTCGAGCGGCCAGCGTCTCGCGCGCCTCGCCCCCGACATCGATCTCGTCGAGATTGGCCACCCTCCGCGCCGGGACGGCCGCACCGCGAACAACGGCCGCGAACCGCTCGGCGATGGATTCCCGGAATCGGTCGAGCGCCGCAAGCGCAAGGGCCTGCGGTATCTGTGGGCCGCGCTCGCCTGCTGCGCCGTGACGGTCGCCGCCGCGCCGCTGTCGCTGCGCTTCGACCGTGCCAACATCGTCGCGCTGTTCCTGCTCACGGTCGTGCTCGTCGCCGTGCGCCTCGGGCGGGGACCGGCCGCGCTCGCGGCGTTCCTGGGCGTCGCCTCCTTCGACTTCTTCTTCGTGCCCCCGCGTTTCTCGTTCGCCGTGAGCGACGTGCAATATCTGTTCACGTTCGCGGTCATGCTCGCGGTCGGACTGATCGTCGGCCAGCTCACCGCGGGCCTGCGCTTCCAGGCGCGCGTCGCCGCGCACCGGGAGGAGCGTTCGGGATCGCTCTACGAGATCGCGCGCGACCTCTCGGGAGCGGTCCAGATCGAGCAGGTCGTGAGATCAGCGACGAGTCGATCGCACGCACGTTTCGCGCGAGCGCGGCGCTCTTGCTGCCGGGCGAGAACGGCAAGCTCAGGCTGACCTCGGCCGGCGCGGAGCCGCGTGCCGACGGCGCGGGGCCGCTCGCGGTCGACATGGGCATCGCCCAGTGGGCCTTCGACAAGGGCCAGCCGGCCGGCTTCGGTACGGACACACTCCCGGGCAGCGAAGTCCTCTTCATCCCGCTGCGCGCCCCGATCCGCGCGCGCGGCGTACTCGCGGTCAAGGCGAACAACCGCCGCCTGCTGCGCATCCCGGAGCAGCGCCAGCTCCTCGATACCTTCGCGGCGCTGATCGCGATCGCGCTCGAGCGCGTCCATTACGTGGGCGTCGCGCAGGACGCGCTCGTGCGCATGGAATCGGAGCGGCTGCGCAATTCGCTGCTCGCCGCGCTGTCGCACGATTTGCGCACGCCGCTCACGGTGCTCGTCGGACTTGCCGAATCCTTGAGTCTTGCGAAGCCCCCGCTGGCCGCCGCCCAGGCCGAGATCGCGGCCGCGATGACGGACGAGGCCCATCGGATGAGCGCGCTCGTCAGCAACTTGCTCGACATGGCGCGCATCGAAAGCGGCGAGGTCACGCTGCACCTCGAGTGGCAGCCGCTCGAGGAGGTGGTGGGCGCGGCCGTGCGGGCCTCACGCAGCATGCTGCAGCATCACAAGCTCGAGGTGCGGCTCCCGCGCGATCTGCCCCTCGTACGCTTCGACGCGCTGCTCATCGAACGCGTGCTCGTGAACCTGCTCGAGAACGCGGGCAAATACACGCCGGCCGGCAGCCACGTGACGCTGTCGGCCGAGGTTGCGGGAGACCGGCTGCGCGTCAACGTCGCCGACGACGGGCCGGGCCTGCCGCCGGGACGCGAGGAGGCGGTGTTCCAGAAATTCGCGCGCGGTAATCCTGAATCGGCGACACCCGGCGTCGGTCTCGGCCTCGCGATCTGCCGCGCGATCGTTGCCGCTCACGGCGGGGAGATCAGCGGTCGGAACCGCCACGGCGGCGGCGCGAGTTTCACGTTCACCTTGCCGCTAGGCATGCCGCCGGCCGCGGGTCTCGAGGCGGCCACGTCGAATGGCTGACCTCAATCCGGTCGCGATTCTGATCGAGGACGAGCGACAAATCCGCCGCTTCGTACGCGGCGCGCTCGAAGCGGAGGGCTGGGTCGTACACGAGGCCGAAACCTTCAAAGTCGGTCTGACTGACGCGGGCACGCGTAAGCCCGATCTCATCGTGCTCGATTTGGGTCTCCCGGACGGCGACGGCATCGAACTGCTCCGGGACTTGCGCAGCTGGTCGAACGTGCCCGTGATCGTGCTGTCGGCCCGCGTCAGCGAGACCGACAAGATTGCGGCGCTCGATGCAGGCGCGGACGATTACCTCACGAAGCCGTTCGGTATCGGGGAGCTGCTCGCGCGCGTGCGTGCCGCCTCCCGCCGCCGCCGCGACGCCGGCGCCGCCGCGGGCTCGGTGTTCGAATTCGGGGACGTGAGCCTGGACCTGTCGTTGCGACTCGTGAAGAAAGCGGGGCAGGCCGTGCATCTGACGCCGATCGAATACCGGCTGTTGACCTTGCTCGTGTCGAATGCGGGCAAGGTGGTGACGCATCGGCAGATCCTGCTCGACGTATGGGGTCCCTCGCACGCCGGGGACGGGCACTACGTGCGCGTCTACATGGGTCATCTGCGCCAGAAGCTCGAGGATGATCCGACGCAGCCGCGGCACATCATCACGGAGACCGCGGTCGGGTACCGCCTCGTGCAATCGCCCGCGCCCTGAGGCGGCTCGCGCGCACGGCCGCGAGGTCGGCGGCCGTATCGACGTCATCGCGCGCCGACGGCAGATCGAGCAGCGCGACGCATCCCGCCGGCAATCGGCCGAGAACCTCGCGCAGCCCTGAGTCGCCGGCGGCGCCCAGCGCCAACTGAAAGAGGCATTTCGGCAGGATCAGCGGGATGCCGCCGCGTCGCGCGCCGCCGAGGCGCCGTGCCACGGCGCGGCGCGGCGCGGCGCGCCAGCGTTCGACGAGATGCACGAGCTCCGCGAACTGCAGGTTGGCGAGATCGACGGGCAGAAACAGCACGGCCGCCGACCAGCGCGCCCGCGCCGTGCCCGCGCGCACCGAACTCGCGAGACCTTGCGAGCGGCGCCGATTGACGATGACCTGCGCCCGCAAGCCGCGCAATTCGAGCGCAAAGCGCCGCGCCCGGGGCGGCACGACGACCATGAGGGCCCGAGGTGCGAGAGCCGCCGCGAGCTCGGCGGTCCGGCGCAGCAGACTCGTCCCGCGCACGCGCGCGAGAGCCTTCGGCCTGCCGAGGCGTGTCGAGAACCCCGCGGCGAGAATCACGACCGTGAGCTTGGGCACGCGGCGCCGATTCGTTGTTATGATTGACCCATGGATGGCGCCTTCACGAAGAATCACCGCAGTCTCAAGCGCAAGCCGTTCTTGACGCCGATCTGGCTCGCGGCGATCGCTGCCGCGATCGTGGTGAGTTTTGCTTCGTGGCTATGGAGCACCGCGAATTCCACGACGGTGATCGTGATCCGGCACGCCGAGAAAGCCTCGAACGGCGGCGACGATCCGCCGCTCGACCCGGCCGGCGCGGCGCGCGCCCTGCTGCTCGCGCGCATGTTCGGTGACGCGCACCCGCCCGGCAGCCTCGATGCGATCTACGTGTCGCCGGCGTTGCGCAATCGGCAGACCGCCGCGCCCCTGGCCGCGCGACTCGGCATCTCCCCGGTCGTCGTGCCCGCCGATGATCCGCGTGCGCTCGCGCGCCGCGCGCTGCATGAACACGATGGCGGGCGCATCTTGATCATCGGACATAGCGATACTGTACCGGAGATCGTCGCGGCCTTGAGCGGCCAGGCGACGATTCCGGCGATCGGCGATTCGGAATACGGCACGATGTACGTCGTCACCGTGCCGCGCCTCGGGCGATCGATCGTGTTGCGCCTGACCTACTAGCCGGCCGTTTCACGCCGCGCCCCCGCGCAGCAGGATGGCTTTGCGCACGAGTTCCGTGAGCCGGTGCACGCGAAAATCGGCGCGCGCGACATCGCGCACGCGGCGGCCGCCGTCGAGCAGGAACGTCGCGCGGCGCACGCCAAGACCGAGCGGACCGTTGACGCCGTACATCTTGACCACGGTCTTGATCGGGTCCGACAGCAGCACGAACGGGAGCCGGTAGCGCGCACGGAAATTCGCGTGGGTCGCCGGGCTTTGTGGACTCACGCCGGCGACGCACAGGCCGGCCGCCTCGATGGCGGGGTACAGGTCGCGGAGCGCGGTCGCGAGAGCCACCGCCGGGCCTGCGAATTCCGCGGGATAGAAAAACAGGATCAGCGCGCCCAGCCCTAGGAATTCGGTCAGGGAACGGTCCGCACCGGTATGGTCCGGAAGTGTGAATTCCGGTGCACGTTCGCCGATTTTGAGCATGCTCTCGCCTCCCTGCGGTATCCGCGCCGGACCGTTGCGCGCAGGTTTTCAGCTGATGCCACGGTCCGGTCATGCGGAAATGATACTTGGTTTGCCGCCGGGACTTTGGTTTGGCGCACTTTGCTGCTAGTATTCCTCGCCCTTTCTAGGGTCGCCCTTTCCGGGGGAGTAGCTCAGTTGGGAGAGCGTCGCGTTCGCAATGCGAAGGTCGAGGGTTCGATCCCCTTCTCCTCCACCAATCCTCGAAAGCGACCGGAGTAGCGACTCCGGTCTGCTCGCGGGCATCTGCCTCGGTAGCTCAGTGGATAGAGCGAATGCCTCCTAAGCGTTAGGTCGCCGGTTCGATTCCGGCCCGGGGCACCACTATCATGGGGCCATGTGGCTCAACGACACGAATTCCCGCGAACGCCGCGCCTTGGTAGCGGCCTGTGGCGGATTCGGACTCGACGGCTTCGACACGATGAGTTACACCTTCGTGATCCCGAGCTTGGGGGCGCTATGGGGCATGAGCCGTGCTCAAGCGGGTGACATTGCGACCGCCGCCTTGTTCACGTCCGCGATCGGCGGATGGGCCGCGGGCCTCCTCGCAGACGCCCGCGGCCGCGTGCTGGCGCTGCAGGTCACGGTCGCGTGGTTCGCAGCGTTCGCGTTCTTGTCGGGCTTCGCAAACTCCTATCACGAGCTTCTCGCGGCGCGCGCACTGCAAGGCTTCGGCTTCGGCGGCGAATGGGCCGTCGGTGCGCTGCTGATCGCTGAGACCATGCAGCCGCGCCTGCGCGGTCGCGCCGCCGGTCTCGTCCAGAGCAGCTGGGCCGTTGGATGGGCGCTCGCCGCCGCAAGCTATTGGCTGCTCTCGGTTTATCTGCCGGCTGGGTTTGCCTGGCGCGCCTTGTTCTGGCTCGGGCTCCTCCCGGCGCTGTTGATCCTGTATGTGCGCCGCCGTGTGCAGGAGCCCGAAGCTTTCGCGGCCGCCCGGCGCGACGTGCCGATCCGCACGCGCATCCTCGGCATTTTCGGCAGGACGCAGTGGCCCACGACCCTCGGCGCCAGTCTGCTCTCGGCGGGCATGCAGGGCGGTTACTACTCGGTGTCCACCTGGCTGCCGACCTATCTGCAGGGAGAGCGGCATTTGAACGTCGGTCGGACGGCCGTCTACCTGTTGATCCTGATCGCGGGTTCCTTTTCTGGCTATCTGACGAGTGCCTGGCTCAACGACGCCGTCGGACGCAGGCGCACCTTCATCGGCTTCGCTTTCGGGGCGACGTTCGCCATGTCCGCGTTCATGACCATGCGTCAGGGCGGGGCGCTTGCGCTGTCGTGCGGATTCGCGGTCGGATTCTTTACGTCCGGGATTTTCGCGGGCATGGGCGCATTTCTCGCGGAACTCTTTCCGACCACGCTGCGCGGTTCCGCCCAGGGTTTTTCCTACAACGCGGGCCGCGCATTGGGCGCGGTGTGTCCGGCGGCGATCGGCCGCTTGAGCCAGCGCTTCGGCCTTGCCGAGACGCTCGCCCTCACCACGATCGCGGCCTACGGCCTCGTGATCCTCTGCGCAGCGCTGCTGCCCGAGACACGGGGTCGTGAGCTCGCGGTATCTGCCTCCGCCCGCGCATGAGCGCCGAGGATGAGCGCAGTCGGCAGCGGGACGGGGGCTGGGAGTTCTGGATAGACCGCGGCGGCACCTTCACCGACGTGATCGGCCGCGCGCCCGACGGTCGATTGCATACGCGCAAGCTGTTGTCCGAGGATCCGGAACACTACGAGGATGCGGCCGTCGAGGGCATACGCCGCCTGCTCGCCACACCGCGCGGCGCGCCGATCGATGCGGCGCGCATCGCCTGCGTGAAGATGGGTACGACGGTCGCGACCAATGCGCTGCTCGAACGCAAGGGCGAGCGCACGCTGCTCGTGATCACGCGCGGGTTTCGCGACGCGCTGCGGATCGCGACGCAGGCGCGGCCTCTGCTGTTCGCCCGGCACATCGTGCTGCCGGAGATGCTCTACGAGCGAGTCATCGAGGCCGAGGAGCGCATCGGTGCCGACGGCGCAGTGCTCGTGCCCTTGGACGAGCCCGCGCTCGAGCGGCAGCTCGGCGCGGCCTACGCCGCCGGCACCCGCGCCTGCGCGATCGTGTTCATGCATGGGTACCGCCACCCAGCGCACGAACTGCACGCCGCGGCGCTCGCGCGGGCGGCGGGATTTGCGCAGATCTCGACCTCGCACGAGGTGAGTCCGCTCGTGAAACTCGTGCCGCGCGGCGACACCACGGTCATGGACGCCTACCTATCGCCGGTGCTCGGCCGCTATGTGCAACGCCTCGCGAGCACACTGTCCGGCGTGCCCTTGTACTTCATGCAGAGTTCCGGCGGCCTGACCGCGGCGGCCGGCCTACGCGGCAAGGATGCGATCCTATCCGGGCCGGCGGGCGGCATCGTCGGGATGGCGCGCACGGCGCGGGCCGCGGGCCACCCGCGTGTGATCGGTTTCGACATGGGCGGCACGTCGACGGACGTGAGCCATTACGCAGGCGACTACGAGCGGGTGTTCGACACGGAGGTCGCCGGTGTGCGCGTGCGCGCGCCGATGCTCGCCATTCACACCATCGCCGCGGGCGGCGGTTCGATCATTCGCCTCGATGGCGGCCGCCTGCGCGTCGGGCCGGAGTCGGCCGGGGCAAATCCAGGACCCGCGAGCTATCGCCGCGGCGGCCCGCTGACGATCACCGACGCCAACGTGCTGCTCGGACGCATCCAGCCGGAATTCTTCCCGCAGGTGTTCGGACCCGACGCGAACCTGCCGCTCGATCGTGCGATCGTCGCGACGCGCTTCGCGGCGCTTGCCGCCGAGATCGGCGCCGCGAGCGGGCGGGTGCCGGGTGTCCTCGAACTCGCGCGCGGTGCGCTCGCGATTGCGGTCGGCAGCATGGCGGGCGCCATTCAGAAAATCTCCGTCGCCCGCGGCCACGACGTGACCGCCTATTGCCTGCAATGCTTCGGCGGCGCAGGCGGCGGACATGCCTGCCAGGTGGCCGATGCGCTCGGCATGACGCGGGTGTATTTGCATCCGCTCGCCGGCGTGCTCTCCGCCTACGGCATGGGCCTTGCGCCACGGACCGCCATGCGCGAGGCCTCGATCGAGCGCGCCCTCGATAACGCCGGACTCGCGGCTGCGCTCGCCCGCGCGGATGAGCTCCACGCGGCCGCGGCCGCCGATTTGCGTGCACAAGGAGTCGAAGCGGCGGCGCTCTCCGTGCAGCGATGCCTCTATGTGAGATATCGCGGCACCGACACCGCGCTGCCCTGTGCGCTGCCAAGTGCGCCCCTACCGGCCACGATCCGCGCCGAATTCGAGGCGGGATACCGCCGCCGCTTCGCATTCCTGATGCCGGAGCGCGAGATCGTGATCGACGCGGTCTCGGTGGAGTGCGGCACGACCGGCGCCATCGATACGTCCGCGGCAGGGGCCGGGAAGGCGGCAGGGGAAAGGTCAGGGCAGGCGCAGGTCCATGTGCCCGAAGCGCGCGCGTCGATTCGCATGGTGGACTGCGAGCCTGGGCTGGCCGCAGTCTGGTGCAATGCGGAACTGCATGTCGCCGAGTCGCTGGCGCCGGGCGCGCGCATCGACGGGCCGGCGCTGATCGCGGCGCGCAATACCACGACGGTCGTCGATCGCGGATGGCAGGCGAATGTGGACGCCGATGGCGCGATTGAATTGCGCCGGACGGTGCCCCGGGTATTGCAGCGCGCCATCGGCACGCAGGCCGATCCCGTGATGCTCGAGGTATTCAACAATCTGTTCATGAACATCGCCGAACAAATGGGCGCTGCGCTGCAAAGCACTGCCCACTCGATCAACATCAAGGAGCGCCTCGATTTCAGCTGCGCGCTGTTCGATGCGGCAGGCAGCCTCATCGCGAACGCGCCGCACATGCCGGTGCATCTGGGGTCGATGGGCGAGTCGATTCGCGCGGTCCAGGACCGCAATTCCGAGCTGCGCGACGGCGACGTGTACTTGCTCAACGATCCCTATCACGGCGGCACGCATCTGCCCGACCTCACGGTCGTCACACCCGTCTTCCTCGACCCCCGCGACGGCGTTCCGCGCTTCTTCGTCGCCTCGCGGGGCCATCACGCCGACGTGGGTGGGATCACCCCCGGCTCGATGCCGCCGTTCTCGCGCCACATCGCGGAGGAGGGGGTGCTCATCGATAATTTCAAGCTCGTCGAGCGGGGCGTGCTGCGCGCAGCGGCCTTCGGCGCGCTCCTCGCGGGCTCTGCGTATCCGGCCCGCAACCCGGAGCAGAATCTCGCCGACCTGAGCGCGCAGATCGCCGCCAACGAGCGCGGCGCCGCGCTGTTGCGCGCACTCGTCGCCGAATACGGCTGGGCGACGGTCGCAGCCTTCATGGGTCACGTGCAGGACAATGCCGAAGCGGCCGTGCGCGGCGCGATTCGGACTCTCACCGATGGGAACTTCGTCTTGCCCATGGACAACGGTGCCGAGATTCGCGTCGCCGTCCGTGTCGATGCGGCCGCGTGCGGCGTGACGATCGATTTCACGGGGAGCAGCAAGCAGCTATCGAACAACTTCAACGCGCCGCGCGCGATTACCGTTGCGGCGGTGCTCTACGTATTCCGTACCCTCGTGGCCGGCGAGATTCCGCTCAATGCCGGCTGTCTCAAGCCGATTACGATCTTCGTTCCCCCAGGTTCGATGCTGAATCCCGATCCCCCGGCCGCGGTCGTCGCGGGCAACGTCGAGACCTCGACCTGCGTGACCAATGCGCTTTATGGCGCTCTCGGCGTCATGGCGGCCGGCCAATGCACGATGAACAATTTCACGTTCGGCGATGACCGCTTGCAGTATTACGAGACGATCGCCGGCGGGTCCGGAGCGGGACCCGGCCATGCGGGCACGAGCGTCGTGCAGACTCACATGACGAATTCGCGCTTGACCGATCCCGAGGTGCTCGAGCTTGCGTTTCCCGTGCGGCTCGATGCCTTCGAAATCCGCCGGGGGACCGGGGGCCGCGGCCGCTGGTGCGGCGGAGACGGGGGCATGCGCCGAGTGCGGTTTCTTGCACCGATGACCGCATCGATCTTGAGCAACGGGCGCAGACAGGGCGCCTTCGGCATGGCAGGAGGAGACGCGGGAGCCGTCGGCAACGCCTGGATCGAACGGTCCGACGGGCGCGTCGAGCCGCTCGATCACATCGGCAGCGCGCACGTCGAGGCGGGCGATGCAATCGTCATCTGCACGCCGGGCGGCGGTGGTTACGGCCGTGCGACGTAGCGTCGCGCGACCTCCCAGAGCCAGGACTGGATCTTGCGTATCTCGGCCGCGGTCGGCCGCGCGAGCAGCAGGGCATCGTCGGGAAAGACCAGTCGGATCAGCAGGGCGGCCTTGACGACGCGGTAGAAATCCGTCGGATCGACGCGCCGAAACACGCGCGCGCGTGCGCCGGCGCGCAGTACGGCGCGCAGACGCGAGTGCATCGGGGCGAGTGGACCCGCCGAGAAGTTGTCGAGGAAGGTGCCGCCCGCGGCGAGTTTGATGTACTCCATGCCGCCCTCCGGTGTCGCGAAATCAACGAGTGCGAGACGCACATAGGCGGGATGCAACATCTTGAATTCGACGAAGCGGTCGAGTTCGCGGCGCAGCGTCGGCTCTGGCGCCAAAGTGCCGCCCGATTGGAACTGGTCGGCGAGCAGGGCGATGAATCGGCGGCTGACCTCGACGAGGACGTCGTCGCGGCTCTCGTAGTGCTTGTAGATCGCAGGAACCTGCACGCCGAGCGGCAGGGCGACGTCGCGGAGCTTGAAACCGGAGACGCCCTTGGCGGCGATCAGACGCTCGACTTCGTCGAGAATGCGCTCGCGCATGGGTACGGCGGCCGATCGCCGACGCTTCGCTTTATCTTGCATCCCGAGTTCCCAGCCCTTCAATCGGTTCGACGCGCACCCGTGCACCGTCGTCACCTTGACAATTTAGCGGCATGCCGCGCCGGATTATGACGCATCGGGCTTGCCGGGCCGCCATCGGGGTCCGGATAGTGCGCCGAATATCCAAGGAATGCCCCGAATTCATGAACCATCAGGACGATTCAGAGATCGCGACGAGGCGCGTTGCGGCGGAACCGACCTCGGCCGAGCCGAGCGTGGGCCAACGCCGCGAGGCCGCGGATCGGCGTCAGCGGGTCTGGTGGTCGATCGTCTATGGCAACATCAAGCCCCGGCGTCGCGCTCCGCCGCGGCGTTTGGATCATACCAGCTATCACTCGGTCGACTGGCATTCGGCTCATCTGCTCGTGATCGCCATCGCCATTTCCCTGATGTCGGTCGCCGATGCCTTCCTCACACTGATGCTGCTTCAAGGCGGAGCGGCCGAGGAGGCCAATCCGGTCATGAACCTCGTCGTACATGGCGACCCGCTGCGATTTGCAGTGCTCAAGATGGCGATGACGGGCTGCAGCGTCGTGCTGATGGTGTGCCTGGCGCGGTATCGCTTCATGCGCGTGTTCCGCGTCGAACTCGCGCTCTATGCCATCCTCGCGGCCTACACCGTGCTCATCGCTTACGAATTGTGGATGGTCTCGGACAGCGGTCTCGGCAGTCTCTCGGATTTCTGAGCGCCTGAAGTTCGTTGCGGCGCGACGCATTCCATATTGTGGCGCCTTGAGCTAAACTCATGCCCCATTTCGCCATGCCGCCCGCACCGCCAATCGCGTCCCCCCAATCGCGGACCAGTCCCGCCAGTCTCCGTACGAAGAGATCATGAGCCAATCACTCGCCGACCAAATCGCGACCTCCGCCTTGTCGGGCGGCAATGCCGCGTTCATCGAGGACCTGTATGAGCGTTTCCTCGCGGAACCCGGGTCGGTCGACGGAGCTTGGCGCGCCTACTTCGAGGGCCTGAAGCATGGCGAGGGCCTGAAGCATGGCGAGGGCCTGAAGCATGGCCTCGAGGACGCTCTTGCCCGCGGCAATGGCGCCGACGTCGCGCATGGCCCGGTGCGCGAGCGCCTGCTCGAGCAGGCGCGGCGCCCGGTGGGCAGCGCGGCCGCGGCACCCGCGCCGGGTCCGCGTCCGCCCGATGAGGTGAGCGCCAAGCAGGGTGCGGTTTCGCGCCTCATCCAGGTTTATGCAAGCCGGGGCCACCTGGTCGCGAAGCTCGATCCGCTCGGCCTGCAAGTGCCGCCCAAACCCTATGTGCTCGACCTCGCCTATTTCGGCTTGTCCGATGCCGATCTCGACACCGAATTTTTCACGGGCAGCCGGACCCTGGATTTTGCCAAGCGGGCGACGCTGCGCGACATCCTGACGACGCTGCGCTACGTGTATACCGACACCATCGGCGCCGAGTTTGCGCATGTGTCGGATACCGACGAGCGGCTCTGGCTCCAGGATCATTTCCAGGCTGCTCGCATGCAGCGCCGGTTCAGCACGGACGAGAAGAAGAACATTCTCTGGCAGGTCACTGCGGCCGAGGGGCTGGAGCGTTATCTGCATACGAAGTACGTCGGGCAAAAGCGCTTCTCTTTGGAGGGCGGCGACAGCCTGATCGCTCTGCTCGACGACCTCGTGCAGCAAGGCGGACGGGTCGGCGTCGAAGAGGTCATCATCGGAATGGCGCATCGCGGCCGGCTGAATGTGCTCGTGAACCTGCTCGGCAAGTCGCCGAAAGACTTGTTCAACGAGTTCGAGGGTCAGTACGATCTGGCGAAACTGCGCGGCTCCGGTGACGTCAAGTATCACAAGGGCTTCTCGTCGGATCTGCGTACGCCGTCCGGCAACGTGCACGTCGCCCTCGCGTTCAATCCGTCGCATCTCGAGGTCGTCAACGCGGTCGTCGAGGGTTCGGCGCGCGCGCGCCAGGAACGACGGCGGGACGCCATGGGCGAACGCATCCTGCCCGTGCAGATTCACGGCGATGCCGCGTTCGCGGGGCAGGGCGTCGTCATGGAGACCCTGCAGCTCTCGCAGGCGCGCGGCTTCTTCACGGGCGGCTCGGTCCACGTGATCATCAACAACCAGGTCGGCTTCACGACCAGCGATCCGCACGACGCGCGCTCGACGCTTTATTGCTCGGACGTCGCGAAGATGGTCGAAGCGCCGATTTTTCACGTCAACGCCGACGATCCCGAGGCCGTCTGCTTCGTCGCGCGGTTCGCGCTCGAATACCGCATGAAATTCCACAAGGACGTCGTCATCGATCTCGTCTGCTACCGGCGGCACGGACACAACGAGGCGGACGAGCCCGCGGCGACCCAGCCGCTGATGTATCAGGTCATCCGCAAGAAGCCCACCGTGCGGCAGATGTATGCGGAGAAGCTCCAGGGTCAGGGCGTGCTGTCCGCCGCCGAGGCCGCGGCGATGATCGAGCAATACCGCAATGGACTCGACGAGGGCAAACCCCAGGCGCGCGCGGCTCTCGGTTTGATCGGCAACAAGTACACGGTCGATTGGAGCGAGTACCTCGGCGCCGACTGGGCCGAACCCGTCAAGACCGGTATCGACATGCCTCGATTGCGGGCGCTGGGCAAGGCGATCACGACCTATCCGCCCGACTGGAAGCTGCATCCGCGCGTGCTCGCGATCATGCAGGCGCGCGAGAAGATGGTCGCGGGCGATCTGGAACTCGACTGGGGCTGTGCAGAGAATCTCGCGTACGCGAGCCTCGTGCAGGACGGCTATCCCGTGCGCCTGACCGGTCAGGACAGCGGCCGCGGCACGTTCTTCCATCGCCATGCCGTGCTGCACGACCAGGCGACCGGCCGCAGCTATGTGCCGCTCGAGCACCTCGCGCCGAATCAACCGAAGTTCACGGTCATCGATTCCGTGCTGTCCGAAGAGGCGGTCATGGGCTTCGAGTACGGCTTTTCGAGCACCGAACCGCACTGCCTCACCATCTGGGAGGGTCAGTTCGGGGATTTTTGCAACGGGGCCCAGGTGATCATCGATCAATTCATCAGTTCGGGTGAGGCGAAGTGGGGTCGGTTGTCGGGACTCACGCTGTTCCTGCCGCACGGCTACGAGGGCCAGGGACCGGAGCATTCCTCGGCGCGGCTCGAGCGCTTTCTGCAGCTCTGCGCCGAGTACAACATGCAGGTTTGCGTACCGTCGACCCCGGCGCAGATGTTTCACATGCTGAGGCGCCAGATGGTGCGCGCGCTGCGCAAGCCGCTGATCGTGATGACGCCGAAGAGCCTGCTGCGCCATCCCCTGTCGGTATCGCGTCTCGAGGAACTCGCGGGCGGCAGCTTTCGCAACATGATCGACGAGATCGACGACATCAAGGCCGCCCACGTCACGCGCGTCGTGCTCTGCAGCGGCAAAGTGTATTTCGATCTGCTCAAGTCCCGGCGCGAATCCAAGGTCGACAACGTCGCGATCGTCCGCATCGAGCAACTCTATCCGTTTCCGTCGGACGAGTACGAGGCGATCATCCGCAAGTATTCGCACGCCCGCGAAGTCGTGTGGTGCCAGGAGGAGCCGCAAAACCAGGGTGGCTGGTACCAGATACGACATAGGCTGCAGGCGAAGCTCGATGCGCGGCACGAACTGCTCTATGCCGGCCGCGCCGGCGCGGCCGCGCCCGCAACCGGCATCTCGGCGCTGCACGAACAGCAACAGAAGAACCTCGTGAGCGCCGCGCTCCAGGGCGTTCCGCCCGAAGAGACCTCCAGACACACGATGCGGCTCCCGGCCCATACTAGGACAGGTTCATGACCATCGAAGTTCGCGTTCCTCAGCTGCCGGAATCGGTGGCTGATGCCACCCTCGTTGCGTGGCACAAGAAGGCCGGCGATTTTGTCGCGCGCGATGAGAATCTCGTCGATCTCGAGACCGACAAGGTCGTGCTCGAGGTGCCTGCGCCGGCCGCGGGCATCCTCCAGGAGATTCGTTTGGGTGACGGGACGACGGTGACCAGCGGTCAGGTGCTCGCGATCATCGAACCGTCCGCCGCCGGTGCGGCCCCTCAGGCCTCCGCCGCAGCGGCGCCCGGCGCCGCTGCGGCGGCGAGCCCTGCCGCGGGCGGCGGCGGTAAATTGAGTCCCGCCGCGAAGCGCGTGGTCGCCGAGAACCACATCGATGCCGGTGCGGTGCCCGGCAGCGGTCGCGACGGCCGGGTGTCGAAGGCCGATGTGGTCACGCATCTTGCTGCGCAGG
>Ga0302320_10002872_pt1 | contig 40296 bp, 38 predicted proteins | sample Bog_T0_3_FD_202130 | JGI IMG/M metagenome (GOLD analysis project Ga0302320, IMG submission 202130) | Peat permafrost microbial communities from Stordalen Mire near Abisko, Sweden - Bog_T0_3 | ecosystem: Environmental > Terrestrial > Soil > Wetlands > Peat | place: Sweden: Abisko, Stordalen Mire... | reverse complement strand
TTTCGTCGAGCGCTTCCCTCTCGATGGCCGAACTTTCCACAGCAATCCTCCGATTGGCGAATCAGTGGATTTGTAGAGATTCAGCACTTCATCGATTTGTCACGAACTTCTTCACCCGATTGCCCTGCCGATGCCGGGGTGTGACAAAATAATTCGGGCCGCTTCGACGGCGAGCCGAAGGTCAGCGCTGCTCGCCACAATTGAGATTTGTCTCGGCTCCTGCGAAGGGAGGGCGCCCGCCCTCCCGTCTCTGGTCCCGATGTCCGATCCGCTGCGCGCGAAAAACCCGATCGCCGAACGCCGCTACGCCTATGCGCGGGCCGCGGCGCGCGACCGCGATTTTTCCGCCGCGGCGGAAGTGCTGGAGCAGGCGTTGGAAGTCGAAGCGGACTGGGCGCCGGCTTGGTTCGCGTTGGGGGAAGCGCGCCAGCAGCTCGGCGCGTTCGCCGCCGCCCGCGACGCCTTCGCGCAAGCGCTGCGACTAGACGCTGAAGACCGTCAGGGCGCCTCGCTGCGGCTGGCGGCGCTCGAGGGCCGCGAAGTCGGCGCGCTGCCGCGCGCCTATGTGGCGCGGCTGTTCGACGACTACGCGCCGCGCTTCAACACCCACCTGACCGGCGATCTCGCCTATCGCGGCCCGGCAGTGCTGTTCGACGCGGTTCAAGCGCGCGCGCCGGGGCGACGCTTTCTTCGCGCGCTGGATCTCGGCTGCGGCACGGGGCTGGCGGGCGTGGCGTTCCGCGCCTTCGTCGACGACCTTCGCGGCGTCGACCTTTCGCCCGCCATGATCGACGAGGCGCGCCAAGCGGAAATCTATGACGGACTCGAAGTCGGCGACGTCGTCGAAGCCCTGGCCGCCGAGCCGGCGGCGCGGGTCGACCTGATCCTGGCCGCCGACGTGTTCGTCTATCTCGGCGAGCTGGCGCCGGCGTTTTCCGCCGCGAGGCGCGCCCTGGCCCCTGGCGGCCTCCTGACCTTCACCGTCGAGGCGGAGCCGGGCGACGCGTTCGCCCTCGGCGAAACCCTGCGCTTCCGCCACTCCCGGGCATATGTGTCGAGGGCGCTCGGCGCAGCGGGGCTGACGATTCTGACGCTGGAGCCGACCTCGACGCGGCGCGAGGCCGGCGTCGAAGTTCCGGGGCTGATCGTCGTGGCGGGTCCGTCAACGTAACGTCGACCGGGGCTAACTCGGCGTTCCCAAGCCGCGGACGATCCGGGTTCTCCTGTCCGCGCCGGCCGGAACCCGGACGGCGGCGCCCTTCAGGCGCGTCGATAGCCCGGGAGCGATGCGTCCGCGACATCGGCGAGATTGACGACGATGTTTTCCGGCGATCGGCACGCGATCCACCAGAGTTCCTCCGTCGTGCTCATATTGGCCTCGAGGTGGGGAAGGAAGGGCGGAACGAACATGAAGTCGCCAGTCGATAGATCGACGAATTCCTGATAGCCCTCGCCAAAATAGATGCGCGCCCGACCCGAAAGGACATAAGCGCCGGTTTCAGCCTCGCCATGATGGTGGGGCAGAGAGCGGAAGCCGGGCTTGTTGCTCGCCTTGCCGAACCAAAGTTGGGTCGCGGGCGTATGCTGCGGCCCCACGCCCGTAACCAGCGCCAAACCGCCGGATTGACTTGTCCCGGTGTGTTCAGCGCCGCTTCTCGTCACCACGATCCGATCACTCGTAGCCATATCCACTCCTATTGCTCGGATTTATTCGGCAACCCGCGCGTGTCTCAACATCGCACCGTTGTCAAAAGTCGGCAACCGGCGCGGAAGGTCTGTGGCTCTGGCGAGGCCGTCGCTCGAAACTCGCCATTTTTGAGCTGAATTCACGCGGCGCCAAACTCATACGATGGCCGCTCATGAGATGGTCAGGCAGTCAGTCGCAAGTCTTTGGCGGCAGTTCGTTGAGAAAACGGCCCTTCGCCCCGACTCTTTGCTCGCGCGCCCAACGGATGCGGATTTTGAGGCGGGAATGACTGAACTCAGAGCCCATTCGGCTGCCAGCGACAGCAATGAACCCGTCGTCGAGTAAATCGATTTGTTTGTAATCGCCAAATGGAACCGCGTGCAGGAATCATGAATTCCGTCGAAGCGAAAAGGGTTCGGGCGGTATCCGATCAAACGGGATCGGCTCTTGCCATTCCCGCGTTCTTAGGTTTCGCCGCAAAACTAACGCTCGATCCGTCATTGCGAGTTCGGCGCCGGCCGTCGGCCGACCCTGAGGAATGAAACGGGGTTCGACATCCCGAGGAGCGGCGGCCACCAGGCCGCCGTCGCGGGAGCGCCAAGTCGGCCTGGAGGCCGACGCTCCTCTTGTTTGTTGCGAGCGTGAGCCGAGACATCCCAGGGGTCGCGTGATGCGGCCCCTGGGTTGCTTCGCTTCGCTCGCAATGACGGCTAGGGCTCGGTGAAACCCGTTCACTGAGTCATCTAATTGCCGACGTCTCCTTAGTTGATCTGTCCCAGCAACTTGTAAGGCGCCACGGTTGAGTAGACGTTGACTTGATTGATCGCCGTCAGCACGACGTAGAGACGGTTGCGGACCGGGTCGACGGCGACGCCGTAGGGCGCCGAGGGCGTGTTGATCGCGCCGACATCGGAGACGCCGTCTGCGCTCCAGATTTGAATTTGGTTGTGACTCACGGCAACATATTGCTGGAAGAACCTGTCTTGCGTCTCGCCGCTGAAGTAGGGGAAGCCGCCGATATAGATGTTGTAGAGAACCGCGCCGCCATGATCCGCCTCGGCGCGATTTTCGTAAACTTCGTCATAGGTTCCGGCGTTGTTGGCGATGCCCCAGACGGTACGTTCGGTCCCCACGGACCGACGACGGCGCCGCCGGTGTGGGTGGCGGGCAGCGCCGTGGCGTTGTAGAGATAGGAATGCAGATTTCCGCCGCCGTCGGGCACCCATATCGTATCTTCGGGATCGACATAAAGGCTCGTTGGACTCTGCAACGACGCGTCGGAGATCGTGCCGATCTGTGCATGCTTCGGATTGTAGATCGTGATGTTGTTCGCGCCATTGTTGGCTATGTAAATATCGCCCGTCGAATTGACGCCGACCGCCGCAGGGTAGGACACGCCGGCCGTGATGGTGTTCCAGTATGCAAGACCCGGCCCGTACTCGTTGACGCCGCCGAACAGGTTCGTGACATAGATGTCGCCGTTCCCGTCGACGCCGGTTCCATAGGGATAGGAAAGCTTTGGCGCCTTCGGCGCCGCGGCGGCTTCCGGCCGATGCGCCTTGAGACTATCAATCAGGCTGGTCACGGCGGTCCGCGCGCTCTGCGCGAATTGCGGCGAGAGCCGCGTCGCGAGGCGCGGTTCGCTCGCGGTTTGCGCGGGGGCCGGCGCCGCGAAGCCGAATAGCGAAAGGGCGCCGAGGCCGGCCAACCACGGGCGACGGCGATGCGCCGTCGAAACACGATCGGCGGAGGGAGAGGGGACCTTCTGGCGACGAGAGGGAAACATTGTGCTGACCTGTGTTGGTTGCTGCCAACGCGCGGCGCATGTCCCTCTGGGTCGTGTCCCCGGCCGTTCGAACGGGAGGCAAGCCCTTCTGGGTTTCGCGCGGGGCCCGCGATCGTCAACCACCCTTCGCGACGCCAGCGGGATTTGCTACGCGCTTTCGTTCATCCGCCGCGCCGGTATTTTCTGCGCATCACGGGCGACCCTCGGGGGTGAGCTATATGAACGATGCGAAGGAGCGATCTTGGCGGCGCTCGCTCATGGGACTGGCCATAGAAGCCGCCGAAGCGCGTCCAAGGATTCCGTCTTTTCCTGCCAACCTCGAATGCAAATGTGCCCGATAGGGTCGCTCGCCCTGTGAAGCAAGAGCAGCGTCAGGAGTCTGCGCGTCAATTCCGGGTTCATGTCGGCGTTCGAATAGCCAAAGCCGCGAAGCAGATTTCGGACCCGGCGCGGCCTGCCGCCCGTCATGAACGCGCTGGGGCCAAGCAGATCGTATTCGCCCCATCCAGTCATGACGTCGCCAAAATCGATCAGGCCGGATAGCCGCCAGCCCTGCGAATATTCGGTCAGAAGCAAATTTTCGGGGATGTATTCTCCGGTCAATATCACGGGGGGCGCGTTCATGGGAATGCGCGTGGCCGCTTCCCGAAGGAGTCCATCCAGTTCGGGCAGGTATTTCTTCGGCAATCCCAGGCGCTCGTGCCGATCTCTGCACGCAGCGATTTGCCCCAACAGGAACTTTTCCCAGCGTGGCTCGAAATTGGCCAACTCGCCAAGGGGGGCCTGCTGCACCTCAGCGATCGTTTCCCCGATCTGGGTGAGCACGTCCTCCTTCTGATCTTCCGACAGCCGGGGCCAGGCTTCGCTGCCCAGCGCGCCTTCGAGGCGCGTCATTGCCAGATAGGGCCATCCCTCCCGCTCGCCCTCGCAAACCAGTTGCGGAATCGCCACCGCGAGTCGTCCATCGAGTTGCAAAAGCGACGCGCGCTCCGACAAAAACTGCCTCCTGAACAGGGGCGGAAAAATTTTCAGCACCAGTCCCCGGTCAAGAGCGAGGACCAGATTTGTTCCTGTCTGAAATATATGGGGAGACGCATGCGGCAGGGCATGGCGACGCGCGATGTCGATGGCGATCGGCAACCATCGTGACGCGTCGGAACGCCACGCGCGGAAAGCCTTTGGGTCCGTAAAGCGGGGAAAAGGGCGCACTTCGAGAAGCCAACATGCAACGAGTAAGCCGAGAAGTTGGCGCCGTGCGCCTGAACCAACAACGGCGCCTCCGTTTCCCTTGGCTCAGCCGACCCTGGCGCCCTTGGCGAACGTGTACAGCGAATAGAGCGACGTCGTGCCCATGATGAACAGCCGATTGCGCTTCGCGCCGCCGAAGGCGACGTTGGCGACCGTCTCGGGGATCAGGATCTTGCCGATCAACATTCCATCCGACGCGTAGACGTGGACGCCCTCGGCCGTGCTGGTCCAGATGCGGCCTTCGGTGTCGACGCGGAAGCCGTCGAACAGGCCGGACGTGCTCTCGACGAACACGTCGCCGCCGCTCAAAGATTTGCCGTCGGCCGCGACATGATAGCTGCGAATGTGGCGCGGGCCGTTGGGAACATGGGTCGCGCCGGTGTCGACGACATAGAGCAGGGCCTCGTCGGGCGAGAACGCGAGGCCGTTGGGACGGATCATGTTGTCGATGACGCGCTCGACTTCGCCGCTGTCGGGATCGATGCGATAGACGTGGCAACCCTCGATTTCCTGAGCCTGCCTGTCGCCCTCGTAATCGCTGTCGATTCCGTAGGCGGGGTCGGTGAACCATATGGAATCGTCGGACTTGACGACGACGTCGTTGGGCGAATTGAGCCGCTTGCCCTGCCAATGCGAGGCGAGCACGCGGATCGAACCGTCGAATTCGGTGCGCGTCACGCGGCGCGTCAGATGCTCGCATGTGACGAGCCGGCCGTGGTTGTCGACCGTGTTGCCGTTGGAATTGTTGGAATTCTCACGGAACACAGAGACTTCGCCCGAGGGTTCTACGTAGCGCAGCATCCGGTTGTTGGGGATGTCCGACCAGACGAGATAGCGTCCGGCGGCGAACCATGCCGGCCCCTCGGCCCAGCGGGCGCCCGTCCACAGCCGCTCGACGCGCACATGGCCGGCGAAACACGCCTTGAACCGATCGTCGACGACGACGATGTCCGTTCCCTCGACTTGCCCATAGTACATGGTTTGCTCCCCGTTGATTGTTTGGTTGACCGTATCAACGCCGGCAGGCTCACCCGGCCCTCGCGTCCGCCCGCGCCAGCCGCGCCAGCAGAAAATCCACTTCGCCGCGCGCGATGGCGGAAAGCGCTACGTTGGGGGCGCGTTGCGCGTCGCTGGCGATCGCGCCGCGTTTGGCGAGCACGTATTTGCGCACCGCCAGACCGACGACCGGCTGTTGCTCGTAGCGCAGCAGCGGCAGATGGGCGTCGAACAGATCGTGCGCCTTCGCGCGCTCGCGGGCCTGGGAAAGCCTGACGACGTCGACGAGCATGTCGGGAAAGGCGTAGCCGGTCATGGCTCCGTCGGCCCCGCGCTCCATCTCGAAATCGAGGAACAGCCCGCCATTGCCGCACAGGATCGAGATCGGCCGCATCGAGCCCTCGGCCTGGAAGCCGCGCAGCGCGGAAATCTTTTCCAGTCCCGGCCAGTCCTCGTGTTTGAGCATCACGCAGGACGGGTTTTCGCGCACGATTTCGCGGATGACCTTCGGCGTCATCACGACGGAAAAATTCAGCGGATAGTCCTGGATGACGAACGGGATTTCTGCGCCGATCGCTGCGACCGCCTGCCGGTAATAGCCGAGGATGGACTCGTCGGTGCGCAAAGTGTTCGGCGGCGCGATCATCACGCCGGCCGCGCCCGAGGCCATCGACTCCTTCGCCAACGCGCGCATCGCGGCGAAACCCGGGGCCGAGACGCCGACGATGATCGGTAGCCCCGGGGCCCGGGCGATGACACGTTTGACGATGTCGACGGACTCGGACGCCTCGAGCTTCGGCGCCTCGCCCATTACGCCGAGCACGGTGAGGCCAGTGACGCCGCAGCGCAGATAAAAGTCCATCATGCTGTCAATGGAGGCGAAATCGACGTCGCCGTCGGGCGCGAACGGCGTCGGGGCGATGGCGTAGACGCCGGAAGCTTTGGCGAGGGTCATCGGCCTACCGCCTCGATCGCCGGCGTCGATAGGACCCCGAAGGCCCCGTAAATAGCCTTGTCGTACATGCTGCCCCCCTCTTCCTGATTCGCTCGCGTCATAAAGCTAGCGGCAGAAAATATGATCCGACATAGCCGGCTTCGGCGCGTGCGTCGAGGCAAGCGAACACGGAGCGCCTGCACAACCAATCACACAATCACGAACGCCTGTTACCGCCAACAAACGCGTTCACTTTTATAGAATGAAATGCATCGAACTTTTTGTGATTGATTGAGGCGCCAATTTTACGATCATAATTGGCCTTCGAGAATAGCCGTTGCAAGTATCCTTTAGATAAAACGTCGGGATTTTTTAACCGGCAACATAGTAACATTTACACTTGCGACGATCCCGTTGACACCGGCCCTATTTTCCTTTAAGCAACTCTTGCGGTTTGCAAATTCCTTCGCGTCTACAGAGCGCGCCGCTAAAGTGCGATCTCCCTAACCTTCCTCTTCAATAATTTCATCGAGCGCACGCTTTTGCGTTCGCGCCATAATAAGAGAGGCGAGGATGTGTGGATCCCGCACCCAGCTCGCATATTCTTTTTGCGTCATACCCAGGAATTCACTGAGTCTTTGCTGACCCGTTCCGCTGTGCCAATCCGCGATATAAGTTTCAATATCTTCCAGCAGCGCTTCTCCGCCGAGGCACTTATCAACAAACGACTTATGATCAACCTTAGACATCGATCCTTCTCCCACGCACAGGCTCCTTGATCAGATCACCAGTAATTGGATCGAGCGCACCGAGATGACATTCCAACTTGCTGAATACCTCAACCTCACCGTGAAGTTCATCCCAGGTATACAACCGCGTATGATCCCTATTTCGCCAGCGTTTCTTTCCGTTTCGCGCCCCAAGCGGTTCAAAATTGTCTAGGATCGATGGTTTAGGCATCGTTTTGATCAAAACACACCCTGAAACGAAACGTAAACGTGAAATGAAAATATGCGCCTGTGAATTTGAACGCCGCAGCCGCACAAATCGGCGAATGTGCGAGGCGACTCGCTTCAGCGAATAATAATGTCGCGCGACTCGCGGGGTCTGGTCCAGCCCCAAAATGTCTCCGCCATCGGAATCCGGCTTCCGCCAAGGCGCTGACCGTGCGCGACGCCCCGAAAGCTGGCGCCAATCATTTACGTCTGGCGCGCCTGTGGTATCAACAGCGGCCACTTCGTGTGCTTGCCGGCGATTCCAGGCAGAATCAGGGAAGAAAAATGAGCGTCTACAATCCTTTGCTGCCCAAGGTGACGGTGACGCGGCTTCACGAATGGATCGGCTCGGAGATCGGCGTCTCGCGCTGGTTTGAGATTTCCCAGGCCCGGATCGACGCTTTCGCCGAAGTCACCGAGGACATGCAGTTCCTGCACGTCGACCCTGCGGCGGCGGCGAGCACGCCGTTCGGCGGCACGATCGCCCATGGGTTTCTCACGCTGTCGATGCTCTCGGCGATGGCCTATGACGCCGTGCCGCGGGTCGAGGGCGTGGCGATGGGCGTCAATTACGGCTTCGACAAGGTGCGCTTCGTCGCGCCTGTGCGCGCCGGCGCGCGAATTCGGGCGCATTTCAAGCTGCTGGCTCTGACGCAGCGCTCGGGCGCGGAATGGCAGATGCGCAATGCCGTCGAGGTCGAAATCGAGGGCGCCGCCAAGCCGGCGCTGATCGCGGAATGGCTGTCGATGTTCGTGCTGGGCTGAGGCGAGGACCGATGAAAACGGCATTGATAACAGGCGCGGCGCGCGGCATCGGCCTCGCCACCGCGCATCGCTTTCTCGAAGACGGCTGGAACGTCGCGCTGCTCGACCGTGACCGGCCGGAGCTGGAAGAAGTCATCCAGGGACTGCCGGCGGCGCTTGCCGTGTTCGGCGACGTTTCGATCGCAGCCGATTGCGCGCGGGCGGTGGATGCGGCCGTGGCCCGATTCGGCGCCCTCGACGCGCTGGTCAACAACGCGGGCGTGGCGGAATTCCTGCCCATCGACGAAACCGATTTCGTCCGCTGGCGCCGCGTGATGGAAACCAATCTCGACGGCGTCTTCCTCATGAGCCAGGCCGCTTTGGCCGAACTGAAGCAGGCGAAAGGGGCCATCGTCAACATCGCCTCGATTTCGGGTCTGCGCGCCTCGACGCTTCGGCTGGCCTATGGCACCTCGAAGGCCGCCGTCATCCACATGACGAAGCAGCAGGCGATCGAGCTGGGCGAGCACGGAATCCGCGCCAATTGCGTCGCGCCCGGCCCCGTCTACACCAAGCTGGCGGCCGCCGTTCACAGCACGGACATCATTTCCGCCTATTTCGACGCGATTCCCTTGAATCGCTACGGCAAGGAGAGCGAGATCGCCGAAGTCGTCCATTTCCTGTGCAGCCCGCGCGCGTCCTACGTGACGGGGCAATGCATCGCCGTCGATGGCGGGTTCGAGGCGAGCGGCGTAGGGCTTCCGGCGCTGCGGCGGGGGAAATAAACGCTTCGGCCGTTCGGTCGCGTCAGGTCGACGATGCTGTCGCCTCGAACGCGTCTTCGACCGCGTCGCGGGCTTGATCGATCGAAATGTGAAAGCGAGAGGCGAGTTTTGATTCCAGTCGCGGTCGGTCGTTCAACCAAATTTCGTGGAAGGCCGGAATGGTGGCGCCCACCAGATCGCCGGCGCCGTTGTGCCTCCAAACGATGCCATCCACGTCTTCGGTACCGTGCGCTGCGATCTCCCGACTTCTCGAGAGGTACAGGACATCGCCGGGTTCATCGTATGTCAGATGAAAACCAAGGCTCCGGTTCACGGCTTTCTCCTCCACAGGATGTCGCGAACGCCATTCGCGCTAGCGAAATAGTACGTACGAGCCCGGCCGGACGTTCCGCTAACCCGTTTGACCGGCACGCGCAAAGGATCGCCGGACGCATTGGTGGTCGTCACGTCCACGAATACCACCGATCCCCCGTAACTGTTCTCGACGTGCGTCGGATGGGAAATTGCGATTATCGCCGCGTCCACCAGGCTCGGCAATTCGGCGGGGATTTCCGGATGCTCCGCCTTCACATGATCGACAGTATCCTCGTAAAGTCGCACTTCGTCCAGCGTGGGGATCACATACGTCCGAATTGTTATGTACGAACTCACCTGAGTTTTTCGAAACCTCTTGACGCCTTCATCGTCGAAAACTCGTGTATTCACGACCCTTTGACAGGTATGAGATCAACGATGAAGCCCGAGAGCCGCTGTGCGCGCGGTCGGCGGCGATCCGCTCGCTACCTCGTCGCCGCCTCGATAACCTTTGTGCCTGACAGCCGCCATGTGTCAAAAATGCCGTTGGTCCGACCGGTCCTCGCCCTGCAATGACCCTTCGCGCCTTTGCCCCCCGCGCCGCCCGTGCTAAGAGCCCCGGCATGACCGAACCCTCCGCCGCGCCGCCGAGCGCGCCGCAAAACCTCGCCGGCGCGACGCGCGCCGAAATGGCGCTCGCGCTTGCCGAACTCGGCCTGCCCGAGCGCGAAATCCGCATGCGCGCCGCGCAGCTCTGGCATTGGATCTATCATCGCGGCGTGCGCGATTTCGGCGAGATGCTCAACATCGCCCGCCCGATGCGGGAACGGCTCGCTGCGCGCTTCAGTCTGGCGCGGCCCGAAATTGTCACCGAGCAGGTCTCGGCGGATGGGACGCGCAAGTGGCTGATCCGGATGGCGCCGACCGGGCCGCACGACAAAGGCGCCGAGATCGAGTGCGTCTACATCCCGGAATCCGACCGTGGCACGCTCTGCGTTTCCAGCCAGGTCGGCTGCACGCTGAACTGCACCTTCTGCCATACCGGCACCCAGCGTCTGGTGCGCAATCTGACCAGCGCCGAAATCGTCGCCCAGGTGCTCGTCGCGCGAGATCGGCTCGGCGACTTTCCCGGCGGAATCGCGCCGACCGACGGGCTCGTGCCCTCCGGCGAGGGGACGCGCGCCGTTTCCAACATCGTGTTCATGGGCATGGGCGAGCCGCTCTACAATCTCGACAACGTCAGCGCGGCGATCGGCGTACTCACCGACGGCGACGGCCTGTCGCTTTCCAAGCGGCGGATCACGGTTTCGACCTCGGGCGTGACGCCGGAAATGGCGCGGCTCGGCGAGGAATGCGGTACGATGCTCGCCGTCTCGCTTCACGCCACCAACAACGCGCTGCGCGACAAACTGGTGCCGCTCAACAAGAAATACCCGATCGAGGAATTGCTGAAGACCTGCCGCAATTATCCCGGCGCGTCGAACGCGCGCCGCATCACCTTCGAATACGTGATGCTGAAGGGGATGAACGATTCGCCGGCCGAGGCGCGCGCGCTGGTCCGGCTGCTGCAGGGCCTGCCCGCCAAGATCAACCTGATCCCGTTCAATCCCTGGCCCGGCAGCCCCTACGAATGTTCGGATTGGGACGCCATCGAGCGGTTTTCCGAAATCGTGTTCAACGCCGGCTATGCGAGCCCGGTGCGCACGCCGCGCGGCCGCGACATCCAGGCCGCCTGCGGCCAGTTGAAGAGCGAGACGGAGAAACTGCGGGCGCGGGCGCGGCTCATGCTGGAAGAGAGCCTCGTCGTTGCCCTGGATTGACGCCGCGCAAGGCGCGTGCGTCGCCGAACCTTCACGGGGCTCGGCGATGACCTGCCCCCTCCCCTCGCCCGGCGCCCCCGATGTCTGAAGACGGCGTCGGCGCCATGATGGCCGCGAGCCTCGGCTCGGTGTTCAAGCCGCCACGATTTGGCCGGCGGGGCTACGCGCTCGTGGCGATCTTCGTGGTGCTGGGCTGGTTCGCCACCGCGATCTATCGCGTCCAGCCGGACGAGCAGGGCGTGGTGCTGCGCTTCGGCAAGTGGGTCGACACGACCCACTCCGGCCTGCACATGCACTGGCCCTACCCGATCGAGACGACGCTTTTCCCCAAAGTCACCGCGATCAACCAGATCCAGCTCGGCGGCGGGACGACCCCGACCAACGATTCCAACGCGGGGCGCGAGCGGCAGATGCTCACCGGCGACGAAAACATCGTCGAGGCCGACGGCGTGGTGTTCTGGAAGATCCGCGACGCCGGCGAGTTCCTGTTCCGCGTCGACCAGCCGGAGATGGCGGTCAAGGTGGCCGCCGAGGGCGCGCTGCGCGACGTGATCAGCCGCACGCCGATTCAGTCGGCGATGTCGGACAAGCGCCAGCAGATCGCCGACCAGACCCGCGAGCTGCTGCAACGGTTGCTCGACGACGACCACGCGGGCGTCGAAATCACCCAGGTCCAGCTCCTGCGCGTAGAACCGCCGCTCGCCGTGATCGACGCCTTCAATGACGTGCAGCGCGCGCGCGCCGATCAGGAGCGCGCCCGCAACGAGGCGGAGGCCTATGCCAACGACATTCTGCCGCGCGCCCGGGGCGAGGCCGAGCACACGCGCCAGGACGCCGAGGCCTACCGCGCCTCGGTGGTGACGCTTGCGCAAGGCGAGGCGCAGGCGTTTCTCGACGTGCTCGCGGCCTATCAGTCCGCGCCCGTCGTCACGGCGTGGCGGCTCTATCTGGAGGCGGTCGACGAGGTGCTGAAGAAATCCTCGCGCGTGCTCGTCGACAGTTCCGGCAGCGGCCTGTCCGCCGTGACGCCCTACATGTCGCTCGGCGAGGCGCGCACCGTCCCGCGCTCGGGGTCGAACGTTCCGCTCTCGGCGTTCGACACGCAATCGCCCGCGCCCGCGCCCACCCCCTTCCGGCCGCCGCAGCGATGAAGCCCCTCGTCATTCTCGCCGTCTCGATCGGCGCCCTCATTTGGCTCGCCTCGGCCTGCCTGTTCATCGTCGGCGAGGGCCAGCAGGCGCTGGTCGTGCGGCTCGGCGCGCCGATCGGCGTCGAGGACAAACCGGGGCTGAAGATCAAGGCGCCGCTGATCGACAGCGTGTTCGTCTACGACACCCGCCTGCTGTTGCTGCTGCCGCCCACCGAACAGGTGATCATGGGCGACCAGAAGCGGCTGGAGGCGCAGCCTTACGCGCGCTATCGGATCGTCGATCCGCTGCGCTTCTATCAGGCGTTGCGCACCGACGAACAGGCGCGGGCGCAGCTGTCGCAGATCGTCTCCTCGGCGATGCGCCGGGCGCTCGGCGAAGTCGGGCTGGACAAACTCCTGACCTCCGAGCGACAAAAGATTCTCGCATCCGTGCGTGACGAAGTCGCCGCCAAGGCGCGCCCGCTCGGCGTCGAAATCGACGAAGTCCGGTTCCATCGCGCCGATCTGCCGTTCGAAACCAGTCAGGCGATCTACGACCGGATGAAATCCGAGCGTCAGCGCGAGGCCAAGGAGCTGCGCGCGCAAGGCTTCGAATGGGCGCAGCAGGTGCAGTCGAAGGCGGACCGCGAGCGTACCGGGACGTTGTCCGAAGCACAGCGCGCCGCCATCATTCTGCGCGGCCAGGGCGAAGCGGAGGCAAGCCGGCTGCTTTCGGAAGCGTTCAGCAAGGACGAGAAATTCTATCAGTTCTACCGTTCGCTGCAGACCTACAAACATGCGCTCGCCGATTCCGGCGCGACACTGATGCTGACGCCGTCGTCGGCGTTCCTGAAACTGCTCGTCACCGGCCCAGAAGGCTCGTCGCCGCCGAAAGCGGCGGAGGCCAAATAAGCGCATGGACGTCAACGACGCCTCCTCCTGGTTTCTGATTCCGTTGCAGATCCTGCTCGTGGATCTGCTGCTCGGCGCCGACAATGCGCTGGTGATCGCGCTCGCCTGCCGTCATCTGCCGCCGCGCCAGATGCGCGAGGCCGCGGCGATCGGCGTCTCCGGCGCGGTGGTCATCCGCACATTGCTGGCGATCGTCGCCACCGCCTTGCTGGCGATTCCGCTGGTGAAAATCCTGGGCGCGCTGACCCTCCTCGTCATCGCGATGAACCTCGTCGCCGGCGACGAACCCGGCGATGAGGCGCATGGCGCGGCCGGGGGTGGACAGGGCCTGTGGACGGCGGCGGCGATCATCCTGGTCGCCGACACGGCGATGAGCCTCGACAATGTCGTGGCGCTCGCGGCCATTGCGCGCGGCAATTACCTTTGGCTCGCGATGGGCGTGGCGCTGAGCCTGCCGATCATCGCCTTCGGCGGCGTGATGATCTCCGGGCTGCTGCAACGCGCGCCGTGGCTGGTCGAAATCGGCGCCGCGCTGCTCGGCTGGATCGCTTTCGGCATGGCCGCCTCCGACCCGATCCTCGGCGGTTGGGCGGACGCCCAGGCGCCCGGCCTTGCCGCGCTCGCCCCCGCGCTCGGCGCCGCTTTCGTGTTTCTCTATGGCCGCTGGGTGGTCAAGGCGCCGGGCGCGAAGCGGGCGCCGCCTCCCGCGCGTGCGCCCAGGGTAGAGGCGCCGCGCCCGGCGCCGGCGCCCCGAGTCTTCGTGCCCCGCGCCGCCATGGACCCCGGCGCCGAGCCCGACGACCAATACGAAGCCCCCCGCGCTCCCGCCAGCCGCGACGACCGCGCCGCGATCATCGGCGTGATTCTGCTGGCGTTGGCGGCGGGCGCGATACTGATGGTGGTTTCGTTCCTGGACAGTTTCAATTGAGGCTGATGGAGGCGTGAAAAGCCGTGGGGTCGGGCGATCTCTTGGCCGGTGCGGTCGCGCAGGGCAATGTCGAGTACGATGACGCCGCCGGGCGGGCGTGCTAGCATGCCGTCGAAACTTCGCGGAGGCGTCGGTGCATCGGGGAAATCGGCTCGCGCGGATAGCGGTCTTGTGCACGGCGCTCACGACGGACGCCGCCTACGCCCAAACCGCGGTCCCCAACGCTCCCGTAGCCACGCCGACCCCCGAGGCGGACCCTCAGGTCCTCGACGAGCGCGCGGCCGAGGCCGGTTTCATCAAGACCCTGTTTGGCGTGGAGGCGCCGAAGGAGCGGTTGCGAGCCTGCTTCACGCGCGTCTATGACGCGGCGCACCTGAAGGCGCACCCCTACCAGCACGTCGTCGAAATCCGCATATCCGCGCATTACGATCCCGTGGAACGGCCGCGAAAGGACTCGGACACGCCGCGTTCAAAATGGGGCTACGCCATCCACAGCCGTCTGCGCGACGGCAAGCTCAAGACGTTTCTGGACGACGGATCCTGCTGGTTCCGCGGCGACGCGGGCTTCAAGATTCGCTGCAATGCCGCCTGCGATTCCGGCGACGACTTCGTCATGCGGCCCGACGGCAAGAGCGCGAGACTGACGAGCAAAGACGATCTCGTTCACCCCGAATACACGGAGCCCGGCGCGCCGGAAAAGCTCGCGGCGAAGGCGGACGATTCGGATTTCAGAATCTATCGCGCCAAGGACTCGCTCTGTAACTTCGACAAGCCTTGAGGCGCCGGCATGATGTTGCGTCGCAATTTTCTGAAATGGACGACGTTAGGCGCCGTGACCGGGACGAGCGCCGCCGCCCTTGCCCAGAGCGCTGAAAACAAGGTCGTCTATCACCTCGCCGATCACGACAAGATCGCCTTCGCGCTGGGCAACATCCAGAATCACTTCATGGCCTTCCCCGACCGCGGACAGGTCGTCATCGCGCTCGTCGTTCACGGCGAGCCGCTCGGCGACTTTCACGTCGGCGCTGAATTCGAGCGGACGACGTCCAAACTGCGGGGCCTCGTGGACAAAGGCCTTACGCCTTATGCTTGCGTGCATACGATGGCCTGGCTCAAGTTGACGCTCGCGGATTTGGCGCCCGGCTTTCAAGTCGCGGAAAAGGGCGGCGTCGTGAAGCTCGCCGAATTGCAGCAGCGCGGCTTCGCCTACATCCGCCCCTGACGGCGGGCGACGGGGGCCGTCAGCCAAGACGGAACGCCTATCGATGAGCGCTCAGGCTTTCCAGCACCGGCATCCATTCGCGGGGATCGGGGCGCCGCGTATAGTCGGCGTTGACCTCGGCATAGGCGACGATCCCGTCGCGGCCGATGACATAGCGCGCCGGCAGGGGCAGCGTCAGACTGTCCTCGCCATTACCCGCCACAAGATCGTTGCCGAAACCCTTGTAGACGGCGATGACGTCCTGAGAGACCCGGTAGCGCAGTCCGAATTCGTGCGCGACCGCATTGCCGCTGTCGCGCAGAATCGAGAAGCTCAAGCCGTTGTCTTTTTCGAATTTCCGGCTGTTGAGCTCGCTCTGCGGCGAAATCGCCAGCACCGAGGCGCCGAGCGCCCGGATCTCGCGCGCCGCGGCCTCGATCGCCCGCATGTCCATGGTGCAATAGGGACACCAGGAGCCGCGTTGAAAGGTCAACACCAGCGGCCCGCGAATGAGGAGATCGGCCGAATTCACAATTTCACCGTGCGAGTCCGGCAGCGAAAACCTCGGGGCTCGCGCGCCGGCGGCCAGGGCGCGCCCCGCCAATCCCGAGGCGATGAGTTCGGCCGTCGAGCGCCGCAAGGTCGCGACCACTTCCGGCGGCGCGGTCCTGGTCTCGAACTCGGCCGTAAAGGCGTCGAGCCTGTCCTGTAGCGGCAAAACAACCCCCCAAATCCAACGCACGCGCGCCAGCGTAAAACCGGTACGATGACAGATCGCCTCGCGGGCGGTAGTGATTGTTTTTGCATAAAGCTTATTTGGCGGGCAAATGACTGATCGCCTCCTCGCATTGCGGATGTTCGTTCGCACGGCCCGTTCGGGGAGCCTTTCGGCCGCCGGCCGCGAGCTGGGACTTTCGCAACCCTCGGTGTCGCGCATCCTCAGCCAACTCGAGGAAGAGGTCGGCGCGACGCTGCTGACCCGCACCACCCGCGCGGTCGTGTTGACCGAAGCCGGCCAGGACTATTTGATGCGCATTGAACCGCTGCTGTCCGCGCTCGAAGAAGCCGACCACGCGGCGCGCGGCGCGGGAGCCTTGCGGGGGGTGCTCAGGATCGCCCTGCCCGTCAGCTTCGGCACGCGCGAAGTCGTGCCCCGGCTGCCGCGCTTTCTCGAGCGCTATTGCGACCTCAAAGTTGAACTCGGCATGACCGACGCGCGACAGGATCTCGTCACCGAGGGTTTTGATGTCGGCTTGCGGGTGGGCTCCCTGCCAAGTCCCAGCGCGGTCATTCGCAAGCTCGCCGAGTCCCCGCGCGTGCTGGTGGCGTCGCCCGCCTATCTCGAACGCCGTGGGCGACCGCTCGCGCCGGGCGATCTGGCCGCTCACGCCATCGTCATCGGCCCCGGTCCCACCGGCCCCCGGGTCTGGGCCTTCACGAGGCAGGGCGGCCACACGTCGCTGCGCGTCGAGGCTCGCGTGTCCTGCTCGTCGAACGAAGGCGCGATCGCCGCGGCGGTCGCCGGAATCGGCGTCGCCAATAGCTCCGTCTGGGGTTGCCGCGCCGAACTCGATCGCGGCGCCCTGGTCACAATTCTGGAAGACTGGCCGATGGAGGCGATGCCGGCGCATGCGGTCTACCCGCTCGGCCGCCCGGCCTCGCCGGCCGCGCGCGCGTTCGTCGAGTATCTCGCCGCGCAACTTCAAGACGAAAGGCCCGGCCGTCAAACGCCTTGACGCGTCGGAAAAAAGAAAGCCAAACGGAGGCTAAGACGACGAACATTCGATGTAATAATCCAGCCCCGTTTGCGCATGGGCGTGGACAATTCCAAGTACGTCGGCAGCTTTTCCGTAATCTATTCGGCGAATATATAGAAAATCTGGGTCTCCATCATCGTCCATTATAATTGTTTTCACGCTTTCCCAAGAGGACGGTGGGATATCCACCCCAAAAACCATCTCTTCTGTTGTCGGGTCATACCCGACTATTTGATGGGTTAGGGTCTGGCTCGAGGTTCAACCCTCCGGTTAGAAACGGCTGGCCCAATTTGGACGCCAGTATCCCCGTCGATTTCACCCTCGTGGACGCCGCACTTGTTGTACTTCTCTACTGCGCCATGCTGACAGTCCCATTCATAAATCGTGCCATCTTGCGTTTTCCAAGGCCTACGCAACAAACTTGTTCCGGGTGTTACTGTCTTTGGTTTCTTGCGCTCCGCGGTTGGGAATCCTGGAAGCGTTTTCGGGGGCGGCGCCACAGCATTGACATGCTGTATCGACGTCCCATGCTCGTCCACCCTATCCCCAGTACCCCGCCAATCTTAAGGCAAGCTACACATTTTCGCCAATTTGTCCCGTGCGAGGGAACGGGGGACAAAAATTTTCGGCGCCGGGATTTTCAAACTGAGACACTACCCGGCGTCGTGCGCGCTTGCGCTGGCCATCGGGCCGGCCTCGTACGGCCATGGGCGTGGCGCGTGACGATGTCGGCGCCGTCCGGGGCGGCGGCGCGCCACGCGGCGGCTAGCGATTTCAAGGCGCGGTGCAAGGCGACGCGCACCGCCCCCTCGCTCATCGAAAGACGCCCGGCCGTCGTCGCGATCGACTGTCCGTCCAAGGAAATCGCGCGCACGATGTCCTGTTGGCGCGGGGCGAGCTGGCGCATCAGCCGTTCCACGTCGCTTCGCTCATGGGGGTCGGCTTGCGGGGGAGCGGCGAGCGTTTCCTCGAAATCCTCGATCGGCGCAAAGCGCCGCGCGCCGCGCCGTCGCAGGGCGTCGATGATTTTATGGCGGGCGATCGCTGAGACCCAGGGCGCGAGGCGCTCGGCGCCATTCCAGGTTTGGCGTTTGAGATGAATCGCCAGCAGCGTCTCCTGCACGATATCCTCGACGTCGGCGTCGCCGACGCGCGCCCGCGAAAGCGCGCCTCGCGCCATGACGCGAACCGAGCGGCCGATGTCCGTGAGCAAGCGGCGATAGGCCGCCTCGTCGCCGGCGATCGCCGCGCGCATCGTCTCGGCCCATTTTTCCTCAGCTGGGCTCCGTGCATTTTGACCAAACATGCGGGCCTCCCATTTGCCGACATCGCATCGGCAGGGGGGAAGGTCAGCGAAATCCACTAAACGCGGTAGCCGTTTCCGGCAGATAACGTCTATTCGTTCGGCGAATGATCGGGTGGAAAGCCAGGCGCCAGGGACATATTCATGAGCCTCGCTGTCGCGGCGAGCCAAACAATCGAGGGGGTCATGTAGGCTTGTTCAAGGCGTCGCATTGGTCGCCAATCCGTTAGGAACTTGCGGTTTGAAAATCCGCGCGGATGCGCTTCAGGACGAGGTCCTTCAACAATGCGTCGACCGGCAAAGTCTTCGCCAATTTCAACAATGTCCGCTTGGCGACACACGCGTGGCGTACAAGCGCACGATTGAACGCCAAATCCTTCTCACGTCCGGCCACATATTTTGAAAGCACGACGTCGTGAACGTCGAGACACAATTCTGTAGCTCCAGCGGTGTTCGAATTTGAAAGTCGAACCAAGCGCTCTTACCATCCCGGCGCAAGCGCCGCCGTCATCGGCGAAACACCATGCGCGTAGTAGCTGTAAGTCTCATGAAAGGATGAAAGTTCACCTATGGCGATATCGATTTCGTCGGCGCGCTCCGGATGGTTGCGTGGGTAGACGTCGGCTTCCTGAGAAAGGAAAGCAATCGGGGGAAGACTCATTTCCTGTGCGTGAATAGCCTGGCTGCCGATTACAACAATTTCTGAATCTTCAGATATTCAGCTCGCCGCGCGGAGAATATGCTCGAGCTGAGCACGATTCATAGATCGCCCGGCGCTCCTGTTGCGTCAAAATCCCCGCGAACGGGCTGGATTGACGAAGACGCGTCCCCCGCTCTGAACGTTCGACCAACAACGCCACGATTTGGTTCGCGGGGGCGGCAAGAATCCGCGTCCACTCCGCCAAGGCCGGCGAGACATATCCGTCCAAAGCTTCCCAGCGACGCAGATTTTCTCGCGCCTTATCAAGCAAATCGGAGGCCGCCCGCACTTTTTCAGCCACAAGTCTGTGCAAAGCAAGACTGCGCTCGTCGAGGCGGTCATGGTCGCTAGCAAAAGTCTCCATGAAACTCAAAATAGCACAAATGAGCGCCGAAAGGCGCGCCCCCTACCCGAACCGATACGCCGAAATCGTCTTGCCGCCGATCACGTCGCGGAACGCCACCCTCCCCGCGCTGTCACCCGCCGCGCCGGCGACCACCATCAGCGGCAGCAGGTGCTCCTCGCGCGGATGGCACTGGCGGCCCATCGGCGCCTCGGCCCATTGCGCGAGGCGCGCGTCGCGCTCGGTGGGCGCGGACGTCGCGGCTTCGCCGAGCCAGGCGTCGAAAATCTCCGAGGCTTTGCCGTCGCCGTCGCGGAAATCGCGCAGATTGTGGTAGCTCATGCCGCTGCCGACGATCGCCACCCCCTCGTCGCGCAGCGGCGCCAGCGCCCTGCCGAGGCGGATGTGGAACTCTGGATCCAGATCCTGGCGCAGCGACAGCATCACCACCGGAATATGCGCTTCCGGGTCGACGATCAGGAACGGCACGAACACGCCGTGATCGAAACCGCGCTCGCTGTCCTGGGCGGGCGCCAAACCGGCGCCGGCGATCAGCCCCTTCACCCGCCCGGCCAGATCCGGATCGCCGGGCGCGGGATAGCTGAGCTTATAGGTGTGGGGGGGAAAGTTGTAATAGTCGAACAGCATGCCCGGCGCCGGATTTACGCTGACCGTCGGAGCCTTTTCCTCCCAGTGGGCGGTGCAGACGAGGAACGCCTTCGGCCGCTCCGGCAGGCTGGCGACGATGCTCTCCAGATAGGCGCGCAATTTGGCCCAGGCCTGCTTGCCGAACGGCGGCGGGCCGTCCAACCAGAAGCAGGGTCCGCCGCCGTGCGGCAGAAAGATCGTCGGTTGCCGAGCGTTCGACATGGCTGAATCCCCGTTTTCTCGACAAACTACCCCGCGGATCACGCCTTCCGCAACGCCCCATTCGCCGCGTCGAAAATCGATTTCGCGCCAAAGGCGATGAACATCACGCCGACCACGCGCGTGACGATGACGCCATGGGCGAGGAAGAAACGCCGCACCGACGGCAGGCCGGCGGCGAAGATCAGCGTGGCGTCGGCGGCGAGAAAACCGACGATGGCGGCGCCCAGCAACCCCGGCCCATCGGCCATCGACAGCCGGCCGACATAGGGCGAAACCACCGCCGAAAACAGCGCCAGCGCCACCGGATAGGCCTTCGGGTTGGTGAGGCCGAAGGCGAGGCCGGTCGCCAGCGGGCGCGTCGCGCCGACGGCGCGCGGCGGCGCGTCCCTGCGCGTGGTCACGGCGCGGAAACCGAGATAGACGAGATAGCCGCCGCAGCCGAAGCCGAGCGCCTCGAACAGGGTCGCGCCCAGCTGATCGGCGCCGATGATCGCCGCCACCGCGAGCGCCCCCCAGGTGATGTCGCCGACCAGATGGCCGCCGATGAACCACGCGCCCGCGCGCCGTCCCCTCGACGCCGCGAGCGTGAACAGCGCCAGAAACGCCGGGCCCGGCGAGATGACGTAGAGATAGGCGGCGCCGGCGCAAGCGACGAGGATTTTCGGGTCGGTCATGGAAGGGTATTAGGGCAAAAACGCGAGCGGGGAAATCGCATTCCTTGCGTTTCCGGGCGAGCCTGAACAGCCCGGCGCTCCAGCTGACCGCGTGGCGCCGCCGGCCAGATATTTCTCGGTTTCGGACGTGATCCGCTTGCGGGACTACCCGGGGGCGTTGGCACCCGGGGGCGTTGGTTGACTTAGCTGGAAGCGATATCTACGTTTTGGCCACAAAGAGATTCGGAGCATTGTCATGAAATTGTCTCCCCTTGTTTTTGTCGGCGTGATCGCCGCCGTTTCCTCCGCCCACGCCGCGGACCTGCCGACGCACAAGGCCGCCCCGCCGCCAGCGCCGGCGCCCCTGCCCTTCAGTTGGACCGGCGCTTACGGCGGCGTCTATGCCGGCGGTTCCTTCGGCGGCACGAACATGCAGGAACTCAACGGCCCTGGCGAACTGGCGTTCGTGCCCGGGCAGGCGACCAGCGTCAACATCGATCCCAGCGGATTCGTCGCCGGCGGCTTTGCCGGCTACAATTACCAGTTCCCCTCGTCGGTCGTGCTGGGCGGAGAACTGGAAGCCGGCGGAAGCAGCGCCAGCGCGAAGGGCTCGACCTATTCCGGCGTCATTCCTGGCGAACCTCCGATCCTGAACAACATCCCGACCTACAACAAGCTGAACCTGCCCTGGGAGTTTCGCGCTCGCGCGCGCCTGGGCTGGGCGGACGGCGCGTTCCTGCCGTTCATCGCGGGCGGCCTGAGCGTGACCGAAGCGCAACTCGACCTGACCTTCCCCTGCCCGAATTTTCCGGCCCCGGGCGTGACGACCTACACGACCAATTCCTCCAAAACCCTCACAGGCTTCAACATCGGCGCCGGCCTCGACTGGGCGATCACGCCGAACATCATCGCGCGGGCGGAATATATCTTCGACGATTACGGGACGCCGTCCTTTCCGGAGGATGGGACGCTGGGCTGGAATAACCGGAAACTGTCGAACCTGACGGACAACACGTTCCGGCTGGCGATCGGGTACAAGTTCTAAAGCGGTTTCCGATCAAACGGGATCGGTTCTTGTCATTCCCGCCAAAGCGGGGATCCAGGGCCACCGCACTTCGCGTTCCCCTGGATCCCCGCCTTCGCGAGAATGACGCGTCGGATTGATTGGAGATTGCCCTAAATCAATCGCTTCAGCTCATATAGCGCCGCCAGCGCGTCGCGCGGGCTCATTTCGTCGGGCGCCAGTTCCGCGAGCCTCTCGCGCAGCGCGTCGGCCTCGGGCTCCGGGGTCTCGGACTTGGTTTCCAGCGAGAACAGCGGCAGCGCATCGAGCGCGCCGAGCGCCGCGCCGGTATGTTTGGTCGCCTCCAGCTCCGCCAGCACGCCGCGCGCGCGCTTGATCACCGCGGGCGGAAGCCCCGCCAACTTTGCGACCTGGATGCCGTAGGAGCGGTCGGCGGCGCCATGCGCGACCTCGTGCAGGAAGACGAGCGCACCCTTGTATTCCCTCACCTTCATGGTGAGGTTGAACAGCCGCGGCGTGGTCTCCGAGAGCGTCGTCAACTCGTGGAAATGGGTCGCGAACAAGACGCGCGAGCGGTTGACGGCGTTCAGGTGTTCTACGCAGGCGAAGGCGATGGAGAGGCCGTCGAATGTCGCCGTGCCACGGCCGATCTCGTCGAGGATCACCAGCGAGCGTTCGGTCGCCTGATTGAGGATCGCCGCCGTCTCCACCATCTCGACCATGAAGGTCGAGCGCCCCCGCGCGAGGTCGTCGGCCGCGCCGACGCGCGAAAACAGCCGGTCCACCACACCGATGCGCGCTGCCTTGGCGGGGACGAAGGCGCCCATCTGCGCCAGCGCCGCGATCAGCGCGTTCTGGCGCAGAAAGGTGGACTTGCCCGCCATGTTGGGGCCGGTGACGATCGCCATTTTGCCGCCCTCGCCCGCGCGCCCCGAAAGCTCGCAATCGTTGGCGACGAACGGCTCACCGCGCTGCGCAAGCGCGGCCTCGACGACCGGGTGGCGTCCGGCCTCGATGCGGAAATCGAGCGAATGGTCGATGCGCGGCCGCGTCCAGTCGCGCTTCACCGCGAGTTCGCCGAGCGCGGCGGCGACGTCGATCTCGGCGAGCGCCGCGCCCAAACCTCGCAACACGTCCTCGCGGGCGAGCGCCGCCTTGACGAGGTCGGCGAACATGTCGAGTTCCAGCCCCAAAGCCCGGTCGGCGGCCGACGCAATGCGCGCCTCGAGATCGACCAGCGCATTGGTGGTGAAGCGCATTGCGCCGGCCATCGTCTGGCGATGGATGAAAGTGGCGCTGTGTGGCGGCTTCAGCAGCCCCTCGCCCGGCGCCTGCGGCGTCTCCAGGAAATAGCCGAGCATGTTGTTGTGTTTGATCTTCAACTGGCGGACGCCGGTTTCCTCGGCGTAGCGCGCCTGCATTTCGGCGATCACCCGCCGGCTTTCGTCGCGCAAGGCGCGGGCCTCGTCGAGATCAGGGCTGACGCCAGAGCGGGTGAAACCGCCGTCGCGCTTGTTGAGCGGCAGGTCTTCCGACAGCGCGGCGGCGAGGCTTTGCCCCAGGCCGCCGTCGTCGCGCTTCAGCCGCGCATAGGCGTCGAGCAGCGCCGGCGGCAGCTCGCTGGCTACTTCCAGCCTCGCCGCGACGGCGGCGCTCGCCCGTAGGCCTTCGCGCAGCGCGGCCAGATCGCGGGGACCGCCGCGATCGAGCCCCAGCCGCGCCAGCGCGCGCAAAAAATCCGGCGTGGACGCAAGCTGCGTGCGTAAAACCTCGCGCAAGGCGGGCGCGTCGACGAGGAAGGCGATGGCGTCCTGACGTCGCAGGATTTCGGCGACGTCGGTCAGCGGACTGGCGAGACGCTCGGCGATCAGCCGCGCCCCCGCGGGCGTTTTGGTCAAGTCGATGGCGCCAAGCACCGAGCCGGCGCGCTCGCCCGACAGCGTGCGGGTCAGTTCCAGATTGGCGCGCGTGGCGGCGTCGATCTCCAGACTGGCGCCGCGATTGCGGCGGGTCGGAGGGCTAAGATGCGGCGTCGCGTCGAACTGAGTGCGCTTGACATAGGCCAGCGCCAGCCCGGCGGCCGCGATTTCGGGTCGCGTAAAAGCGCCGAAGCCGTCGAGGGTTTCGACGCCGTAGAACTCGGCGACGCGCCGCTCGGCGCCCTCGGCATGGGCCGCCTCGCGGCCCATCGGCGACGCGGCGACGCGGCTCTCCTTCACCAGCCGGGCGAAACCGGGGTCGGCGAACAGGCTTTCCGGCGCGACGATTTCGTTGGGCTCGACACGGGCGATTTCGACGCTGAGCGCCGCCTCGTCGCATTCGGAAACCGTGAAGGCGCCGGTGGAAATGTCGAGCGCGGCGAGTCCATAGACGGACTTGCCCTCGGCGGCCTTGAGCCGCGTCACCGCCAGCAGCCAATTCGACCGGCCGGGCTCCAGGAGACGCTCCTCGGTGATCGTGCCGGGCGTCACCAGCCGCACCACGTCGCGGCGCACCACCGATTTCGGCCCGCGCTTCTTCGCCTCGGCGGGGTCCTCGAGCTGCTCGCACACCGCGACGCGGTGCCCCTGCCCGATCAGCCTTTGCAGATAATCGTCGGCGCGCTCGATCGGCACGCCGCACATGCGGATGTCCTCGCCCTCGTGCTTGCCGCGCTTGGTGAGCACGATGCCCAGCGCGCGGCTGGCGATCTCCGCGTCCTCGAAGAACAATTCATAGAAATCGCCCATCCGGTAGAACAGCAGGCTGTCGGGATTGGCGGTCTTGATCTCGAAATATTGCGTCATCATCGGCGTCATCTTCGCCGAAGGTTCGTTTTCCTGCTGTTCCGGCCGCGCGTTCATGGCGGGCACGCTAGCAAATCGCGGGGCCGCGCGGGAAGGCGGGAATGGGATATCCACGACGAACTCGACGTAGGGCCGAGATCAGCGCAAACTCGGCCCCGAACCAGGAGCCCTTTCATGCGCATAAATCCGGCGTTTCTGTTCGATCTCGACGGCACGCTGGTCGACAGCGTCTACCAGCACGTGCTCGCCTGGAAAGAGGCGCTCGACGCCGAGGGCATCGACCTTTCGGTGTGGCGCATCCATCGCAAGATCGGCATGAGTGGCGGCCTGTTCACCAATCAGCTGGCGCGGGAGACCGGCGCCGAACTCGGCGACGAGCGGCTGGAAAGCCTGCGCCAGTCGCATGCCCGGGCCTATCGCCGCCTGGGCGCGAGCATAAAACCGCTGCCCGGGGCGAAGGAACTGCTCGGCTGGCTGACGAAATCGGGCATCCCGTGGGCGATCGCCACCAGCGGCCGGATGGAGACGGCGGCGATCAATCTCCAGGCGCTCGGCGTCGACCCGGAGAAATCGCCGGTCGTGACGCGCGATCAGGTGAAATACGCCAAGCCCGACCCCGACCTGTTCGTCGCCGCCGCCGAACGGCTCGGCGCGCCCATAGAGACCGCCGTCGTCGTCGGCGACAGCATCTGGGACATGCTCGCCGCCGCCCGCTGCCGCGCCTTGGGCGTCGGCTTGCTCTGCGGCGGCTATGGCGCGACCGAATTGCAGCAGGCCTCAGCGTTGCGGGTTTACGAGGACCCGGCGGATTTGCTGGCGCATATCGACGAGATAGGGGGGAGAAGGTAGGGGGGAGCATAGGCGCCAGTTTACGCTATCGTGGGCCTCTCCGATCACCTAGAGCGGTTTCAGGAAACTTCGAATCGGTTGCCGATTGAATTCTGCGCGGTTTCCATTGCCCTCGCAGGGCGGGCGGTCACGGGATCGGCGAATGGGATCGGGATTAAACTGAAAACGCTCTAAGTCAAACCAACGACCTCGTCCTGAGGCGCCGCGTAGCGGCCTGGAAGGACGAGCCGCCACACGACAGTTGAGACACGCCCCGGTTCGGCTCCACATCCTTCAAGGCCCCTTCGGGGCGCCTCAGGATGAAGTCCGTGGTGGCGGGACGCGTAAAACGCCTTAAACCAGCGCCTACGGGGGGAGCAGTGTAGGAGGGGCAGGTGCAGGAAGGGCGAAGGTACGGGCGCCTTTGTCGCCGAGGTCGTCGAACCTCCCGGCAACAGGCTGGCTTTTCAGGCAAGACGGGCAATACATTGACCCCAAATCGAACGCCAAAATTCCTGAGCCTGGCTCGCTGTGTCATTCCGGGCTTACGCCAATCCAGGCTCCAAGCGATGTTTGCCCCCGCCGCCCCCGGCTTTGCCTTTTCCAACCAATGCGGAAAGTCTTTGTTATCGATAAACCGACTGGCGAGACCCCGAACGACAGCGAATAAATATTTCGGGGACCATCGAGACTCCACTCTTATTCAAATTAGCGCGGTTTTAACGACGCCCGATTTAACTCTAGGGCATGGCCCTCGGAATTTTTCTCGATGAAATCCTTTCACGATATCGGTGGCTTCGATCCCTGGCGATTGACGATCCGATGGCATGATTCTCGGCTGGTCAATCTGTCCGATGAGGAAACACGTCATTTGCGCGCCGCCCAGCTCGGCGCGATCTTTGCGCTGACCCCGACGATGCTGATCGTCAACTTAGTGAATTTTATTATCATTTGCGTTATGTTTGCAAATCAGGGCCACAACCTGTTCGTCGCCAGCTGGGCGACGGCGATGAGCGCGGTGCTCGGGCCTTGGTTCCTGAACTGGCGCCACAAGAGCAAGCTGCCGCCGCGCTTCGGCGTCTCCGCGCGAGGCGTGAGCCGGGTCACGTTCAACGCCTTCGTCCTGGCGGCGCTCTGGGTGACGCCGATCGTCTACCTGTCCAACGGCGCTTCCCAACCCCAGCATGTCGTGCTGGCGTCCCTGGCCTGTGGCATGGCGAGCGGCGGCGCCCTGGTGTTGGCGACCGTTTGGCAGGCCGCGCTGGTTTATACCCTGGTCGTCATGATCCCCTCGGTGGGATGTCTGATTTGCCTTGGCGGATCCATTTATTGGCTGCTGGCGGCGATGACGATGTCCTACACTTACCTGATCGCGCGCGCCGTCTACAAACAAGCGGATCTGTTCGTGGACAGCCACTTCGCCAGTTCGCAGATTCGCGCGCAAAGCCACATCATCGGATTGCTGCTCAAGGACTTCGAAGAGGGCGCGAGCGACTTTTTGTGGGAGACCGACGCGGAGGAACGACTTACTCGCGTGTCGGCGCGTTTCGCCGAGCTCGTCGGTCAGGACGCCGATCGATTGGAGGGACGGAAATTCGTCGAACTGCTGTCGGCGTTGAGCAGCGGTCCCCGCAAGGACGCCTTGAAGTTCTCTTCTTTCCTGCAATCGCGCGAGCCTTTTCGCGACCATATTGTCGATTTGCGCATAGGTGGCGAACTCCGAAAATGGTCGATGGCCGGCAAACCCGTGTTTGACGCCCATGGCGATTTTCGTGGATTTCGCGGCGTCGGTTCCGACGTCACCGACGCGGAAAGGCTCGCCAATTACGATCTGTTGACCGGCCTGCCGAACCGGTCGCTGTTCGAACGCGAGGCGCAGAGGGCGATCACGCGTCTGACAAACGCTTCGCGGCCGTTCGCCGTGATGACGCTGGACCTCGATCGATTCAAGCGCGTGAACGACTCGCTTGGACATGCCGTGGGCGACGCCCTGTTGAAGGCGGTCGCCACGCGGATTTCGCGTCGTCTCGGCGAGGGCGACCTCGTCACCCGTTTTGGCGGCGATGAATATGTGCTGCTTTGCGAGGGCTCCGTCTCGGGGCGAATGCGGGCGCTGTGCCAGAGCTTGATCGAAGACATTTCTCGTCCCTTCGACATCGGCGATTTCCAGGTCATGGTCGGCGCCAGCATCGGCGTCGCCTTGGCGCCCAACGACGGCGACAAATTCGAGGAATTGCTGAAGGCGTCCGACCTCGCGCTCTACCGCGCCAAATCGGAGGGAAGAGGCGCCTTCTGTTTCTTCGACACGAGCCTGGATCAAACCATGCAGGCGCGCCGGCAATTGGAGAGCGATCTCCGGCAGGCTCTGGTCGAGGGGCAATTGTCGCTGAAATATCAGCCGTTGATGGACACGCGCACCGGCCTGATCACGGCATGTGAAGCGCTCATGCGCTGGAATCATCCGACGCTGGGCGAAGTCTCTCCCGACATATTCATTCCGCTCGCGGAAGAAACGGGCCTCATTCGCGGTCTGGGCGAATGGGCGATGGCACAGGCCTGCCGCGAGGCGACGCTTTGGCCGCGCCAACTGGGCGTCGCCGTCAATGTCTCCGCCGTCCAATTTCGGTTGGGCGGTCTCGAGAAGACGATTGAAAAGGCTCTGACCGACACCGGCCTCGCGCCCGAACGGCTGGAGGTCGAGATTACGGAATCGGTGTTCATCGAGAACAAGGCGGAGACCAAGGAAACCCTGAAAGCGATACATGAGCTTGGCGTCCGTATTTCTCTGGACGATTTCGGCACCGGCTATTCCTCGCTGTCTTATCTGTGCAGTTTTCGCTTCGACAAGATCAAGATCGACAAGTCTTTCGTGAAAGAAATGGACAACAGCCAGAGCGGCGTCGCGGTCGTGCGCGCCATCGCGGCGCTCGCCCACGCTTTGGGCGTTGGGGTCACCGCCGAAGGGGTGGAGACCGAAGACCAACTGACGCGGCTCGTGTCCCTGGGCTGCGACGGCGCGCAGGGCTATCTCTTCAGTCGCCCCTTGTCGGGTTGCGATATGGGCCTCGTTCTCGGCGGATCGGACCAGGGCCTCGGATGCCGCGGCTCAGCGGCGGTCGCCGCGTGATTTACGCGCAATCCAGGCGTCGAACCGGGAAACTGTGCCTATTTGAGTGTTTTCCGACGGCTGCGCGTTCGGCGCCGGTCTGCCATGTTGCCAATCAGGAAGGTCGCACGCGAACCTGCCCTTGACGGCAAAGTCTGGGCGCGGCTCGTGCGAAGTCATAGGCTCCAGCATGAGTCCGAACTCACAACATCATCAACACGGCGCTGCCCGCTTGGCGCCGCTGCTCGCCCTCGGCGCGTTCTTGGCGATGGACGCCGAGGCCTCGGCTCACGACGTCTGGTCGAACGGCGACGTGGTTCCCGATTGGGTGAAGAAGGCCTGCTGCGGTCCAGATGATGTCCACCATCTCACCGCCGATCAGGTTCACTTGACCAAGGCCGGCTGGCGGGTCGACGGCTATCCGGACCTGATCCCGATCGGCAAGGAGCTTCCTTCGCCCGACGGCGGATACTGGATTTTCTATCGCACGCTGGATAACGGCGACAAATCCATCGTCTATTGCTTCTTCACGCCGTTCAGCGGGACGTGAGCCCCGCCGCGCAAAGCAATCAGGATCGCGCTCGCCAAACGAGCCTCCTCCGTGGCGGACGCTCGGCCGACGAAACACGTCTTTACAACATGACCGCGCCGAAATAGCTTTTCAATTCCGGTGCGGAGGCCGGCGCCATGTGGATTTGCACGCGTGTTGGCTTGGCGGCGCTGGGCCTGGGCGCGGCCGAACCGGCGATGGCCCAAGACTATCCGTCCGCGTCGCCCGGCTCGAACCTCGTCTGGATGACCGATGCGCTGGAGAAGGTCCAGCCGGGGGATACGCAAGGCGCGGCGCGGCCTCTCTATCTCTCGAGCGGCGGCAATTCCTTCATCGATTTCCAGGTGCACGCGCGCGCGGGCGCAAATCCGCTGCGACTGAGCGTCACGGCGAGCGATTTCGTGGCGACCAACGGCGCGTCTAAGATCCCGGCTTCCGACGTCGTGATCTATCGCGAGGCCTATCTCGACATACCCCAGACCCAGCTCTCGGACGCCAACGGCCGCGCCGGGCTGACGCCCGATCCGCTGATCCCGGCCGTCGATCCCTATTTTCACGAGGCGCGCAACGCCTTTCCGGTGACGGTGACGGCCAATACGACGCAGAGCGTCTGGGTCGACGTGTTCGCGCCCGCCAAGACGCCGGCCGGAACCTACACCGGGACGATCACGGTCTTAAACGGCGCGACCACGATGGCCACACTGAAGCCGGTGATAAAAGTCTGGGGCTTCACATTGCCGGCGACCGCGACGCTCGCCAGCGCGTTCGCCATCAAATGGGACGGCATGTGCATCGCGATCTACACCAACTATAAAGGCTGCGCCGCCTACCCGGGCGCCAACGGGAACAGCGACACCGCCGTCGATCTGATGCATGTCGCTGAAGCCACGTTGCTTCTCGACCATCGGCTCAGCATCGAGAACACCGTCTATTACGGTCCGCCGGACGGGACGTGGGCGCATCACGACCAGGCCTATGGCGCGGCGCTCAGCGGCAAGCTCAATACTTTCCTGCCGGGCGCGGCGCTGACGAGCTCGGAATTCTACTATCCGGGCTCTGCGACCTCGGCCGACATCGCCGACTGGGTCGCCCATTACAAGGCGAACGGCTGGCTGCCGAAACTGTTCGACTACACCTACGACGAACCGCAAAACGCCAGCGACTGGCAGGCATTGATTGCCCGGGCGCAAACCATGCATGCGGGATCGCCGCTGATGCGGACGCTGGTCACCACGAGCATCGACCTCGCCACGGCCAATGGCGCGCTCGGCGACATCGACATCCTGACCCCGGTCGTCAACCTGATGGAGCCTCGGGGCGGCGCCAACCAGCGCTCCAAATATGACTCCTGGTTGAAGCTGCCGCAAAAACGGCTGTGGTGGTATCAGTCCTGCAGCGAGCACCAGTCCTGCTCGAACGGAGTTTCCGGCGACAAGACCAGCACCTGGCCGTCCTACATGATCGACGCTTCGCCGATCCGCAATCGCGTGTTCCAGTGGCTCGCCTATCTCGACCAGATCGGCGGCGAACTTTACTATCAAATCGACAAATGCTGGGTTCCCGGGCTGTGCGCCGGGACGGACCCCTGGAAAAGCCTCTACATATTCGGCGGCAACGGCGACGGCACACTCATCTATCCCGGAAAGCCCGCGCTGATCGGCGGGACGATTCCCATCGCCCTGCCGAGCCTGCGCCTGAAGCTGATCCGCGACGGCATGCAGGATTACGAGATGCTGCATGCGCTCACCGCCGCCGGCCAAGGCGCCCAGGCGACGAAAATCGCGCGCGGTTTCATCACCAGCGCGACCGTCTTCACCACCGACCCGGCGACGATGGCGGCGGCTCGGGAGACGCTCGGCGACGCGCTCGCGGCGAAAGTCGGCGCCGCGAACTGAGCGACCGTTCGCCGCTGGGCCGGACAGCCGCCCTTGACCTTCTCGCCCCGCCCGCGCATGTCCCGGTCCCCGCAGATTTCGAAGAGGACCGACATTGCCAGCTTGGGGCACGCGTTTGCGACAGCGCCTCGAATATGCGGCGCTCCGCTTGGTCGCGATCGTGTTTACCGGCCTGCCGCTCGAGACCGCCGCGGCCTTTTCCGCCTGGGGCTGGCGGACGGTCGCGCCCTGGCTGCCGCGTCATGCGCGCGCCCTGGACAATCTGAGACACGCCTTCCCCGAAAAGAGCGAACGGGAGCGCGAGCGGATAGCGCGTGCGATGTGGGGCCATCTCGGCCGCACCTTCGCCGAGTTCTTCCACATGGAGCAAATTCTGAAGGAGGAGCGCATCGCGATGGAGCCGGCCGAATTCTTCGCGGCGCTCGGCAAGGGGCCGCCGTTCGTCATCTGCGCGCCGCATCTGGGCAATTGGGAGATCAATTCGCAGGTCGGCCTGCGTCTGGGCTTGCCGATTTCGGGCACCTACAAGGCCGCCGAAAACCCGCTGGTCGACAAATGGATGCTCGCCCGCCGCGCGCGTATGTATCCGGGCGGCCTCTACGATAAATCGCCGGCGGCGGCACGGAAAATGCTGCGCATCGCCCGCGAGGGCGGTTATCCCGCCTTCCTCGCCGACCTGCGCGAACGCGGCGGCGTGCCGACGACGTTCTTTGGCCGCACGGCGATGTCCAATCCGTTCCCGGCGCTGATCGCCCGCAGCGCCAACATGCCGATCTACGCCGTCTGCGTGCGCCGCCTGCCGGGGACGCGGTTCGAGATGCGCATTTCGCGCCTCGAGACGCCGCGCACCGGCGACCGCGACGCCGACGTGCGAGCGGCGACGCAAGCGGTGCAATCGGCGTTCGAGGCATTCATCCGCGAGACGCCGGAGCAATGGATGTGGGCGCATCGGCGTTGGGATTAACCTTATGAGATTTTGTCGATTATCGCGTTAAGGGGCCCTCAAGCGTTGCCCGCTAGGGTCGAAGTCCCTGCCCTCGGGACGCCGAAATGACGCTTAGCCCTCCTGCCCTGGAAATACGCGCGCTCTCCAAGACCTTCGGGCGGAAGGCCGTCGATGGCCTCGATCTGACCATTCGCGCCGGCGAGTTCTACGCCCTGCTCGGCCCCAACGGCGCCGGAAAAACCACGACGCTGCGTATGGTGGCGGGCTTGTTGCCAGCCGACAGCGGGGAAATCCGCGTCTTCGGCATCGACGCGCGGCGCAAGCCCGTCGACGCCAAGCGAATCGTCGCCTGGCTGCCGGACGAGCCGATGCTCTACGACAAGCTCGATCCGCTGGAATATCTCGAATTCGTCGCCGGCCTGTGGGGCGTCGACCCGGGCCTCGCCGAAAGCCGCGCGGAAAAACTCTTGACCCTGCTGGGCCTATGGCCGCACCGGCGCGAGCGTTGCGAGGGGTTTTCGCGCGGCATGAAGCAGAAGGTCGCGCTTGCCGGCGCCCTGATCCACGACCCGCGCCTGCTGATGCTCGACGAACCGCTGACTGGCCTGGACGCAGCCTCGGCGCGGCAGGTCAAGGACATCCTTGCCGAGCGCGTCGCCGAGGGCGCGACGGTCATCCTGACGACCCACATTCTCGAAGTCGCCGAGCGCATAGCCGACCGTATCGGCATTCTCAGCCATGGGCGCCTAATCGCCCAGGGCACGCTCGACGAACTGCGCGCCCAGAGCGGGCGCGCCGGCGCGACGCTGGAAGACCTGTTCCTGGGCTATACCTCGCTGGCGGAGCAGGCGGCATGAGGGCCCGCATTGGCGTCGTCGGACTGGCGGCGAACGACGCGAAACTCGCGGCGCGCGCCCTTTCCGGCCTGCTTGGGCCGCGCAGTCCCCGCCTGAAGGCGCTGATTTTCTTCGCCGTGTTCGCGCTGCTGCACGCCGTGGCCTATCTCGCCGCGACGCGCTTCGCGCCCGCCGAGGATACGGCCGCGGGCCTGCGACAGATGGACATGGCGGCGCGCTCCGCGACGATCCTGCTGCTGCCGTGGACGATCGCCGCGACGATGACCGCGGTGACGCGCATGCTGTTCCAGCGCGGCGATCTCGACCTGTTGCTGACCTCGCCGCTTTCACCCCGGCGCATCGTCGCTGCGCGGCTGCTGGGCCAGGCGTTCGAATCCGTCGCGGGTCTCGGCCTCATCCTGCTGCCTTTCGCCCACGTCAACGCGGCGCTCGGCCGTCCGCACTGGCTGGCGATCTATCCCGCGCTCGCCGCCGCCGGGCTGATCGGCGCGGGCCTCGGATTCCTGATCGCGTTGCATCTGTTCTTCCTGGTCGGCGCCCGCCGCGCGCGGCTGGTTTCGCAGATCGTCGCCACCCTCGTGGGCGCCTCGGCGGTCGTCGTCGCGCAGATCCTGGCGCTGCTGCCGGACGCCTGGCGCGTGACGGTGTTCGCGGCCTTTTCGGCGCGGGCGGGCGAAGGCGACGTCCTTGGCCGCCTTTTCGAGATTCCCGAACGCGCGGCGCTCGGCGAATTCGGGCCGCTCGTCGCCTGGCTCGGAATCGCCACGGCGTTGTTCGCGTTCGCGGTGTTCGTGCGCGGCCCGGCTTTCGTCGCCGCGGCGATGGCCTCGGCGGGCGCGCCCTCGAGCGCTGGCCGCGCCAACGCCCGTCCGCGCTTTCTCGCCGGCCTCGGCGGCGCGTTGCGCGTGAAGGAGCATCGGTTGCTGATGCGCGATCCCTGGCTGATCTCGCAAATGATGATGCAGGCGATTTATACCGTGCCGGTGGGCATCGTCATGTGGCGCCATGGTGGCGTGACGGGGGCGCCGGCCGTCGCCTTCGGGCCGATGCTGGTCATTATCGCCGGGCAGTTCGCCGGCGCGCTCGCGTGGCTCGCGCTGTCGGCCGAGGACGCACCGGATTTCCTGATGACGGCGCCGGCGACGCGCGGCCAGATCGAGCGCGCCAAGCTCGCCGCGATTCTGCAGCCGGTCGCCATGACAATGGCGATTCCGATGCTCATCCTGGTCGCCATCGCGCCGTTCGGCGGCCTCGTGGCCGTCGTCTGCGCCGGCGGCGCCAGCGCGTCGGGCGCGCTGCTGATGCTGTGGCGGCAGGCGCCGGCGCGCCGCGGCATGGTGCTGAGGCGGCATTCGCAGTCGAAGGCGCTGGCGCTCGGCGAGCACTGGCTGTCGATGCTGTGGGCCGCCACCGACGCGGTCGCCGCCTTCGGCAGCTGGACGTTCCTCGTGCCGCTGGCCCTCGTCGCGGTGACGCTGTGGTTCATCCGGCCGGCGCGCGTGAAGCCCGTACCGCCATTGGTCGCGGCGACGGCGTTACCGACGCCAGCGGCATGAAAAGCTGTCGCGGGGCGAAGGTCCGAAGACCGTAATGGATGTAGATGGCTTCGGCGGGTTCGTCCTTCGCATCGACGATGAGGGCGAATAGGCCCATGTCGGCCCTGGCGGCGAGCGACCGCGGGACTTGCTGGTCAATCCGGTTCTGACAATCTCTGTTACCGGTGAGACCGTGATCGAGCCTTTGCCGTGATCACGACGCATACGGATCCGTTCCCTCGACGCCCGCCCGACATGCTACCGTCCGCCCTCGACTCACCGGAAAGAAGCGCGCGCCTTGGCTGAAGCGGCGAAGATTTTGTCCCGTCGCGCCGCCGCCGGCATCGATCCCGTCGGTCTCACGGCGTTGCTGCTCGGCACCGGGATCATTTCCTGGTCGGGCGTGCTGGTGCGTTTTCTCGACGTCGGGCCGCTGGCGGGCGCGGCCTGGCGCATGTCGCTGGCCGTCCCGGCGCTGGCGCTGTGGTCGCGGATTTCGGCCGGGAGGCGGGCGACGCCGCTCAACGTCGTGGCCTATGCCGGGCCGCTGATCCTGGCCGGGTTGGCCTTCGCGGTCGACGTCGGCTCGTTCCACACGTCGCTCACCGGCACCAATGTCGCGAACGCCTCATTCATCGGCAATGTCGCGCCGATCATCGCCGTCATCGGCGGCGCGCTGTTTTTTCGCGAGCATCCGCCGGCCCGCGTTTGGCCGGCGCTGGCGCTGGCGCTGTTGGGCTCCTGGGTGATGGCGGGGATGCTGCCGCCGTCGCGGATCGGCTACGGCGACGCTTTCGCCCTGCTCGCCGCCTGCGCTTATGCGAGCTATCTGTTGTTCATGAAACAGGCGCGCGCCGGACTGGACGGCGCGACGGCGACGATGCTTTCCGCCGCCGTTTCGGCAATTGTGCTGATCGTCGCCGCCGTTCTGCACGGCGAAAAGCTGATCCCGACGAGCCTCACGGGCTGGGTGACGGTGGCGCTGCTCGGTTTCGTCAGCCACGCCGGCGGCCAGGGGCTCACGTCCGTGGCCGTCGGGCGGGTTCCGGTCGGGCTGGTCGCGGTGGTGATCCTCGCCCAGCCGCCGGTGACGGCGATCCTCGCCTGGCTCGTCGTCCACGAGCCGATGTCGACGCTGCAAATGATCGGCGGCGCGGTGATCCTCGCCGCCGTGTTTCTCGCCCGGCCGAAATGAGACTCAGACCCGGGTCGTCGTCTGGACGTCGACGCTCGCCTTGATGGCGTTGGAATACGGGCAGATGCCGTGCGTGACTTCGGCGAGCTTGTCGGCGTCCGCCTTGTCGAGGCCCGGAAGATAGACGTCGAGCGCGGCGGTGATGCCGAAACCGCCCTCGGAGCGCGGGCCTATGCCGATGGTCGCATTGACCGTCGTGCCCGTCGGAACCGCGATCTTCGTCTCCTTCGAGGCGACGCGCAGCGCGCCGAGGTAGCAGGCGGAATAGCCGAGCGCGAACAGTTTTTCCGGATTGGCGCCGGCGCCGCCCGGGCCGCCGAGTTCCTTCGGCACCGTCAGCTGAAACTCCATCGTGCCGTCGTCGAGCGCGGTCTTGCCGTCGCGTCCGCCGCCGTGCGCGGTCGCCGAGGTCTTGTACAGGGCGTTTACGGGCATGATCATCCTCCGCTGAATTGACTATCGCGATAACTATTATCGCGCTATGTTTCATTATGGCGCTTTCGAAACCTCGGCAAGAGAAAAATTATCGTGATAAGTTTGCAGCGATGAACGCGCTCGTAAAACCCTTTCCGCTCGAGGACCAGATCTGCTTCACGCTCTACAGCGCGTCGATGGCTGTCGGCCGCGTCTACAAGCCGCTGCTCGACCAACTCGGTCTGACCTATCCGCAGTTCCTGGTACTGCTGGCGCTCTCCGAACAGGCGGAGATGAGAGTCGGCGCGATCGCCAAGCGTCTGGCGTTGGAAGCGAGCACGGTGACGCCGCTGCTGAAGCGGCTGGAAGCGCGCGGCTGGGTACGGCGGGAGCGCAACGCCGCCAACGAGCGGCAGGTGCTGGTATCGTTGACGGACGAGGGCCGCCGGGTGCACGCCGAAAGCGCCTGTCTCGGCGCCGCCCTGCTCGCCGCCTCCGGCCATTCGCCGCAAAGCCTCTCCCGGCTCAACGGCGAAATCCGGGCGCTTCGCGATGCCCTCGACGCCAGCCGCGCCGGGGAATAACTTTGCGCTCATGAATTCGACGATGTCGTGGTCGCGGCGGGCGCCGGAGGTTGCGCACGGGCAGCGCCCCCGGCCAAAGACCCAGGCGTCGTTGCCGCGCAGTGGCTTGCTGTGATAGGAGGATTTCATGCGTGAGGTTGATGTCATCGAGCGAGCTGTCGAGCGGCTGCCGCCTGCGGAACTGGCCGAGTTCGCGGCTTGGTTCGATGCCTATGCCGCGACGCGTTTCGACGCGGCTATAAATAGTGACGCGAAAAACGGGGCCCTGGATCATCTCGCCGAGGCCGCGCTGCGTGACTTTCGCAATGGCAAAGCACGAGAGTTGTAAGGCATTTTGCCAGTGAGACGTTTTGGCAGGCCTACCAGAAGCTTCCCAAGGCCGTTCGCGATTCCGCGGACAGGAACTTCGCGCTGCTGAAATCAGACACTGACCATCCAACGCTTCACCTGAAGAAGATCGGCCGTTTTTGGACGGCAAGGGTGGGCCTCAGATATAGAGTTCTGGCGACGGAGGTGGACGGCGGTCTTCTGTGGTTTTGGATTGGGTCGCACGCGGACTACGACAAGCTGCTCGGGCGACATTGACTCTCGAGGCCGTATCCCTGCTCGTGCGGCAATCAGTTTCGTCGCGCTATTCGGGTCGGAACTCGCGTCGATGCCTACTCTCCCCCCGCGAGCCGTCAGACTTTCCCCTTCGGCGGCGCCGGGTTGAACGCCAGCCCGCGCTGAATCGCCGCCGCCCCGAATTTTTCGCGCAAAACGTCGATCGCGCCTTCGCGGGCTTTCTCGCGGGTTCGGTCGCCTTCGACGAGATCGAAGCCGTCGGCCTCGGCGCCGGGCTTCAGGTCCGCCGCGCCGACCCCGATCAGCCGGTAGAACTCGCCTTCCGGCTGGGCGCGCAGCAATGCGCGGGCGACGGAAAACAGCCGCATCGCCAGTTGCGTCGGCGGCATGCCGGAGCGGGTGCGGGTGCGCAGCTTGAAATCGGGCGCGCGGAGCTTCAGCGTCACGCCGCCGGCGGCGAGGCCGGCGGCTTTCAGCCGCCGCGCGACTTTCTCGCACAGGCGCAGCAGCACGCGCTCCAGCTCGGCGCGGTCGGCGACGTCGTGCTCGAAGGTGATTTCCGCCGACAGGCTCTTGGCGTCGTGTTCGAGGGTGACTTTACGCTCGTCGATCCCGTGCGCCAGCCGCCACAGCCGCCGTCCGTCGTCGCCGATCTGGCGAATCGCGGAGATTTCGTCGAGCCGCTGCAGATCGCCGATCCTGGTGAAGCCGAGCTTGGCCAGCCGCGCCTCGGCGACTTTGCCGACGCCCCACAGGCGGCCGATCGGCATCGGCCCAAGGCGATCGATCGCCTCGTCGGCGCGGATGAACTGGAAGCCGCGGGGCTTGTCGAGGTCGGAGGCGAGCTTGGCCAGGAATTTACAATAGCTGAGTCCCACCGAGACCGTGACGCCGATCTCCTTCTCGATGCGGTCGGCGAATCGGGCGAGGCTTTCGGCCGCGCTCATTTTGTGCGCCGCCTCGCAGCCCGTCAGATCGAGAAACGCCTCGTCGATCGAAAGCGGTTCGACGAGCGGCGTCAGCTCGAACATTTTCGCGCGGATTTCACGCGCCACCGTGGAATATTTCGCCATGTTCGGCGCCAGCACCACCGCCTCCGGGCAGAGTTGGAGCGCCTTCGCCGTCGGCATAGCCGAGCGCACGCCCCGGGTGCGCGCGATATAACAGGCGGTGGAGACGACGCCGCGCCGGCCGCCGCCGCCGACGATCAGCGGCTTGTCGCGCAGCGAAGCATCGTCGCGCTTTTCCACCGAGGCGTAGAAGGCGTCGCAATCGACGTGGGCGAGCGTCAGGCCAGCGGCGCGGCCGAGGTCCAGCCCGCGCGGCGAGCCGCATTGCGGGCAACGCGCCGTTTTGCGCGGCGCCTTCGCCAGGCAGTCGCGGCAGAGGAAGCCTGCCCCGGATTCAGGCGTCGCGGTCATGGCCAGTCCGGCGGCCTCCCCGCCAGCGCGTCGCGCGCGCACAGGATCGCCTCCGGTGGCAGGTTTCGACTTTCGGCGAAGGCAATCAGCAACTTCTCGTCGGCGGCGAGATATTCGAGCACTGCGCCGAGAAACGTCGGCTCCGCCGCGGCCTTGCGCAAATTCTGGGGACCCAGGCCGGAAATGTCGAGAAAACGTGACAGCCGACGCTCGTCTTGGGCTATGAAGCCGAGCGCGGCTACGCCGATGTCGGTGGCGAAACCGGCGGGATCCTTCGCCGGGCGATTGGGCTTGGCGCACAAGGCAAGATTTTCCTTTCGTAAATGTCTCTCGTTTACGCTCTCGACAACCTACATAAGCAACGAGGTACGGCGCCTGAAGCGTCGGCAAGGACGAAAAGCGGATGGCGAAAACGGTTCTGATCGTAGAGGACAACGAGCTCAATATGAAGCTCTTCAACGATCTCGTCGAAACCCGGGGCTGCAAAATCCTGCAGACCCGCAACGGCGTCGAAGCGGTCGAGCTGGCGCGTTTGCACCGGCCCGATCTCATCCTGATGGACATCCAGTTGCCCGAGGTCTCCGGCCTCGAAGTGACGCAATGGTTGAAAGACGACGAAGAATTGCGATCCATTCCTGTTATCGCGGTGACCGCTTTCGCGATGAAGGGCGACGAGGAGAAGATTCGCCAGGGCGGCTGCGAGGCCTATCTGTCCAAGCCGATTTCGGTCGCCAAATTCTTCGAGACGATCGATTACTTCCTCGGGGCCAGATGAGCCCATGACCGCACGCATTCTCGTCGTCGACGACAATCCCACCAATCGCAAGCTGCTCGAGGCGCGGCTGATAGCCGAATATTTCGAGGTGATCTCCGCCTCCGGCGGCGCGGAGGCGTTGGAGATCTGCGAAGAAGGCCGTTGCGACATCGTGCTGCTCGACGTGATGATGCCCGTGATGGACGGTTTCGAGGTTTGCCGCCGGCTGAAGTCCGGGCCGCGAACGGCGCATCTGCCGGTCGTCATGGTGACCGCGCTCGACCAGCCCGCCGATCGGGTGAAGGGCCTCAGCGCCGGCGCAGACGATTTCGTCACCAAGCCGATCGACGAAATCCATCTGCTGGCGCGGGTTCGTTCGCTGGCGCGGCTCAAGATGGTGGTCGACGAACTGCGCCATCGCGCTTCGGCCACCTTGGCGCTAGGCGTGCCGGAAGCTTTCGACGCCGAGAAGACGCAGGGCGGGGCGCGCGGAAAACTGTTGCTCGTCGAGGATCGCGCCAGTTCCGCCGATCGGATGAATCAGGCGCTCGCCGCGCAATTCGACGTGGTCGTCGAGGCCAATGCGCAGGAAGCGATGTTCAAGGCCGCCGAGGACGAATTCGACGTCGTCGTCGTCTCGCTCGGCCTCAAGGACTTCGACGCCTTGCGGCTGGCCAGCCAGATCCGCGCCCTGGAGCGCACGCGGCATCTGCCGATCCTGATGATCGCCGACCTCGACGACCGGCCGCGGG
>Ga0302320_10002869_pt1 | contig 40321 bp, 27 predicted proteins | sample Bog_T0_3_FD_202130 | JGI IMG/M metagenome (GOLD analysis project Ga0302320, IMG submission 202130) | Peat permafrost microbial communities from Stordalen Mire near Abisko, Sweden - Bog_T0_3 | ecosystem: Environmental > Terrestrial > Soil > Wetlands > Peat | place: Sweden: Abisko, Stordalen Mire... | reverse complement strand
AGATAAGCGGGATGCAGGTCATGAGCGACGATGTGGGGTGTCACTTCGAGGGTATCTTCAAAGTGACGTATGGATTCCCGGAAGAAGTTGTAAGCGCTCAGTTCTTCCATGTCTCCGATGTGCTGGCCAACGAAGGCAAGCCGATCACGTGAGAGACAGATTGCGTTCTTCAATTCGCCGCCGACTGCGAGAATCGGCGGCACAGGCTCGCCAAGCAGGATGGGGGAAGGTACGAAGCCGCGAGAACGGCGGGCGAATTGCGTTTTTCCAGCGATGCGCCGTACGACCGAGTCGTCGCAACGCAACAGAATCTTGCGGTTGTGAAGCAGGAAAAAGTCAGCGAGACCAGTAAGGCGGTCGAGTGCTTCGTCGTTGTCAATGGCGATAGGCTCTTCGCTCAGGTTTCCGCTGGTCATCACCAGTGCGCGAAGGCCGTGACTACCTACCAGAAGATGGTGAATTGGAGTGTAGGGAAGAAAGATCCCGAGATGGCTGACGCCCGGAGCAGCATAGTCCAGCCGCGAAGAAATTTTGGGAAGCAGCACAATGGGTCGTTGCGGGGATTCGAGCAGCGCCGCACCGCCTTCGTCGACCGAGCAAAGCTCCTGTGCGGTCGCTAGACCAGCGACCATGATGGCGAATGACTTTTCTTGGCGGCCTTTTCTACGGCGAAGTTCCTGAACGGTAAGCGGGTTGAAGGCATCGGCAGCAAGATGAAAGCCCCCAATGCCTTTGACTGCCAAGATGTGGCCGCGCTGAAGCAACTGAATAGCTACATCCATGGGATCGCCCTCCATCGGCGCTCCACTGCGGTCGACGAGTTGCAATTGGGGGCCGCAATCCCAGCAAGCGTTAGGTTGCGCATGAAACCGCCGATCGAACGGATCGTCATACTCGGATTGGCAACGCTGACACATGGTGAATGAAGCCATGGACGTGTTTGTGCGGTCATAGGGAATGCTCCGAACGATGGTGAACCGCGGACCGCAGTTCGTGCAGTTGATGAACGGATACAGGTAGCGGCGATCGGCAGGATCAAAGAACTCTCTAATGCAGTCCGGGCACGTTGCGATGTCAGGAGAGATCAACGTTGCGGCACTCCCGGAGCGTGTGCTCTCCAGGATGACGAAGCTGGATTCGTCGAGCAGATTCATCTCGGAGCTCTCGACCTCCAGTACGCGAGCCAGCGGAGGGGCTTCAGCCGGAAGAGCTTCCATGAAGGAGAGGACCGCGCCGACGGCACCCTGGATCTCAATCGAGACACCGGTTTCTGAATTCAGGATGTTGCCAACCAACCCAAACCGATGGGCAAGACGGTATACATAGGGACGAAATCCCACTCCCTGAACAATGCCACGGACCTCGATCTTGAGTCGCTGATTCATCATTCTCGTGGCCTGTAGGCAAAGGCCGCTTGCTCGCCATCTGGGAAAGTACGCTCCCTGCTACCTAATTATCTGTGATGAAAATCATCTACGAGCTGATACAGAATGCATCAGAATGTGACAACCGTCACGGGCAATCGTCACAACTCTCTTGTAGCTTGTAGAGCGTATGCTCTCTGTACTCGCAAGCTGCCCAACTACAGGACGAGAAAGCTTATTGGTATGAGTGCTCCGCTCGATATCGTACTGCTGTCTTGTGGGCTGCTGGGGTTTCGCCACGGGTTCGACTACGACCACATTGCCGCCATTACAGACATCGCTGGTGTACAGCGGCGCGCTTCAGACACAATGCGACTGGGATTGATGTATGCGCTGGGACATGCGGCGACCGTTGCTCTGCTTGGTGGGGTCGTGATCGTGTTCCAACTTGTGCTGCCTCAGGGCATGGACCGGTGGGCCGAAAAAGTTGTCGGAGTTACGTTGATTGTGCTCGCGGCGTACGTGCTTTACACCCTCATTCGACGCAAGGGCCGCGAGATGCCGAAGTCCAGGGCAGCGCTGCTTATCGGCGCAGCGCGATGGATGCATCAGCGCGTCCACGGTTGGATTACCGGTCAGACGCATTCCGGCAGTCCAGTCACCACGATAAATTCTCCGGTGTGCTTTGGCATCGGCGTGATCCACGGGCTGGGCGCTGAGACACCCAGCCAGCTAGCCCTGTTCCTACTGGCGTCGAACCTTGGCGGCGTCGGTAGGGGCTTTCTGGGTTTGAGTGCCTTCCTCCTGGGCCTGCTGGTGATGAACACTCTCATGACCGCATCAGCTGCCGGACTTTTCACAGCAGGCCTCCGGTGGGCTGGATGGTACCCGATCCTAAGCGGGGTCACCGCTGTATACAGTTTTTGTATCGGCGTTGTCTTTTTGTTCGGCTACTCGAGTATGCTGCACAAAATATCAGGCTAGAGAAATCCTACGAATCGAGCAGATAGTTCTCGATATTGAGACGTAGACAGTTCAGGAATCCTCGCCCTGAGCAAAATTGACCAGACCCGCATCGGAGCCGCCCGTAGGATACCCGACATATGCCGATGTCCGGCAATCCTTAGGGGTACATATGTCTTCAATGCCAATGGCTCCGTCCTTGGGTCGCACAGAAGCTATCCCGTTGCGGGCGGCGAAAGTTATCAGGCCGTCGCATGGCTTCTCGTCCCAAATGCCCATCGGGCTCGATTTGGTAGGAGCCTATGTGGGCATACGCAAGGGCAGGATCTTGTTTGCCGAGAGCCAGCCGAGCTTCTGCATTTTTGCAATCGACTCCGGCATGATAAAGCTCACAAAAACATCGCGCGAAGGGAAGACTCTACTCGTCAGGTTGGCACGGCCAGGCGACTTGCTGGGATTCAGTGCGGCGCTATCACAGCTACCCTACGAAGTTACGGCCACGGCAATCGAGGATACTATGGTTCGTTCCTATGCGAAGATGGCCTTTCTTAACATCATCCACGGAACTCCAGAAGCAAGTTCGTACGCTGCAGCGAGTCTTTCGAATGATTATCGTTCTGCATTGAGCGGAGCCTGCCTCCTGGCACGCTCCAGTACAATTTCAGGCAAGATCGCCTATTTTCTCCTCGAAATAGCACTGGAAACCGAGACGATTCGGATTGTGCGACCAGAAATTCATGTGCCACTCACCCACGAAGAGTTAGCTTCGATGCTGGGCACCACACGAGAGACGGTCACAAGAACATTGAATAAGTTGAAGCGCAGCGGCATTCTTACAATCGTTGGGCGGAAGGTGACAATTCTACAGAGAGACGCGCTGGAAGCCATGGCCTGAGATTCCGCAGCTTCACGGCCGAGTGCCAGTTTCCGCGTTTTCCTCTTGCAATTCTTTTTTCGAAACAAACTTATAGCCACTGAAAATGCTGTCCATCAGTCCATTCTGCTCCTCGATTGCGACGAGGATAGCCGTGTAAATATGGTGAATGAAAAACATCCAGAAGCCGAACATTGTGATGAAGTGAATTTCGCGCAGCCACTGAATGTCGATTAGTCGCGGGAGCCAGCCAATGAAGAAGTTGAGCACGGGGCTTCCAACAACCTTAGAGAAGAGAGCGAATCCTGTAAGTATCTCGATGATCACCATGGCATAGACTGCGATATAGGCTGCGCCAGCCATGGGGTTGTGGCCGATGAAGGCGATCGGAGACCAGGCCATGAAGCCGTAGTACTTGCCGACGGAAATCAATTCCTTCCATCGCTTACCGGTTGTTGGAATGTATTCGCTCAAGCGTGCATAACGATTCCCGAGAAAGAACCAGACCAACCTTACCAGCATCCCCAACAAAAAGATGAAAGCCGAAAGGATATGCACAAAGCGCATCATCCCCATAACGTAGGCAGCGTGGCCCCGTGCTATGACGTAGGGCGAGTGCATGTAATAGCCCGTGATGGAGAGCGAGACGATGGTTACGACAATCAACCAATGGCTGAAGCGGATTGGCCATTCCCAGACGTAGACCCGAACCTTCCCAGGAGCGGGTTCCTTCCAGGCGAGATCGACAGCGGTACTTTGTGTACGTCTCATTGACTGTCTCCGGAGGGTGAAGTTCTAGTTGGAATGAGGCTCAGTCGGAGTCGAGCTCTCCTCGGCTTCGTTCTCAGGGTTGTGTGGTTTGATTCTGTCGCGCACGATATTGCCAACCACCTGAGCAATCATCGCGCCTCCAACCGCCGCAGTGCCGATCCAGCCAATCTCTTCCGCTTTGACATCAACGCCGAAGCCAGGCACCTTGGGCAGACGATCATAGAAGGGGGATTTCGTGTCCCAGAAGCGAGGCGACGCGCAAGCGATACAGCCGTGGCCTGCCTTAACAGGCCAACTGGTTCCTTCATTCCAGCGAACGGTGGGGCAGTTGTAGTTGGCTTCAGGGCCCTTGCAGCCCATCTTGTAAAGACACCAGCCCTTGCGTGCGCCTTCATCGCCCCATTCTTCAACGTACCGGCCGGCGTCGTAGTGCGCGCGACGTTCGCACAGGTCATGGATGAGGTCGCCATAAGCGAAGAGCGGACGGCGGTGCTCATCCAGAGCCGGCAGTTCATTGAAGGTTAGATAGTGGACGAGGACAGCGGCGGTGTTCACCGGATTGTGGGGGCAGCCGCCCAGGTTGATTAGATTCTTGATGCCGGGGACCGCTTCCTGCAGGCCGATTGCCCCTGTCGGATTGGGGTTGGAGCGAACGAGACCGCCATCCCACGCGCAGGCGCCGACAGCGATATTGATGGCCGCATTGGAGCAAACACGAGTCGCAATGTCGAGTGCCGTCTTGCCGCCAATGGTGCAGTAGACACCGTCATCGGCGGTTGGGATAGCGCCTTCTACAACGCAGATGTATTCACCTTTGCATTCGCGCACGACTCGTTCGAGAGCATCTTCGGCGTGTTTGCCCGAGCCGGCCATGATGAGCTCGTGATATTCCCACGAGAGAAGCTCGAGGACAAAGTCGCCGACGCCGGGGTGGCCGGAGCGAAGCATGGATTCGGAATTGCCGGCGCAGTCCTGAAACTCCAGCCAGACAAGGACAGGGCGGGTGGTCTTATCCAGGGCCTTTACGACTGCATGAACGTAACGCGGAGGTAGAGCGAGTGTGGCCGTCATTAAACTGCAAAACTTGATGAACTTGCGGCGAGAGATACCGCGGGCCTCCAAAACTGCTCGCAGATCAGACCGTGCCTCGACTTGCTGCAATCCATCCATGGATAGACTTCCCCGTATTGTGCGAATACATTGCACCGACGCATGAATCAAACACTTCATTGCGAGGTGCTACACTCGTGCCTATTATTCCTGTCGCATCGTCAGCTGGGCTGTGATACCTGTCACATTCGAAAAATAAAATATCTCCAGAACAAGCTCTCGTGGCCAATCGTCTTGCTTGCCGTGGTAATACTGCACGAGCGGGGGTGAGGGAAGCTATGGAAGCTGACTACCGGATAGTTTTCGAAGACAGTACAACGCCGGTCGCAACTCCTCCCGATCCCGGATCGCGGCCAGCCATTTTCCACGATCCGAGGCTACAGTCGGTTGAATGGCGAGACCTCGTAGCGGTGCGCCGACTGGAGATCCTCAAGGAGCCACTATTGCCGGCGGTGTGGCTTACCGCGTCCCTGGTGTTGGCCGGATATCGCCACTATGGCATTGCGTTGGTGTGTTCGTTTTTCTTTTTCCTCACGGGTTTGCGCCTCGTTCACAATGCTTTTCACGGCGCGCTGGGATTGTCTCGTCGGGGAAATGAGGCCGTGCTTTGGGTCATGAGCCTGGCGATGCTGGGCTCGATGCATGCTGTTCAGTTCAATCATCTCCGTCATCACAAACTGAATCTGAACGACGATGACGTGGAGGGCCGCAGTGCCGAGATGCCCGCGTGGAGGGCGATCCTGTTTGGGCCATTCTTTCCGATTCTGCTGCATGCCGCCGCGCTGCGGCGCGGAAACAAGAGGTTGCGCCGGACCGTACTGGCCGAAATGCTAATGAGCCTGGTCTGGATCGTGATCGTGTTTGGGCTCCTGCATAATCATGTGGTGCGATATCACACTGGCGCCATGCTCGTAGGCCAATGCCTGACGGCCTTCTTTGCAGTATGGACGGTGCACCACCATTGCGACCGTACTCATGAGCTTGCAAGGACCTTGCACAATCGAATTACAAACCGCATTACATTCAACATGTTTCTACACATCGAGCATCATCTATTTCCGCGTGTACCAACCTGCCATCTTCCGGAACTCTCACGCCGAATCGATAGCGCGGCACCCGATCTAAGGAGCAAGATCGTCATCTAAACGAAACCTAGCCAAATAGTGCGCCGCCGCACATTACGGAGCTCGTACGTCATGCATTTTCCATTTTTTCTCTTGCTCGCAGGGCGAATCTTGTTTGTCAGCTATTTCATCGCGATGGGTACTAGCCACATGCTGAACTTCCGCGAACATTCCCTGTTATTGAAGCGCAAAGGAGTTCCATTCCCGCGAGCAACGACGGCGCTGACGTTCGTGATGATGGTCGGAGGCTCAGGGTTCGTGCTCTTCGACCCGCACGGATGGATAGGCCCGGTCATGCTCTTCGGCATTATCTTTCCTGCCCCGTTCTTCCTTCACCGGTTTTGGAATGAAGCGGATGCCTACATGCGTCTCAGCGAGTTTGCTCACTTGATGAAGGACCTCTCGCTCGCCGGGGCGGCAATCCTGCTGCTTCCCAAATTGTGATGCTTGTCACAGACATGGGAGTGCCGTCAGAGTAGCCTTGCCTAAATGTTTTCAGCGCTGTCTTTTGCCCAACGAACGACATCGTATACCAAGATAAATCATGCATTAGATGTAAAGCGCCCATAGGAAGATCGACGAGAAGACCTGTCAGAGGAAGTAAGCATGTCGCGTATTGTGATTGATCCCGTGACGCGGATTGAAGGACACCTCCGCATCGAAGTCGAGGTAGAAGGCAGCAAAGTCACGGATGCCTGGAGTTCAGGCACCATGTTCCGCGGCATTGAGAAGATTTTGCGTGGGCGCGATCCGCGCGAAGCTTGGATATGGGCTCAACGCATCTGCGGAGTGTGCACGACCGTACATGCAATCGCTTCTGTGCGGGCCGTTGAGGATGCCTTGGGCATCGAGATTCCTGAAAACGCAGCTCTCGTGCGGAACATCATTGCAGGAACGCAGAATGTTCAAGACCACATTATTCACTTTTATCATCTTCATGCGCTGGATTGGGTAGACGTGGTTTCGGCGCTGAAGGCTGATCCGGCAAAGACGTCGCAGATTGCACAATCGATCTCCGATTGGCCGAAGTCGAGTGCGACCTACTTCAAGGGCGTCCAGGACAGGGTGAAGGTATTGGTTGCGAGCGGGCAACTGAGCCTGTTCAGCAGCGGCGACTGGGGACACCCTGCTTACAAGCTCCCGCCCGAGGTCAACCTGCTGGCGGTGGCACACTACATTGAGGCGCTCGATGTGCAGCGCGAATTCATTCGAATTCACGCCGTGCTGGGCGGCAAAAATCCACACCCGCAGACATTTCTTGTCGGAGGCATGGCAACCGGCATGGATGGGAACGAGCCCGGTGCAGCGCTCAATCCAGCCACGGTAACATTGCTTAAGCAGCTGGTAACAAACGCCAAGACCTTTATCGAGCAGGTGTACCTTCCCGACGTGGTTGCCATTGCCGGGTTCTACAAAGAGTGGTTCGGCTATGGGCAGGGCATCGGAAACTACATGGCCTATGGCGATTACACGCTGGGCAGCCATAAAGACCCTGCAGGATTTGCAATTCCGCGCGGCATGATTCTGGGTCGAGACCTCGGGACGGTCCATCCAGTCGACCCTGGTCAGGTATCAGAGTTTGTGACGCACTCTTGGTATACGTATGCGGAAGGCGATCAGGTATCGAAGCGACCCTCCCAGGGGGAGACTAGCCCGAAGTACACCGGCCCTGCCCCCCCGTACGAGTTTCTGCACACCGACGATAAGTACTCATGGGTGAAGGCTCCCCGATATGACGGGAAGGCCATGGAGGTCGGGCCGCTTGCGAGGACCCTGATCGCCTATGCCAAGGGCAGCGAACCGGTGAAGAAGCTTGTCGACGGCGCTCTTGCAAAGCTCAACCTGCCATTGACCGGGCTATTTTCGACGATGGGACGCATTGCCGCTCGCGCGTTGGAGTCGGCGATTATGGTGGGGCACCTGGAGGAATGGGTCGCGAAGCTGGACGACAACATGGCTCACGGGAACCTAAAGATGCACAACGGCGAAATGTGGAACCCGGATAGCTGGCCGAAATCCTGTCAGGGGTTTGGGCTGCATGAAGCGCCGCGGGGTTCCCTGGGTCATTGGGTGGAGATCGAGAATAAGAAGATCGTGAACTATCAGGCTGTGGTTCCGTCCACGTGGAATGCCGGGCCACGCGATGCACAGGGCCAGCGTGGAGCCTACGAGTCTTCGCTGCAAGGCACACCGATTGCCGATCCGAACCGACCGCTGGAGGTCCTGCGGACGGTGCATTCCTTCGACCCCTGCATGGCGTGTGCTGTACATGTGGTCGAGGCGGACCAGGCCGCATACAGCCGGAAGGCGCTGGTGATCTAGCATGTCGCCGATGGGGCCTTTCCGCATTGGTGTTCTGGGGCTTGGAAACCTTATGCGCACGGACGATGCGGTAGGGATGCTCACCGCGCGCCTGTTGGATGCCGATGCGAGGCTGCCTGACAGTGTGACAGTAATCGAAGGAGGAACGCTCGGGCTTGACCTGCTGGGGAGACTGGATGGGATATCGCACCTGCTGGTACTGGATGCCATCGATTTTGGCGCGGCCCCGGGCTCGCGGATGAAATTTGTAGGGGATGAGATAAGCAGGCTGCCCACTTCCAGAAGCGTTCACCTGCTGGGACTGTCCGATCTGCTCAACGTGCTGCTTCTGATGGATGCTCCAGCGATGGAAGTCGTTCTGCTAGGGGTCCAGCCGGCATCTACGGACTGGGGAACAACTCTAACGCCGGCTGTGGAGGCTGCGAAGCACGATTTGACGGATGACGTCCTTATGCAGATTACTTTGTGGACCGACGACTGCCAGGAGCGCGATCGAGTGGCGCAGCCAATGGCCCGGCAAGGAGAAATTGCACCATGTGCCTAGCTATTCCTGGAAAGGTAATTTCGGCTGAATACGAAGGCAGCCTTCGCATCGGGCGTGTGCAATTTGGCGGTGTGATGCAACCAGTTTCTCTCGACTTCGTTCCCGAAGCTCAGGTCGGCGATTATGTGCTGGTGCATGTTGGCTTCGCGATTGCCCTCATCAATGCGGAGGAGGCGGAGCTGACGTATCGCGCTCTGGAGCAGATGGGAATGCTCCAGGGTGAGCTACCGCAGTCAGAGGAGACAATCCCGCTAGGGGGCGCGCATGAAATACTTGGATGAGTATCGCGATGGCGAGCTGGCGCAGCGCATCATCCGCGAGATTGCGCGTAAGGTGACGCGTCCCTGGGTCTTGATGGAGATATGCGGTGGACAAACGCACACGATCATGCGTTATGGGCTAGATCAGCTTCTGCCCGCGTCCATCGAATTGGTACATGGCCCGGGATGTCCCGTATGTGTTACTCCTGCGAGTCTTCTGGACCGCGCCATAGAACTGGCGTCGCGCGATGATGTAACGCTTGTTTCCTACGGAGACATGTTGCGTGTGCCGGGGACAAACCGTGACTTATTTTCAGCGAAAGCGCGCGGTGCCGACGTGCGCATGGTCTACTCTCCGCTGGATGCGTTGAGAATTGCACGCCTGAATCCAGATCGAAAGGTAGTCTTTCTCGCGGTCGGGTTTGAGACTACAGCTCCGGCAAATGCCATGGCTGTGTATCAGGCACATCGCGAGGGTCTGGACAACTTTTATCTTCTGGCTTCGCATGTGCTTGTGCCCCCGGCAATCCGTGCTCTGGCGGCATCGCCCGACAATCGTGTGCGGGGGTTTATCGCTCCGGGACATGTATGCACCGTGGTGGGATGCTCCGACTATGAAGATCTGGTGAGGGAGTTCCGCGTGCCGATCGTTGTAGGCGGATTCGAGCCCGTCGATCTATTGCAGGCAATCCTTGCTCTGGTGTCGATGCTGGAAGAAGGCCGCGCAGAGTTTGCGAATGAATATACCCGCACCGTCAGCCATAGCGGCAACCTTGAGGCACAGCGGATTGTAGATGAGGTCTTTGAGGTTGCCGACCAGCCGTGGCGTGGTCTGGGGGAGATTCCGCAGAGTGGTCTTCGGCTGCGCTCTAAGTTTGCAGCATGGGATGCCGACAAAGTGTTTGACCTGCACGTGCCCAACGCGGAAGGTGATTCGGATTGCATCAGTGCAGAGATCCTCAAGGGTCTGAAAAAGCCGACGGACTGTTCTGCGTTTGGCTGTAGATGTACGCCGGAGAGTCCACTGGGTGCGCCTATGGTGTCCTCTGAAGGGGCGTGTTCGGCTTACTATCAGTACCGCCGTCACGATCTGGTGGCCCTGAAATGAACCCTCTGAGCTGTCCGCTTCCTTTTGTCGACACCGAGACCGTTCTGCTGGGGCATGGCGGCGGCGGCAAGCTTTCAGCCGACCTGCTGCGCAACATTATTCTTCCCTCGTTTGGGAATTTCATCCTCGACCGCATGGACGATCAGGCGACACTTGATATCGCAGGCGCCAGGCTTGCCTTCACGACGGATTCTTTCGTGGTAAAACCTATCTTCTTTCGTGGCGGAGACATTGGCATGCTTGCGGTGAATGGAACCGTCAACGATCTTGCAGTGGGTGGAGCGATGCCGCTCTATCTCAGCGTTGCGTTCATTATGGAAGAAGGATTTCCAGTGGAAAGCCTGCAGTGCATTGTGCGCTCCATGCAGAAGGCCGCGGGACTTGCCGGCGTACAGATCGTTACTGGCGACACGAAGGTGGTGGAGAAGGGAAGTTGCGACGGGATCTTTATTAACACAACCGGAATTGGTCTGGTGAATACATCGATGAAGCTATCTGCCAACCAGGCCAGACCCGGTGATGTTGTGTTGCTGAGCGGTCCCATCGGTGATCACGGTATCGCCATTCTTGCCGAACGGGAGGGGCTCTCTTTCGAAACGGAGATTGTCAGCGACACAGCTCCTCTACACTCACTCGTCGCGGATATGCTTGCGACAGGGGCAACTCTACGCGTCATGCGCGATCCGACTCGTGGTGGTGTGGCCAGCTCTTGCAACGAGATTGCTCAGACATCAGGCGTAGGTATCCAGCTGAACGAAGGATCGATTCCCGTACGCGAAGAGGTTAGGGGAGCGTGCGAGTTATTGGGACTCGATCCTCTCTATATTGCAAACGAGGGTAAATTGCTGGCGATTTGCGCACCCGAAGATGCGGAAGGGATATTGGCTGCCATGCAGGGAAATGAACTAGGCACAAGCGCAAGAATGATAGGGAAGGTAACGCAGGAGAATGCCGGACTGGTAACGATACGTACGGGTCTGGGTGCGGTCAGGATTGTTGACTTGCTGGCGAACGATCCACTGCCGAGAATCTGTTGACCTATGCATGAGGTTGGAATTGCCAATGCGATCCTCGAAGCCGGGCAGGCCGAAGCGGCACGCAGGAGTGGCGCAAAGCTGGTCCGGATAGGTGTTCGTATCGGCATTCTTTCCGGCGTGGACAGCGACGCGCTGCGTTTTGCGTTGACAGCACTCAAAATGGATACCGAATTGGAAGAGGTCGAGTTTGAGATTCAAAGTAGCCCCCGACTCAATCGATGCCTCGATTGCGGCAATGAGTTTGAATCGCTCCTGTACAGCGTTCCCTGTCTCCTTTGTCAATCGGAGAGGATCACCCTGGCCGGCGGGGACGAACTGGATCTGGCTTATATCGAACTGGAGGAAGCATGATGATTGTCCCGGTTGAAAAGAAAGTACTTAGCGAAAATCAAAGAATTGCTGCGACCCTGCGTGACCGCTTCCGGGAGAACGGCACACTTTGCTTGAATCTGGTCAGCTCGCCCGGCTCGGGCAAGACGACCCTGCTCGAACATACTCTCGGTAGTTTCCAGGCCGGCGAGAAAGTTGCTGTCTTGACGGGAGATCTGCAGACGGAGAACGACGCACGGCGTCTCGCTCACTTTGGTTTTCCAGTTCAACAGATCACGACAGGCACCATCTGTCATCTTGACGGCAAGATGATCGAGCGCTCACTCGAAAGGTGGGCGCTGGAAGATATTGATCTTCTGCTGATCGAAAACGTTGGCAACCTGGTCTGTCCGTCCAGCTACGACCTGGGTGAAGATGCCAAGATCGCCCTGCTCAGCGTGACCGAGGGAGAGGACAAGCCGCTGAAGTATCCTTCGATGTTTGCAAAGGCGGAGCTTCTTGTGCTGACGAAGATTGACCTGCTGCCGTATGTTCCGTTCAACATGGAACAGGCTCGGGCCAATGCCAGGCTGGTACATCCGGGGATGGATATTGTTGAACTTTCCTGCTCGACGGGAGAGGGTTTCGACAACTGGCTCACGTGGCTGCAGAGACGGCGGGAAACAGCGTCAATGTGTGCCTGCTTGACCGAGAGATGAGCTGTGTCTCGCCGGTACTGCGGAAAGCATGCTGCTCATCCGCGTCGGCGCTTCGTTATTTCGAGGGAGCCGGGGTCTGTGTTGCTGCTGGGGATGGGGCGATGAACAGCTTTTTGGCGTTGAGTGCTGTGTTGTAGACGCCCCAGGCTGCAGGTATACTGACGATCAGCCAAGCTGCGACGATGAGAACGGGAGAGGTAGTTCTGGTTTCCGACATGTGTTGCCGCTTTCTAGCCATTTAGGCAGTCTGATCTTTCATCCAATAGTTTTCCGCTACCGGGCGGACCATGAGGTTCGCGAGCAGGCCGATGACCAGAAGGGCCGACATGATGTGCAGGATGGTGGGGTAAGCCTGTGCCTTGGGACGTCCAGTTGCGACGTAGTGATCGAGGATGCCGTTAACGATGAGTGGGCCTACGATGCCGGCAGTGGACCACGCGGTCAAGAGACGACCGTGGATGGCGCTGACGTTGAAGCTGCCGAAGAGGTCTTTGAGGTACGCGGGTATGGTGGCAAAGCCGCCGCCGTACATCGAGAGCAGCAGGCAAGCCACTCCCACAAAGGCCGTGGAGGTGTGCAGCGACGGCAGCACGAAATAGAGCACCGCGCCAATGGTGAAGAAGCAGAAATAGGTGGCTTTGCGGCCGATGTAGTCCGAGACGGAGGCCCAGAAGAAGCGGCCGCCCATATTGAAGAGACTCAGCAGACCAACAAAGCCGACAGCGGCGGCGGGACCGATGGTTCCTTTAAATAGGTCCTGGATCATCGGAGAGGCCTGCTCAAGAATGCCGATGCCGGCCGTTACGTTGGTACAGAGAACGATCCACAAGAGAAAGAACTGCGGGGTCTTCCATGCGATGGCGACGTTGACGTTGTGCGCAGAGATGAGCGCTGATTGTTTCGCAGCGGGGGGCCAGCCTTCAGGCTTCCAGCCGGGCGCGGGGACGCGGATGGTAAAGACTCCATACATCATGAAGATGAGATAGAGCGTGCCCATGGTAATGAAGGTCATGGGGATGACCGCGTGGCCGTGGGTCTTGAAGTAGGTCATGAGGTTTGTGGCGAGCGGGCCGCCGATCATGGCGCCGCCGCCGAAGCCCATGATGGCCAGACCGGTGGCTAGACCCGGCCGGTCAGGGAACCACCTGATCAGCGTCGAGACCGGCGAGATGTAGCCCAGGCCGAGGCCGATGCCACCGATAACACCGTAGCCGAGATAGATGAGCGCGAGGCTGTGCAGATTCGCGCCAAGCGCGGCTACGTAGAAGCCGGATCCGAAGCAGATGGCCGCATAAAACATGGCGCGGCGAGGGCCAGCCTTCTCAAGCCACGCGCCAAACAGCGCTGCTGAGATGCCTAGGATGAGGATCGCGATGGAGAAGATGTACCCGACTTCTTTGAGGTTCCAGACCGCGCCGTTCGCACCGTGCAACGCGAGCAAGGGGTTCTTGAAGACGGAGAACGCGTAGGCTTGGCCGATGGAAAGGTGGATGGCGAGAGCTGCGGGTGGGACGAGCCAGCGGCTGAATCCGGGAGAAGCGACGGACCGGTTCCGGTCCAGAAAGGAAAGCGCCACGATAGACATACCTGCAGGTTGGGATATCCCCGAGGAAAGACATCAGGGGAGATTGTTGAAGTGGTTAAACCAAGCAAGAGACGAATCGACTGACAATACGATACGGTGGCCGCTGTCGTCCACTCGGTACTGTTAATCTTTCATCATTTTGTTTGCGACCTGAATGCCGTTGTCTCGTCAGCGGAGTGGCCAAGACTGGACAGAAGCATAACGGCAATGCTGAGGCCTCGGCGGGCATCTTTACTCCGAATCTGTTTGAAGATTTTCCAGAGGGAGGGCGGCTCGTCCTCTGCAGCCGGAGCCGCAACTTGGATGAGCGCTTCTGGATCGATGCTTCCGAAGAGTTTGCCGAGGATCAGGAGATTGCGCAACGCCTGCGTGCTGAGAGGTTGGCGTGCATACTCGGCGAGCTTCCCGAAGATGGCGTCTTTACTACCGACGGCGCCATGGAGCATATCGAGTAATCCCTGGGCGTGTGCCTCTTCGAGCAGATCAAAGGCGACAAGGATGGCCTCGGCATGCTGCATCGGAGCGGCAGCGAGACGGCGCTCCAGTTCCTGCCGGGGGACGACTTTGCGGGGCAGCTCTGTGATTGGGTTGGCCATGGTGAGTTGTGTTATTCCTCTTAGACCGTGGTGCTTTTGATTTGCACAAGGTTGTCGGCTGGCGACGTGCCGGGGAATTGATAGTCCTTGCGTGCCCACTTGCGTTCCACTTCCACACCGCTCTGCGGTATGCGCCGGCCGTTGCGAAAATTTTCCAGCGGCAGCGGATTCTTGCCTTGCTCCGGCAGTACGATCATCTGTACGGCTAGCTCTTTAAAGGCTGGTGTGTGAGTGTCGCGGTCAGTGTTGGAGCTGGTCATTTTGTTGACAGGCTCGAGGACGGAGTTCATGGGCATGTAAAGCTGCTTGCCTTGCACCCGATCTGTAATGAGCACCTGCACTTTAGCCTGGCCGAAGGCGGATTTGAGCTGAACATAGCGGCCGTCCGTAAGGCCGCGTTCTTCCGCGAGTTCGGCGGAGACCTCGACGAACGTCCGCGGCGTCATGCGCTTGATGCCGGGGGAGCGATAGGTCATGCTCCCTTGCTCGAAGTGTTCGAGTAATCGACCGTTGTTGAGGTGAAGATCATAAGTAGGGCCGGCTCGTTCCGAGGGCTCGATCCAGAGAACGGGGTGGAATTGGGCCTTACCGTCGGGGAAGGGAAACTCATCTTTGAACAGGAGCGGTGTGTCCGTGCCGTCTGCGTGTACGGGCCACTGCAGGGAACGATAGCCTTCGAGACGTTGATAGCTGACGCCTTCCATGAGAGGTGTCAAGGATGCTACCTCATCCATGATCTCAGAGGGATGTTTGTATCGCCACTTTGCCCCAAGCTTGTTGGCGATGAGCTGGATAATCTCCCAGTCGGGTTTGGATTGACCGAGAGGATCAAGCGCCTTGTATAGTCGCTGGATCCGACGCTCGGTATTGGTGAACGTCCCATCTTTTTCGAGAGACGGAGAAGCGGGCAGGATGACGTCCGCATACCGCGCTGTTTCGGAGTAATTGACGTCTTGTACCACGAGAAACGGCAGCTTGCGAAGAGCGATCTCAACATCGTTGGCGTTGGCATCGGAGGTGATGGTGTCTTCTCCCTTGATATAGAGGGCATGTAGATCTCCCTTGTGGATGGCCTTGATCATCTCGTGGTTATCGAGGCCCTTGGTCGTGGGGAGAGCGACTCCGTATGCCGCCTCAAATTTGGCGCGGATATCTTCATCATCTACGTGCTGGTATCCGGGAAACAGGTTGGGCATGGACCCGAAGTCGCTGGCGCCCTGGACGTTATTGTGCCCACGCAAAGGATAAGCGCCGGCGCCGGACCGCATGTAATTCCCGCTGAGGAGAAGAAGGTTGCAGATGGCGGTGGAGGTATCCGATCCGCCGCAGTGCTGGGTAACACCCATGGCCCACAGAATGCAGGTTCCATCGGCCTGCGCAATCTCGTTTGCGATTGTGACGATGTGCTCTTGCGCAACGCCTGTGATGCGCTCTGCATACTCCAGCGTGTAATCGTCAAGGGACCTCTTGTACTCATCAAACTTATTCACCCAATTCGCAACAAACTCCTGCTTATGGAGGTTATGGTCGAGAAGATAACGCGCAACAGCATTGATCCAGACGGGATCTGTGGAGGGGTTGGGACGAATGAAGAGATCCGCGCGTTCGGCCATCTCATGTTTGCGGAGGTCGGCGACGATGAGACGCTGACCATGAAGCTTGTGCGAGCGCTTAACACGGGTGGCGAGCACGGGGTGACTCTCTGTGGTGTTGGAGCCAATGGAGATCACAAGCCCTGCTCTTTCAATGTCGGAGATGGAGCCGGAGTCGCCGCCATACCCAACCGTACGTTGCAGGCCCATGGTGGCTGGTGTCTGGCAGTAGCGGGAGCAGTTATCGATGTTGTTGGTGCCGATCACGGCTCGCGCGAGCTTCTGCATGAGATAGCTCTCCTCATTTGTACACTTTGAGGAGGCGATGAACGCGAGAGCATCGGGGCCATGCTCCCTCTTAATTTGCGTAAACTTTTCAGCGATGAGTGTGAGCGCTTCGTCCCATGTGGCTTCTACGAACTCATCGCCCTTGCGGATGAGCGGCGCATGCAGGCGGTCATCGGAGTTCACGTAGTCCCAGGCGAACTTGCCCTTTACACAGGTAGAGATGCCATTGGCGGGGCCCGGTCCCGGCTCAATCTTCAAAATATGACGGTCGCGCGTCCAGACATCGAAGCTGCAGCCAACGCCGCAGTAGGTGCAGACGGTCTTGGTCTTCTTGACGCGCAGTTCACGCATCTCGGATTCAAGTTCGGAGACCGCCAGGATGGGGCCGTATCCGGTCTCCGGCTCAACGTCCTTGACCACCTGGATCATGTCGTTCAGGGTCTTCGGCGACATATTCGTCAAGTAGCCGGCGCGACCGATCATGCCTTTCTCCATCAGCGCGTTGCAAGGGCATACGGTCACGCAATGGCCGCAGGAGACGCAGCTGGAGCCCGCGATCTGTTCCGCCTTGAAGGGGTCGGCATTGTCCCAGAGGACACGAGGGTGATCGGACTCCCAATTGATAGAGAGAGTCTCGTTAACCTGCACGTTCTGGCAGGCTTCGACGCACCGTCCGCAGAGGATGCATTGGTCTGGATCGTAGCGGTAGAAGGGGTTCGAGAGATCCTGCAGGTAGGGTTTGTGCCGATATTCACGCGCCTGGTGTTTCACATCGAGAGCGGCGGTAGTGTTATGGATGGTGCAATTCTGATTATTGTTATCGCAGACAGTGCAGTAGAGCGAATGGTTCTGCAGGATGCGATCGAAAGCTTCGCGCTGAGCGACGTCAACGCGCTCGCCCTGGGTAGTGACGCGCATGGCTGAGACGACGGGAGCCGTGCAGGCGCGGACGAGTTCGCCATCCACTTCGACCATGCAGGTATCGCAGGTAGCAATCGGGCCGAGCTGGGGATGATAGCAGACCTGAGGGACCTTTAAATCCTCGATGCGGTTGAGTGAATCGAGGAGAAGTTCCCCCTCTTCCGCAGAGGTCTCCATTCCATTGACCGTGAAGGTAATGACCGGAGAGGATTCCGAAGGCGAGTTCATACGGTGATTACGGAATGCCATAATTACCATGGATGATATAGCTGCATAAAGCGTTGTGTCCGCGCCATGAGACCCAAAGAAGAGTAATTTTATGCTCCATTCAAAGGGGAAAACGCGTAGCAGGCAGCCTCTGCAGCGGATTAGGAACGTGTCTACATTCTACGCGTCGGTCCGTCGGTACCCCCCGCATCATTCGCTGCTCGCAATCACGGGCTCGCTGCGGGCCGTTGTGAGCCCCCCGGGCCACCAGTTCCAATCGCCTGCAATACGAAGTAATGCGGGGCCGATCACAATGCGAACTAAGGTCGCGTCAATCAGCACGGCGACCGCCAGCGTAAATCCGATCATCTTGACCACAAGGAAACTTCCGAAGGTGAACGCCGCGAATACCACGATCATGATAGCGGCGGCGCTCGTAATCAATCCGGCGGTTCTGGCCATCCCCTCCGGGATCGCGTCCATTTCACTCAAGCCGTTCCTCCTTGCTTCGAGGACCCGCGCGACCAGAAAGACCTCGTAGTCCATGCTGAGTCCGAAGACGATGGCAAAGGCAACGATTGGAACCAAGGGGAAGATGCTACCCGTCCCCCCATGAACTCCCATCAGGCTGCTGCCATGTCCATCCTGGAAGACGTAGACCAAGGCTCCGAAGGAGGCGGCAACCGAGAGCAGGTTCAGCAGGATCGCCTTGACTGCGGCGAAGAGCGACCGGAATCCGGCGAGCAGGGCGAGCAGCGTCGCGACCACCACCATCGACGTCACGGGCACCAGGTGGTCGTTGATAATCGTCTGGTAGTCGGCGTTGAGTGCCGGGATACCGCCAATCTTAAGGGTTGCGCCGGGCACTCCGGTGAGGGCCGGAGCGCCGGTCTTGCGGAGTTCGCGCACCCAGTCCACCTGGCCGTGTAAGGAGACTGAGGCCCTGGGTAGCACTTCAACGAAAGCTGCATGTCCGTCGCTGCTGAGAAAGGTGCGAAGCGTCTCCGCAGATAGGTCATCGACCGCAGTGCGGTCGCCCTGCGTCAGCGCCATGATGGAGATAACACGAGCGCAACGCGGGTCGGCCGCGATCCGCTGGGTCAGGCGGTCCACCGCATTCCAGCCCGCGTCGGTCTGCGTGATGGAATCCTTTGGCAGTTCCACGATAACGTGCAGAGAATACACAACGCCGGCGCGGTCCATCTGCTCCAGCGTGTGCAGCGCCTGGACGGACTCCGCCGATTCGGGAAGCCAATTCCCCTGGGGAACACTGGTGTCCAGCCGCGTGGCTTGCCATGCGAGCACAAGCAAAGGGGCGCCGGCCAGCAATAACGCAAGCCATGGATGAGCGACAATCCCTCTTCCCCACTTTCTCCAGCGTTTTCCCGTAAGCTCGGCCCGCTGGGCATCCAGCCTGGGAGCAAAAGGCATCCGGCCGGCATCGATCCGCGGACCGAGCCACGCCAGCAGGACCGGCACAAGGGTATTGGTCAGCAGTACACTGATGCCCGCTACCAGGAATCCTGCGACGCCGATAGAACGGATTTCACCGATAGGAACCGTCAGGAGCGCGAGAAACCCAACGGCTACCGTCGATGCGGAGATCAGGAGGGTACGTCCGGCCTGACGTGCCGCTATGAGCGAGGCCACCGATCCGGCATGGCCAGCGGAGATCGCCTCCCGGAAGCGGCTGACCATGAGGAGCGCATAGTCGATTCCCAGGCCCAGACCAAGCATGGTGGCCAGATTCTGCACGAGGATGGACAAGTGGAAGCGCTGGGCGAGCAATCCGGTGATGGCGAGTGTGGTGGCGATGGCGAGCTGGCCCACGGCCACAGGAATCAGGGCGGCGCATAGGCTTCCGAAGGCCACCAACAGGAGAAGGAGAGTCGCGGGAATCACCAGGCTTTCACCGTGCTGCAGGTCATCGGCGCTCGCCTTGCGGATGTCAAAGTTCAGCGGAATCTCGCCCGTGAGTTGGAGTTTTACGCCCGGATATTGGCTGCGCAATTGGCTCTCAAGAGACCGTGCTCGCTGATGTAGCGCAGGGACAAGCGACTCCACCGGCCCACCGGCCGATGACAGGCCCACGAGAACATAGGTGCCGCCGCCTCTGCCCAGGAAGATCGAATCGCGCAGATCAAGGTAGGAGACGACTCCGAAGACGCCGGGCTGATGTTTCAATCCTGCGACAATGGTGGTGAGTGCTGCTTCGCCATCATCGGTGTCCGCTGGGGGCAGCCCTTGAATCACCAGGACTACGCGGTCAACGAATGGCGAATGAAAACGGCTGGCCAACTCCTGTTGGACACTTTCCGCGTCACTGCCTTCGACTCGTGTGGCTGTCTCAAGATGGCGGCCAGAATGAAACGAGAAGGGAAGAAGCGCAACGACGCCGACAAGGACTACTCCGGCCATCCACAGGCGACGCACACGCATGACCATCATGATGTCATACATGAGAAGCTAACCACCACCAGCAGGTTGTACAGCGGCGAGCATCCGACCGGCAGGCTGGTGTTCAAAATGCAGTAGCTGGTGATGCGTCCGTGAACGCCAGAGGCTCGGCGGCCGATGACGTGGTACTCGGTTCGCGCGCCGCAACTGAAATGATGCCCTTGCGGTGCATGAATTTCAGAATGCCACTGACGGTATCCTCCAGGGACGGATCCGGAACGCCCCACGCAGAGGCATCCCGCGCTATTTGATAGGTGGAATTGTCATATCGCTTGAACTCCATCGCAGTGATGTTATCCACAGAGCCCACCAGAAAGTCCAGCAGCGGGAAGAGCAGATCTTCCTTCCGGCATCTCCGGATTAGCTCGGGAACGAAATCATCGACCCCGAACACTTCGAACTGACGTCCGGTCAATTTGGTAATGATGTTGGTGATATCCAGCATGTTCGCGTAGTCGTCGCGGACCATGTGATACGTCTGATTGGCAGTCTGCGGGCTGGCGGAGATGGCCACGATGTTGTTCGCGACGATGTCTGCAGGGACGAAGCTCACCTGGTTTAGAGCGTCGACGCCGATGCCGTGGTTCACCATGAACGCAACCAGCCGCACCGCGATATCGAAGTTGTTGCCTCCACCGGTGACGGAGGGGCTCACCAGCGCGGGTCGGAAGATGCGCGTGGAGAGCCCGCGGGCACGTGCGTCCGCGACTACCTGCTCGGCGACCCATTTGGACTGGCTGTAGCCGAAATCCAACAGTTCCATGTCCTTGTTGAAGTCGGTTTCATACAGCACGGACTTGACGGCCCAGCCGAAGACGAACGTCGTGGAGACGTAATTGAACTCCTTGGCGCGGCCTTCGAAGGCAAGGCGTAGGACCTCATTGGTCCCGAGCACGTTGGCGTCGCGCATGCGGTCGTAGTTGAACAGGTAGTTGACGGTGGCGCCGTTGTGGAAGACCGTGTCCATCTCACTGGCGAGAAAGTCCCAAACATCCTGGGGGACACCAAGCATCGGCTGGCCGAGATCGCCGCAGATGGGAATCACGCGGGCCTCAAACATCTGCATCAGGCCGGCGGGCGAGGGGCCCATGGACTCCATCGCGGCGCGCAGGCGCTGCCTGCCCTGATTGTCGTCCGAGGCGCGGACGAGGACGTAGATCTTCGCCCGCGTCTGCTCCAGCAGGCTCTTGATGAGGAACGGGCCGATGAAGCCGGTGCCACCTGTAAGCAGCACATGGTTCATGACCGGCGTCTCCGCCAGCGATGCCGGCACCGGAGGCGTGAAGACGAGCTTGCTGTCCTCACTCATCATCTGCTTCTCTTGAACGCGCTGCTCTTCACGGAAGGCTGTCAAGGCATGGCGCAGTTGAGCAATTGCTTCTTCGGGCGCATTCTCCAGCTGCTCCGCCAATCCAAACAGCTCGGCCACGCTAACCCGCTGAATCACACCGATATCGACCTGTCGCGCCAGTACCTCGGCGCCCTTATCCTTCAAGAGCTCCTTGAGCTCATGCATGAATACGACAAGGTCCAGTGAATCAAGCCCGGCTTCGACAAGGTTATACGACTCGTTGCCCGTGAGGTTGTAGCGGGCCTTGAGCTCGTCGAAAGACGACTGCACTACGGAACCCTGCTCGGCGCACCCGGCGTCCTTCTCCCGCGAAAACTCGGTCAGGACCGTGAACTCATTCGCCAGCCACATCTGCTTGGCCTTGTGGCGCATGATCTTGCCCGAACTCGTTCTCGGCATCGCGCGTGGCGCGATAAAGGAGATTAACGCCACCTCCACGTTCAAAAAATTCCGGACTGCCTGGGCGATCTTCCGCGCATCAGGCAGCGATTTGGGATTCTTCACCTCGGCTACAATCGCCAATGCCGGCTCGTTTTCCTCGTGAATCTGGAACGCAGCCACGCAGTTGTGCCGAATCAGAGCGGATGACCGCTCCACGACATTCTCAATATCTTGCGGGTAGTAGTTCTGCCCGCGGAGGATAATCATGTCCTTGATGCGGCCACAAACAAACAGTTCGCCGTCGTGGAAGAAACCCATATCGCCGGTGCGCAGGTGGCCATCGTCATAGGGGCTGTCGTCCACCAGTCGAGCATGAAACTGCTTCAGGGTCAGTTCGGGATTATTCCAGTAGCCCAGGCACTTGCCGCTTCCGTCGATCCATATCTCGCCGATTTCGCCGGGCTTCAGCGCGACGTGCTGCTCCGGGTCTACGATCTTCACGTCGATTCCCGGCAGTGGAATCCCGCAACTGACGATCTGCGTGGCTCCGTCGATCTCTGAGACCTCGGTCGTCATGCGCGCATGCCCCAACGCGAGGGCGCGCTTGTTGACCGAAACGATGGTCCTACCGCCGAGCGAGACTGCCAGCGTGTTTTCCGCGAGGCCAAAAGCGGCGTAGAAGCTCTCTGACTTCAATCCGTAAGGCTGGAACATCTCCAGGAAACGCGTGAACGTGTCCGCCTTTACCGGTTCCGCGGCGCACATCAACACGCGCAGCGAGCTCAGGTCGCAGCCTTCGAGATTTTCTTTGGAGAGCCTCCCCGCGCGCAGGCAGTAGTCATACGCGAAGTTGGGGGCGGCTGTCGCAGTGGCGTGATATTGGGTAATGGTGTCGAACCAGAGAATCGGCCGCTGAATAAAGTCCATGGAGGCGAAGCCGTACGTCGTTCCGCCTCGCAGCGCGGGATAGAGGTAGCAGCCGATCAGGCCCATATCGTGATACTGCGGCAGCCACGACACGACAATTGGGTTCACGTGGTCGATCACCAGCGGGCAGGTCTCAAGGATGTTCTCGTGCGTCACCATCACGCCCTTGGGCTCCATCGTCGAGCCGGACGTGTACTGCAGAAACAGAATCTTCGCCGCATCCGGGAAAGGCCCTTCCCAGCTCGTGTCCACGAACCCTTCCGTCACGATCCATGGGAGACCGGAGATGTAGTCGATATCGACGCCGGAGGCCGAAACCCCGCTGCGGGTGAGATTTGTCTTCAGAGACGCGTGGTAGTCCGCGCTCGTCAAAATCCCGGACGCCTGGCAATCCTTGGCGATGTGGACCATTTTGTACAGTGCGCTCTGGAAGCCACGAGAGCTGGGGGGATAGACCGGGACGGGCACCAATCCGGCGCGCACACAGCCGAAAAACGCGCAGATCATCTCAAGCCCCGGAGGGTAGGCGAGCAGGAGCCGGTCCTGTGCCGCGAAACGGCCGTCCTTCAGCAGGTGTGAGGCAATCGCCTTCGTCCTATGGAGAAAGGAGGCGTAGGTGTAGCTCTCGAGCGGATTGCCGTTCAGGTCAAGGTACGAATAGAGAAGTTTGTGCGGGTGTTCGTCACCCAGCCTATCTAGTTGGTCTAAAATCGAGGCCATAATCGATCAGCGATACCCCCAGGGCGAATAGAAAAACTCAGTACTGTAATCAAACACAAAGTGTCTTGCTGCTCCCCGTGTCCCCCGGTGAGGTGAAGAACGACTGAGTCTCGGAGTATTCACTGATTATAGTGCAGGCTGACTCTTAGAACAAATCTTTCGCTCGGCCACGCAGAGGAAATCTAGCATGTGGGCAGACTCGTGAAGTAATGCCACCCTTGCTTCAGAACCTCTTCCGGCACTCAGGGTTCCGCGCCGCTTTGTTCGACTCGAATTTCCTTGATTGTCCTTCAGTTCTCGCTGTACCATCATCTTTTAGACGCTACTGGAGACGGGGCAACAGAATCCGCTGCCGGTCCTGGCGACCGATGCGACCCACCGGGCTGCGCCGGGTTCACTTAGATAACATGATGGCGGAGGCGCGGGTGACGTTTGAGACCGAAGCTGTAGTCAATCCAGGGCCGGATATCGCTGATCTTGTGCCATTCGAGGCCTTGCCTCAGAGCTCAGTCGGCGGTCTGGCGGGTTCGTCTACCTTCCCGAAGGTCTTACGCCGCCGCCTCGACAGGTTCTTCGCCGACCAGAATATCTCTCCCAAGGCCGACCGCACCATGTGGGTCAAGATTGCCGCTGGCCTGGCTGTGCTGGCGGGCAGTTGGATAGCCGTTTATGCCTTCAGGCCGGGCGGGTGGAAGTTTGTGGCCCTCTATATTCTGGGCGGCCTGGCACAGACATTCCTCTTGCTGAACATAGCCCACGACAGCAACCACAACGCGATCTCTTCCGTGCCGTCGATCAACAAGACGCTGAACTACGTCTTTGATCTCTGCGGGATCAACTCATACATGTGGCGGATTCTTCATCACCGCGGCCACCACTCCTGCGTCAACGTCCACGGTGAGGACGATGCGCTGACTGGCCGCGGCCTGCTCCGGTTTACACCCCACGAGCCCCGCCTGGGAGTGCAACGGTTCCAGCACATCTACGCCCTGTTTCTTTACGCGTTGTTCTCCATCGACTATGTGTTTGTGCGCGACTTTGAGAGCTTCTTCTTCCCGTCCCACGACTATCTGCGACGCACCAGGCATCCGCTGCGGGAGTATGTCGTGCTATTCGCGGGCAAGGCGTTCTACTTCACCTACATGCTCATCTTGCCGGTGGTGCTGCTGCACAAGTCGCCTCTTCTGGTCGCCGGTTCGTTCCTGCTGGTCCATCTGATCGTCGGATTGAGCGTCGCGCTGGTATTCCAGACCACGCACACCGTCGAGAGTACGTACTTCCCCTCCAGCCGGAACGAGTTCGACAACAGCGTCTATCACATCTTCGCGACCACGGCCGATTATGCGACCGGCAACCCGGTGGTGGGCTGGCTGGTGGGAGGGCTGAACCATCACATCGCGCACCATCTGTGCCCGTTCGTCTGCCATACGCACTATGCTCCGCTCACGCGTATCGTGCAGGAGACCGCCGAAGAGTTTGGCATTCCCTACCGTCAAAATCCCACTATGACCCGTGCTATCTGGCAACATCTGGTGCTGTTGAAGCAACTCGGAAACGAAAGCTGATCTTGAGCGTCCCCCTCCACGACGGTTGCCCTGCCCACGCGGGCAAATCCCACGACGTTCCACAGTGTCCCGTGAATGCGTCCGGGCAGCAGAACGTAACCTTAAAGTCCCCTATACCTACCGTCTCCCGAACGCGCTCCTTTGCGGATTCGCGCGCCATGGCCGCCAATCCGATTGATGTGCTCTCCAAGTACACAGCGGAGTACGGCGATACCTTCCGTTTTTATCTGGGTGGCATTAAAGAGGCTATCGTTACGACCGATCCTGCTGTCATCCAGCATGTGTTGAAGACCAATGCGGAGAACTACGAGAAGTCCGACATCCAGGTGAAGCGGATGGGCCACTTCCTGGGCAAGGGCCTTCTCACCACGCATGGAGAGGCCTGGAAGACCCAGCGGCGCCTGATCCAGAAGGGCTTTGACCGCAGGCTGTTGGACGCGCTCTCCACCATCATGCAGGACTCCCTCGCCGAGTCGCTGCGGGCCTTCGACAGACAGATCCATGCGGGGCCCGTGGACATCTATCCGCACATGATGAAGATGACCTTCGCGATGGTCGCGCGCTCGCTGTTTGGCGCCCGGCTGAAGGAAGAGGACATCGAACTGGTCAGCGATACCATCTGCACCGTGCAGGAGTTCATCGTTCGCCAAACCATTCAGCCGTACTTGAATCCATGGTTTGCCGTCTCCGGCGATCTGCGCCGGCATGAACAGATGCGCTCGCGCGCAGACGCGGTGCTGATGGAATATATCAAGCAGCGCCGCCACGAAGAGCCCGGACAGGACCTGCTACAGACCTTGATGGACGCCCGTTACAGCGACGGCGAAGGCATGAGCGACGAGATGGTGCTGAGCGAGAGCATGCAACTGCTGGTCGCCGGTCATGAAACTTCGTCGAACAGTCTCTCCTGGCTTCTATATCTGCTAAGCTCGCGTCCGGATTGCCTCGAACAGGTACGGCAGGAGTTCGATGACGTACTGGGAGATGCTCCGCTGAATCATGCGGACCTTCCCCGGCTCGAGTTCACTACGCAGGTCATTCAGGAAGGCCTCCGCCTCTACCCGCCGTTCTGGATGATCGACCGCATGGCGGTGGCCGACGACCGCGTCGGGGATATTGCGATTCCGCGCGGGTCAACGGTGATTGTCTATGTGTATGGCGCGCACCATGCTCCGCGCCACTGGGAGAATCCGGAGAGCTTCGACACGGGGCGTTTCACCAAAGGCAGCGAAAAGCTGCGCACGCCCTTCACCTATCTTCCCTTCGGAGGCGGACCGCGGGTCTGCATCGGGAATCACTATGCGATGCTGCAGGTCCTGATGATCCTGAGCCACGTGGTCAGAAAGTACGATTTTGAGTTGGTCCCCGGCCAGACCATCGAAGAGCGTGCGATGGTCATCCTGCGGCCGAAGCATGGAATCCGCATGAACTTCACCAGGGCAGCCGCACGCCGTCCCTTGTCCAATACTTCGTGGACAGATCATGATGCGGGGCACGCTTTGTCTGAATCAGCTATCCGATAACGACACCCATAAGTACGAAGGCCTCCTTCCAGCTGACTTTTCACGTCAACTATGGCTCAGGGTATGGTGTGGATCTCGCCGCGCAAACGGCGAACGCGCTCGGTCCGAACATTCGGGCCGCTAAAATCAATCTTGCTTTGTCCGTCGCAATAGAGAGGCAAGGAGTGCATCGAGATGCCGCTGGCTGTCGTTCGCAAGCTGCCCTTTTATCTTCTGTTGGCGGTCTTCGTATTCGGCGCCGTGCTGCGCGTCGTCTACTTCGATCCTGCGATCTCCCGTACGCCCGATGAGCGCACTTATACGCGGCAGGCTGATCTTGTATTGGAGCAGGGTGCTACCGGCTACCGCGCTCTGGGGCAGGAGCTAGCGCAGAACCTACCCGCGGTCTCGCGCTATCCATCGCCGCTACGCGTGGGTTATATCACTCTTCTTGCTCTGTGGATGGACCTCACAGGAGATGCTTCTGTCCTCGCCGGTGCGCATCTTTCCCTGCTCTGCAGCCTAGCTACGCTCGCGCTCATTGCCTTTTTCTCCTACCGGTATCTCTCCCCCGTTGTTGCCGTTGTCGCCACGCTGTTCTATGCGGTCTTTGCCTTCGACCTCACCATCTTCCGGCGGACTTGGGAAGAGTCATTCATGTCGCTGCTCACCGTGTGCATCCTGGCGCTTGTAGCATATATCGCACGCGAGAACGCCAACCGGAGATACATAGCCCTTGCCGGCTTCACCTGCGTCGGATTTCTTGCGTTGACAACGAAGGAAAACGCCGGGATTGTCTTTCTGCTATGCGCTGCGGGATTGACGCTTCACTTCCTGCTGCAGCGCAACCGCAGCGGGGCAATTCTTACCGCCGCGAGCGCCGCGGTCGCAGTCCTGGCCTACGTTGTCGTGCTCGGTGCTCTGTTCGGAGGAGTCGCAAACGCCCTCACTCTGGTGCGCGGCTACACTCATTACTCTGGCATCAACCCCTACAGCGTGCAGTATGATTCCGGGCCGGTGTGGCTCTACCCTGAAGGCCTCTTCCTCGCCAGTCCGTTCCTCTTTCTTGTCGGACTCCTGGGCATCGCTGCTGCTCTGTATCGTGTGCTGCATCGCCGCTCGTCAGTTGATATCGACCTTCCGCTCGGGATCGGTCTGCTCACAGTCAGCATGATACTGATCCAGCTCGTGATGAACCGCTACAGCTTCCGCTATACGGCCCCTGTGTACGGGCCCATCTGCCTGCTTGCGGGTATCGGGTTCGATGCAGTTCTGCCGGCGCTGGACAGGCTGCTTGCGCCTCTCGGTCGCGCTGCGGCCTACGGCATACTCGGTTTTGCCTTGGGGGTTGCAGCGCTTCGCGACCTGAACTTCGCGCGGGAGAGGCTGATCGTTCCAGAGACACAGGACCTCGTGATTCGCCCCATCCTCGGCCTGCCACCCGCGCCGGTTCCAAAAGACTCTCCTCAATGATGGCAGTAGCACTGTCTCGTTGATGTTTGCAGCTCTCTGCCGGACAATGAAAGCGAGATTTGTTCGTTTCGCGCCTATTGCAAGGACTCCCATGCTGAATGGAAAAAGGATCGTTGTGGTGATGCCTGCGTACAACGCGGAGAGGACGCTCCCGGATACCTACGACCACCTGCCGCACGAGATCGTAGACCATGTCATCCTGGTCGACGACCACAGCCTGGACGCGACGGTCACGCTTGCGCAGAATCTGAAGATCACAACGTTTGTGCACAAACTGAACTTCGGTTACGGATGCAATCAAAAGACCTGCTACCGCGAGGCGCTTCGCCTGGGAGCGGATATCGTTGTCATGGTGCATGCCGACTATCAGTACTCGCCGGAGCTCGTGACATCCATGGCAGGCATGCTTGCCTACGGCGTATACGATGTGGCGCTTGGTTCCAGGATTCTTGGCATCGGCGCCCGCAAGGGAGGCATGCCACTCTATAAATACGTTGCCAATCGTTTCTTGACGCTGGTGCAGAATCTTCTTCTGAACTACAAGCTTTCTGAGTACCACACCGGTTACCGTGCATTCACGAGAGAGGTGCTGGAAAAGCTGCCGTTGGACCGGAACTCGGACGACTTTGCATTCGACAATGAGATGCTGGCCCAGGCCATCTACTTCGGCTATCGTCTCGGAGAGATATCCTGCCCGACGAAGTATTTCGAGGAAGCTTCATCGATCAACTTTTCGCGCAGTATTAAGTACGGGCTGGACGTCCTGGCCGTATCGGTGAAGTTCCGGCTGCAGCGCCTGAAGCTGATGAACTTTGGGATATTCTGCGCCAATCCTGCTGCCGTGCAGTCCGACTATTACGAACTAGCCAAGTAGAGCCGATTCTGCGCGGCTATTGCGGGGCCAATGCAGGAACGCAATATGCCCTCCACACACAGAAAAGCGGCGCCGAAGTGGAGTTCCCTCGGCGCCGCCTTGTTGTGGATGGCTGCTGTCGCAGCCGTCAGGTTAGAAGTAGACGCGCGCACCTGCCTGGATCTGTCGCGGCGTGTTGCCCTGGGTCTTGGTCACGCCGAACGATGTCGAGCTGGCGATGCTCAAGCTGGGGCTGGAGAAGTCCATGTGGTTGAGAGCGTTGAAGAAGACCCCCGACAGCTCCACGCTGTACTTCTCGAAGACGACGATGTTCTTCTTGATGCTGAAGTCCAGGTTCAGGTAGGGCAAGCCGCTGATGGGGCCGTAACCACCATCCTGCGTGTCGATGCCAAGGATCGGAGGACGTACGCCCTGCCACACGGCGACAGGGTTGGTGAACATGTTGACGGCGGAGGCGGCAAGGTTGCCGGGGTGTACGGAGGTTCCTACATTCACGGTGCCAAGCGTGGTGTCCTGTCCGCCGGTGACGCCGCGGTGGGTGTGATAGCCCATGGTGTACGGTTGGGTGAAGACGCAGCTCTCGGTATCCGTGAAGTTCGATCCGTCTTCGCCGCCGAAGTTCTGGCCGCTGTTGTTGGTAGCGCAGGTAAGGGGCTGACCTGTGCCGGCGGTCAAGACGGGAGAGAGGGTCCATCCCCCGGCAACCCGACCGATGATCCCATGCTGGTCCTTGTACCAGGGCGTCTTGTACACGATGAAGGTGTTGAAGATGAACTTCTGGTCAAAGCCCTGGCGGCCGTACTGCTCCTGGAGATTGAAGGAGTCTTCCGCCGCCTGCGAGCTGGTGGACTGGTTGTAGGCACCGAGGCCGAGGGCCTTGCTGTAGGTGAAGTTCTCCTGCAGGGTCATGCCGTGGAAGTCGGTGGCCTTGAAGGTGACGTATCCGCCGTTGTAGTTCGAGAAGCCGTCGGGTGTGCCGATGCTGAGACCGGTGACTACCTGTCCGGCCGAGCCATAGGTGGCGTTGGAGGTCGGCGTGCCCATGAGGCTGCGCGCGAAGTTGAAGCCGCTGGTGGCGGTGTTGTTGTCCAGCGCCTGCCAGAGGCTGAACACCTTCTGTAGGCGGAAGGCGCTGGCCTGCTTGGAGATGACAGCCGCGGTGCAGTTGACATAGCCAGTGCAGTAGCCGGTGCCGGCGAGGGCCGTTTCAAAGAACGCCTGGGCCGGAACCGTGCTGCCCGCTGTACTGGCTGGCGTGGTGCTATTGGCGCAGATGGTCGCGGAGATGTTGCAACCGAAGGCTTTCTCGATATTCACATAGGCGGATTCAAAAGTCTGTCCGCCCAGCGTCATCATGTAGGGGATGACGTTGGGGTTTTTCATGATGTACTCGTGGTGGATGATGCGGCCGATGTAGCCGACCTCTACAAGCATCTTGCGGTTGACCTGCTTCTGGATGGAGAAGTTGATGGTGTCCACGTCGTTGGGACGCAGGGAAGGATCGACGGGAGAAGCCAGAGCGACGCCAGGACCGTCGTAGCCGGGATGGTAGGGCTGTGGAAGCGTCGCCGGTGGCGGCGCGGCGGCGAGGGTCGGTGCGGTGCCGTCGATGCCGAAGCGGTAGACCGTCGAATCGGTAAAATTGGTTTGGAGACAGGTGCCTGTGTTGGTGCCGTTGTTCTGCGCGGCCTTGCACTGGGTGGCCAGGATGAGACCGGGGCTGAGAATCGGGTTGAGCGTCTCCACGTCGCCGTTGACGCGGCCGAAGATGCGGCTGTAGCCGCCGCGGATCACGGTGGTCCCGTCCCCGAAGATCCGGCGCATGGCCGCGCCAGTGGGCCTGGGGTTGAAGGCGAAGGAGACGCGCGGGCTGATTCCGCCGTAGTACGGGTTATAGGCGTACTTGCGGCCGCCGATGACGTTCTTAATCAGGGCAAAGCCGATCTCCGGGTTGTAAACCGTTCCGGCTTGAGCGGCACTCTGGCGCGAGGCCAGGTAGCTGTCGAGATAGATGGCGTTGCCGGTCGCATCGGTGAACATCACCTGGTTGCCATTCGACTCGGTGGGCGGCATCTCGATGGCGTAGCTGAGGCCGTAGTTGAGAGTGAAGGGCGGCCGCACGTGCCACGTATCGGTGGCGTAGATGTTGTAGTACGGCACGTGGGTGGTGGCGGAGATGGCCGTGGCGGGGGGATTCAGCGTGAGCGTTCCGCCCGCGTTGGTGTAGGTATTGGCAACCTGCGTGTCCGTCACGATGCCGTAGTAGGTGTCGAGGAAGCGGGCATAGTTGGCATTGGCATTCGCGCCCACACAGCCTAGCCCGGATTTGACAGCTGCGGTATTGGAGCAGGTGGCGCCAGTCGCGGTGTTGGCATACGTGACGTTACCGCCGCCGCCGGCATCGCCGATCTGGTAGGTCGGCGTGTAGTTGATGCTGGCGCCGTTGTCGGTGCGCTGGTGGTAGTTGGTATTGTGCTGGTACTGGCCGCCGAACTGGATCAGGTGGTCGCCCTTGAGCTTGCTCAGATTGTCAGAGAAGAAGTTGTCCTTGCCGTCCCAGATGCGGGTGCGGATGTTCTGGGCGTTGACGTTGAACGGCGCCAGCACGGTGGTCGCGCTGCTCTCGCCGAGCGGCTCCACAACTCCGCCCGCGCCCGCGATCTGCGGCGGAGCGCCAGCGCCCTTCCACTGCCAGAAGTTCTTCAGGAAGCTGTAGTGGAAGTCATTGGTCAGGCTGGGGCTGATGTTGGTGGTCAGGCCGAAGACCAGGTACATCGGCTGCTGGGGACGCGGCGCGAGCGCCTTAATGGCGCCGACCGTGTCGCCGGCGATGCCGCCGCCGATGTCCACCTGGTTGCTGGTGAGGTTGATGAGACGGTAGTAGCGGTAGTTGCCGGTGAAGTGCCACTTGGCACCGAAGTCATGATCAATGCGCGCGGCGAGGAAGTCGCTGGTCTGTGGCGTGTTGACATTGCCCTTGTAGCCGATGGTGTTGACCCCGTCACAGTAGGAGGTGCTGAGCGCTCCGCAGCTGGGGTCGAAGGTGCCGGCGTAGGTCTTGCCGGTAAAGCCCACGTTGCCTGTGTCGCCGATCGGCGCCACAGGGAGCTGTGTCTTGTAGAAGTTGGTCAGGGTGGGGTTCATGCCCAAACCGCGCGGATCGGCATTCGCCAGCTGTGCCGGGGAGCAGGTGGATGTCTTGGCCGTTGCGTTGTATGTGCAGCCGGCGAGGTTGGCGCCAAAGGTCAACTGTCCCAGCTGCAGATACTCGTAGGAGGGAACGGTGCGCTCGTAGGTGGCTGCCAGGGGATAGCGGAAGCCCTCATAGTTGGCGAAGAGGTAGGTCTTGCCGCCCCAGAAGGTCGGCAGCACGGGACCGCCGGCGGCGGCGCCAAAGCGGCTGAAGTGGTAGCTGGGCTTGGCGGTGTAGCTGGTGCCGCCAAGACTCGATCCGGTGACCGGGCTCAAGGTAGCGGTAGTGTTGTTGGGAAAGTTGTTGCCCCAGCTATTGGCGTCGAAGTTGTTGTCCAGGTAGTACTCATAGACCGTACCGTGCCAGTGGTCGTGGCCGCGTTTGGTGACGACCTGCGACTGCGAGCCAGAGGAGTTGTTGAAGTCCGCAGTCTGGCCGGTGGTGGTGACCTTGAACTCTTCGACCGAGTCCTGGGGCATGGGCATGGTGCCCTGCGGACCGGCGCCGATGAAGCCGCCGGTGGTGGAGGTGGCGTAGGAGGTGGTGTAGACGTTGGCCGTGCCGTCCATGTCCGAGGAGTTGCTGCCGCCGTCCAGGGTGAAGGTGGTCTGGTCGACGGTGGTGCCGGCGACGTTGCCGCCGGGCGTAACGCCAGGCTGCATGGTCATAAAGGTCGCGACCTCGCGGCCGATGGTGGGCAGGGACTCAACCTGCGCCTGGTCGACGGTGGTGCCGGTGGAGGCGTTCATCGTCTGCAGGTCGGCGGTGGAGGCAGTCACCTCGACGGTAGTGGTCTCCGCGCCGACGGCCATCTTGAAGTTGGCGGTGGACTGGGTGCCGACGCTGACGGTCAGGTCGCTGACCTCATCGGTGGAGAAGCCGGTCTTGGTCGCGGTCACGGTGTAGTCGCTGGGCGGGACGTCCACCAGCACGTACTGGCCGGACTTATCGGAGACGGTGGTGCGCGACTCTTTGCCCTCCTTGTCCTTGGCGACGATGGTGACGCCGGGGATCACCGCACCGGTGGCGTCGGTGACCGTGCCGGTGATGGCGCCGGAGCTGGTGGACTGCGCCCGCGCGGGAGCCGCGCCCAGGGTGAGAACTGCCAGGAGAAGTGCTGTGATGGAGAAGACCACCGGCCGCCGCAAATTGAGTCGAGTCATCTGATTTTTCCCTTCTGGAACAAAGGATTCATCTGGGTGAAGCTGAATATGGAGTTGAAGGCTGAAGCTTGCTGCGCGAAGCCTGTTGCGTGAAACAGGAACCCGACTGCATGGAGTGCTCTGCTTATGGCACGGTACGGATGCTTTGTGAACAACATTGAATCGAGCGCACAGACAGCCGCGCGTGAGGCATCTGCAAGAAGGCCACTACATCGCGGCGCATCGTGGGGCCGCGTTCTATTGCCGAGCATCCCGGAGAGGGATACACGTTTGCCCACGTGAAGGGGTGGGCAAGATTTTGTTAATTTGTAGGTAAAGTACTACAAGCTCCTCCCAGGCGCAAGGAGAATCTTCCCGGGCGAGAGTGCCTTCCCGCCGGGATGGGTATGCAGTGCCATCTTTGGCGGCCCATGCAATACAGGGGTCTCTCCACTCCGCAGGACGATGAAGCTGCCCTGCTACTAGTCGAGATGACGGGAGTGGATGCAGTCGAAGCGCCCAGAGTCCGTTCCTAACTAGTCTGTACGGTAGTTCAGCAGAGGCTTCTGACCCGGGGGGATGGGAGACTGGTAGACCTTGCCGGCCATCTTCTTGTCGAAGTCGGCTTTGGCAGCGGTGATGACCGCCGGGGACGCGAAGAGGTCAACGGCGGTGATCGCAAGGGCTTTGGAGGCGATGATCATGCCGTCCTGCCCGATGCTCATGCCGGTGGACGCGGTGGCCTGCCAGGTGTGCGCGGCCACGCCGGGCACGAAGGTCGCCGCGGAAAAGCCGATGGTCGGCACCACCCAGCTCACGTCGCCCACATCCGTGGAAGCAGACGGCGCGTTAGGGTCCACGGGACGCAGCGGCTGGACGACGCTGGTGAGGTCAAGGCTGGGCACGGTTTCTGTGCCGAGGGTGGTCTGTAGCTTCAGGGCGAACCTCTTCTGCTCGTCGTTCATGGTGTAGCCGCCGACCTCTTCCAGGTTTTTCTGCGCGACGGCTGCCAGCGGGTCGTTGCCGACGATGTTGGCGTCGCTGCCGATGTCGGTGACCTCGAGCGTGGTTCCGGTCATCAATGCGGCGCCCTGCGCAATCTTGAGGATGCGGTCCCAGATGCCGGTGAGCGTGATGTTGGAGGGGTTGCGCGCCATCAGGTCCATCTGCGCGAGGTCAGGCACCACGTTGGGGGCGACGCCTCCCTTGGTGATGATGTAGTGGATGCGTGTGTTGCTGGGCACGTGCTCGCGCAGGAACTCGAGGCCGGTGCCCATCAGCATCACAGCGTCCAGCGCGGAGCGGCCGCGTTCAGGCGCCATGGCAGCGTGCGCGGCGATGCCGTGGAAGGTGAACTTGGCGGAGTCCACCGCGAGCAGGCCGCCGTTCATGATGCCGTTGCGGTCGGCGGGGTGCCAGTGCAGGACGACGTCCACGTCTTTAAAAAGGCCGTCGCGCACCATGTAGACCTTGCCGGAGCCGCCCTCTTCGGCGGGCGTGCCGTAGAGGCGCAGCGTGCCGGTGATGTGGTTGGTCTCCATATAGCGCTTGACGGAGACGGCGGCAAGCGCGGCGCCGGAGCCGAGCAGGTTGTGTCCGCAGCCGTGGCCAGGCGCTCCGGCGACGACCGGGTCGCGCTCCGGCGAGGTGTGCTGCGACAGGCCGGGCAGCGCGTCAAATTCGGCGAGGATAGCGATGACCGGCTTGCCGGATCCGTAACTGGCGATGAAGGCCGTGGGTTCGTCGGCGACGCCGGACTGCAGCGCAAAGCCGGCGGCCTTCAACTGCGCCTGCAGCAGTGCGGAGCTCTTTTCCTCGTGGTAGCCGAGCTCAGCGTAGTCCCAGATCTGTTTGGAGACCTGCTTCCAGTGGTCTGCGCCCTGGTCGACGTACTCGAGCACCTGCTTGTGCGCGCTGGGCGTGGACTGGGCGTGGGCGAAGAGTGCGCTGAGGGCGAGGAGAGGCAGGCAGCGGAGAGTTTTCATGACATTCCTTTGCGGAGAGTGGAAGTTCCGGAAGCAGGCAGCGGCTACGGATGCGTGGAGGGGACAACTTTGCCTTTGAAGACGACGGCTTTGGTCTTCTTGACGGCGGCGATGTCCTGGGTGGGGTCTCCGTCGAGCGCGACGAAGCTGGCCTCTTTGCCGACGGCGATGGAGCCGAGGTCATCCCACCCGGCCAGTGCTGCGCCGTTAATGGTAGCTGCGATGAGCGCCTGTTTGGGCGTGGCGCCGTACTTAACCCTAGTGACCATCTCGTCGAGCACAGTGCCGGTGCCGGGTTCGTACTGCATGTCGGAGCCGGCGGCCATCTGCGGAGCCAGACCGCTGGATAGGCCGAGCTTGAAGCTGGCAAAGTGTGTGGCCGCGAGCGCCTTGCCCTTCGCGATGCGATACGGCGGCCCGTGATCGCCGCCGAGCACGATGTTGTCCACGACGAAGACGGTCGGGTCCCACCAGACGTGATGGGCCTTCATATAATCGACGGCTTCGGGGGTGAGCTCGGAGCCGTGCTCAATGGAGTCGACGCCGGCGTGCAGCGCGTCGAGGATGGTCTTGGCGTTTTCATCGTGCGCGGAGACCTTCAGGTGGGCCATGTGGGCCTGCTCGCAGATCACGGCCATCTCTTCGGGCGAGATCTGCTCGGCGGTGGGCGAGTCGAGCGGCGAGCCGACGCCGCCCGAGGCCATGATCTTGATGACCTTGGCGCCGTACTTAATCTGGAGGTGCACGGCCTTTTCGGCGTCGGCGGGGGAGTTGATGAAGCCCTGCAGCGGCGTGTAGTAGGCGTCCAGGTCGATGGTGGCGGGGTAGGTGAAATGGTCCGTGTGCCCGGCTGGGATGGAGAGCGGATGACCAGCGGGAAGGATGTGCGGTCCGGGGATGGTGCCCTCGTCCACGGCGTCGGCAAGCGCAACGTCGATGAAGCCGTCCGTGCCAAGGACGCGCACGCCGACGATGCCGGAGTCCAGCGCGTAGGCAACGGCCTTCTGTGCGCGCAGCGTCTGCAGCCCGTAGGAGGGGTTGCCGCCCGGAGCCCCGGTCCACAGATGGATGTGCGAGTCAATGAAGCCCGGAACGACGGTGTAGGCGGAGTAGTCCAGCTGCTGCGCTCCGGCGGGCACGGGCAGGTTATCGCCGATGGCAGTGATACGGCCGTCGGTGACGACGAGCGTGGTGGGGCCTTTGAGCGGCGCGTCCGCGGAGGTCATCAGCTTGCCGCAGCGGACGTACAGCACTGCAGGCACGGGAGCAGCGGCGCGGGCCACGCTGCCGAGCAGCGCGACAGTGAGGCCAAGCAGAGGGAGGAGGCGGGTCTTCATGGGAGGCTTCCTTGCTGGGGAGATGGTTCGCGACTGCGGGAACAGAGAGCGCTGCAATCGGATGACGATAGTGACCCACGACGCGCGGTTGAACGCACGGCCGCGCGACGGTGAAGGGTTGACACTCTAGATTCCCGATATTACAACCGATGGTACAGCCACAAACGCAGTTACCCGCCCCCCGGAGCCAAAATGCCTTTTGTCCGCGTCGACTCGCACGCAGATCGTCGTCCGTTCGTTTCTCGATGTGTGCGGAGAGCGGTGGCAGCCATGGCCGTTGTTGCCGCCGGTGCCGCCGGTACCGCTGGAGCGCAGACGCCGGCTGAGATACTCGCAAAGCCTGCCGTACAGCAGGCGATGAAGATGATCCACGACTCTGAGCCCTACTTTGTCGATGAGCAGGTGCGTCTGTGTGAGATCGCCGCGCCGCCATTCAAAGAGAGCACGCGCGCAGCTGAGCTGGCGAAGTTGTTCAAGGCGGCGGGCCTCGAGAATGTACGCATCGACAAGGCGGGCAACGTTCTGGGCGACCGGCCCGGCGCGCAGCCGCACCCGCACCTGGTGATGGCGGCTCACCTGGACACTGTCTTTCCTGAAGGCACGGACGTGCACGTGACGCGCACCGGCAATGTTCTAAAAGGGCCGGGCATCGGCGACGACTGCCGCGGGCTGGCCGCACTTCTGTCGGTGATCCACGCGATGAATGAAGAGCACCTGAAGACGACCGGTTCGCTGACCTTCGTTGCCGATGTCGGCGAAGAGGGGCTGGGCGATCTGCGCGGCATGAAGGAGCTCTTCGGTGTCACGATGAAGGGCGAGATCGACGACTTCATCTCCATTGAACCGGGCGGCGTCGAACGGCTGACGAACTCTGGCGTGGGCAGCTACCGTTACAAGGTCACGTTTAATGGACCCGGCGGGCACAGCTTCGGCGCGTTCGGCCTCGCGAACCCCATCGGCGCGCTGGGCCGCGCTGTCGCGCACATTGATGCCATTCAAGTCCCAACCGATCCCAAGACCACCTTCAATGAAGGCGTCGTGGGCGGCGGCACGTCGGTGAACGCCATTCCGTATGAGGCGTGGTTTGAGTTCGATGAGCGCTCGGGCGACATCAAGGCGCTCGATGCGGTGGATGCCAAGTTCAAGGCAGCGGTGCAGCAGGGGCTCGACGAAGAGAACGCCCGCTGGAACGACAAGGGCAAGCTGACCGTGAAGTTTGAGACGCTTGGCATCAGGCCGCCGGGCGAGACCGATCCCAGCTCGCCGATCTGCCAGACGGCGGCGGCGTCGATTGCGGCGCTGGGCTTCGGCAAGGCGAGTTACGGCGAAGGCTCGTCGGACTCCAACGTGCCGATGCATCTGGGCATACCGGCCATCACCATCGGCGGCGGCGGCAAGGACTCCGGAGCGCATTCACTCGGTGAAGCCGACGACGTGACGGACGCCTGGAAGGGCCCGCAAAACGCTCTGCTGATTGCGCTCTCTCTTTTGAAGTAGTCCATTCATCTCTGCTGTACCGCTGTTCAAGACCTATGAGGTGTTCTGCCATGCGTAAGCTCACTGTCTGCCTTTTGTCCGTCTCCATGGCCGCGTATGCGGTGGAACCCACCGCGCCCGCGCCGCTGCGCGGCTATACCGCCGAGCACTCTGCCGCCGAGGTGCAGTGGGAGCAGAAGTTCCGCGCCATCCCCGACCAGGCGCGGCTGCGCGAGAACATGCGGCGGCTCTCCGCGCGCCCGCACCACGTGGGCTCGCCCTATGACAAGGACAACGCCGAGTGGCTGGTGGCACAGTTGAAGTCCTACGGTCTCGACGCGAAGATTGAGCAGTTTGAGGCGCTCTTCCCGACGCCGAAGTCGCGCAAGCTGGAGCTGCTGGGGCCCACGAAGTTCACCGCCCGTCTGGATGAACCGGTGCTGGCCATCGATCCCACCTCCAACCAGAAGAGCGAGCAGTTGCCGACCTACAACGCCTACTCGCGCGACGGCGACGTGACCGCCCCGCTGGTCTATGTGAACTACGGTGCGCCGGCAGACTACGAAGAGCTGGACCGCATGGGCGTCTCCGTGAAGGGCGCGATCGTGATTGCGCGCTATGGGCAGACATGGCGCGGCATCAAGCCGAAGCTGGCAGCACAGCACGGCGCCGTGGGTTGCCTGATCTACTCTGACCCCAAGGATGACGGCTACGCTCGCGGTGGTAAGTATCCCGACGGCCCCATGCGCCCGGACGAAGGCGTGCAGCGCGGCAGCGTGATGGACATGCCCGTCTATCCGGGCGACCCGCAGACGCCGGGCATCGGCGCTAAGCCGGGCGTGAAGCTCATCCCGCTGGACCAGGTGCAGACCATTACCAAGATTCCCGTGATGCCGATCTCTTACGCGGACGCGACGCCGTTTCTGAAGGCGCTGGGCGGGCAAGTGGTTCCCGACGCGTGGCGCGGCGATCTGCCGCTGACCTATATGACCGGCCCGAGCAAGGTGATGGCGCACTTCGCCGTCTCCTTCAACTGGGACCGCAAGCCGCTCTATGACGTGGTGGCGACGATTCCCGGAGCGACGTTTCCGGACCAGTGGGTGATCCGCGGAAACCATCATGACGGCTGGGTGAACGGCGCGGGCGACCCCATCAGCGGCGCCAGCCCGGAGCTGGAAGAGGCACGCGCGCTCGGCGATCTGCTCAAGCAGGGATGGAAGCCCGCGCGCACCATTATGTACTGCTTCTGGGACGGCGAAGAGCCTGCGCTGCTGGGCTCTACCGAGTGGGCGGAGTTCCACGCCGACGAACTGAAACAGCACGCCGTGGCGTACTTCAACTCCGACGGCAACGGCCGCGGCTTCTTCCGCGCGGAGGGGTCGCACTCGCTGGAGAACTTCATCAACAGCGTGGCCAAGGACATCGACGACCCGGAGACGCACATGCCGGTGTGGCAGCGGGTGCGGCTGGCCGACCGACTGCGCAGCGGGCGCGGAGGCGGCGAGGCTCCTTCGCCCGAAGCCCGCGCGGAGGCCCGCACAAGGGCCGATTCGCGCATCGCCGCGCTCGGCTCCGGCTCGGACTACACGGTCTTCATCCATCACCTCGGCATCCCCAGCGCCAACCTGGGCTATGGCGGCGAGGATGAGGGCGGCGGGCAGTACCACTCCATCTACGACGACTTCTACTGGTACACGCACTTCTCTGACACGGATTTCGCTTATGGCCGCGCTCTGGCGCAGACCGCCGGCACCATGATGATGCGCATGGCGGACGCCGATGTGATTCCGTACCAGTTCGCCGACGAGGCCGACACCTTCCACAACTACGTGACCGAGGTGAAGCGGCTGGCCGACACCGAGCGCGCGCAGATTAAGGAGCGCAACATGGACCTCGCGGAGGGCGTGTACAAGGCCGCCGCGGATCCGAAGAAGGTGAGCGTGCCGCCCCCGATGGAGAAGGTGCCGCCGTACCTGAACTTCGCTCCGCTGGACCAGGCGTCCGATGACCTGACCGCGGCGGCTGCAAAGTATGACAAGGCGTTTGCCGCCAGCGCGGACACCAACACCGCCGTGAATACAGAGCTGCTGCTCACGCAGCGCGCGCTGCTCGATCCGGAGGGACTGCCCAACCGTCCGTGGTTCCAGAACATGGCCTACGCGCCGGGCTTCTACACAGGCTATGGAGTCAAGACGCTGCCGGCGGTGCGGGAGGCCATCGAGCAGAAGGAATGGCCGATTGTGG